>Ga0247841_10000041_pt1 | contig 319833 bp, 302 predicted proteins | sample LaCruzMarch2015__2_FD_192410 | JGI IMG/M metagenome (GOLD analysis project Ga0247841, IMG submission 192410) | Freshwater microbial communities from meromictic Lake La Cruz, Castile-La Mancha, Spain - LaCruzMarch2015_18m | ecosystem: Environmental > Aquatic > Freshwater > Lake | place: Spain... | reverse complement strand
GGAAGCCAAAAACAAAAACCAAGAAGTTTGATTCAAAAGAAAAATTTTTCAGGAAAAAATCATGCAGATTCTGCCTGGATAAAACAGAGTTCATAGATTACAAGGACTCCATGAGGCTGAAAAGGTTTATTACTGAAAAAGGCAAGATAATGCCGAACAGGCTGACTGGCAATTGCGCGAAGCACCAGAGAAAGATAGCAACCGCAATAAAAAGGGCAAGGCATATAGCGATACTGCCATATGTAGGAGAATAACGCGCATCGCGATAAAGGAGAGTTATGAAGGTCATATTGATAGAAGACGTGAAAAACGTGGGCTCAATGGGAGATATAATAGATATAAAAGACGGTTTTGCTAGGAATTTTTTATTTCCGAAAAATCTGGCCAAAACAGCCGTCGGCTCTAATTTAAAAATCATAGACAGCATCAAAAAGAAAAAGCTGGTTGTCGCGGCGAAAGAGAAAAAAGAAGCGGAAGAGATTGTGGCGAAACTGGCCGCTCTTTCCTGCACCATATCGATGGAAGCGGGAGAAGACGATAAACTTTTCGGAAGCGTTACAAGCCAGGATATAAGCAAGGCGTTTGAGCTGGAAGGGCTTAATGTGGAAAAGCGGAAAATAATCCTGGAAGAACCGATAAAAAAATTAGGCGTTTATAATATAGCTGTAAAACTCCACCCGGAGGTGACTGCTGAAGTAAAGGTGTGGGTGGTTAAAAAGTAAAGAACCAACCTATAATGGATAAGATTGATATAAATTTCGAAAAAATGCCGCCACAGAATCTTGAGGCGGAAATGGCTGTCCTGGGTTCTATGCTGATAGAAGAAACAGCCATTAGCTACGCTGTAGAACTGCTGACCAGCGCCAGCTTTTATAATGACTCAAATCGCAGGATATTTGAGAGCATGATAAGGCTATACAGCGACAGCAAAGCTATTGACATAGTTACGCTTATAGAAGAATTAAAAAAAACAGACGACCTGGATAGAGTAGGCGGGTCCACTTATATCGCGAGCCTTACTACGGTCGTGCCTACGGCAGCCAATATAAAACATTACGCTACAATAGTAAAAGAAAAAAGCATACTAAGGAACCTTATTTCCGCAGCCACTAATATTATATCGGAAAGCTACGCGGTGCAAGGCGAAGTAGAAAAGATTTTAGATAACGCCGAGCGCATAATATTCGACATCTCTTCTAAAAAGATCGAATCAAGCTTTGTATCGATCAAAGAGATCATAAAAGACAGCATAGAAACCATAGACCAGCTTTATCAGAAAAAAGCCCATGTCACAGGTATTCCTACCGGTTTCAGCGATCTTGACAGCCTGACAGCCGGGCTGCATCCGTCAGACCTTGTGGTGTTTGCGGGCCGCCCATCTATGGGCAAAAGCGCTCTTGTGAGCTCCATGGCGGAGCACATAGGCGTTGTGGAAAAAATACCCCTTGTCATATTCAGTCTTGAAATGTCAAAGGAACAGCTTGTGCAAAGGATGTTATGTTCTCATGCAAGGGTAAACGCCCATAACGTCAGGACAGGCTTTTTATCCCAGTCAGATTGGCCGAAACTTACAAATGCCGCGGGAAAGCTTTCAGACGCGCCTATTTTTATAGACGATACAGCGGGGCTTTCAGTCCTGGAGCTCAGGGCAAAAGCGAGAAGGCTGAAAGCCCAGCACAACATACAGCTTATAATTGTTGATTATCTGCAGTTAATGCAGGGTATGCCGGACTCTGAAAACAGGCAGCAAGAAATATCAGAGATATCCCGTTCACTAAAGGCCCTGGCAAGAGAGTTAAGGGTTCCGGTTATAGCGGTTAGCCAGCTTTCAAGGGCGGTAGAAAACCGTCAGGACCGCAGGCCTCAGCTTTCCGATTTAAGGGAATCAGGCGCCATAGAGCAGGATGCCGATGTGGTAGGGCTTCTTTTAAGAGAGGAATATTATAATCCTACGGAAGAAAACAAGGGCGTTGCGGAGCTGATAATAGCAAAGCAGCGTAATGGCCCGGTAGGGCCTATAAAGCTTGCTTTTATCAAGGATTACGCTAAATTTGACAATCTAGCGTTAAGGGGAGAAGATTCTTCCGGAGAAGAGGCGTTTTAGCGTATTCCGAGTTTAGTTTGACATAGTTTTGTATATATGATATATTAATTTATTAAATAAGAACCATTAAGATAAATGACAAAATTGAAAATAAAAATATCTATAATTTTAGCTATCAGCTTTCTAACGGCGTCTATTTTTAACTGTATCCCTGCCGCTTGTGAAGAAGAAATAGCGCAAAAAATTATAAAATACGTAGATGTGAAGGAAAATAAGACGGTTTCCGGCGCTACGATTCTGTCAAAATTAAAAACGAAAAAAGGCGACGCGTTTTCCCAAAAGGTGGTGGATGAGGATATAAAGAGGCTGTATCTTTTGGGCTTTTTCAGCGATGTGAGCGTATCTGTGGAAGACGTTCCCGAAGGTGTAGGCGTTGTATTTACCGTTACAGAAAAAGCGCCCCTTACCAAAGTAGTTTTTATAGGAAACAAGGTTTTTGATTCCAGGAGGCTGGAAGGCGTTGTGGAATCAAAGCTGAACGAGTTCGCGGACGAAAGAAAGCTCAAGAAAGACGCGGATGGCATAAAAGACCTTTATGAGAAAAAGGGCTATCCGTGGGTAGAAGTCGCTTATAAGATCGAGGTGGACGAAACCAATAGTTCCTCCAAAGCTATATTTACTATAAACGAAGGCGCAAAAGCGGTTGTAAAAAAGATAGACCTGATAGGCAACACAGCTTTTAGCGATAAGCGTATAGCAAAGATTATGAAATCCAGGACAGCGGGATTCTTCCGCTCCGGAGTTTATAAAAAGGAAGTCCTGGAAGACGATATGGAGCGTATTAAGAATTTTTATAAACAGGCGGGGTATCTTGATGTAAGGCCTGTATATGAGCTTATTTTTCAGCAAAGAGCCAGGAAAAAATGGATCGAAGTGGCGGTACGCATAGAAGAAGGCAGGAAATATATAACAGGGGATATAAAAGTCAGCGGCAACGCCGTATTTCCTGAAAAAGAGCTGAAAGCGCTTCTAAAAATGAGGCCGGGCAATACCTTTACGGAAGAAGGACTTCACACCGATGTCGGCAGCATGCAGGAACATTATTTTGATAAAGGATATATAATGGCCAGGGTCAGGCCTGACACGCTTTTGAATATAGAAACAGACAGGGTCGACATTACGTATTCTCTCACAGAAGGAGAGGTGGCGTACGTTAATAAGATTAATATCCGGGGGAATACAAAAACAAAAGACATTGTTGTTCGCAGGGAATTAAGGATAAAGCCAGGCGAGCGTTATGACGGAGCGAAGTTGAAGAGGAGTAAAGAAAGGCTTTATAACCTTGGGTATTTTGAAGACATAACGTTTGATACCGAGGAAACAGCCGAACCTGATAAAAGGGACATGGTCGTGGAAGTAAAAGAGACAAAGACAGGCGAGTTTAGTTTTGGAGGAGGATTCAGCTCAATAGATAAGCTCATAGGTTTTGTAGAAATAGAGCAGAGAAATTTTGATATGTTGAATTTTCCTACATTTACAGGAGACGGCCAGGATATAAAGCTCAGGGGGGAGTTCGGCTCCACCCGTAAAAATTACTTGCTCAGCTGGACGGAGCCGTGGATATTTGACAAGCCTATTTCATTTGGATTTGACCTTTATGCCTCGGAACATAGTAAAAGCGGATCTACAGGCTACGCCTATGATGAAACAAGGAATGGCGGAGATATAAGATTCGGAAAAGAGTTCAGCGAAGTCTTAAGAGGAGACTTGACTTATAAGATAGAAACGGTAGATATCTCTGACTTAGACAGCAATGTTTCTCAGGCTTTGAAAGACGAGGAAGGGAAGAACACTTTATCCAGCGCAACTTTTCAGCTTACAAAAGATACAACGGATAATAAATTTAATCCTATAAAAGGGGCTATTTTGGTAGGATCTGTTGAAGTAGCCGGAGGGCCTTTTGGAGGCGACAAGGATTTTGCGAAATTTTTCAATTCAGTAAGCCATTATTCCAGCATAGGGCCTTTTGTGTTGGAATTAAAATTGAGAGACGGAATAGTGTCTACTTATGGCGGAGATTGCGGGGCAGTGCCTGTTTACGAGAGATTTTTTGCGGGCGGCACTTATACAGTCAGAGGGTTTAAAGAGCGTGATATAGGCCCGAAAGATCAATCAGGAGACCCTATAGGCGGCGGGACATTAGCTGTTGCGAACGCAGAGCTGACATTTTCAATAATAGACAATCTAAAAGGCGCTTTGTTTGTAGACGCCGGAAACGTATGGCCTGTGCCTGATTCCAAGCCGAAAGGCGGGATATCTCCCGGCGGAATTAAAGTAGGCGTTGGCATGGGAGTCAGGATCAAGACTCCCATAGGGCCTGTTAAATTGGATTATGGTTTCCCTGTCAATCCGGATGATAGCCAGGGAGACGGCGGGAGGATTCATTTTAGCATGAGCAGAGGATTTTAGGCTGAAGACCAAGAAAACAGAGGTATAAAATGAGAAAAATTTTAACAGTAATTTTAATAAGCGCATTTTTATTCTCCATAGCAGTTCCTGCTTTTAGTGAATCGCAGGGAAAAATCGGATATATCGACCTATCCAGGTCATTTGATGAGTACCAGAAGACGAAGGATTTCGATAGAAAACTGGAAGCAAAAGGCGATATGAAACAAAAAGACCGCGAAAATGTCGTCCAAGAAATAAGGAAAATGAGAGAAGAGCTGGAGCTCATGAATAAAAACGCTCGCGAGAAAAAAGAAGCGGATATAGAATCAAAAATAAAATCCCTTCAGGACTTTGACCAGGATGCCAAGACAGACCTCACAAAAGAAAGAGATAATATGGTGAAAGATATCCTGAAAGAGATGAGCGACGTCATAAAAGAATATGGAGAGAAGAACGGGTATTCTATTATTGTAAACGACAGGGTGCTTTTATACGGCGACGCCGGGTTGGACCTTACAAACGAGATTATAAAGATATTAAACGATAAGTATGCGGCGGCACCGGGCAAATAAGATAAAGGGATATTGTAATATGCAAAAGACACTGAAAGAAGTAGCCAGCATAATAGATGGCGAGATAATAGGCGATGAGAATATAATTGTGACAGGCATTTGCGGCATTAAAGAGGCGAAAGAAGGAGACCTTACATTTATTGCGAATTCAAGGTATCTGCCTCTGATGGGCCAGACCAGAGCGTCAGCTATTATAACATCTATGGATGTGAAGACGGCTCCCAAGGCGATTATACGCACTGAAAATCCTTCTCTGGCTTTTGCAAAGATGGTTTCCCTTCTGGCGCCAAATGATATCAGGAGGCCTAAAGGCATCCATCCCACAGCTATTATAGGCGATAAAGTAAAGATAGGGAAAAACGTAGCTATAGATCCGTATGTTGTGCTGGAGGATAATGTAGAGATAAAGGATAACACTGTTCTATACGCAGGCGTGTATATAGGGCACCATACTAAGGTCGGCAAAGACTGCGTTATCTACCCATATGTAATAATAAGAGAAAGCGTTACTATAGGAAATAAAGTAGTTATACATGGCGGGACTGTTATTGGAAGCGATGGTTTTGGTTTCTCCACAGTCCAAGGCGTGCATCATAGGATTCCGCAGATAGGGACCGTGATAATAGAGGACGATGTAGAGATAGGCGCTAACGTAACTATTGACAGGGCGCGCTTTGATAAAACCATTATAAAAAAGGGAACGAAAATAGACAACCTTGTCCAGATCGCACACAATGTGTCAATAGGAGAAAATTCCATAATAGTTGCGCAGAGCGGCATATCAGGCAGCGCAAATATAGGCAAGAATGTTACGATTGCGGGCCAGTCAGGCATTATAGGCCATATCTCCATAGGCGACAATGTTGTGGTGGCGGCTCAATCAGGCGTGACAAAATCTATCCCTTCAAATACCTGCGTTTCAGGTTATCCCGCCAAACCGCATATTCTGGCAAAAAAAATCCACGCGTTTACCCAGAACCTTCCGGGGTTATTTAAAAAGGTAAAACAATTAGAAGCAGAGGTAGAGAAATTAAAGTCCGCAACCAAAGAAAACAGCAAAACTTAAAAATCATAAAGGGAGAAAAATGCAGCAAAGAACGATAAAAAATTCAGTTGAATTAAGTGGCATAGGCCTTCATACAGGAGTAAGCGTTAATCTCAAATTTAAGCCCGCGCCTACTAATACCGGAATAAATTTTATAAGAGTCGATATAAAAGATTCCCCGATGATAAAGGCCGACATAAACAGTATAATCTGCCAGGAAAAAAGCCCCCGCCGCACTTCGATCGGCATCGGCGGAGCGGAGGTGCATACGATAGAGCATCTGATGGCGGCATTGTGGGCGCTTGGCATAGATAATATTATTATAGAAATAAACGGGTCGGAACTTCCCGGGCTTGACGGAAGCGCGAAAAGTTTCATAGAGATATTAAGAAAAGTCGGTATTGAAGACCAGGGTATTTCTAAGAAGATATATCAGGTAAGGTCCGCTCTATGGGCTGAGCAGGACGGGGCCATGATAATGGTTTTGCCGGATGATAATTTCAGGGTATCTTATACGTTGAATTACGAGCACCCCCTTTTAAAAGCCCAGTATATATCTTTTACCGTAGATGAAAATACATTTGTAAAAGAGATTGCTCCTGCCAGGACCTTCTGCCTCGAAAAAGAGGTAAGCGAGTTAAGGAAAAAAGGCCTTGGGAAAGGCGCTAATTACGATAATACGGTTGTAGTCGGAGAAGGCGGGGTTATAGATAATAAACTCAGATTTGAAGACGAATTTGCCAGGCATAAAATATTGGACCTTTTAGGAGACCTGTATCTTCTTGGTTACAGCATAAAAGGCCATATTATCGCGATGCGCAGCGGCCATCCCCTGAACGTACAGCTTGTGGAAAAGATAAACAGTCAAAGAGAAAAACTTCAGGCGGGCGGCATAAAAGCCGTTTATGTTGAAACAAGCGGAAACATACTTGATTCCATAGATATACAAAAGATACTTCCGCACAGATACCCGTTTTTATTAGTGGACAGGATCATCGAAATAGAGTCTGATAAAAAAGCGGTAGGAATAAAAAATGTTACAATGAATGAGCAATTCTTTACAGGGCATTTTCCAGGCAGGCCTGTTATGCCCGGGGTTTTGATCGTGGAGGCAATGGCTCAGGTGGCTGGGGTATTGCTCCTGAACAAAAAAGAGAACGTGGGCAAATATGCGTATTTCATGAGCCTGGATAACGTAAAATTTAGAAAGACAGTGGTTCCGGGAGATCAACTGCGCCTGGAAGTAGAGGTTATGAAATTAAAATCAAAGACAGGGCAGGTGCACACAAGGGCGCTTGTGAATGGCGCGGTTGTAAGCGAAGCAGATCTAATGTTCGCTTTAGTAGACGCATAACATATGAATAAGATTCATCCGACAGCAATTGTGGATAAAAAAGCTAAGCTGGCCGACGATATAGAAGTCGGCCCTTATGCTATTATAGGCCCTGATGTGGAGATAGCGAAAGGCGTTGTTGTAGGCGGCCGCGCTACAATAGAGGGATATACCGTAATAGGAGAAGGAACTCAGATATTTACAGGAGCTGTTATAGGGAGCGCGCCGCAGGACTTGAAATATAAAGGCAAGAAAAGTTTTCTTAAGATAGGCAAAAAAAATATTATAAGAGAATATGTTACAATGAACCCCGGCACAGAAGAAGGAACCGTTACTTTTGTAGGAGATGGAAATCTCTTTATGGCGTATTCGCATGTTGCGCATGACTGCAGGATTGGAAACAACTGTATCATCGCGAACGTAGGCACCCTTGCAGGGCATGTTACGCTGGAAGACAAGGTTGTGCTGGGAGGCCTCGCGGCAGTGCACCAGTTTACAAGAGTCGGAAAGATGTCCATAATAGGCGGATGTTCAAAGGTTGTGCAGGATGTCCCTCCTTTTTCTACATGCGACGGAAACCCCGCAAGGGTATATGGGCTTAATCTGATAGGTATTACACGCTCGGGCATGCCAAAAGACGCTCAGGCTAGGCTTAGAAGAGCGTTCAAAACCTTGTTTCACTCAGGCCTGATTTTAAAAAATGGCATAGAGAAAGTAAAGAAGAACCTAGGGCTTTCTGAAGAGATAGACTACCTCTTAAATTTTATAAAAAATTCAGAACGAGGCGTCTGCCGAGGCAACAAATAACCCAATAAACTTTACACTCTGACAATGTTAGTTTTGTAAAGTTTATTGAAAAAGAAGATGGTTGATAGAATAGGGCTCATAGCGGGGAATGGAAGATTCCCTATTATATTCGCCGAAAGCGCCAGAAAAAAAGGTATCGAAGTAATAGCTATAGGCATTAACGAAGAGACGTCAAAAGAACTCGAAAAATTTGTAAATAAAATTTATTGGCTTGGCGTCGGAGAGCTTGATAGGCTGTTAAAGATTCTCAGGGAAGAGAATATCCGCTCCATTGTAATGGCCGGCCAGGTAAAACATAAGTTGCTTTTTGATAAAAATATAAAGATTGATGAAAAAATGCAATTTCTCCTTGGCAGGCTCAGGGACAAAAAGACAGACTCTATAATAGGGGCTGTCGCGAGGCTTCTGGAGTTTAAAGGCATAAAGGTTTTAAGCTCAATAACTTTTTTATCGGAATACCTTCCTGAAAAAGGCGTTCTTACAAAGCAGCTGCCTGATGACAGGGTTTTAAAAGATATATATTTTGGCAGGAAGATCGCCAAGAGAATAGCTGGCCTGGATATAGGCCAGTCTGTTGTGGTAAAAGACAAGGTTGTGCTGGCGGTTGAGTCCATCGAAGGTACTGACGAGGCTGTAAGAAGAGCCGCCAAATACGGAAAAGAAGGAGTGGTTGTAGTGAAGGTAACAAAGCCCAGGCAGGATATGAGATTTGACGTGCCTGTAATAGGGCCTGATACGATAAAATTGCTGCAGGAAGTTAAGGCGGCGTGTATTGCGATAGAGGCGAAGAAAACGCTTATAATAGATAAGCCGGAAACGCTGAATCTTGCGGAATCTTCCGGCATCAGCATCGTAGCCGTATAAATATGACAAAGAAAATCAAAAAAACATCCAAATCCAGCGATACAATAGAAGCTATCTCCAAGATCAGCAAAGCTATTTCAAGCGATCTGTATTTGGAGGATATACTGAAGCTTATAGTTACGGTTACGGCAGAGGTCATGAATTCCAGGATTTGTTCATTGATGCTTCTGGATGAAAAGAGGAAGAATTTAAACATAAGAGCCACACAAAGCATAAGCGAAGAATATATAAATAAAAAGCCGTTAGCTGAAGGCGAAGGCGTTGCATGGAAGGTGGTGCTTCAGAATAAGCCTATAGTAATAGCTGACGTTACAAAAGAGCCGGAATATAAATATAAGGATATAGCTATAAAAGAAAAACTGATATCTTTATTATGCGTACCCTTGGCGGTCAAAGGAAAAGTAATAGGGGTGTTAAACTGCTATACGTCCGAGTCGCATAAATTCACCTCTACGGAAATAAACGTCCTTACAAGCGTCGCTAATCAGGCGGCGATCGCGATAGAAAATACAGAGCTCATGGTTAAGACAAAGGTTATACAGGAAGAGCTCGAGACCAGAAAGGTTGTAGAGAGGGCAAAAGGGATTTTGATGAAGCAGGAAAAGCTTACGGAAGAAGACGCTTTCAGGCGTATTCAAAAATACAGCATGGACCGCCGCAAGCCAATGAAAGAAGTCGCTGAGGCAATAATCGTAGCGCATGAAATGAGATGAAAGCTAATTACGAAGGCTTACAAAAAAATATAAAAAATCTAAAGACCCCTGAGATAGAGGTCTGGGAGAATCAGTACCCCGACAAAGAGTACACAATAACTCTGGAAAATCCGGAATTTACATGCGTTTGCCCTAAAACAGGCTTACCGGACTTTGCCAATATAACCATTAAATATAAACCAGGCAAATACTGCGTCGAACTAAAATCTTTTAAGATGTATACGCTTTTTTACAGAGATATAGGCGTGTTTCATGAACACGTGGTAAACAAAATCATAGAGGATTTTGTAAAGGCTTGTAAGCCAAGGTGGGCTTATATCAACGGAGAATTTAATACGCGGGGCGGGATTAAAACAACTGTAAATACAGAGTATAATAAAAAACTTCACAAGTAGAAGCGGTTAACATAAGGGGGGAGCGATGCCTAAGATGACCAATAAAGATATCTTGAAAATAGTAAAAGAAAAAAATGTAAGATTTATACGTTTATGGTTTACCGACGTCCTTGGTTTTTTAAAGGGGTTTGCCATATCCCCGTCTGAATTAGAAGGCGCTCTGGAAGAAGGCATGGGATTTGATGGCTCTTCCATTGAAGGCTTCGCCCGCATAGAAGAATCCGACATGATCGCCAGGCCTGACCCGGATACGTTTGCAATCCTACCATGGCGCGCGGGAGAGGAATACAGCGTCGCGAGGATGTTTTGCGACATATACGAGCCAAGCGGAAAGCCTTTCGAAGGCGACCCAAGGTTTGTGCTTAAGAAAAATTTAGCTAAGGCTAAAGAGCTTGGCTTTACGTACAACGTAGGCCCGGAGCTGGAGTATTTTTATTTCAAAGATTCGCAAAAGCCACAGCCTCTGGATAATGGCGGGTATTTTGATTTAGCCCCCCTTGATGTCGCGCAGGACCTGAGGAGAGATACGATTTTTACTTTGCAGGCGCTGGGCATTACAGTTGAATACAGCCACCATGAAGTTGCCGCAAGCCAGCATGAGATTGATTTGCGTTATAATGATGGCCTTACCATGGCTGACAACGTGATGACTTACAGGCTTGTTGTTAAAGAGGTCGCTCGTCAGCACGGGGTATACGCAACATTTATGCCAAAGCCGATTTTCGGCATAAACGGTTCCGGCATGCATGTGCACCAGTCGTTATTTAAGGGAGACAAAAACGCGTTTTTTGAAAAAGGCGAGAAGTATCATTTGTCCAGCATAGGCAAAGCCTATACAGCCGGTATTTTAAAACATGCGCCGGAGATTACAGCGATTACCAGCCAGTGGGTAAATTCATATAAGAGACTTGTCCCAGGATACGAGGCGCCTGTTTATATATGCTGGGCTCAGATGAACCGTTCAGCGCTAGTGCGTATCCCAATGTATAAGCCAGGCAAAGAAAAAGCAACGCGTATTGAATACCGTTCTCCTGATCCTAGCTGCAACCCTTATTTGGCGTTTTCTGTAATGCTTGCCGCAGGGTTGGAAGGCATAAATAAAAAGTACAAATTAGGCGAGCCGGCCAATGACAATATCTATCACATGAGCGAGGAAGAAAAAGAAAAAGCCGGGATAAAGTCTTTGCCGGAGGACCTTTTGGAGTCAATCAAGATTGCTGAAAAAAGCAAACTTATAAGAGAGTGCTTGGGCGAAAAGGTGTTTGAATACTTCATCCGCAATAAAAAAATGGAATGGAATGAATACAAGGCTCAGGTCAGCCAGTACGAGATAGACAAATACCTGCCTATACTATAGATTGAATGTAGGGGGCAGGAATACCTGCCCCCTACCAAAGGTAAAATTTTATTGACAGGTTTTGGATAATATGGTATAGTTTTAATAGATAAGAGCACAAAGTATGTGCTAGAGAAGTAAGCGATGAGGCGTTCAAGGTAAATTGAACGTCTTTTTTATTGGATAATGACGTCCTTTTTAGTAGAAAGATTCTACTGGAAAGGACTTTTTTATTTTAAGGAGGCGATATATGGAATTCGAAGAATTATATAAAAGGCTTGAGCCAAGATTAAAAAAGATAGCGGGTTTCTATGGCAAAAGAGGCTACTGTTTTGACAGGGATGATCTGTATCAGGAGATGACAGGGCATCTCTGGGATAAGTTTAAAGGCGGGGTTCCAGGGGGGATTAACGATTCCTATATTATCAAGGGGTGCGAATTTCATATACTGAATTATATGAGGAAGGAAAGAGAAAAAATCCACAGGGTCAGCATGGAAGAGCCTTTAAATGAAAACGGGGATACCTTGAGAGACACCCTTCCGGGAAATATTACGCCTCTGGATGTGTCGGTTGATAGAAAGATGCTGGTAGACTATATAATGAACAACGGCTTTTCAAAAAGGGAAAAAGACGTGTTCGCTCTTTTATTGGAAGGCCATACTGTCAGAGAGGCTGGCGAAAAACTCGGAATTTCTCATGTAATGGTCGTGAAATTAAAAAACAGGCTGATAAATAAGGTTACCAAATTAGTATAGAAGTTACTTATGTAAGTAGAAGACCGAAACAACACACCCAGGGGTGGAAGCAGTTAAAGGCACGTTGTAGTGCTATACAAAGGCGTTCGATAAACGAATGCTTTTTTGTTTTTGGGCATAGGCGTCCAATACAAGGCTATGTAAGCTTTAAAGTTGGACGCTTTTTTATTTTAGAAAGGAGTAAAAATGAAGATGTTAAAAATCATGCTTTCTATTGTTTTCTGCTGTTTGTTTCTTGTTTCCCAATGTTACGCTACGGCCAGCACTCATATCTGGGCTCCGTCTACGGATGTACAAGGCTATAAAAAATGGCACCTGACATCAGATTTTTATGTGCCTACAGAGAGTAATTCAAGCGGAGTAAGGCCAAATACAATAACTAATTTTGGTTTGACTGTTGGGGTATTGCCTTTTGAAAAGTTGAACGCTGAAGTAGGGTTTGACCACAAATCAGGATATGGGGACTTAGATGATTACCCGTGGTACTTTAATACTAAGGTAGGAATACTTGAAAATGCTTATGGAAAATTTTTCCCTAGTTTTGCTGTTGGAATATATGATGTTGGTACAAAGGAGAATAAAACAGCATATAACATTATGTATGCGAAGGCCGCTAAGACATTTTCAGCGTGGGGTTTGTCTCTAGGCAGAGTTTCTTTGGGAGGCTTTAGTGGAGATGGGGATATATTGTTACATGGCGACAAAAGAGATAATAAAGGCTTTTTATTCGCGTGGGAAAGGCCTATGCCTGAAATTTCCGATAAACTTTGGTTATGCACCGAGTATCAGAGCACAAGGTCTTCGTATGGCTCGTGGAACGCGGGCTTTTCATGGAAATTCGCGGATAATGTATCAGGGCTCTTTGGATATGATTTTTATAATGACCGAGATTTAGCGGATACCTATACAGTGCAAATGGATATTGACTTCTAATTGAGGAAAGGAGGAAAATAAAATGATTAATTCAGGCGATACGGCGTTTGTTCTGATTTCCGCGGCGCTGGTAATGCTCATGACTCCGGCTTTGGCGTTTTTTTACGGGGGCATAGTCAGGCGTAAAAATGTATTGGGGATTTTAATGCAATGCATTGCGGTGTTATGCCTGGTCAGTATTCAATGGGCGCTTTTTGGCTATAGCCTTTCATTCGCCCCGGGCAACGCTATCCTGGGGAGCCTTAAATGGTTTGGGCTGAACGGGGTAGGGCTTGAACCTTATGCTGATTATGCGGGGACTATCCCTCACCAGGCTTTCATGATATTTCAGGCGATGTTCGCGATCATTACGCCCGCTCTTATGATAGGAGCGTTTGCGGAGAGGATGAAATTTTCCGGTTTTGTGATTTTTATTCTTTTGTGGGTGAGCTTTGTGTATGATCCCGTAGCGCACTGGGTTTGGGGGGTCGGAGGCTGGTTAAGAAATTTAGGCGCCCTGGATTTCGCGGGCGGAACAGTTGTGCATGTCAATGCGGGCGTAGCCGCTTTGGTGACCGCGTTATTAATAGGTAAAAGAAAAGACCTCGACCATAAGCCGTCCCCGCCGCATAACCTGCCTTTTGTGGTATTGGGGGCTGGACTTTTATGGTTTGGCTGGTTTGGGTTTAATTCAGGGAGCGCCTTGGCCGCAAATGGTTTAGCGGTAAACGCGTTTGTAGTTACAAATATCGCGGCTGCCGCCGCAGGCCTTAGCTGGGCGGCGCTCGAATGGGTGTTTAATGGAAAGCCAACCATCTTCGGGATTGTAACTGGCGCTGTGGCAGGGTTGGTTGCTATCACGCCTGCGGCCGGTTTTGTCAGCGTTGTCCCGGCCATGATCATAGGGCTATTCGCAAGCATGTTTTGTTATGTAGCAGTAGCGTATATCAAGCCGAAAATCGGCTACGATGATTCTTTGGACGCTTTTGGCGTTCATGGAATCGGGGGGATCTGGGGAGCTTTGGCAACAGGATTATTCGCTTCCAAGGCCGTTAACCCGGCCGGCTCAGATGGGTTATTTTTTGGAAATCCTCATCAGTTATATGTACAGGCTGTAGCGGTGTCGGTTACGGTTGTTTATTCCGCGATCGCTACCTATATCATATACAGGTTAGTTGACGCGCTTGTAGGCATGCGCGTATCTGAAAAAGAAGAGGCAGTGGGGCTTGACCTTAGCCAGCATCACGAGGGTGCGTATACAATGGTGGAATAAATTTGGACCCTGGTCCCGAGCCGTATTTATGCGGACATAAAGGCAGCCCGGGATCAAATTTTGTTTCACAAAATTTGAGAGGCGTAAAATGAAACTAATAATAGCTATAATTCAACCTAGCAAGTTTGCAAACGTGAGAGAGGAGCTTTACAAATCAGAGATAAATCTTATTACTGTAAGTGAAGTTCTGGGCCATGGGAGGCAGAAAGGATTCAGCGAAGTCTATCGCGGCGTAAAAGAGATGGGCAATCTTTTAAAAAAGATACGTCTGGAAATAGCCGTGAACGATAATTTTGTGGAGCCCACTATTAAGGCTATTGTTAAGGGGGCTAAAACAGGCGAGACAGGAGACGGCAAGATATTTGTCCTGGATCTGAATGAATGCGTCAGAATAAGGACGGAAGAGAGCGGATCAGTAGCAATAGGTTAGAGATTATAACCTACCGCACCCCTGGGGTGGCACCCCAGGGGTGCGGTACCTGGCAAGTGGAAGTGGTAAATTTTGGTTACCAAAGTAGCTGGATTTTTACTTATGTAGTTGTAAGGTTAAAGCACATGGCAGTGTTGAACATTGGCGTTCAAAAATGGTCAAATGAATTGATCAGGTTGAACGCTTTTTTATTTAAGAAAGGAGAATAAAGTGGCAAAAGCAAAATTAACAAAGACAGCGGCCGAGGTTAAGACAAAAAACCCGCTTATAAACGGATCTTTCGACGAAAAGGCAGCCAGGAACGTAATGAAGTTAATTAAGGAAAAAGGCATTAAGATTATTGATCTTAAATTCAACGACATGCCGGGATTGTGGCAGCATTTTTCAATTCCCGCTACGGAATTAAAGGACATGCCGGATTTGACGCGCTCGATATGGGTGGACGGCATAGGTTTTGACGGATCATCGATAAGAGGTTTTCAGAAGATCCAGGAATCAGATATGATTATGATACCTGACCCTTCAACAGCTGTCATTGACCCGGTATGCGAGGTGCCTACTCTAAGCATGATATGCGACATTTATGACCCCCTGACACGTAAAGCCTACAGCAGGGACCCGCGGTTTATAGCCAAGAAAGCAGAGAAATACCTTAAGGATACGGGGATTGCCGATACGGTTTACTTCGGGCCGGAAGCGGAATTTTTTATTTTCAACAATATCCGGTTCGACCAAACGGAGAACTCAGGATATTATTTTATAGATTCCGACGAAGGCGACTGGAATACAGGCAGAGAAGAGAACCCCAACCTGGGTTATAAGATACGCTTTAAAGAAGGATATTTTCCTGTACCTCCGCATGATTCTTTGCAGGATCTGAGAAGCAGGATTATACTTAAAATGATAGAAACCGGTATTAATATAGAGGTGCATCATCATGAGGTTGCTACTGCCGGCCAGTGCGAAATTGATATAAAATATGATACACTGACCAAGATGGCGGACGACCTGCTTATGTATAAATATATCATTAAAAATATGGCCAAGAAAAACAACATGGTAGCTACATTTATGCCGAAGCCTCTTTTCGCGGACAATGGCTCTGGCATGCATTGCCACCAAAGCCTTTGGAAAGACGGCACGAATCTATTTTTTGATAAGAATGGGTACGCTCTTTTAAGCCAGACTGCAAAGTATTATATAGGAGGGCTTTTAAAACACGCTCATAGCCTGATGGCTTTCTGCGCGCCTACGACAAACTCCTACAAGAGGCTGGTTCCCGGCTATGAAGCCCCTGTGAACCTGGTTTACTCTGCAAGAAACCGTTCTGCGGCAGTGAGAATACCAATGTATTCCGACAACCCGAAGTCAAAGAGAATAGAATTCAGGCCGCCTGACCCGTCATGTAACGGTTACCTTGCGTTCAGCGCGATGCTCATGGCAGGCTTGGACGGCATAAAGAACAAGATCGATCCGGGAGAGCCTAATGATACGGACTTATTTGAATTAAGCGAGGAAGAGCTCAAAAAAATACCTACGGTGCCAGGCTCGCTGTATAGCGCGCTCAACGCCCTGGAAAAAGACCATGAGTACCTGTTGCAGGGAGGGGTCTTTACCAAGGACGTGATAGACGTATGGCTTGAGTATAAACGCAAAAGAGAGATAGATGCGGTGAGAATGAGGCCGCATCCGTACGAGTTTTATCTGTATTTTGATATTTGATTTGACTGTTCCAGCCGCGTCCCGATCATCGATCTGGACGCGGTTAATTTTGGTTTAGTGTTGCATAAATATTAGGCAGTGATAAAATGAATATAGATAATTCTTTCATAACTGTAAAAAAGGGCGAGATATATCACGTTGTTATAGGCGGCATAGAAAAGTCGCTTATAGAAAAAGCCCTGGAATACACATCCGGCAACCAGATTACTGCTGCAAGACTCCTTGGCATCAACAGAAATACGATACGTTCCAAGATAAAGAAATTAAGCATAAATATAAACAGGTTCAAATAATATGAAAACGCACGGAGATTTTCCCGAAAAACAGGGACTATACGACCCTCAGTTTGAGCATGATAGCTGCGGCGTGGGGTTTGTCTGTAATATAAAAGGCAAAAAAACAAATCTCATCATCAGACAAGGCATCGAGGTTTTACGGCGCTTGTCTCACCGCGGAGCCGTGGGCTCGGACCCTAAGACAGGGGACGGCGCAGGGATATTGATCCAGATTCCGCACGAGTTCTTTAAAAAGGCGGCAAGCGGTAATAAAATAGATTTACCAGCCCAAGGCTCATACGGCACAGGATTGATTTTTTTGCCTCAGGACGCCAAAGAACGCCTGTTCTGCAAAGGGGCGTTTGAAAAGATTATCAATGAAAACGGTCAGACTCTCCTGGGATGGCGCAATGTTCCAATCGATGATGCCGATATCGGAAAAAGCGCTAGAAGCACGGAGCCTGTTTTTGAGCAGATTTTCATAGCAAAAGATACCGAGCTTAATGATGAGTTGGCGTTCGAGAGAAAGCTTTATGTTATCAGAAAAGAGGTAGAGGGCATTATCCGCGGATCTGATTTAAGCCAGAAGAAAGCTTTTTATATCACCAATCTTTCATGCCGCACGTTTTCTTATAAAGGCCTTCTCATGCCCGAACAGCTGGAGAATTTTTTCCCGGATCTGAAAGACGAAAGCGTAAAAAGTGCTTTGTGCATGGTGCATTCGCGTTATTCAACCAATACCTTCCCCACCTGGGATTTGGCGCAGCCTTTCAGATTTCTGGCGCATAACGGAGAGATAAATACCCTGCGCGGCAATATAAACGGCGTAAAAGCCAGAGAGAGGCTTCTCTCCAGCAAATTTTTCGGCACCGACATAGAAAAGCTGAAACCGGTTATTGTTGAAGGAGGAAGTGATTCAGCGACAATAGATAACGTTTTCGAGCTTTTAGTTTTATCCGGGAGATCCCTTGAGCACGCGATGATGATGCTTATTCCTGCCGCGTGGGAGCACAATAAATTCATGGGCAAAGAGCTCAGGGATTTTTACAAATATCACGCCTGTTTTATGGAACCGTGGGACGGCCCTGCCGCGATAACTTTTACGGACGGGAAAAATATCGGAGCGGTGCTAGACAGAAACGGCCTGAGGCCCGCTCGCTATATTATAACTAAGAACGATTTTGTAGTAATGGCCTCCGAGGCCGGAGTTTTGGACATAGACCCGGAAGACATCAAGCTTTCCGGAAGGATCGCTCCGGGCAAGCTTCTTTTTATCGATACCGAAGCGGGATGTATAGTAGACGATTTCAAGATAAAGGAGAACGTGTCCACGCGTTCTCCTTACGGTAAATGGAATGCGGAAAATATTGTGGATCTGGACGAGCTTGTCACAAGCTGCGCAAACAATAAAAAATCAGAAGATATAATCTCTAGCCTCAAGGCCTTTGGCTATTCCAGAGAAGATCTTAAAGCAATCATAAAACCTATGGCGGAAGACGGCAAAGAGCCTGTAGGTTCAATGGGTAACGATACGCCTCATGCGTTTCTCTCGAAGAATCCCCAAGTTCTTTATAACTATTTCAAACAACTGTTCGCGCAAGTCACTAATCCGGCGATAGATTCTATAAGGGAAAAGCTCGTAATGAGCCTCGAAAGCTTTATAGGGCCTGAAAAAAATATATTGGAAGAGGCTCAGGGGCACAGTCACAAACTCAGAGTAAAAAACCCCATATTAACAAATGAAGAGATCCAGAATTTACGCGACATCAGCGTAAACAGTTTCAAGACAAAGACCATATATACTTTTTTTGACGCGGCAAGCGGCAAAGAAGGCTTTGTGCGTTGCCTGGAAAGGATCTGTTTCGAAGCGGAATACGCTATTGAAAAAGGGTATTCTTTTATTATATTGAGCGACAAGGGGGCTGACAAAGACAATATCGCTCTCCCTGCGCTTTTGGCCACAAGCGCTATCCACCAGTATCTTGTAAAAAAGACCATACGCTCTCAAGTTGCATTAATAGTTGAAAGCGCGGAGCCAAGAGAGGTGCACCACATTGCTTTACTTTTTGGTTACGGAGCGGATTGCGTGAACCCGTATCTTGCCTATGAAGTAGTAGCGTACTTAATAGAAGAAAAAGAAATCCGCCTGGAGCTTAAAAGCGCGTTGAAGAATTACAACAAGGCGTTGACGGACGGCATGTTAAAAATATTGTCAAAGATGGGGATATCTACGCTCAGGAGTTATCGCGGAGCCCAGATATTTGAAGCCCTTGGCCTGGACAATGAACTTATCGAAAAATATTTTACCGGCACCGTGTCCAGGATAGGAGGGGTAAGCCTTGAAGGGATAGCGGATGAAACTATCCAAAGGCATAGCGCCGCTTATTGCCAAAGAGGCGTAGAGCCGCATTATTTAGCAAGCGGCGGAATCTATCAGTGGAAAAAGGACGGAGAGTTCCATCTTTGGAATCCTGACAGCATAGCCGCTTTGCAGGACGCTACGCGCAATAATGATTACGGAAGGTATAAAGAATTCAGCCTGATGATTAATGACCAATCAGCCAATCCAGTAACTTTAAGGAGCTTGCTTGAGTTTAAAAAGTCGGAGCCGATTTCTATCGATGAGGTTGAGCCTGTTGAAAATATCATGAAACGTTTCGCTACAGGGGCCATGAGTTTTGGTTCTATCTCAAGGCCCGCGCATGAGACAATCGCCATTGCTATGAACAGGATCGGAGGTAAATCCAATACCGGCGAGGGCGGCGAAGACCCTAATAGATTTATAACCCTGCCTAACGGAGATTCAAAAAGAAGCGCTATAAAACAAGTTGCTTCCGGGAGATTCGGCGTTACCATAAACTATCTGGTTAACGCGGACGAGATACAGATAAAGATCAGTCAGGGAGCAAAGCCGGGCGAAGGAGGCCAGCTGCCGGGGCATAAGGTAAGCGAGGTGATTGCCAGGACCAGGTATACAACCCCTGGCGTTACCTTGATATCGCCTCCGCCGCACCACGACATATATTCTATCGAGGATCTCGCGCAACTCATATTTGATTTGAAAAACGCGAACCCTAACGCGCGCGTGAGCGTAAAGCTTGTTTCAGAAATAGGCGTTGGTACGGTTGCGGCGGGCGTTGCTAAAGGCCACGCAGATATGATTCTTATTTCAGGCGGAGACGGCGGCACAGGAGCGTCGCCGCATAGCTCAATAAGATACGCCGGACTTCCATGGGAGTTAGGCCTTTCTGAAACACATCAGACGCTCATGCTTAATAATCTGCGGTCCAGGGTGCGCCTGCAGACTGACGGACAGATCCGCACAGGCAGGGATGTCGCTATCGCCGCGATGCTTGGCGCCGAAGAATATGGTTTTTGCACAGCTGTTCTTATTGTGATGGGTTGTGTTATGCTGAGGCATTGTCATCTCAATAACTGTTCAGTAGGCGTGGCTACCCAGGACGATATCCTGCAGAAAAGATTCAGGGGAAGGCCTGAATATATAGTAAATTATTTTCATTTTGTGGCGCAGGAACTGCGTCAGATTATGGCAAGTCTGGGCTTAAAAACCATAGACGATATGATAGGGCGCTCAGACCTTCTTTATCTGAACAGAGATATTGTCCCTCAAAAAGCAAAGGGGATAGACTATTCCAGGATCCTGTATAGGCCTGATCTGCCGGACGGCGCAACCAGGTACGCCAGTTCCGGGCGGGACAAAAGGCTTGACGATGTTCTTGATAGAGAACTTATAAAGATGTGCAAAGACTCTCTTACTAAGAATAAGCCGGTAAAAATCTCAAGAGAGATCAATAATACTAACAGGGCTACGGGCACAATGTTGAGCGGCGAAGTCTGTAAGATGTGCGGGGAGGGCGTACTTTTAGAAGATACTATAACATGTAAATTCAAAGGCATTGCCGGACAAAGTTTTGGAGCGTTTCTCGCCAAGGGAATTACCTTTGAGCTGGAAGGCCTGACCAACGATTATGTAGGAAAAAGTATTTCCGGCGGAAAAATTATAATTTACCCGGATACAAGAGCGCATTATGATCCTGGTGAAAACGTGATTATAGGCAATACCACTTTCTACGGGGCCATATCCGGCGAGGCGTACATATGCGGCACAGCTGGAGAAAGGTTTTGCATCAGAAATTCAGGGCTATACGCCGTAGTAGAAGGCGTTGGCGACCACGGTTGTGAATATATGACAGGAGGAAGAGTGGTTGTGCTGGGAAGAACAGGCAGGAACTTTGGCGCAGGCATGTCAGGCGGTATAGCGTATATATATGACGAAGATAAGACTTTTAAACAAAGATGCAATATGGATATGGTTGAATTGGAAGAAATTAAAAAAGACGATAAAGATACCATATACAACCTGATCAACAATCATTTCAAATATACAAAAAGCAAAAGGGCGAAAAAGATCCTGGATAATATGCACGAAGAGCTTAAGAAGTTTACAAGGGTTATACCAATAGAGTACAAGCGCATCCTGGAAGGCGTAAAGATAGAAGAAAAACTTGATTTAACGGAGGCACTTGATGGGTGATCCAAGAGGGTTTCTAAAGTCAGCGAGGCAGGACAACCTTTACAGAGAAATTTGCGAACGTGTAAATGATTTTAAAGAGGTTTCCAAACTTCGGCCTGAAAAACAATCGCAGGAACAGGCTTCGCGCTGTATGGATTGCTCTACGCCGTTCTGCCACGGTAGCTGTCCGATAGGAAACTATATTCCGGAATGGAATGATTATATGTTCCGCGGCAACTGGAAGGCGGCGCTTAATTTATTGGAAGCTACGAACAATCTGCCGGAGATGACAGGAAGGGTTTGCCCGGCGTTATGCGAATATGCCTGTGTATTGGGGCTGAACGACGACGCTGTGACTATACGCGAAAATGAGCTGGCGGTCATAGAGCTTGGGTTTAAAAAAGGGCTGATAGGCCCAAACCTCGCAAATAAAAGAACAGGCAAAAAAATAGCTGTTATCGGTTCTGGCCCGGCAGGATTGTCATGCGCGGCGCAACTTAATAAGGCAGGCCATAGCGTGGTTATTTTTGAACGGGACGAAAAACCCGGGGGGATACTTCGTTACGGCATACCTGATTTTAAGCTGGAAAAGCACCTCATAGACAGGCGCGTGGATATATGGAAAAAAGAAGGAATTGTTTTTAAAACAGGCGTAAATATTGGAGTGGATTATCCCGGCAAAAAGCTTTTGGATGAATTTGACGCGGTTTGCCTGGCAGGCGGTTCGCGTGTTCCAAGAGATCTTAAAATAGAAGGCAGAGAGTTAAAAGGTGTATATTTCGCCATGGATTATTTAACGCAATCAAACGCCCGCATAGCCGGAGAGAAAATTTCAAAAGAAGTTTTAATAGACGCTAAAGACAAAAATGTTGTAGTCATAGGCGGAGGGGATACCGGGTCTGATTGTGTGGGGACAGCTCATCGTCAGGGGGCTGCCTGCGTAACGCAAATTGAAGTTTTACCCAGGCCTTATGAATGCAGAACTGAAATATACCCCTGGCCGAAATATCCTCTGCTGCTGAAGACGACATCCAGCCACGAAGAAGGGGGAGAACGTCATTGGGCAGTGCTGACGAAAAATTTTGCCGGAGAAAAAGGTTTTATAAAAAAGCTTTTCTGCATAAAAGTGGAATTTCCTGAAACAATCGGCAGTTCCTGCCCTGTTATGAAAGAAATCCCTGGAAGCGAGTTTGAAATAGATGCTGATTTAGTTATTCTTGCGGTAGGGTTTCTGCATCCGGAGCATTCAGGGTTACTTACAGATCTCAATGTTGAATTTGATAAGAGGGGCAATGTAAAAACAGGCGCGAATTATATGACCTCGGTTGAGAAAGTATTTTCTGCGGGAGACATGAGGCGCGGCCAGTCGTTAGTAGTGTGGGCTATCTCAGAAGGCCGCCAGTCCGCCTATTTTATCGATAAATATTTGATGGGCGAAAGCAATTTGCCGTTTATGTAAAAATATTATATCAAAAGAAACCGCATCCCGATCGGCGATCGGGACGAGGTTGAGGTGGTTAAATGATTAGCACTGGAATAAAAGGATTAGACAGCATAATTACAGGCTTGAGGCTGGGGGATAACGTAGTCTGGCAGATAGACGATATAAAGGACTATGCTTACCTTGTAAAGCCTTTTGTGCGCCAGGCGCTGAAAGATAATAAAAAAGTCATATACCTGAGATTTGCCTGCCATAAAGAACTGCTTGAAATGTCAAAAGAAATAAAAAGATATGAGCTAGACGCCCACGCCGGATTTGAATCTTTTACAACAAAGGTAAATAGCATAATTACACAGGAAGGCGAAGGCGCGTATTATGTATTCGACTGTCTGTCAGAACTTCTTTCAGCGTGGGCTACAGATCTTATGATAGGAAACTTTTTTATGGTAACTTGCCCTTATCTGTATGAGCTCAAAACAGTCACGTATTTTTCTATATTACGCAATAACCATTCTTTCAAATCCATAGCCACTATACGAGAGACAACCCAGCTGTTGATGGATGCATACCGCTGCGAAGGCAATCTCTACATACATCCTTTAAAGGTCTGGAACAGGTACTCTCCGACTATGTTTTTGCCACACCAGAAAGAAAAAGATAATTTTGTGCCTATTACGGACAGCGTGAATGCCGTAAAGATACTGTCATATATCCGGGATCAGGGCATAGAAAGCGCAAAAAGAAATCTCGACTACTGGGACCGTTTATTTCTTGAAGCGGAGGAGCTTATAAAAAACGGCGTGCCGCAAGAGAAGACACAGGATATGATAAAAAAGCTTTGCAGCATAATGATATCTTATAGCAAGAAGATGCTCTCAATGGCAGTGGAGAATTTCTCGCTGGAGGAGCTGATAGATATAAAATCCAGGCTGATCGGGACTGGTTTTATAGGAGGTAAAAGCGTAGGTATGCTTCTTGCCAGGAAGATCCTTTCCAAGGATAAATCGCTTGACTGGAAAAAGCTTTCAGAGCCGCATGACTCATTTTATATAGGTTCTGATATATTTTATTCATATATAGTGCAGAATAATTGGTGGAAATTGCATGTGCAGCAGAAGACAGGAGACGGTTATTTCAGTATCGCAAAAATTTTAAAAGAGAAGTTGTTTTATGGAGTATTTTCTGAAGAGATCAGGGAGCATTTCCAGCAGATTATAGAATATTTCGGAGCCTCGCCTATTATAATACGCTCAAGCTCTCTTCTGGAGGATGGGTTTGGAAACGCATTTGCCGGGAAATATGAAAGTATATTTTTAGCGAACCAGGGCACGCCGGAGCAGAGATATATACAGTTCGCAGAAGCCGTGAAAAAGATTTACGCGAGCACTATGAACGAGGACGCCCTCGTGTATAGGAAGCAGAGAGGCCTTGATAAGTTAAATGAACAGATGGCGCTTCTGGTGCAGAGGGTTTCAGGCGCGCATCACAAGGATTACTTCTTTCCGGATCTTGCAGGGGTAGGAGTTTCTTATAATACATACGTGTGGAATGAGGATATAAATCCGAAAGAAGGCATGCTTAGGATGGTGTTTGGTTTAGGGACCAGGGCAGTGAACCGTGTTGAAGGCGACTATCCAAGGATGGTGGCTTTAAGCGATCCGCTACGCAGGCCATACGCGGAAAAAGACGATCTAAGAAAATTCTCGCAGCACGATGTGGACGTTATAGATACAAAGGAGAATATTTTTAAAGCAGTTCCCTTTAATGGGCTTGTAAGAGAGGAATTATACCCGGAAGCGAACCGCGTAGCTGTAAAAGATGAAGAGGCCGCGGTAATGATGAGCCATGGAGGAAACCGAGCTAAGGAATATTGGATATTGACGCTGGACAGCGTGTTTACCGGAGGAATCCTGGCGGACTATTTCAAGAAAATATTAAAAGCGCTTGAAAAAAGCTACGACTATCCGGTTGAAATAGAGTTCACGATAAATTTTACTGGAAAAAGTGCGTTTAAAATAAATCTTTTACAATGTAGGCCCTTGCAGGCAAGCGGGTTAGGCCGCAAGGTTGATATCCCATGCAATGTAAAAAAAGAGAATATTCTTTTTGAATCAAGCGGATATTTTCTGGGAGGGAATATATCGCTTGATATTAAAAGAATCATATATGTCGACCCGGAGAAATATACTAAACTTATATTGTCGGACAAGCATGAAGTTGCCCGCATTGTGGGAAATCTAAACAGGAATATAAAAAATAAAGAGGAAACCCCAACTCTTCTTATGGGCCCCGGAAGATGGGGCAGCACAACCCCGTCTCTAGGCGTGCCTGTAAAATTTGCAGAGATAAATAATATAGCGGTTCTTAGCGAGGTCGCTTTTTCAGCAGGTAATCTTATGCCTGAGCTATCTTTCGGAACGCATTTTTTCCAAGATCTTGTGGAGACAAAAATATTTTATGTAGCGCTTTTTCCGGAAAGAAAAGGCGTTCTATTTAATACAGGACGGTTTAGGCAATTGAAAAATTTGCTCACGGAGCTTATCCCGGAATCTGCGAGGTATAAAGATGTTATTGAAGTCTATAACGTAGGCGATAAAGGCTTAAAAATAATGTCCGATGTCATATCCCAGAAGGTTATCTGCTTTTCACGCCTGCCAAAAAATCAGCTTGCCAACCCTGTTATGTATTGATATAATAAAACCCAACCTGGCACAATGACTGTGTCTGGAAAAGGGTTAGGACAAAGACGTTCTAAAGATTGACGGTATAGAACGTCTTTTTTATTTATATGCAAATGCCTAAAAATTAGGCAAATTTTTCACAGGAGGGGGAAATGTCCAAAAAACTAGAAGAATTCATGGCAAAAGTAATTGAGAGAAATCCCGGCGAACCGGAATTTCATCAGGCAGTGCGCGAAGTTGCGGAATCAGTAATGCCTTTTATAGAAAAAAATCCAAAATATCAGAAAGCAAAAATCCTGGAGCGTATGACTGAACCTGAAAGAGTCATAATGTTCCGCGTACCTTGGCTGGATGATAAAGGCGAAATCCAGATGAACAGGGGTTACAGAATACAGATGTCAAGCGCAATAGGGCCTTATAAAGGCGGCATCAGGCTGCACCCAAGCGTAAACCTCAGTATCTTAAAATTTTTAGCGTTTGAGCAGGTATTTAAAAATAGTTTAACTACGCTTCCAATGGGCGGCGGAAAAGGCGGTTCTAATTTTGACCCGAAAGGCAAATCAGACAATGAGGTAATGAAATTTTGCCAGAGTTTCATGATAGAGCTTGCGAAACACATCGGGTCCGATACAGATGTTCCTGCCGGAGACATAGGTACGGGCGGCAGAGAAATAGGCTATATGTTTGGCCAGTATAAGAGGCTGCGTAATGAGTTTACAGGAGTATTGACAGGCAAAGGCCTGGGCTGGGGCGGAAGTTTAATCAGGCCCGAAGCGACAGGTTATGGCTGCGTGTACTTTGTCCAGGAAATGCTTAAGACAAGAGGCGAGTCGCTTAAAGGTAAGATCTGTACTGTTTCCGGATCAGGGAATGTGGCGCAGTACACTGTGGAAAAGCTAATTCATTTGGGCGCCAAGGCTGTCACGCTCTCGGATTCCAGTGGTTTTATTTATGACCCCAAAGGCATAGACGAACAGAAACTGGAATTTGTAATGGAGCTTAAGAATGTAAAAAGAGGCCGTATAAAAGAATACGCCGATGAGTTCAAATGCAAATATTTTGAAGGCAAGTATCCTTGGGAAATAAAGTGCGATGTGGCTTTCCCGTCCGCCACTCAGAACGAGATCCATGAGGCTGACGCCAAGAAGTTAGTGAAGAATGGCTGTATCGCAGTAGGCGAAGGCGCGAATATGCCTTCCACTCCTGAGGCGGTTGAGGTATTTTTGGACGCGAAGATTCTTTACGCTCCAGGCAAGGCTTCTAACGCCGGTGGAGTAGCCACAAGCGGGCTTGAGATGTCCCAGAACAGCCAGCGTTTATCGTGGACAAGGGATGAGGTGGACGAGAGGCTTCTTCAGATAATGATCAACATACACCAGTCTTGCGTTAAATATGGCAAAGACTCTAGCAGCAAATACGTCAATTATGTGAATGGCGCCAATATAGCCGGGTTCGTGAAAGTCGCGGACGCCATGCTAGACCATGGCGTAGTATAAACAATAGTTTTTAACCGTATCCCGATCGTCGATCGGGATACGGTTGAGGTAGTTCAATATAGCCGCAGGGAGCATTACTATTCCCTGCGGCTTGTTTTTTTTGAAGATTTTTGAAAGAATTTTGCCTCCAGATGTGTCTATTATAGTAAAGGGAGGCGTTTATGAAGACAGAAGTAATGTTGGAAGAGGCAGTTGAACAGAAGATATTTATGGTCAGGGGGCATAAAGTCATGCTGGATAAAGATTTAGCAAGGCTATATGGTATCACGACTTTTAATTTAAATAAGGCCGTAACAAGGAATTTAGACCGTTTTCCGGAAGATTTTATGTTTAGATTAAATAAAAAAGAGTTTGAAAACTTGATATTCCATTTTGGAATATCAAGATGGGGCGGTACCAGGAAATTGCCTCGCGTATTCACGGAGCACGGGATTCTTATGCTATCCTCTGTTCTTAAAAGTAAAAGAGCGGTTTATGTTAATATACAGATTATGAGGATTTTTGTTAAAATTAATCAAATGATGAAATCTCACAAAGAGTTGCTCAAGAAGATAAAAGAAATGGAAGGGAAATATGACAGCCAGTTCAAGGTTGTATTTGATGCTATTCGTCAGCTAATGACGTCGGCGTTGCCAAAACAAGACCGTGTAATAAAAGGCTTTCATCCTTCTGATCGTTAATATCTAAAGTTAAGGTTGACAGAGGCAAGGCGCGGCAGGTAAAATATTTAATATGGATAATATAATGGATATAATTAAATCGCGTAGAAGCATAAGACAATATCTAGATAGACCCATCTCAAGAGAAATCATAGATAAACTTATTGAAGCCGCTAAATGGGCTCCGACTGGCATGAACGAGCAGCCGTGGGGGTTTATTGTTGTGCAGGATAAAGCGCTTATAAAAGAGCTTTCCGACCGTGCCATACCTTATATTAATAAGATGATAGAAGAAAACCCGAAATTTATCAGGTATAAAAGACGCATGAGAGCGAAAGGTTTCAGCATATTTTATCACGCGCCGTGTGTGATAATAATACTTGGCAGGGTGGACGCTTTCTTTTATCAAAATGACTGCGCGATGGCAGCCCAGAACCTGATGTTAGCCGCTTTATCCATTGGAATAGGATCATGCTGGGTAGGCATGATGAGCACCCTGGATAAAGACAAGTGGTTCAGGGAAAAGTTCCAAATACCTGATAATTATAAGGTTGTAGCGCCTATAACGTTAGGATATTTTGAAAATAAAGATATATCTGTTATTGAAAGAAGGCCTCCCGAAGTTCTTAAGTATTTCTAGCCTTGCCTGAACGCGAACTTATTGATATAATAATACCTGTGGAAAAAGCGGAAATAAAATATATAGGCGGTATGAAATTTGAGGCGACGAACAGGTCGCATTCCGTGATAATAGACCAGCCGCAAACATCCGGAGGCGAAGATAAAGGCTTTACCCCGCCGGAATTATTCGTAGATTCTCTAGGGTCATGTATAGGCGTATACGTTCTGGCGTTTTGCAAAAATACAGGGCTTAATCCGGACGGCATGAAAATAGTTTTAGATTGGGAAAAGGCTGTTGATAAGCCCGCCAGGATCAAAAGCATAATCGCAAAAATAGAGTTGCCAAACGCTGATGTAGGCGCGAGAAAACCAGCGCTTTTAAAAGTAGCCGAATCCTGCCTGATCCATGAAACAATAAAACATCAGCCGGAGATTCGCATAGAATTAGCGCAATAAACTTGACACTCTGACAATGTCGGTTTTGTAAAGTTTATTGGAAAAAGAGGAGAGAAGAAATGGATAATCGCAATATTTTACTTGATGAAAAAAGCATTCCAAGGGCGTGGTATAATATTCAGGCAGACCTGCCCAACCCTTTGCCCCCTCCGCTTAATCCGGGAACTAACAAACCATTGTCGCCGGATGATTTGGCGCCTATATTCCCCAAAGAGCTTATAAAACAAGAGATGTCGCTGGATAGGTGGATAGAGATACCAGACGATGTAATTAGGATGCTGAAATTATGGAGGCCTACGCCTTTACGCAGGGCCTACAATCTCGAAAAAGAACTTAAAACGCCCGCCAGGATTTATTATAAAGACGAAAGCGGCAATGGCCCCGGAAGCCACAAACCAAATACAGCGATTGCCCAGGCGTATTTTAATAAAAAAGAAGGCGTAAGCCGTATTGCCACGGAAACAGGCGCTGGCCAGTGGGGAAGCGCCCTTTCTTTTGCTTGTAAAATCCTGGGACTAAAATGTACTGTTTATATGGTGAGATGCAGCTATGAACAAAAGCCGTTTAGAAAATCTCTTATGCATGTATGGGGAGCAGAAGTGTTCGCTTCTCCTACTAATAAAACAAAAGCAGGCAGAGCGATTTTAAAAAAGATGCCACATACTCCTGGAAGCCTTGGGATGGCTATATCAGAGGCTGTAGAAGATGCCGCTACACATGCAGATACAAAATATTCTCTTGGAAGCGTATTAAATCATGTAATGTTACACCAGACAGTTATAGGATTGGAAGTAAAGGAGCAGTTAAAGCTTGTAGGCGAGAAGCCGGATATCATGATAGGATGCGTTGGCGGAGGGAGCAATTTTGCGGGGCTTACGTTTCCGTTTATCAAGGATAAAATGGCAGGCCAGGATATAAGATTTATAGCTGTCGAGCCAGCCGCCTGCCCGACTCTTACAAAAGGGCCTTACAGATATGACTTTGGGGATACCGCTCAGATGACGCCTTTATTGAAAATGTATACGCTGGGGCATGATTTTGTGCCTGAGGGCATACACGCTGGAGGCCTAAGATATCACGGGATGGCGCCGCTAGTATCAATATTATTTAAAGAAAAGCTCATTGAAGCAAGGGCCTATCACCAGACAGGCGTTTTTAAAGCAGCTCTTTTATTCGCGGGCACAGAGGGGCTTTTACCAGCTCCTGAAACGAGCCACGCTATTAAAGCGGCGATAGACGAGGCGTTAATATGCAAAAAAGAAAATAAAGAAAAGTGCATAGTCTTTAATTTTTCAGGCCACGGCAATTTTGACCTGGCCGCTTATGACGCCTATCTGGGAGGAAAGCTTAAAGATTACGAACACCCTGAAGCGGCGATTAAAAAAGCAATAAAATGCCTGCCTAAGATCGACTGAAAATATTCTGCGCGCTAACCTATGACTAAAAATAAATACGAAGCCATACTCTGCGATCTGGGCAACGTCCTTATAAATTTTGACCACAAAATCGCGGTTAAAAAGATTTTGCGCCTGACGCCTAAAAACGAGCGCGATATCTACCAGCTTTTCTTTGATTCAAGCCTTACAAAAGATTACGAAGAAGGGAAAACTTCATCGGTAGAATTTTTCAAAAAAGTGAAAAGTTTGCTGGAACTGGATATGGAGTATAATGAATTTCTGCCTATATGGAATGACATATTTTTTGAAACGCCGCTTAATAAAAAGATACAGAATTTTCTCATGGCAATAAAAGGAAAATATAAACTTGTAATGATCTCAAATATAAATGAAGCGCATTATGAATTTCTTAAAAAGAAAATGCCCGTATTCGGAGAGTTTTACAAGCTCATACTTTCTTATGAGATAGGCTTCAGGAAGCCGGCAAAGGAGATTTATGATGCGGCGCTTGAATCGGTAGATATCGTGCCTTCAAAAGCTTTCTATGTGGATGACAGGGCTGATTTGATAGAGGCGGCGTATAAGCTAGGCATAGAAGGCGCGACGCTTGATGGAGAAGTAGCTTTTAAAAAAATAGTAGAAGAGTTTAAACCATAAAAGCTTCCCCGTTCGGCGAACGGGGAAGGTTGAGGCGGTTAATTGAAATATCTGATTATAGACGGGTACAACGCTATATGCAAGATCAAGGAGTTTGACGCTAAGAAAGATATAAGCCTGGAGGCATCGCGTCTGGTATTTATTAAAGCGCTTGTAGATTTTAGGCGCAGGAATCAAAAATTTAGTAAGGTAATAGTTGTTTTTGACGGCAAAAGCGAAGGCCTTGGGCTGGACAGAGAGGTATATGGAGATGTAGAGGTCTTGTTCTCAAACAAAGATAAGGACGCCGATAACGTAATAGTCGATATCCTTAAGATATCGTCCGGCAAGAACGAGATAACAGTCTCTTCAGATGACAATTTCATAAAAAATCATACAAGGGTGTTTGGCTGCCGGATAATGAGCGTTAAAGAGCTGGAGGATTTAATTAGCTTGAAGAAGAAAGCTTTAAGAGGTAAAATACTGGAAAAAGAGCTGGGAAATAAAGACCAGGATGATATTACAAACGAACTTAAAAAATACTGGGGAGTAAAATAGCATGGAAAGGAACGAACTGAAGCCGGTTCATATAGAGGCGTTTGATTTAGACGACGCATGGTTCAGGTGCCTTTCAAATATTTTAGAATTCGGCCATGTGTATACAATAACAAGAGGAAGCTACCAGGGGCAGAAAAGGCTTGAATTTGATTTTGTCACTATCAGGATAAAAAATCCCAGCCACCAGATAATACCTATCATGTCAGAAGGCTCAAGTATCCCGGCTCCAACAAGCATGGATTATATACACGGGTATCTTTCTTATTTACTGACAGGCCAGAAAACAAATACGGAAGACTATACCTACGGCGAAAGAATGGTGGACGCGAAAGTAAGGTTTAAAGAAACAATCGAAGGCAAAGAAATGGTAAAAGAAATGCCTTTAGAGGTTAACCAGGTTGAAGAGGTCATAAAGATGTACAAAACTCAGGGCCATGGCACCAATCAGGCGACAATAGAGATAGGCATGCCCTCTGACATAAAGCTGAACGATCCCCCATGCCTCAGGCTGATAGATACAAGAATCCGTTATGGCAAGCTGCATTTTTTCCCATATTTCAGGTCGTGGGATTTATGGGGAGGCTTCCCTTCTAATTTAGGCGGGCTGGAGCTTGTGAAGCAATATATGGCGGAAGAAATCGGAGTAGAAAACGGCGAGATTATAGCCACCAGTAAAGGCCTGCATCTTTACGATTACTCCTGGGATTTTGCAAAGCAGAGGACAGGCAAAGTAGATTTAGAAATAAAATAATTTATGCATCCTATAATAGCTAAAATAGGGCCTTTTACAATTTATAGCTATGGCATGATGGTAGCCATAGCTTTTTTATTTGGAATATTTATAGCAAAATTAGAGGCTATAAGAAAAAAGATAAACCCGGATTTGGCGTACGATTTTAGTTTTTATATCTTAGTAGGTGCTTTGGTAAGCGCCAGGATTTATTATATCTTATTTTTCGATCTCAAAGGTTTTTTAAACGACCCTCTTTACATATTTAAGGTGTGGCAGGGAGGGCTCTCTATACACGGCGGGATATTCGGAGGGATAGCAACAGGCCTTATATTTTCAAGGATCCGAAAAATTTCTTTCTGGATTTTAGCCGATCTTATAGCCCCATCTATAATTCTAGGCCAGGCAATAGGCAGGCTCGGATGTTTTTTAAACGGCTGCTGTTCCGGCCTACCAATAAAACCTTTCTGTGGCGTAAATAGCCACCCCACCCAAATTTACGAGCTTATCTTAGATTTTATAGGTTTTTCACTGTTGTGGAGTTTAAGGAAAAATATAAAATTTGAAGGCGGGTTGTTTTTATTATATCTAATGATGTACGCTGCTATAAGAATAATTGTTTCCCAGTTCAGGGCGGATAATTTTTATCTTTTGGGTACTAATTTAACATTAGCAGGCCTTACCAGCGTTATTATTTTTACGACGGCTATAATTTTATACATAAAAAAACGACATGGTTAAAAAAATAATATATAACGCATTAATTATAGCGGTTTTAGTAATGATAGGCCTGGCGATCTTAAAGGCTAATAAGCCAAGAGAAGCTGTTTTAAAAACCAGCTTAAATAATATAGAAGAAAAAATGCCTAATTTAACTCCAAAAGAGGCAAAGTATTACAGGGTCATAGAAGAATGAAAAAGGTAAGATGTCTGTTGTGTCCCAGGGGATGCGAGTTAAAAGAGCTTGAAAGGGGAAACTGCCGCTCGCGCATGAATATAGGCGGAAAGCTTCAAACCCTTGCTTATGGGAAACCTTGCGCAGCGCATGTGGACCCGATTGAGAAAAAGCCTTTTTATCATTTTTTGCCTGGGTCTCTTTCTTTTTCATTGGCAACCGCAGGCTGTAACTTGCACTGCCTTTATTGTCAGAATTGGGAAATATCGCAGTCTAATCCGGAAGATACTGTAAATATGGACATGCCTCCGGAGCAGGTTGTCCGGGAAGCAATAGGCAATAAATGCAGGACTATTGCCTGCACCTATTCCGAGCCTGTTACGTTTTTTGAATACGCAGCTGACATAGCCGCTGTCGCGCATAAAAATAATATATTGAATGTCTGGGTAACAGCCGGGTATGTAAATCAAAAGCCTTTGGAAGAGGCCTGCGGATTTTTAGATGCGGTTAAAGTAGACTTCAAAGGCATTACGGAAGATTTTTATGAAAATGTTACAGGGGCAAGCATCGGGCCTGTTATGAATGCGATAAAGCTCATAAAAGAAAAGGGAGTATGGCTCGAAATTGTGAATCTTGTAGTCCCGACTTACAATGACACAAAAAAAGATTTTTCCGAGATGTGCGACTGGATAGTTGAGAACTTAGGGCCTGACGTGCCTGTTCATTTTTCAAAATTCTGGCCTACGTACCAGCTAAAAAATCTTCCGCCTACGCCGGAAGAAACGCTGATATTAGCGAGAAACATAGCCATGTCAAAAGGTATAAACTATGTCTATATAGGCAATATTCCGGAGCACGAAGGCAACAATACGTATTGCCCTGTATGTAAAAAGCTGATTATCGGGCGGTTAGGTTATACGATTACTCAAAACAATATAACAGGCGGTGGCTGCAAGTTCTGCAGCGCAAAAATCCCGGGCCGCTGGGACTAACATCTTTACAAAAGTGACATTGTCAGAGTGTCAAGATTATGGATAGGAAAATTACGCGGAAAGAGTTTTTGAGAATGGCGGGACTTGGGGCGTTTGCGATTTTTATTCTGCCTGGGGTTAAGAAATTAAAGCTGTTAAAAAAACCTTATAAAGAAGCAAAATACTATAAAACCTTGGCAGGATAAATAAGCTGTTGTTAGAATGAAAAAAATACTGATATTATTTGTAATTTTTCTTTCATGTTCGTGTGCCGCTTCTTATTCTGAAGATATAAGAAAACCGGTTGTCTCAGGCGCTTTTTATCCGGCAAACAAAGGAGAGCTAGCCGCTCAGGTGAACGGCTTTTTAGCAAACGCGAAAAAGGCTGATATAAAAGGCAAGATCATCGCTCTTATCGCTCCGCACGCAGGCTATATTTATTCAGGCCAGGTTGCGGCGTATAGCTTCAAACAACTGGAAGGCACGGATTTTAAGAAAATAATAATAGTATCGCCCAGCCATTATGTTGGGTTTGACGGCATCTCTGTTTATAATCAAGGCTCGTTTGAAACCCCTCTTGGCCTTGTGAAAGTAGACGAAGAGCTCGCCAATAAAATAATCCAAAAAAATAAAAGGTTTATTTTATTTTCCCCCGCGCATCAGAAAGAGCACGCTATAGAAGTTGAGATACCATTTTTACAGAGGGTATACAAAGGCAGAGATTTTAAGATAGTGCCCGTTGTTATGGGAAACCCGGTATCCGGGGATATAAAAATATTGAGCGACGCGCTTTATGACGTTGTGGATAAGGATACGCTTTTAATTATAAGCGCGGACTTGTCTCATTATCATTCTTACGACAAGGCGGTGGAGCTTGATACAAGCGGCATAAGCGCTATCGAGAAGCTGGATCCTGATGGGTTCGCCCAACAGATAAATAATGGGTCTACAGAGATAGACGCGCCTATAGCGGCGCTTGCGATGATTATGTTCGCAAACCGCTCAGGAGCGAAAGCAGCTGTCTTAAAATACGCCAATTCCGGGGACATTACGGGAGATAAGTCAAAGGTAGTTGGGTATTCAAGTATTTTAATATACGCGCCTTTAGAAGCGGAAAAGAAAGGGGAGGCTATCATGGAAGACGAATATCTTAATAAAGAGGAAAAGAAAAAACTTCTTGAGATAGCAAGGCTTTCAATAATAGAAGTTGTAACCGGCAAAAAGCAATCCCCGCCGGATGTTACAGAAGAAAGGTTAAAAGAAAATTGCGGAGCCTTCGTTACTATAAAAGAGAATGACCGGCTTCGCGGGTGCATAGGGTATATTCAGGCGGTCAAACCGCTTTATGAAACAGTAAAAGATGTAGCTAAATCCGCGGCAGTGAATGATTATAGATTTAACCCTGTGAGCCAGGATGAGCTGGATAAGTTGCAATTAGAAATATCCGTACTTACGCCTCTCAAAAAGATTAATAATATAAGCGAAATAGTAGTTGGAAAGCACGGCCTTTACATGAAACAAGGCTTTAATTCAGGCCTACTTCTTCCTCAGGTGGCTATGGAATACAAATGGGATAAAGAGACGTTTTTAAAAGAAACCTGCAGAAAATCAGGCCTCTCTCAAGACGCCTGGAAAGATAAATCTACGGAAATATACACCTTTAGCGCGGAAGTGTTCGGGGATACGCCCTAAGTTAAAATAAAAAAAGCCCTTTAACTGAGGGCTTTTTTTATAGGCTATAAACCTAGAAGCTTACCGCTATTCCACGCCTCCTTGTTTAGATCCTACTGTTTCTATAATAACTATATCACATCTTTTGAATAAAGCAAGGCCTGGAATTCGAAAGTAGTATAAAAATAAAAATATTTATAGCGCTTAGAAGAAAGCATGTCTGTAGGATTCCGAGTATTGGAATTAATATGATACCTATAAGTAATCCGCCTATGCAGGAACCAAGTAAATCAACGCCGTATAAAAGTCCAGTTGTTTTGCCGATATTTCCGGAATCCTTGAGCCAGATTTTATTCGCAAGAGGGAATTGAAATCCTCCGGTAAAGCCAGCCAGAGCAGGCAGTATTACAAACGCTATCTGCAATATGTTTCCTGCGCCGGGAGCGGACTGGTTTATTTTTGAAACAACAAAAAGCGTCCCAGCCAGTATCAACGGATAGACGGCAAGCATAGACTGAGTTTTCAGATATAGAGATCTTTCATCCTCTATCTTTTCCATAATTTTTGTTATTAAGAGGCTTCCGGCGCTCAAGCCTATCATGAACGAAGTCAGGATAAGGCCTATTTGATAATACATATAGCCGTATATGAATTGGAACGCTAATAATATAATTACCTGAAAACATATCAGGCTCATGCCGGTCATTGCCGTAGAAACCAGGACCGGGAACTTTAAAGACGCCCTTGTTAATTTTTGCGTTAGCAAACCGACCAGCAGAAAAGCAAAGGCTATCAATATGAAAATACCGATATTTATTTTATCAACATAAGGCAAAAGGCCTTTTGTAGCGTCAAAAAAGCTTATCCACAGTATCCCGTAATAAAGGTATCCTATGGGCCTAAAATCAGTATTTATCTGCGTGTTCTGGAATTTAGCGATGGCGCTTTCCACGTATTTAATCCTCAGAGGGTCTAGTTTGAAAGGGATATAATACCCTCTTACAAATTTGGTTTTAACAGCCCTGTCTTTAAGCCTTTTTATTATAGTGTTTACATCATACGTGAGCATTCCCGGTTCATTCGACGCTACGAATGTCATGGTATTCCCAGGGAGTATTTTTATGTCAAAGAATTCTTTTTTAAGAGTGTTATAGATGCAGCTCAGGTAAACAGCGTGCTCCGGGCTGATATAATTCTCGGAAGAAAGAAGCCCGAATGAAAATACGCCTCCTGGCTCCAGTATCTTTTTGACTTCCTGAAAAAATTCCAGGGAATAGAACCTGTTGATTCCCGCGGTATACGGATCCGGAAGGTTTAATATTACCACATCGTAACCTGGCAGCTCTTGGCTTGTTTTACCTGATCCGGATAAATTTCGCCGGGAAGAACATTCTTTTACAAAAAGCCTTCCGTCCATATGGATTATGTTGACCCTGTCATCTGTTACGGGAGGCATATATTTCTGAGAAAGACTTATTATCATAGGGTCTAACTCTACGTAATCTATCTTATCCACCTTATGTTTTAGAATCTGGCTTATGGCGCCCCCTGTTCCGCCTCCTATGAGCAGTATCTTTTTAGGAGACAAATGTTCCAGCATCGCGTAATGCACTGATTCTTCGCTGGTAGATATATCCCCGCCTGTAAACATCAACGTGCCGTTTTCGTAGAAGCTGTAGTCATTCCCCAGCTTTGTTACAGCGATATTCCCGTATATGGAATCCGCGCTTTCCACGAGCTTCATAGGCCTGGACTGGAGAGACCTCGTAAATCCGTCCAGGTGCTTTGGCCAGTTGAAGATTATCGTAGTTGAAAATATTATCAGATATACAAGCTGGACTACATTCCTGCTGAAGAATATCGAAACAATCAGGTTCAGATTCCCCAAGATAAGCGCGTTTTGAAAGCTGGTGTACGTTTTTACAAGCAGGAACGTATATAGGATTCCTCCGATAGAGGCTCCGAGACTTTCAAGTAAATAAATCCTCGCCACCTGCCTGCTGGAGGAGAGGTTGCTGTCTTTTGAGGCAATCTTGGATATTAAAATAAAACTCAGGCCTAGCAATGCGCAGACTATAGACAAGGACATGAAAGAGACGCCCAGCATTTGCGTTAATCCTACAATTTTTCCGGCTTGGATTTTTAATATTGGTTTTATAAGCCGTATGAGAAAGATATTAAACGGCACAATAATAGATATCGCGAGCTGTATATATGAGAGGAGTTTTTCTTTGGAAGAAATGATCTCCGCCAGCCTGCCTAAGACCAAGCTGCCGAACGCTACCCAGAAAAGCCAGCAGGCGAGTATTATTCCAAGAGAAAGCTCGTTGCCGTAAAATACAACAAGAAGCTCTCTTATGATTATTATCTGGCCTATCATTGAAGTAAGGCCGAGCGTGAAAGCGCTGATGTTTAATTTCAGGCTTGTTTTCATTGTTTATAAGTTTAGCATATCTTTTCTATTGGCACAAGCAAGAGAGTAATATATAATAGTCCAAAAGGAGCATTTATGTGCGGCATAGTCGGTTATGTAGGGGATAAAAGCGCGCTGCCTATTTTAGTGGAAGGCCTTAAGAGGCTGGAATACAGAGGATATGATTCCGTAGGCATAGCGGTTATCTCTAAGGATATTATTATAAAGAAATGCAAAGGTAAGATAAAAGATCTTGAGGCCTTTCTTAAAGGCAGAGAGATTTCTGAAAGCCATGTAGGGATTTCCCATAATAGATGGGCAACGCATGGCGCTCCCACAAATATTAACGCCCACCCGCATCCGGACTGCTCAGGCGATATAGCGGTAGTTCATAACGGCATCATAGAAAACTTCAGCGAATTAAAAAAACAACTTATCAGAGAAGGCCATAAATTTAAGTCCCAGACAGATACAGAGGTCATAAGCCATCTTGTGGAGAAATATTATAAAGGCGATCTGAAAGAGGCTGTATCTAAGACGCTTAAAGACCTGAAAGGCTCTTTCGCGCTAGGCGTAATTTCCAAAAATGAGCCTGACAGGATTGTCGCCGCAAGGAAAGAAAGTCCTTTGATAGTCGGCATAGGAGAAGGCGAGAATTTTATCGCTTCAGACGTGCCCGCTATCCTGGGGCATACAAAAAAAGTAATCTATCTTGAAGACGGCGAAATAGCTCTTCTAACAAAGCTCAAGGTGGAGGTCTTTGGTTCAGACGGGAAGGCCAGGAAGAAGAATATAGATATAATAAAATGGAGCCTTGATTCCGCGCAAAAATCAGGCTTTAGCCATTTTATGCTGAAAGAAATACATGAACAGCCGAAGGTTTTAAAGCAGATCATATCTTCCAGGATAAAAGGCGATTCTGAATTTAATCTGGGAGGCATAAATATCCCGGACGAAGCCATAAAAGATATCTCGAATATCGTTATAATCGCGTGCGGTACCGCGTATCATGCAGGGCTGGTGGGGAAATACGTACTGGAGAAATTTACAAAGATACCGGTATCGATTGATTTCTCGTCCGAATTCAGATATAGAGACCCTATTGTAAATAAAAATACGCTTACTATCGCAATAAGCCAGTCAGGCGAAACAGCGGATACCTTGGCAGCTGTTAAGGAAGCAAAAGAAAAATCTTCCAGGATTTTATCAATATGCAATGTCGTAGGCTCCAGCTTAGCCAGGGCCTCAGATGGGGTTTTATACACCTATGCCGGGCCTGAAATAGGGGTCGCCTCCACAAAGGCGTATACGGCCCAGCTCGCGATCCTGTATCTATTAGCTTTTTATATCGCGGATAAAAAAGGGTTATTAAAAAATAATTTGAAAAAATCTTTATTGGAAGGGTTTAAAACTATACCGGGGATAATAGAGAATGTTCTTGGCAAAAAAACCCGCATACAAAAGATTGCTGAAAAACACCTTAACTTCGGCTCGTTTTTATATCTTGGCAGGAATCTGAATTTTTCTACAGCCCTAGAAGGCGCCCTGAAATTAAAAGAAATCTCCTATATCCCTGCGGAAGGTTACGCGGCGGGGGAGATGAAGCATGGGCCTATCGCCCTTATAGACGAGTATAGAGCCGTAGTTTGCATCGCTCCGGAATCATTCGTGTATGAAAAAATGATTTCAAACATCGAAGAGATCTGCGCGAGAAAAGGAAAGGTGATAGCGATTGCCACTGAAGGCGATAAACTCATAAAGAGCTTTACGAAAGAAATAATATATATCCCCAGGATAGATGAAATATTTTCCCCAATTGTTACGGTGGTGCCGTTACAGCTTCTGGCTTTTTACATTGCCCTCAAGCGCGGCTGCGACGTAGACCAGCCCAGAAATCTCGCAAAAAGCGTTACAGTAGAATAGCCAATAAACTTGACACTCTGACAATGTCAGTTTTGTAAAGATCTTGGTTTTTTCTTGCCAGGCTGCCAGGCCTGGAGAAAAGCCGCGCCAATTCTAGCGGGCTCGCCTCGCTTCGCGGGCGAAGCGGGCATGGTGCCCTGGCTAGGCTGGGGCCGTTCGGCGCAAGAAAAATTTTGCCGTAACTCCTTGCGGACATTTGGCAAAATTTTTCAAATGCGCCTCAGACCCCAGCCTAGCCAGCTCGAGCGAGAATTGGCGCGGAGCGAAGGACGCTATACTGGGGCGTCCAAACGTCTTTTCGAAGGCCTGCCAGCCCTGGCAAAAGCCTGTGGTGTTCGAACAATACAATAATATTAGAATGTAAAGTTTTTATCTTGTTGAAAATGTGCTATAATATGGCGCATATGACAGGAAAACTTTTTATAGTTTCAACGCCTATAGGAAATCTTCAGGATATAACGTTTCGGGCGGTAGAGACGCTAAAATCAGTCGCTATTATTGCGTGCGAAGATACGCGCCATACAAAAAAGCTTCTTTCGCATTACGGGATAAATACGCCTACTACAAGCTATTTCGAATACAATAAGATCCAGAAAGGCGAGTATCTTATAAAACTTCTTCAGGAAGGCAGGGATATAGCGCTTGTCTCAGATAGCGGCACTCCCGGCATAAGCGATCCCGGATTTAACATCATAAGGCTTGCGGTTGAAAAACAAATAACTGTTACAGTTATTCCGGGCCCGAGTGCTATCATAGCAGGGCTTGTTTTATCAGGCATGCCTACGGATAGTTTTGTATTTGAAGGATTTCTCAGCCAAAAGCCTGGCAAAAGACGCAATGAATTGAAAGCCTTAACCCAGGAAAAAAGAACCATCGTGATTTATGAATCTCCGCATAGGATTTTAAAAACTTTAAATGATATGCTGGATATGATGGGGGACAGAGAGATAGCCGTCTGTCGGGAACTTACAAAGGTCTTTGAAGAGGCTATCCGGTCGAAAGTCTCGGAGGCTATAGGACATTTTACTAAAAACCAGCCGCGCGGCGAATTTATTATTGTAATAAAAGGAGAAAAATGATCTCTATAAGAAAAGCCCTTATCCTTTTTATCATTTTTTTAATACTGCCTCTATCCGGATATGCAGAAGATAAAGCCACACCTGTAAAAGGCGTATGGGTTACGTGTTTCTCTGAAAAGAAAGTGCTTTATTCTAAAGAATCCGCGCTGCGACTGATAAAATTCTGTAAAAAATCCGGGATAAGCGAAATATATCTCCAGGTTTACCGCGCAGGCCTGTCTTATTATGACACTAAAGTCAACAACAGGCTGAAGTATGAACACATGCTTAAGTCAGCGGGCGTAGATGCAATAGATGTGATTTTAAAAGAAGCCGTTCGCTGCGATATAAAGGTTTTCGCGTGGATGAACGTTATAAGTATTGGTCAAACCAGAAAGATAGGCGTCATTGAAAAATACGGAGAATCTATTTTAACAAAAGACCAGTACCTCCGCTCGCCTATGAGGAGCGAGGATATAAACGAGTCTGATAAATATTATCTGAGAGATGACCAGCTTTTTCTGGAGCCGGGAGATCCGCGGGTAGGAGATTATACGATCTCTATAATAGATGAGATTATTACGAGATACCCGGATTTATCCGGAGTGCACCTTGACTATATCCGCTATCCTTATCCCGTGCCGTACATCCCGCGTTCAAGCTTCAATAAATACGGGCTTACATACGGTTATGGCGAAGAGAATGTAAAAAGATTCAAGGAAAAAACAGGCCTGGATCCCTTAACAATGAATTATAATAATGAAAACTCTTTTATCTGGGATAATTGGAAAAGAGGTCAGGTCACAGGCCTTGTTGATAAGCTCGCAAAATTTATAAAAAATAAATCTCCCGGAATGCTTGTTTCCTGCGCGGTTATCTCTTCCCCTGAAACAGCTTTTTCCGCGGCATTCCAGGACTGGCCTAAGTGGCTCGAGGACAGCATAGTGGACTACGTAGTGATCATGAATTATACGAAGAATAATCAGCTGGCGAAAGAAAATACAAATTCTGCCCTCTCTCAACGCGGAAAAGGCAAGGTTTATATAGGAATAGGAAACTTTTTGATGGAAAACGACCCACAGCTTTTATCCGAACAGCTGCGCATAATAGAATCCCTGAATCCTGACGGTATGGTGTTTTTCTCCTATGATTTCCTTTGACAATAATTTGACGCAGGCTTAAAATAAACGTATTTTACGAGGTTATTAAAAAATGGAAAACTTTTTTGATATCAGGTTGTCGTTTTTGTTTGATCCGCTTGCGGTATTTTTTCTTTTTGTCATATCCTTGGTGTCCCTGCCTTCCGCAATTTACTCTATCGGGTACCTGGCCGGGAAATATTCCCCCAGGAAAATAGCGTACGCCTGGCTTCTTTTAACAGCTTTTATTATTTCTATGGCGTTTGTAGTGAGCGTTAATAACGCCCTTGTATTCCTCATAGCGTGGGAAATTATGTCGCTGGTGTCCTATTTTCTGGTGGTATTCGACTCCAGAGAAGAGAAATCTATACAGGCAGGCGTAATCTACCTCGTAATGACGCATGTTGGCACCGCATTTATCATGGCAGGCTTCTTAATCATGCATAAATACGCGAACTCATTTGATTTCATATCTTTGAAACAGGCCTCGATTATTATGCCCTCCGGCGTAAAAAATATCATATTTTTATTTTTATTGATAGGGTTTGGCACAAAAGCAGGCATTGTGCCTTTTCATATATGGCTTCCTTATGCGCATCCGCGGGCGCCGAGCCATATCTCAAGCATTATGTCAGGCGTCATGATAAAGACTGGAATTTACGGTATTATAAGATTTGTTATATTTATACTCGGGGTTGATTCAATGTGGTGGGGAAACCTTATCCTGGTTCTCTCAGGCGTCTCGTGCCTTGTAGGAGTTATATACGCCCTTATGGAGCATGATATAAAAAAGCTTCTCGCGTATAGCAGCATTGAAAATATAGGAATAATACTTTTAGGCGTAGGCTCGTCAATGGTATTTTTAAAATTAAACATGCCCGGGCTAGCCGTATTCAGCCTCATAGCGGGGCTGTATCATCTGATTAATCACGCGATTTTTAAAGGTTTATTGTTTCTATGCGCAGGCAGCGTTTACAGCGCTACAGGCATTAGAGACATTGAAAAGCTGGGAGGCCTTATTAAAAAAATGCCTTTAACGGCGTTTTCATTCCTTATAGGCGCGATGGCGATCTCAGCGCTTCCTCCGCTGAATGGTTTTGTGAGCGAATGGCTGACGCTGCAGGCGTTTTTTATAGCCAGTCTGACAGGCTATACGGCAGGTTTAAAGATATTTTTTAGTTTATGCGCCGCTATTCTGGCATTGACAGGCGGCTTGACGGCCGCATGTTTTGTAAAGGCGTTTGGCATGGTGTTTTTAGCGATGCCGAGAGGTAAAAGCTCGGAACTCGCATGCGAAGTTTCTCTTTCAATGAAAATAGGCATGCTGTTTTTAGTTTTTTTTACTATTGCGCTTGGCCTAGGAGCAGGTGTTGTATTCAAATTATTAGAGGTTGTAGCGAAAAGCGCCGCAGGCGTGGATGTAGGCTCTGTAAAGTTCAGCCTGAATGGTTTTATGTTTCTGTCGGGACAAGTTAACAGCATAAGCCTTTCAACGCCTTTAGTCGCGCTTATATTAGGTGCTGTTATAATCGGTATTTATTTAGGATGTGGCGGCAGTAAAATCAGGAAATACAATACTTGGGACTGCGGCTATTATAAATTAGAGCCGAGGAATGAATATACAGGGACAGGATTTTCGAAACCATTCAGGATAGCGTTTAATTTCTTTTTAATACCTTACACTAGGACAGAAAAGCTTCGCAAATCTTTTTATTACATCAAATCATTCAAATATGAGACATTTACAACGCCCGTATTCAAAAAATATATGTACTACCCTTTAATCGGGATGATATTTACAACCGCAAAATTTATGAGAAGGCTTCAGTCCGGAAGCATACATATGTATATTTCCTATATATTTATTACGATACTTATGCTTATTATTTTCATGAACAGATTTTAATAGAATAAAAAACATGAATTCCTTAACCAACGGTGATTATATACGTGGAAAGTTTATTTATCATCATAATAGCGCCTATGGTAAGCGGCATAATTACCAAGGTAAAAAATAATCTCAGAATGAGAATCGGTCCGGGCGTATTCCAGCCGTATCATAACCTGATAAAACTTTTTTATAAAGAAGAGGTTATTTCCGACAAAACTTCCTGGATATTCAGGGTAACGCCTTCTATAGTCCTTGCCTCGGTTATCCTGGCAGCTTTATTAACGCCTGTTTTTACAATAACGCCGTATGCTCGTCATATAGGGGATTTTCTTTTATTAATATTTATATTGTCCCTTGGAAAGTTTTTTCTGGCTCTCGCAGCTCTTGACGCCGGGAGTTCGTTCGGAGGAATGGGCTCGTCAAGGGAGATGTTTATTTCCAGCCTGGCGGAGCCCGCGGCGATATTGTCTATTTTTGCTGTTTCTTTAAACGCGGGCACGACGGATCTTGGGGCTATTTCGAGCTTGCATGCGGTAAAACTTTCTTCTGTAGTCGCCGGGCTATCGCTTTTGATGGTAGCTATAGCGGAGACTTCACGCATGCCTATAGATAACCAGGAGACGCATCTTGAACTTACGATGATTCACGAGGCGATGGCGCTTGAATACTCAGGCCGTTCGCTCGCTTTCATAGAGCTCGCATCGCATATAAAGCAGATAGTGTTTTTCTCTCTAATAGCGAATATTTTATTTCCATTCGTTGTTTCAGGAGGCAATATAATTTTCGGGATCACCATTTATATTTTAGAAATACTGGTAATCAGCGCGATGGTTAGCTTTATAGAGGTAGGCGTAGCGAAGATGAGGCTTTTTAGGGCGGTTGATTTTCTGGCGTTTTCTTTTGTAATAGGCCTTGCGGCTATTGTCATATCAATAATGGGAGCATGAGCGTGTATATATTTTTAATCGGTATAATTATAATGTCTTATTCCATGGTGACGGCAAAGAGGATGACGTCTCTTATAGCCTCATTCAGAATGCAATCTCTATTTTTATTCCTGGCGACGTTTTTTATGGCAATGAAAGAAAAAAGCGCGGAACTATATGTTGTGGCGGGGCTCCTTTTATTATTAAAAGTGATCTTGATACCTAAATTTTTGTCAAACATTGTAAAAAAGATAAAAATGGAAGAGGACATAGGCCTTTTTTTAAACCCGCTGGTCTCGCTTTTGGCAGCGGTATTTTTAACATACCTTTCCTACATATTTACAACGCGCGTCATAATCTTTGGCTCGGACGCTCAGGCGCTTTCTTTCAGCGCGTCGCTTTCAGTGACTATGATAGGGCTTTTTATAATGATATTCAGAATGAAGGCGCTTAGCCAGGTGATAGGGTTTCTCGTGATGGAGAACGGGCTGTTCCTTGTGGCCTCAGCGGTTTCCGGAGGGATGCCGTTTTTTGTAGAGATAGTGATATTTATGGATGTATTTGTAAGCGTCGTTATTTTCGGTATTTTCATATACAGGATAAATAAATTATTTACGCACATAGACGTCAGCAAATTAAATACGTTGAGAAGATAGAATGAATATTTTACTTATACTTATCATTCCTTTTATATTAGTTATTTTGCCAAGCGTGGTTAAAAAACCAAAAACGCTGGGCGTCCTTAACGCCGTAGGCTATCTTTTTGTATTATTATGCTCTCTGTGGCTTGTCTTAAAGCCGGGTGGGATCGTTTCGCCTTTCAAGTTTTTTTATATAGACGAGTTGAGCGTATTTTTTATATTCACTATATCGATAGTTACTTTCTCCGCGGCGCTGTTTTCAATAGACTATATTGAGCGGGACATATCAAACCTTTTGATTTCAAGAAACAAGGCGAGGGCGTATTACACATTTTTTAATATATTTTCGCTTTCCATGTTTTTTGTGCCGATGGTTAAGAACCTTGCGCTTGTCTGGGTGGCGATAGAGATGACAACCCTCGCGTCAGCGTTTCTTGTGGGATTTTATAATACCAAATTGTCTATCGAGGCTGCGTGGAAGTATATCATGGTCTGCTCCGTCGGCATAATCTTCGCGCTTTTCGGCACAATAGTTTTTTATTACGCCTCTTCCGCTGTCGGCGTGAAAAATCTTAACTGGGCGGATATGGTTTCAGCGAGCCATGGCATGGACAAGAATCTGGTGAAGATCGCTTTCTTGTTTATCCTGGTGGGTTACGGTACAAAGGCAGGCTTGGCCCCGATGCATACCTGGCTTCCGGACGCCCATAGCCAGGCGATATCTCCGATAAGCGCGCTTCTTTCAGGCGTGCTGTTAAAAACAGCCATATACGCGATATTGCGGTTCACTATAATAACAAATAAATGCGTAGGGGTTGATTTTTCTTCAAAATTATTTATTATATTCGCTCTTGTATCGTTAGGCGTCTCAGCCGGGTTTATAATTATACAGAAGCAGATGAAAAGGCTTCTGGCGTATAGCAGCATAGAACACGTGGGCGTTATATTTCTTGGTTTTGGTTTCGGAGGCGCGATAGGCTTATACGGAGCGCTGTTTCACGTATTAAACCACGCTGTTACAAAATCCCTTATGTTTTTCGGGGCGGCCAATATTATTAAAAAATATAAGAAAGATAATATGAATATGATAAGGGGCGTTATAAGCTCAATGCCTTTTACAGGCGCCATGTTTATATTGGGGATGTTCGCCCTTACAGGTATGCCGCCTTTTTCAATATTTTTCAGCGAGTTTTTAATACTGACGGCAGGTTTGGGGAGAGGGCTGTACCTGGCCTCAGGGCTGTACCTATTTTTTATTGCGCTTATATTCGGAGGGATTTTGTTTCATTTCAGCAAAGTATTGTTTGGCAGCAAGCCGGACAGTATGGAGATCACAAAAGAAGGCGTAAGCGCGAAGATAGTTTTTATATTTTTATTTATTCTGATGGCTGTTCTTGGCCTGGCCATGCCCGGATTTTTAAACAAAATTATCGTATCCAGCGTAGCGATCTTAGAGGGAGCCTAAATGGACGAAGCCTATATATATGTAAAACCTGGAAATTTTAAAAAGGCGTGTTTATATTTCCATAAAAAGCTCAATTCTCCGGTAGTCGCAATGTTTGCCTGCGATGAAAGACGGAAAAATAAATGTTTCAGGATTTACTGTGTTTTTATGGGGGTGAAATGCAAGAAATGGGTTTTTGTGACAATGGATACGGCGGAAGGCGCGAGTGAATTCGAGTCTATCGCAAGAGATATTCATTCAGCAGGGTTGTCTGAAAGAGAGATAAAAGAGATGTTTGGGATATTGCCCAAAGGCAATCCTGATTTAAGAAGCCTGAGATTGCACGACGAGGTGTGGCCGGAGGGTTTTTATCCTTTAAGGAAAGATTTTAATGCTCCTGAATCTCTGGGTGTGGAGAAAAAGGAATATGTTTTTAATAAGGTTGAAGGAGAAGGCGTGTTCGAGGTTCCTGTCGGGCCTGTTCACGCAGGCGTTATTCCGCCGGGCCATTTCAGGTTTAGCGTCGCGGGAGAGCCGATAATAAATCTGGAGGCGAGGCTTGGGTGGACGCATAAAGGCGTTGAAAAACTTTTTGAGGGCAAAGACGTAAATTTCGGGGTCAAGCTTTCAGAATGCGTCGCTGGAGATTCCGCGTTTTCTAATTCTAACGCGTTCTGCCACGCCGTTGAAAAGATATGCAAAATAGACGCGCCTGAAAAGGCGATGTTTTTAAGAGCTATGTTCCTAGAACTGGAGAGGATGTATAATCATCTTAGCGGCATAGGCGGAATTGCGACAGACGTAGGCTTTAGTTTTCCCGCGATGTACGCAAGCGTTATGAAAGAAACCCTTCTGTGCCTGAATGAGAAATTAACAGGCTCAAGGTATCTTAAAGGCGTAAATATCATAGGAGGCGTTTCAGCGGATTTAACCCTCTGGAAGAAAAAAGCGTTGCTAAAAGCTCTCGAGGCCATGGAAAAAGACTTCAGAGAGCTCAAAGGGATGCTTTATTCCAGCGTTTCGTTTATGGATAGATTGGATGGGACAGGCGTGTTGAAGAAAAAAACAGCTGAAGACCTGGGAGTATTGGGGCTGGCCGCAAGATCCAGCGGCATTGAAAAAGACCTAAGAAAAGATTTCCCAGGGATTTACAGTAAGATTAAATTCAACGCGGCAAAGGAATATAGCGGGGATGTGATGGCAAGGCTTAATGTAAGGGTAAACGAGTTTGAAGAGTCAGTGAACTTAATAAAACAATTTGTTGATAAAATAGTTCCGGGAAGCGTAATTTCCCAAGATAAAATTGAATTTACTGGCGGTATCGGGCTTGGGTATATAGAAGCTTGGAGAGGGCCGCTGCTCTATTGGGTTAAGCTGAACTCCTCCGGCGTTATTGAAAGATGCAAGATAGCAGATCCGTCTTTTCATAACTGGGAGGGGTTGTGTTATTCAGTGCTCGGAAACATTATCCCGGATTTTCCAGTGTGCAATAAAAGTTTCGATCTTTCTTATTCGGGGAACGACCTATGATAGGCATACTTAAAAATAGAATAATAAAGGGCGTTGTTACAAGGCCTGTTAAAGCGGACCCGGAGATTGAAAAACTAGGCGCTGAATTGAAAGGCCTTATGCATAAAAAATTCGGCAGGTCTTTTCATATAAGAGAAGTGGATACCGGTTCCTGCAACGCCTGCGAGTCAGAGATAATAGCCGCTACGAATCCCATATACGATATCCAGAGATTCGGCATAAGTTTTGTAGCTTCTCCGCGGCACGCGGACTGCCTTTTAGTTACAGGGCCTGTTTCCAAGAATATGCGACTTGCTTTAAAAAAGACATATGAAGCAATGCCTGGCCCAAAGTTTGTAATCTCCTGTGGCGACTGCGGCCTTGACGGAGGTATATTCAAAGATTCTTATTATGTCGAGAACGGCGTTAAGAATGTTTTGCCGGTTAACGCCCATATCCCGGGCTGCCCGCCTAATCCAGTCGCAATTATAAAAGCCATCTTAGCCTTTCTTAAAAAGTAATCCAGGGTGTTTCTTAAATTGCAATGTTTTCAATGTCAGGTTGCGCTCCAGCTCTGCCTAGCCCAGCGGGTTTCAAGGACACAAAATTTCCCCAGCTAGGAAATTTTGTTCCGTTTTGACGCTCGCTCGTCTGGTCAGGCAGACCTCCAGGCGCCTTAGAAAGATTTCGGCATCATATACTCTTATTACTAAGCGGCCAAGGAATTACAGCGAATTTTTTATACCGTCAAGACTACCTACGGTATAAAAAATGAGCTGTAAACCGTAGGCCGCGGCGAAATCCTTTCAGCGCCTGGAGGTCTGCCTGACCAGACACCATGCCCGCTCGCGTCAAAAAGGCCTTTCAACCCACTGGGCTAGGCAGAGCTAGTATGGCTAAAATATAATCTAATCATTTAAATAGCGCAGGCGTTTCCTAAATCTGCTTGACACAATGGAAAAATATGATATAATTTTAAATTAACAGATACCTTTAAATCAGCACAGAGAGGCTGATAAGGGAGTAAAAGTGAATATAGAGAATCTTATAATTTTAATATATAATGGGCTTAATCAGCAATGGTTAAAGCCCTTTTTTATTATAGCCACCCCAACCCGCGAGATTATTAAAATGAGGTCAATATGCCGTTAAAACAAGTTTTTACAAAAGAAGAGATAGAGCGCGCTATCACAAGGATAAGCCACGAGATTATAGAAAACAATAAAGGCGTTAAAGGGCTTGTTATAATAGGGATAAGGACAAGAGGATATGTTCTTGCGGAGCGCATTGCAAAAGTGATAGACAGCTTATACGGCACGAAATTAGACGTGGGCGCGCTTGATATAACTTTTTACAGGGATGACCTGAGCGCTATATCGGAACAGCCCGTGATTCATAATACGGAGATAGACTTTGACATAGAGAGCAAGAATATAATACTTGTGGACGATGTCTTGTATACGGGTCGCACTATCAGATGTGGCCTGGACGCCCTTATAGATTTTGGGAGGCCTAAGACGATACAATTGGCGGTCTTAATTGACAGAGGCCATCGCGAATTGCCTATACGGGCTGATTATGTGGGGAAAAATATTCCTACGTCGCAAAAAGAGCTTGTGCAGGTAAAATTTCAGGAAATAGACAACGAAGACAGCGTAACCATAGAGGAAACGCAGGATGACAAAGAAGAAGACGGCAAAATGGGTTCATAAAGATCTTCTGGGGCTGGAATATCTCTCAAAAGAAGACATTGAGCTGCTTTTGGATACGGCAGTTTCGTTCAGGGAGATCCTTGACAGAAAGATTAAAAAGGTTCCGGCTCTTCGCGGTAAAACAGTAGTGAATTTGTTTTATGAACCGTCTACCAGGACCAGGGTGTCTTTCGAGGTGGCGGCTAAAAGGCTCTCGGCCGATGTCATAAATATAGCGGTAGAGTCTTCAAGCGTCAAAAAAGGCGAAACATTAAACGATACAGGCAGGAATATAGAGGCGCTTAAGGCGGATATTATTGTGGTAAGGCATAACTGCTCAGGCGCTGCCGCTATGCTTGGCCGTAATGTGAACATAAGCGTGATAAACGCGGGAGACGGGTGGCACGAGCATCCTACACAGGCGCTTTTAGACATGTTTACATTGAGGGGAAAATTGGGAAAGCTCGAAGGGCTGAATGTCAGCATAGTAGGGGACATCGCGCATTCCAGGGTGGCGCGCTCTAACATCTGGGGTCTGACTAAATTCGGGGCGAATGTAACTGTTTGCGCGCCGAAGATGTTAATCCCTCCTGGGATAGAAAAGATGGGGGTTAAGGTCACTGATAATATAGACGAGGCGTTGAGGGAGGCTGACGCTATAAATGTCCTGAGGATGCAATTTGAGCGAGACGATATGAAGGCGTTTCCCAGCCAGCTAGAGTATTTTAAGAATTTTGGGATCACGGAAGAGAGATTGAAGAAAGCCAAGAAGGACATTATCGTTATGCACCCTGGGCCTATAAATAGAGGAGTTGAAATATCAAGCGAGGTTGCGGACGGCAGAAATTCCGTAATACTGGAGCAAGTTACAAATGGAATTGCAGTAAGGATGGCAGTGTTATTCTGGGTGTCGCAGGTTAGAGATAAGGATATAAAAAATGAAATTACTTATTAAAAATGGCCATGTAATTGATCCTGCGAATAAGATAGACGAGGTTATGGATATCTTTGTGGAAGGCGAGAAGATATCCAAAGTAGCCAGGACCATAGACGCCAAGGCTGAAACAGTCATTGACGCCGCTGGTAAAATTGTGATGCCTGGTATCGTTGACATGCATGTTCACCTGAGAGAGCCTGGCAGAGAAGACAAGGAAACTATTTTTAGCGGCACAAAGGCCGCGGCAAAAGGCGGGGTTACGAGCGTTCTTGCGATGCCGAATACATCGCCAAGCCTTGATTCAACGGAGATTATTAATACGCTGAAAGATATTATTAAAAAGACGGCAAATGTAGATGTCTTTATATGCGGCGCGATTACAGTCGGAAGATCCGGTAAAGAGTTAACGGATATCAGCGCCTTAAAGAAAGAAGGGATAGTCGCGATTTCAGACGACGGCGCATCGGTTGACAGCGATGATCTGATGCTAAAGGCTCTTAAGGAGGCAAAAAAAGAAAAGCTCGTTGTCATATGCCACTCAGAGGATAAATCGCTTTCTGGCCAGGGCGTAGTTAACCTGGGCTTTACCTCTACGAGGCTGGGTCTTAAAGGGATTTCAAAAGAGTCTGAACATAAGAGGGTAGGCCGGGATATAAAGCTTGCGGAAGCTTCCGGCGCGGCTATACATATCGCTCACGTGAGCTGCGCTGAATCAGTTGAGATCATAAGAAAAGCGAAGAAAAGCGGAGTTAGGGTAACAGCGGAAACAGCGCCGCATTATTTTAGTTTAAGCGAAGAAGATCTCCTGGGCTATAATACAAATATGAAAATTAACCCGCCGTTACGGACAAAAGATGATATTTTGGCGGTAATAGAAGGGTTAAAAGGCGGGACAATAGACGCTATCGCCTCAGACCACGCGCCGCATACTGAAAGCGAAAAAGAAATAGAATTTGAACACGCGGAATTTGGAAGCGTAGGGTTGGAAACAGAACTTGCTGTGAGCGTTACTGAGCTTATAGGTAAAAACTTATTAACCTGGGGCGAGCTCGTAGAAAAGATTTCTTCAAATCCCGCTAAGATTCTGGGTGTAGATAAAGGGACGCTCGGCCCAGGCAAAGACGCCGACATCATTATTGTGTCGCCTGAAAAAGAATGGATTGTCAGAAAAGAAGATCTTGTGTCCAAGTCTAAAAATTCAGCGTTTATCGGAAAGAAATTAAAAGGCGTAATAGAATATACAATTTCAAAGGGTAAAGTAATTTATAAAACTTCGTAAGTCAGGAAGGTCGAATGAAGTTTGTAGCAGATCTCCATATACACTCCAAGTATAGCCGCGCCACAAGTCCCAAGATGAATATAAAAACGCTTTCGGAATTCGCAAAGCTTAAGGGCGTATCTCTTCTGGGCACGGGGGATCTTACGCATTACCAGTGGCTTAAGGAATTAAAAGACACCCTGAAGGATTCAGGAAACGGCTTATTTGAATATAACGGCGTGAACTTTATGCTTACAGGGGAAGTATCCAGCATATATTCTAAAAACGGCAAAGTCAGGAAAATCCATAATGTTATCTTCGCGCCGAGCTTTGATATTGTCGATAAAATAAACGCGGCGCTTTCCGGCTATGGGAATATCGCGTATGACGGCAGGCCTATTATAGGTATAGACGCGAAGCTCCTGGCTGAGGTTTTGTTCGGGATCAGCAAGGATATATTCCTGGTGCCCGGGCATATCTGGACCCCGTGGTTTTCGCTTTTTGGCTCCAAGTCAGGTTTTGATTCAATAGAGGAATGCTTTGAAGAATACACCAAAGATATATACGCCCTGGAAACAGGGCTTTCTTCAGATCCCGGTATGAACTGGCGATGGAGTAAGTTGGACAAATTTAGCCTCATATCGAATTCTGATTCTCACAGCCCGCAGAAAATAGGGAGAGAGGCGAATGTTTTTGATACCGAGATGAGTTATAAAGCTATTACGGACACTTTGAAGAAAAAAGATAGAAAGAAGTTTCTTTATACAATCGAATATTTCCCTGAAGAAGGCAAGTATCATTATGACGGGCATCTTTCCTGCGGCGTGCGTTTCAGCCCTGAAGAAACAAAGAAAAATAAAAATATCTGCCCTGTTTGCGGAAAACCGGTTACAATAGGAGTAATGAACAGGGTGAATGAGCTGGCGGACAGGCCGGCAGGTTTTGTGCCTGAAAACAGCGTCCCTTTCAAGAGGATGGTGCCGTTACAAGAAATAATAGCCGATGTGATTGGCGTAGGCGAGGCTTCCAAGGCAGTCGCCGCAAAATACAGCGCGATAGTCCCGCGCTTTGGCACAGAGCTCGAAGTCCTGACGGAAGTTAGCGAAGACAAGCTTTTGAAAGAGCTGCCTGAGGAAATTGCAAAGGCAATTATAAACGTCAGAAGCGGCAATATAAATATCCTGCCCGGCTTTGACGGAGAATACGGCACAATAGACATATTAAAAGAAAATATGTTGCAGCTGAAAAGCGATTAGGGCGGTTAAATGAAAGATATCAGAGCAAAAATTTTATCAAATAAAAAAATCAGCCACGCTTATTATAAGATGGCTCTTGACGCGCCTTATATCGCAAGGACAGCGTTGCCGGGGCAGTTTGTGCAGATAAAATGCAGTGATTCTTTAGAGCCGCTTTTAAGAAGGCCTTTTAGCATATATAGCGTGAATGGAAATATAGAAATTTTATATGAAATAGTAGGCAGAGGAACGGAGATTCTTTCAAATAAAAAAAGGGGGGACAAGATAGATGTCCTGGGCCCACTAGGCAACGGTTTTACATTGCCGCGAACGACGAACAGCGAGCCCAGAGCGATCATAATAGCCGGAGGCGTAGGCGTTGCGCCGCTTGTATACCTTGCTGGAGAATTGGCCAAAAAGCATATAAAAACAATTGTATTAATAGGCGCGAAAACAAAAGATCTGATTTTATGCGAGAAAGATTTTAAAAAAGCCGCTCATGAAGTTTATGTCTCTACCGATGACGGCACTTACGGCTCGCAGGGTTTTGTGTCGAAGCTGTTTCATAATATTTTAAAAACAACGGAAAGCCGGTTTGACACCGTTGTTTACGTTTGCGGGCCGCACGGCATGCTCAGGTGTATTGCTGAGATATGCCAGGAGCGGAACTTTGAATGCCAGGTATCTTTGGAAGAAAGAATGGCCTGCGGAATAGGCGTGTGTCTTGGGTGCGTAGTTAAAACAAAATCAGGCAATAAGCTCGCCTGCAAAGACGGCCCAGTCTTTAACTCCAGCGAACTTCTATGGTAAAAACTTGACACTCTGACAATGTCACTTTTGTAAAGTTTTTGGGGGCTATGATGAATGTTAAGATAGGGAAGATTAAACTAAAGAATCCGGTGATGGCAGCTTCCGGCACATTCGGGTACGCCCAGGAGTTTGAAAAATTAGTTAACTTGAAAGGCATAGGCGCGATTATTACAAAGACAATTACATTGAATCCCAAGGTCGGAAACCCGATGCCTAGGATATGCGAAACCGCGGGTGGGATGCTTAATGCGATAGGCCTTCAGAACGAAGGCGTAGATAAATTTATAAAAGAAAAAATGCCGTACCTTTCTAAGATAGGCACGCCTATTATTGTAAGCATATCGGGAAACAATATAGATGAGTTTTTTATTCTCGCAAGGCGGCTTGATAAGATAAAAAGCATAAGCGGCCTGGAGTTAAATATATCATGTCCGAATATAAGAGGCGAAGGCTGGAGCGTTAAAGGCGGAGGGTTGGTGGCGCAGGACAGCAAAGCGACGTATGAAGTTGTAAAAGCTGTCAGAAAAGTAACAGGCAAAACTATTATTACAAAGCTTTCCCCTAATGTAACGGATATAATTGAGATTGCCAAGGCGTCGGAGAACGCCGGTTCGGATGCAGTGAGCCTGGTAAATACATTTTTGGGCATGGCCATAGATATAAATACAAGAAAGCCTAAGCTGGGGAATATTACCGGAGGCCTAAGCGGGCCTTGTATAAAGCCAATAGCCCTGAGAATGGTTTATGAGGTTTCGAAGAATATCAATATCCCTGTTATAGGCGCAGGTGGTATAATGAACGCCGATGACGCTGTTGAATTCATGCTGGCAGGAGCCGTGGCTGTACAGGTAGGCACCGCTAATTTTATAGATCCTGGCGTTTGCGGAAAAATAGCAAAAGGCATAGAAGATTATTTGAAAAAACATAAAATAGACAGGATACAGGATTTGGGTCTAACTTAGGCGGACCGGGAAAGATGAAGGACAGGATAATTGTAGCGTTGGATGTGAATACATTGAAAGAAGAAGAGAGGCTTTTGGATATATTAAGCCCTCATATCCGAATCTTTAAAATAGGCATTGAATTATTTTATTCCTGCGGCGTAAAAGCGGTAGAGCTGGTAAAAAAATATGACAAGGAAGTGTTCCTAGACCTGAAATTTCACGATATCCCTAACACGGTTTACGCCGCCAGCAAGGTGGCCGCCAAGCTGGGCGTATTTATGTTTAATGTCCATGCTTCAGGCGGAATAGACATGATGAGAAAAGCTGTTGAAGGGGCGGAAGAAGAAAGCGAAAAATTAGGCGTAGCAAGGCCTAATATTCTAGGAGTGACAGTGCTGACAAGCATGGACGCGGAAGCTTTAAAGAAAACAGGCATAAACAAGTCTCCGGAAGAGCAGGTGTTGAATTTAGCCAGATTGGCTAAAGAGGCAGGTCTTGACGGCGTGGTGGCGTCTCCCGAAGAAATAGTTTCGATAAGAAAAAATATAGGAAAAGATTTTTTAATAGTTACTCCAGGCGTAAGGCCTGAAGGAAGCGAAGCGCTTGACCAGAAAAGAACGGCTATTCCTAAGGAAGCGTTTGAAAGAGGCGCGGATTATATTGTGATAGGGAGGCCTATTACAAAAGCAAAAGATCCTGTAAAGGTTCTTCAATCAATTTAATCATTACCATAATCTTTACAAAAGTGACATTGTCAGAGTGTCAAGATTATGGTGGGAGAGTGAGGATAAAGTGGAGACTTTGGAGTTATTTAAGGAGACGGGCGCGCTTTTGAGCGGGCATTTCAGGCTTTCCAGCGGGCTGCATAGCGGGAATTATTTTCAGTGTGCACTTTTACTGCAGCATCCCGACATAGCGGAGAAGTTATGCTCGGAGCTGGCGGATTATTTTAAAGGCGACAAACCTACGTGCGTAATAGCGCCTGCTCTGGGAGGGGTGATAGTTTCTTATGAAGCCGCGAGATCTCTCGGGGTAAAGTCTTTATTCACAGAGCGGGTAGAAGGCAAGATGGTATTAAGGAGGGGATTTGAGCTGAAAAAGGAAGACAGGGTGCTGGTAGTTGAAGACGTCATAACGACAGGGCTTTCTACGGGCGAAGTGTTGGAGGCGGTAAAATCAACCGGCGCCAAGGTGATAGGCGTTGGCTGCATAGTAGATAGAAGTGGAAAAACTCCGGATTTTGGTGTAAAATTAAAAAGTCTAGTCAGGCTTGATTTCCCCGCCTATAAGCCGGAAGATTGCCCTTTATGCAAAGAGGGCGTAGCGGTAACAAAACCAGGGAGCCGTTAAATCATGAAAGACGCGATTGAAAAAATTCTCAAAGAAGAAGAAAGAGCTAGTAAAATACTTCAGGACGCAAAAGAAGAGGCGGACCGTATTGTAAGAGGCGCTAAAAAAGAAAAAGAAGATATGATAAACCATTCGGCGATAGAAACGGACAATCTTAACTATAAAGAAAAACAAGAATCAGAAAAAAAATTTATTTCGGAAAAAGAAAATGTCCTTACAGAAGTCAGAAAAGAAACTCTTGTCATTAAAGAGAAAAAAGACAAGGACATCTCTGAGATTTCCAAAAAGGTTTTTTCCAGGATAATAACCATAGAAGACTAGGTATGCGAGAACTTGCCACATATTCTTTTATCAACGCCAAGATAAGGGCTATGATATCATTTCTTATAAGCCCTGATTTATTTTCCAGGATGCTGGATGCGGAAGATGTTTATAAGGTCATAGAGCTATTAAAAGAATCGCCATATTATAAAGACGCGATAGGAAGCGCGCCTAAAGAAATCACGGATCTCAGGATTATTGAAAAGCTGCTCATAAAAAATGATTTGGATATATACAGAAGGATATACAGATCCACTCCGGGAAAAACAGAAAAAGAGCTCATGAGTCTTCTTATAGAAAAGTACGAGCTTGAGCAGCTAAAGGCGGCATTGAGGATATGGAATAAAAAAACAGCGGTAAACGCCGATGATTTTATTTTAGGGGAAAAGATAAGTTTTGATATAGATTACAAAAAAATCATATACGCCCCGAATATCGAAGAAATAATACTTCTGTTGGAAGAATCCCCTTACAGGAAACCTATTTTAAGCGCCCGGAATAAATTCAAAGAAAAAGGAGCTGCTTTTTATCTGGAGGCCAGCCTGGATATTGATTATTTCCAGAGGATTTTTTCCTGTATAAAATTACTTTCTCCCAGGGATCAGGATATAGCCAAAAGGGTCATAGGCATAGAGATAGATACTGAAAATATAAACTGGCTCATACGGATGAGGAAATATTACAGCCTGGCAGCCGGAGATATCCTGGAATGGATGATTCCGGGCGGAGCGAGGATTAACAAAGAGAATGTCGCGAAAGTTTATACGACAGACGGGCTTGCGAAGATTGTGGATAGCGTAGCGCTTGGCCCGTACGCCAAGATCAGAGAGCTTATAGAAGAAAATATGTCTTTTATAGAAAATTTTCTTCACGAGGTATTGTTGAAAGAGGTTAAGAGAGCTCTCTCTGGGTATCCGTTTACGGTAGGCGCGATCCTAGGGTATGCAGTGTTAAAAAGAAATGAAACAAAGAATATAGTTTCTCTTTTATACGCCAAGAATCTTGGCTGGAAACGAGACGAGACAAACAACCTATTAAATATATGCTGAGCGCATCAAGCATGGAGTTAGTGAGCATAGTTGTTTTAAAAGAAAAGATAGAGGATATCTCCTACCGTCTTTTAAAACTCGGGATATTTCATCCTGTTGATATACGCCACATAGAGGATGAGCTGAGAGATCTGTCTCCTTACGAAATAGACAAGGAATACCTGGAGTGGGATGAGCTGGACGCAAGATTAAGAGATAATTTAAGAAAGCTTGGCGTTTCTTTTCGGCCTGCCAAGGATATAAAGATTTTTTCAGGCGATGACATCAAAAAAATACTTACCGGAATCGAAGATGATGCAGCCCGTTTTTTTGTACAGAAAGAGGAGCTGGAATCAGAACTGCAGAACAAAAGCTCTATCTTTTCACAGCTGAAATCTTATCCGCTGTTTTCTTTAAAAAGAGAATCGGTGTATAGTTTTTTAGAGGTGACGCTTGGCAAGGTGGTAGAGAAGAATATCTCCGTTTTAGAAAGGAGCCTGAAGGATATTCCGTATATATTTTATCCTTTTAAAAAAGAAGGCGATAAGATAACGGCTTTATTTATAGCCCTGCGTCGCGACAGGGTCCTTTCGGACAGGGTTTTAAAGGATGTATCCTGGGAAAAGATGGAATTTCCGAAGCATACGGAAGAAATTTCCAAAGACGTGGAAGACAAGCTGTCCGGGGAGATATCCGCTATAAAAAAGAAGCTTCAGGATATGCAGAGCCAGGTAAAAAAAATAGGGGAGAACCGTCTGGATGATTTGTCCAGTATTCAATCTCTGATAAAGCTCAAAAAATCTCTTTTAGAGGCAAAAAAGTATTTGTGCACAACAGATAAAACCGTTCTTCTTTCAGGCTGGGTCCCTAAGGAAGAAAGAGAAAATGTCATCAGAGAGATAAAGATGATCGATAACAGATCTTATATTGAATCAAAGGATGCGGAAGAGGTCGGCATACCCAAAGAAGAAATACCCGTGAAGCTTAAGCATAATGCGTTTTTCAAGCCGTTTGAGTTATTAATAGATTCTTACGGTATACCGCGTTATGGAACAATTGACCCTACCATATTCGTTGCGATAAGCTTTCTAGTCATGTTTGGCGCCATGTTCGGGGATATAGGGCATGGGCTTGTATTAGGCCTGGGGAGCCTGTTTTTGAAAATGAGTAAAAATGAAAAAATCAAGCAGGCGTCCGCGCTATTGCTTTACTGCGGGATAAGCTCGATTATATTCGGCGCGCTTTACGGAAGTTTTTTCGGAATAGAGTTCCGTTCTTTATGGATAAAGCCTATAGAAAATATCATGGAAATTTTTACAGTAAGCATCATGTTTGGAGTGGGCTTTATAAGCCTCGGGATCCTGATAAATATAATAAACGCTATGAGGGACAAGGATTATCTGAAAGCGCTTTTTGACAAATCAGGCCTTATAGGCGGGATTATCTACTGGGCTGGGATAGGGCTTTTTACTAAAATGGCTATGGCTAAAACCCAGGGCGTAAATGTTTATTTCGCTATTATATCAGCCGGGGTTATCCTGCTTTTTCTGAAGCCTTTTATAGAAGCTATTTTTAAAAAAACCAAACATAATATTTTAGTAGCGTTAATGGAGAGCACCATAGATATCCTGGAAGTAGGCATGAGCTATTTGGCGAACACGGTATCCTTTATACGTATAGCCGCATTCGCTCTGGCGCACGCAGGGCTGTTCATCGCTATATTCGAACTTTCGCGGATTGTAAATGAAGCCGGCGGAGCGTTTTTATCTTTTTTAGTTGTTATTTTAGGAAATATGCTTATAATTTTTCTAGAAGGGCTTGTGGTGACCATACAATCCCTGAGGCTGAACTATTATGAGTTTTTTTCAAAATTTTTTATGGCAGGCAAAGAAACTTATAAACCGGTCAAAATTTAGGAGGTGTGCATGGAACGTATAGTGAAATGGTCGTGGCGTATTGTAAAGCTTTGTATATTTTTTCTATTTGTTTCTTTTTGCGGTTCTGCATGGGCACAGGCGCAGCAGACCGCGACTGATCCCACAATAGTAGGATGGGCGTTTTTATCAGCGTCGCTTGCAACAGGCCTTAGCGCGATTGCGGCAGGCATAGCAGTAGCGCATGTAGGAGCTGCGGCAGTAGGTGCGATAAGCGAAAAACCGGAGATGGCCGGAAAAGCGCTGATATACGTAGGGCTCGCGGAAGGTATTGCGATATACGGGCTGATTATAGCCATAATGATATTAGGGAAGATATAATATGATACCTGGTCAACCTGGCAGGTTACCCAAATGGGCAACCTGCCAGGTTGACCAGATTAATGAAAGCAGTTTAGTATGACATTTTTCTGTATTGCTGATAAAGAGTCAAGTCTTGGTTTCAGACTGGCTGGTGTGGAGACGAGAGAGGTTGCCAGCCGCTCTAACGCCCTGGAGGCTTTAAAGGTGGCATTGGCAACGGAAGAAGCGGGGGTAATCCTGGTGACTGAAAAAGCAGCGCTATTTCTGAGGCAGGAGCTGGATAATCTTATGTACAAGAATCAGAGGCCTCTTATACTCGAGCTTCCCTCAAGGGGAGGGTCTGCCAAGAGAAGAAGCGTGGGCGATTACCTGAAGGATATAATAGGAGTGAGCGTTTAATGGACAAGTACCTTTATTCAAAGGCAAGAATAGAAGATGCGGGAGAAATATGCAGAAAGATAGTGGAGGACGCGACCGTCCAGGCTGATTCTATTCTTACAAACGCCAGAAAAGAAAAATCCAAGATTCTGGAAGAAGCGAACCAGGAGGCGGAAAGTAAAAAGAAAGAAGCTCTTAGAAATAATAGTATCGAGATAGAGAAGATGAAACAAAAAATATTTTCTACCTTGAATCTCGAGAAGAAGAAACTTTTTCTGGAAGAAAATGGCAGGTTTGTAGAAGCAGTTCTTAAAAAAACAAAAGAAGCGGCTTTGGAATTCAGAAAAGACCCCGGCTATAAAGCGTTTCTGGAAAAAGCCATATCAAAAGGCGTCGAGGTCATAGGAGAAAAAGAGGTCGACGTCCTGTATTCGGCCCTCGATGAAAAAATAATAAAAGAGGATTTTATAAAAAATATAAAAGGCGTCAGCCTTGAATTTAAAAAATGTGATTTTAAGGACATAGGCGTGATCGTGCAGTCAAAGGATTCCAGGCTTATTTACGATAATACGTTTTCCGCCAGGTTTAAAAGGATGCATGATGACATATATATGGATTTATTGAAGGGAGTGTTCTAAAAAATGTTAAAGGCTGCGGGCAAGGTGTACAGGGTAATGGGGCCTGTTGTTGAAGCGGAAGAGGTTACTTTCTTAAGGATGCTGGATATGGTAGAGGTGGGCCAGGAGCATCTCGTAGGAGAGGTTGTAAGGTTAAAAAACGACAAGGCGTATATTCAAGTTTACGAAGACACTACATCGCTTAAAGCAGGAGACCCTATTTACACGCAGGGATTTCCTTTGTACGTTGAGTTAGGGCCGGGGCTGTTGGGAAATATATACGACGGAATACAGCGGCCGCTGGAGATACTAAAAGAAAAAGAAGGTTTTTATATCAATAGAGGCGTTCACGTTACCGCATTGGACAGGAAAAGGAAGTGGCATTTTGTGCCTTTGAAAAAAGAAGGCGATTATATAAAGCGGGGAGAGGTTATAGGAGATGTCCAGGAAACGCATCTGATAAAACATAAGATTTTAGTTCCGCCGGAGAATCATGGAAAGATTAAATGGATTGCCTCAGAAGGAGAGTATTCTTTAGAAGAAAAAATCGCGGTATTGGTGGAAAAGGATTCTGAAAAAGAAATTTTTATGTATCAAAAGTGGCCTGTCAGGCAGCCCAGGCCTTACGGAGAAAGAGTCCCTGTAGATGAGCCTCTTATTACCGGCCAGAGAGTTATTGATACGCTGTTCCCTGTCGCAAAAGGCGGATGCGTTGTAGTGCCGGGAGGGTTCGGCACAGGCAAAACAGTCGTCCAGCATCAGGTTGCCAAATGGAGCAACGCGGATATTGTCATATACGTAGGCTGCGGGGAAAGAGGAAACGAGATGACGGATATTCTTTTAAATTTTCCAAAGCTTATCGACCCAGCTACTAAAAGGCCTATTATGGAAAGAACCATATTTATAGCAAATACGTCCAACATGCCTGTCGCGGCGAGGGAAGCCAGTATCTATACAGGCATTACGCTTGCGGAATATTACAGGGACATGGGCTATAGCGTAGCGCTTATGGCGGACTCTACTTCAAGGTGGGCGGAGGCGCTGAGAGAGCTTTCAGGCAGGCTGGAGGAGATGCCGCTCGAAGAAGGATTTCCGGCCTATCTTCCTTCGAGGCTGGCTGAATTCTATGAAAGAGCCGGGAAAATCAAAACCCTCAATAATGAAAGCGGATCTATAACTATTATCGCTTCTGTTTCTCCTCCGGGCGGAGATTTTTCAGAGCCTGTTACCTCGCACACAAAAAGATTTATACGCTGTTTCTGGGCGCTTGACAGGGATCTCGCAAACGCGAGGCATTACCCTTCCATAAGCTGGATAGACAGCTATTCAGAGTATCTGGATGACGTCAAAGACTGGTGGCATAAAAACGTGGATAAAGACTGGCTTTCTATGAGATATTCTATAATGGAGCTTTTACAGAAAGAGCAAAGACTTCTCCAGGTTGTGAAGCTCGTAGGGCCTGACGTATTGCCTCACAGGCAGAGGCTGATACTTGAAACGTGCACAATGTTCAAGAATACGTTTTTGCAACAAAGCGCTTTTGATGATATTGACGCGTATTCTTCCAGCCGCAAACAATTTTTGATGCTGAAATCAATAATGAAGTTTTACGAGAAAAGCGACGGTCTTATTAAAAAAGGCATAAATATAAGCGAGATAAAAGAAAGCCAGATTTATCAGGAACTTACAAGGATGAGGTTTAAATATTCAGAGTCAAAAGAAGATATGGATAAATTAGCGGAGCTTCCTTCCGAGGTGGAGCGCTCTCTCGGAGAATTGGAGTTCTAATACTTGAAAGCTTGGATGGTTAAGAGGAGCCAGAATGAAAGAATATAATTTAAGAGAATATGTAGGGCTGGAAGAGATAACAGGGCCTATTTTCATCATACGCAATATTCACAACGTAGGGTATAACGAGATTGTGGAAATAGTAGACGACGCAGGAAGATCCAGGCTGGGGATTACGCTTGAGGTCGGCAAAGGTTTCGCGGTTGTGGAAGTCCTGGGAGGCACAAGCGGCTTGGCTATAAAAAACTGCAAGGTAAATTTTAAAGAGAAGCCTCTTTTAATGGGAGTGTCCGAAGAGGTGCTGGGCAGGGTTTTTGACGGACTAGGCAATCCTCTGGATGGCATGCCAAGGCCTGTGTATGATGAAATGGTAAATGTAAACGGCTTGGCGATAAATCCTGTTTCAAGAAATTATCCAGAAAATATCATAGAAACAGGAATTTCTTCAATAGACGTCATGAATACGCTCGTAAGAGGCCAGAAGCTTCCGATATTTTCAGGCAGCGGCCTGCCGCACGACCTTCTGGGCACGCAGATCGCGCGCCAGTCACAGGTCAAGGGAGAAAATTTCTGCGTCATTTTCGTAGCCATGGGCGTTAAATACGATACAGCAAGATTTTTCCAAAAAAGTTTCGAAGAATCAGGGGTTCTTGAAAGGGTCGCGATGTTTTTGAGTCTGGCTGACAGCCCGTCGACAGAAAGGCTTTTAACCCCCAGGCTGGCCTTGACTTGCGCGGAATATCTGGCGTTTAAGAAAAATATGCATGTCCTTGTGATTATGACGGATATGTCAAATTATTGCGAGGCGCTAAGAGAGGTTTCTACGATAAGAGGCGAGATACCCGCGAGAAAAGGCTATCCGGGATATCTTTACAGTGATTTAGCCAGCATATATGAAAGAGCGGGCATGATAAAAGGAATCAAAGGTTCTATAACGCAGATTCCTATTCTTACAATGCCCAATGACGATATTACTCACCCTATCCCTGATTTAACAGGGTATATTACAGAAGGCCAGATTGTCCTTGAAAGAGAGATGTACAATAGAGGCATATACCCTCCTATAGCGGGCCTTCCGTCTCTATCAAGGCTTATGAAAGATAATATAGGAAAAGGCCTCACCAGAGACGATCACCCGTCTTTGGCTTCACAGTTATTCGCGTGTTACGCTCATGTAAAAGATGTCAGGGCTCTTGCGTCAATTATAGGAGAGGAAGAACTTTCCAGCCTGGACAAGCTTTATCTGAAATTCGGAGAGGACTTTGAGAAAAAATTCCTGAGCCAGGGGCCCATGGAGCGCAGGACTCTAGCGGATGGGCTGGACCTGGGATGGGACGTTATATCAAGCCTTCCGCAGGAAGAGCTGGTCAGGATACGTGAAGAAGATTTGAAAAATCACTATAAGAAAAAACAATGAAAATTAATATTGCCGCTACAAAAACGAATCTTTTGAAGTCTAAGAAGCTGTTGTCTCTTACGAGAGAAGGGCACGATCTTTTGGACGAGAAAAGAAGGATTCTTATAAATGAGTTAACCTCTATAGTACATATCGTGGACAAACTTCAGCGCGAAGTGGATGCTTCCATGCAGAGCGCATATGAGCTCGTAGATAAAACTATTGTCATAATGGGCAGAAAAAGATTAGAAGAATTGAGTTTTTCAATAGATATAAAAACAAGCCTGTCTATTTCCGAAAGAAGGGTCATGGGCGTAAGCCTGCCTGTAATAGATATGAGCGTTAAGGAAAACCCTCCTTACTATAGCACGTATGAAGTAAGCTTTCATGTGGACGAAGTTATAATAAAGTTCAAAGAAGTCCTTAAGCTGATAACTCAGCTTGCGGAAAAAAAGATCGCTCTTATAAGGATCGCCAAAGAGGTCCAGAAAACAATAAGAAAGGTAAACGCCCTTGAAAAGATATATCTGCCTTTTTATGAGACAAGCGTAAAATATATAAACGACAGGCTTGACGAAGATTCAAGAGAAGCGTTTTCAATGCTGAAGCTTATAAAGGAAAGGATAAGGTAGTGAAGCAGATTATTACTCCGCTTGCGGGCGGGCCAGCTTCTATAATTACCGCGAAGTACGCGATATATCTCGCAAAACTTCTCCAGGTAAAATTGACAGCTATTTACGTTATAGACGAAAACGCAATACAGGAATTATTAAAAAGCAGGGTATTTGTGGAGATTGAGGCAAAGGAATACGAGATAGACATGGAACAGCAGTCCAAGCTTTTTATGCAAAGAATTCAAACCCTCGCGGAAAATAAAAAAGTGGAATTTGAAGCTTTGATCTTAAAAGGAGAGATCCATAGCGAAGTAGTCAGCAAGGCAAGAGAACTTGGGGCTGATTTGCTGGTCATGGGAGATTTAAAAGAGGTCTTGTCCTGGAAAGAGGCGCTTTATAGCGAAGGGGAGAGAATGTTCAGAGAATCTCCGTGCCCTGTTGTTATAGTAAAAAATCCCCAGGAAGCGGAAAGGCTGTACAAAGAGCTGGCGTAATACCCGGATTCCCGCCTAAAAAAATATATCTAAAATATAGAGGTGAGAGATGTCAGAAAATTTAAAAGACCTTCTTGAAAAAATAAATCAGGAAGGGATAAAATCAGCGGAAGAAAAGGCCAGGATAATCGAAAGTAAGGCCAAAAATGACGCGGAAAAAATTTTGGAAGATGCCAAAAAGTTTGCTGATAATATAATACAAGAAGCTAATTCTAGCGCTCTGCGGCTGAAAGATACGTCTGAAGCAAGTTTAAAACAGGCGTCCAGGGACACGATACTTTCTTTAAAAGAAGAGATAAGGAAGATTTTGAACAAGATTGTAGCTCTGGAAATAAGCAAGGCTATGTCGGGAGAGGAGACAGGTAAAATTTTAGCGGACTTGATAGATAAATATGTTGATAAAAATGGCCAACCAGGCGATGTAAAGGTGTTGGTAAAAGAAGAAGACCTGAAAAAAATAAAAGACGGCTTCATGTCTAAATTGAAAGATAAGGTTGCCTCCGGCGTGGAATTTAGGCCGTCCGCGAATATAAACGCGGGATTTTCCATAAGTTTTGATAAAGGGAAATCGTATTTTGACTTCAGCGACGAAGGGTTATTGGATGCGCTAGGCGTTTATCTTAATCCGGAACTGGCAAAATTAATAAAATGAAAAATAATTACTATTATTTAATCGCAGGTTTGTCCATGCTTCAATTTGGCATGAAGCCTCCGATTTCTTATCAGGATTTTTTTGAGGAGTGCGTTCGAGCGCTGAACCAGGATGATGCGGACACCCTGAAAGAGGGCAGAACCTTGCTATTAAAAAAATGGAAAGATTTTGATAAAGCGCTAAGAAGCGAACTTGTAAGGACCAGGGCTGTTAAGATAGGCAAAGACCCTGATAATTATTTACGCGCAAGCGAAGGGATAGATCCTTTTATCGCTCCCCTGGCGCATTGGGCGGCAAATCATGATTCGCCGATGGAAGCTGAAAAGTATATGGATAAAATAAGATGGGAAAAAATAGAAGAGTTTAAGGCCGGCCATTATTTCGACATGGAATATCTTGCGGCGTATGGTTTGCAGCTTCAGATATTAGAACGATGGGACCGGATTAATTCAGGCGATGGCATGAAAATTTTAGAAGGATTGACGAAAAAAATATGAACGCGGAAAGAATCGGGACGTTAACCGGCATAAACGGAAACATGGCAACGGTCGAGTTTAAGGATCAGGTCATGCAGAATGAAGTCGCTTTTATCATACATAATGAAGAGCGCCTTAAATCAGAGGTAATACGCGTCAGGGGCAATGTTGCTGAGCTCCAGATATATGAAGATACAAAAGGCCTCAGGCTTGGAGAAAGAGTGGAATTTACAGGCAAGCTGCTTTCTGTAGAACTGGGGCCGGGGCTATTGGGCCAGATATTCGACGGGTTGCAGAATCCGCTGCCGCAATTGGCGGAAAAGACGGGGTTTTTCTTAAAAAGAGGTTTATATCTGGAAGCCTTGGACGCTAAAAAAGAATGGGAATTTACGCCGGTCGCTAAGATCGGGCAGAAAGTAAAGCCCGGAGAAAAATTAGGGTTTACACATGAAGGTATTTTCGAACACTGGATCATGGCGCCGTTTATTTTAAAAGGCCCGGCGGAAGTAACAAAGATATTCGGTAAAGGCAGGTATAACATAAAGCATGCGATAGCGGAGCTGAAAGACGAAAACGGAAATATTTACTCCGCTACAATGTCTCAGACTTGGCCCGTCAAAGCGCCCATAGCGTGCTTCGCGGAAAAATTAAAACCTGTAAAACCTTTGACTACAAAAATCAGGATTATTGACACCCTTATGCCTGTGGCGCTTGGAGGGACATATTGTGTTCCAGGGCCTTTTGGTTCAGGGAAAACGGTTTTGCAGCAGCTTATCAGCAAGCATGCGGAAATTGACATAGTAATTATAGCCGCGTGCGGAGAAAGAGCGGGAGAGGTTGTGGAGACATTAAGGGAATTCCCGCACCTTGTGGACCCGCGGACAAAGAAAAGTTTAATAGAACGAACTGTTATTATATGCAATACCAGCTCGATGCCTGTGAGTGCGAGGGAATCAAGCGTTTATACGGCCGTAACTATCGCGGAATATTACCGCCAGATGGGCCTCAATGTTCTGCTTTTGGCTGATTCCACTTCCAGATGGGCGCAGGCAATGCGCGAGATGTCAGGAAGGCTTGAAGAGATTCCTGGAGAAGAGGCATTTCCCGCGTATCTTGAAAACAGGATAGCCTCGTTTTATGAAAGGGCTGGCCTTGTAAGGCTGCACGACGGAAGTTTGGGCTCCGTAACCATAGGTGGCACAGTAAGCCCTGCAGGAGGAAATTTTGAAGAACCTGTTACGCAGGCTACGCTGAAGGTTGTAGGCGCATTTCATGGGCTTTCACGGGAAAGGTCTGACGCTAGAAGATATCCTGCTATAGACCCTCTTGAAAGCTGGAGCAAATATAAAAGTTTTATAGATGCCAAGCAAGTGGCTGCTTCCCAGGTTGTTTTAAAGAGGAGCTATGAAGTAAAACAGATGATGAAGGTGGTTGGCGAAGAGGGCACTTCTTTAGGGGATTTTATAGTCTATCTCAAGGGCGAATTCATAGACGATGTTTACCTGCAGCAGAACGCGTTTGACGAAGTGGACGCCTCTACGATTGAAGAAAGGCAGAAATACGTATTTAGCCTCTTGCATGAAATAACAGGGGCGGAGTTTAATTTTGAGGATAAGGATGACGCCAGGAAATTTTTCCAAGGCATGAGGCAGGTATTTATAGAGTGGAACTCTTTAGAGTGGGGCAAAGATGTTTTTTATAAAAAAGAAAAAGAGATAAAAGAGAAAGTTCAAACCAAGCTTAAGGCAAATAAATAATATGCAGAAAATATATAATCGCATAATCCAGATAGCAGGCAACGTAATTACCGTAGAGGCGAGAGACGTTGGCTACAGCGACCTGGCTGAGATTTCTTCCGCGGCGGGAAAATCCCTGTCGCAGGTGATAAGGATAGACGGGGAAAAGGTATATCTGCAGGTATTCGCCGGCAGCCGCGGTATTTCTACCGGAGACAAGATAAAGTTTTTGGGGCATCCTATGAGAGTCTCATTTACAGAAAATCTCATGGGTCGCTTGTTTAACGGGGCCGGCCTGCCCAGGGATAACGGGCCGAGACTTGAAGAGAACATGGTTGAGATAGGCGGGCCTTCGGTGAATCCCGCAAAAAGAATTATTCCCAGAAAAATAATACGCACCGGTATTCCTATGATAGATGTATTTAATTCTCTAGTGGAATCGCAAAAGCTTCCTATATTTTCAGTGCCGGGAGAGCCTTACAATGAACTTCTTGCCCGCATCGCAATGCAGGCGGAAGTGGATATTATAATATTAGGGGGCATGGGGCTTAAATACGACGATTATCTTTTTTTTAGAGATACCCTTGAGAAAAACGGGTCTTTATCCAGGGCTATATTTTTTGTCCATACCGCGCAAGACCCTACCGTAGAGTGCCTGCTCGTGCCTGATTTGAGCCTGGCTGTAGCTGAGCAGTTTGCGTTGCAAGGTAAGCGCGTCCTTGTGCTTTTGACTGACATGACGAATTTCTGCGACGCATTGAAGGAGATATCGATTACCATGGAGCAGATCCCTTCCAACAGAGGATATCCCGGAGATTTGTATAGCCAGCTGGCTAGCCGTTATGAAAAGGCGGTAGATTTCGATGCAGCCGGATCCATAACAATATTGGCTGTTACCACGATGCCGGGCGACGATGTGACCCATCCCGTTCCGGATAACACGGGATATATTACAGAAGGCCAGTTTTATCTGAGAAATAAATCAATCGAGCCGTTTGGCTCATTGAGCCGCTTGAAACAGCTCGTGAACGGGAAGACCAGAAAAGACCACCGCGTTATTATGGACAGGATGATACAGCTTTTTAGCGATTACAGGGAAACCCTTGAAAAACAGTCAATGGGTTTTCATATGAGCGGATGGGATAAAAAACTTCTTAAATATGGCAGGGCGTTTGAAGAAAAGATGATGAATCTTTCGGTGGACATACCTTTAGAAAAGGCTTTGGACCTTGGATGGTTAATCCTGGCCGAGAATTTCGAGCATAGCGAGATAGGTATCAAGGCTGAACTGATCAATGAATTCTGGCCAAAGTAACTCCCGATCGTCGATCGGGATATGATTATATGGGGAAAATTAAATTCACAAAAGGCGAGCTTAAGAAACAGCGTGACGCGTTGAAAAGATTCGAGCGCTATCTGCCCATATTGCAGCTAAAGAAACAGCAGATGCAGCTTGAGGTACAGCGCTCCCACGAAAGGTTAAATTTAAAAAATCAGGCGTTGGATAATCTGAAAAACGAGATAAGCAAATGGGCGAATCTTCTGGAGGAGTCAGGAGATTTCGTGTCAGGCTGGATAAGGTCCAAAAATACGATTGTCTCGAGTTTTAATATCGCGGGAGTGGATATACCGGTGTTTGAAAAAATGGAATTTGAAAACCCGGAATACGATTTGTTTTTAACGCCGCTATGGGTTGATACTGCGATTGTGAAGTTAAGAAAATTTGTAATGTTTCTGGAAGAAAAGAATATATTGAATGAACAGCTGAGGATACTGAGCGAAGAGCTCAGGATTACAAACCAGAGGGTAAACCTTTTTGAAAAAGTAAAAATTCCGGAAAGCTCCGAGAATATAAGACGCATAAGGATTTATCTTGGCGATCAGCAGGCCGGAGCCGTGGGGCGCTCCAAGATGGCCAAAAGTAAGATAGCGAGAATGAGCTTAGAGGCGGCGCTGGCATGATAGTTAAAATGAAAAAGATAATTTTAATAACCCAGTCGAAGGACATTGATTCTACGCTTGAAGCTGTAAGGAGGATGGGGCTTTTGCATGTAGAGCACGAGCACGCGCCCGGAGGGGAAAACATTACATCGCTTAAGGAAAAGTTGAGCCGCGTTTCAAAAACCATGGCGGTTCTGCCTGATATAAAAGATCAGGCTATGGCGGATAATAAAGAAGACAGCCTTGTCGATGAGATGGACGGGCTTCTGGATGAAAAAGAAACGCTGATAGAAGAATTGCAAATCTTGAAACGCGATATAGAAATATGGAGGGAGTGGGGAAATTTTAGCCCCGGCCTTATTGAGGATTTAAAGAATAAAAATATCTGGGTGAGGCTATGTAAAATAAATGTTAAGGAAATAAAAGATATCCCGGAAGGCGTGGCTTTGGAAAAGATATTTCAGAATGGAAATATCTTTTATTGTGCGGTTATTTCCAGAAAAGAAATAGAGCTGCCTTTTGAAACGTTGGCTTTGCCAGAAATGGGTATGGAAGAAATGTTTTTTGAAGAGAAAAAATATGAAAAAAGGCTTGATGGAGTAGAAAAGAGATTTTTAGAAATAGCCGCCTATAAAAACGCTCTAGGTAATTATGAAAATTATCTAAGCTCTCTTATAGAGTTTAATGAGGTACGAGAGGGCTCAGGGAAATTTGAAAAACTGTCATATATAAAAGGTTACGCGCCCATAGATAAAGTCAATCTTGTCGAAGCGTGCGCTTCAAAAGAAAAATGGGGCGTACTTGTGAGCGACTTGGAAGAAAATGACGTGCCTCCCACGTTAATAAAAAATTCGAAATTCGTGAAAATAATAAAACCCATGTTCGATATCATAGGGACGATACCGGGATATAAAGAGGTAGATATAAGCCTGCATTTTTTAATATTTTTCTCTATATTCTTCGGCATGCTTATAGGCGATGTGGGTTACGGTCTTACGTATTTTCTCATAGCTTTAATAGCGCAGAGGAAGTTTAAGGCTATAAAAGATAAATCGATTTTTTTCTTAACATATGTTTTGGCTGGCTGCGCTATTATCTGGGGCCTTTTGACAGGTGTATTTTTCGGGCCTCACCCCTGGATAAAGCCCCTGATGCCTTATTTTACGGATAATACAAATGTCCAGGCGTTCTGCTTTTTAATAGGGGCCGTACAGCTTAGTATGGCGCACATCTGGAAGATCTTAAGGAAATTCCCTTCCCTAAAAGTGTTGAGCGACGCAGGGTGGATATGCGTCTTATGGGCGGCGTATTTTCTGGCAAAGTCATTGATATTAAATTTTGAATTCCCTGGTTTTGGGAAAGGGATTTTCATAGCAGGGTCCGTGCTTATTATTTTATTTACAAATCCTGTAAAAAATATTTTTGCCGGCATCGGAGCCGGACTTGGAGATTTTTTATTAAAGCTTGTGAATAGTTTTGCGGATATAGTTTCGTATATAAGGCTATTTGCCGTAGGGCTGGCAGGGGTAGCGATAGCGGACGCGTTCAACCAGATAGCTGCAGGTATAGGCGCGGGCAGCATTTTAAACGGTTTATTGAGCGGGTTTGTGCTTTTTTCAGGCCATACGCTTAATCTTGCGCTGGGGATTTTGTCTATACTTGTACACGGCGTAAGGTTGAATGTTCTGGAATTTTCAGGCCATATGGATATGGAATGGTCAGGCGTTGAATATTCGCCTTTTAAATGTAAATAATAAAACAAAGGAGAGATCATGGATACAAATACAGTATTTCAGTTTAAGGATATAGGAATAGCCGGGGCAGCGCTTGCTTTTTCAGCTATTGGCTCAGGAGCCGGAGCAGGAGTGGCTGGTATGGCAGCGATAGGCGCGTGGAAAAAGTGTTTTGCTCAGAATAAGCCGGCGCCATTTATATTTCTTGCGTTTGTGGGCGCTCCACTTACGCAGACCATTTATGGAATGATAGTGATGAATGCCCTGATAGAAGCAAGTAAGAGAGTCCAGAATCTTGGAATTTTGAGTGCTTTAGGTATGCTCTCAGGCGCTGCGATAGGCTTTTCAGCGTGGTATCAAGGTTTGGCAGCTGCTTCAGCCAGCGACGCAATGGGTGAAACAGGCAAAGGTTTTGGAAATTATCTGATGGTTCTTGGCATTATAGAAACAGTGGCTATCTTTACAATGGTATTTACCCTAATGGCTATCGGCAAGGTGCAATAGACTGGTAAGTTCTTGACCGCGGATGTATAAATTTATAAACTGGAATGAACGCCTCTAGAGGCGTATTTGAAATGGACAGGAACTAAAGGCAGGGAGCTGTCAATAATCCGCTGCGCTGCGTCTCTAGATTTAATCCAATTAGCGATTATGGACAACGCTATATTCGGATCTCTGGAGGCTATCATAAGGTCATGCGTATTCGAGATAATCATATTAAGATATTCCTCCGGATGGACCATGTCTTTCCTTGCGCGCAAATATTCTTTTACATCCAAACTATTGTAACCCATGGCTAAGCCTATCGGGTATGGTTCCGGAGAGATTTTGCGTTCTGTTGTAAACGGCCACGCAACCTGATTGATGGTTATCAGATAGTTATCTAGAAGAGCAAGCTGGCCGCTTACATCGTCCGACGCTTCGCCGTTTATAATTTTCTCCAAATCTATTTTCCCGAAAGCTTCCAAGCAAGATCCTTTATTTATAGCCCTTCCCAGATAGAAATCTGGAGAAAGCAATTCTTTTCTATGTTTAAGAAATACTCCGGCCAGAGCTTTAGGATTATAAACAAAACATGAAATGTCCGTATCTCCGGAAAGACGGTTATACGAGACAAACCTAAGCCCCAAGGCTTTCGAAATATTCTTAACCATGTCAAGCTCTTCAGCTGTCATCTTAAATAGCCAGCTCCAGTAAGCGGGTTTTATGCCTAAGGCCACTAATAATAACGTTGTGTTCTTAGGATCAAGGATATACGCTTGTTCTTTAGGGTAAGCCTTGAGAGAGGTTTTGATAAACAAGGCTTGTATGCGTATGAATGTATCGTCTTCCTGCCCGACAGGAAGACGCAAAGCCTTTTCCGGAACAAAAGACGGGCAAGCGTTAGCCGTAAAAAATAACGCGCTGATTATTATTGCGCACAGGATTCCGAAAGTAGAAACTTTTTTAAACTTTATCATAATGCAGGCAAAAAATGCCCCTTTTTAGGGGGTTTTAGGTTGAGACGGTTATTCAATATAAATTATACCATAAATATGGCTTATCGGGAAGGGCTGGACCGATAAAAGCCATGAGTCATGAGAGATGCGCTGGTCGGGAGCGCTTTTTGCGGCATATCAGGCTCAAAAATTTAGTGCTTGAAATAGGCGGGTAGGTGATGTATATTAATAAAGCACTCTAAAGGGCGGTTAGCTCAGCTGGTAGAGCGCTTCGTTTACACCGAAGAGGTTTCACAGGTTCGAGCCCTGTACCGCCCACCATGTTTTTGTGATGCAATTTTGAGCGTAGGGCTCGAATAGAGTTCTGCGCCGAGCGAAGCGAGGAAAAGCTGCGACGAATAGGAGCGGCGACAGCAGAGCGAATGGCCGACCCGCCGTAGGCGGGCGCCGAGCCCTGTACCGCCCACCATAACATTTTCACAGTTGACAGCAAGCTTTTAAAACGGTATACTTATTAACCACTGATTTGGGGACGTAGTTCAGCTGGATAGAACGCCAGATTGTCGATCTGGAGGTCGCGGGTTCGACCCCCGTCGTCCCCGCCAGTTTAAAACAAGGTAGTTAAGAGTTATAGACGTAAACCCTATTTATCGTCGGTAATATGATGGTAGATAGGGTTTATTGTTTTTATGGGATTTATAGAAATTATAAATATTTTAGATAAAACTGACACATAACTGACACACTGAGGGGGGTATGGTGGGTAAAGGGTGTGGCGTGTGCTATAAGTAACCCTTTGATCTATATATATTGGCCGATTCCTGCAACTCCCGATTAAATACCCGGTTTTACGGATTTCACAAGATGCCATTATCGGTTAGTTACTATAGTAGAATATAGTATAAAAAAGTAGAAAAAGGGATTGACAAAAGTTTATGGATAAGGTATATTTGAAGTGGATCACGATGGGGGGATATCCAAAGGGCTTGTCCCGAGGAATGCTCCCTTTTTTATTTATACTCCAATTTCCCTCGTAAATCACTCACAAAAGCCATATCTGGAAGGAACTTTCGCAAAAGAGAAGAATATCTAGTACGGTTTGGTATTAGCAGTTTTTTTAATTTATTCTGTTTTTTTAGATGTTCAATCAGGCAATAGTAATCCCCATCCCCGCCAACAATTACAGCTTTATCATAATTAGGGTACTCTAACATAGCATGCAAGACTAACTCAGCATCTGTATTACCTTTTGCTTTTCCAGAGGGTAGCATTAAGGTAGGTTTAAAGATCAGAATATAGCCTTTTCCTTGCAGAGAAGCATAAAGAGCTTGGTTTGTAGGGACATAGCCTATAAAAAGATAGGCTTTCGTAACATGGTATTTATCCTTTAGGTATATTCTGAATCTCTGCTCATCAAGTTTCCAGCCCTGATCCCTTACAGCAAGATTTAGATTCTGGCCATCAATAAAAGCATAATTATTTTCACTTACTTTTGTATCCATAAGCTTATTTTACATTCTGCAAGGTTTCTGTCAATGCAAAAAACTATATAAGGTTGAATGGACACATAAATAATGCTATAATTACAATAGTTCTTTACAATCTAATATAGGAACATAGATTCCTGATTTACAAACCAACGTCTAAGAGGAAGTACTATGTCCCAAGCACGTGAGTGCTTTGGGGCAAGCGGTCTTTCGCTTTAACTTAGACGTTGGGTGTTAGACTTAAAAATGCTTGCCCTTTTTTATTTTAAGGGGCAGGTAAAAAGCATTAGAATCCAGATAGATGGGTTTAAAGGAAAGAGAAGACGTGGATGGGAACATATGAAAAGTTTGGTAAATTGTTAGCTGAAACACTCAATGAACACATAAATGATTTTGACCGCTTATTTTCTGAAGGGCATTTTAAGATAGATAAGGTAAATGCATTAAAAGAATGGATTTGCTTTAATATGTTTATAATACTTCAAGGCATTGGCGCATACTTCAAGGACATAAAAGATATAGATAAGCATAAGGTAGGCCTTCTGTTAGACGCTTTCCATAACTCATGTTGTGATATCTGCACTAATAAAGGTGCATTCGCAAATTCCAATGAATTGATTGAAGTATTGACTCTATCTCGTTACCCTGCATATTTGGAAGCATTAAACGATTCTAGCGCAGGCCCTCTCTGGCGATTTGGAGAAGAATTCTGTAAAAGATGCGGCGAGGATGTTTCTCCTGCTACTATAGTGTTTGCTTCAATATATTTTACAGGCGGGTCTATTGCAACTAAAAAATTTATGAAAGATCTTAATATTGCGAAGCAATTATAAGAGAGAATTGCATAATAATTAAACAGAATAACAATTGTGAGGAATAAGAAGAAATGAATAGAAAACCACTAATAGTTATTTGGATTACCTTAATCTGTTTATGCCCATTAATAGCTAATGCGGCAAGCAAGGTACGCCCACTTTTGGGCTATACCTATAAGAACATCAAATGGGTAAGCCACACACCTACGTCTGTTCCAGGTGGTGATCCAACAGAAGGGGAAGCTGATTTCCGAGGGCAGATAGATACAGGATTAACAGATTTAAATGGCGATGGAAAAAAAGAAACAATTAAAGTTATATGGGGTGTAGGGGTTTCAGATCATTCCCTCACCATAGAGCTCTATAAAGACAATAAGAAGTTTGCTACCTTGAAACCAAAAAGTATACAGCCCAACTTTAAGGTAGAGGATATAGACAAAGATGGCAAGTTAGAGGTGGTTCTCTGGGGTGCAGTGAATGATCCTAATATGAGCCAGGTAGATGATGGAAGCAAACCCTTTGAAGGACATAGCGATCTGCATCTATTCAAGGTGGATATATATAAATTAGATAAAGATAAATATAGTCTGCAGAAAAGTTATGTCAGCAAGCAGAAATATGAGCCATTTTGCGAGGAGCAGCCAAGGTAATATAAATTAGGTTAATCAAAGCAATCATAAAGTAATGGAGGCGCAAGAATGAAGTGGACTACCATATGCTTGATAGCGGTATTGACTCTTATATCCATTCAAGGCATTTTATATGCTGGCATTGGAGGATATGAGCCAGATAATGATCCAGGACCAGATGACCCGGGAAACCCTGTCAATCCTTTGTTTGCCAAAGCCATTTTTATTTTTATTGCTTTACTTTTCCTATTCTTCTTGCTACCTAACTGGATACGAGATAAACTTGCAGAGAAAGCCGAAAAAGAAAAAGCAAACTCTACTACTGAGAAAACAGAGAAAGAAAAAATAGCCATGGAAACGAAACAAAAAGCACGAGAAAACCAGCAGTTAGTTGTAAGCCGTGTTGGAAAAGATTCAAAGGCAGAAATAATGGACATAAGAAAAGATGATATAATAACAAAAGTTTTAGGGAAAGATGTAAAAACTGTAAATCAATTAAGAGAAACATTAAAAAACAGATACGATAACCAGCTTGTAACAGTAGAATTATTGCGTAGCGGAAATGTCGTTGTTGTAGAAACTAACTTTCGTGAAGATGATCAGTTAGGCGTGTTTTTTTAATAAGATAGGGAATAAAAATACGAGCCGTTTTGTGAGGAACAGCCAATATAAGGTAAGCTGAATTGGGAAATAAAAAAATAATTGTTGACAGCAAGTTACACTGCATGTTACAATACAAACACTATGAACAATGAAGATATGTTTTTTAAAATGACTTGGCAAAAAATAGATCAAGAGTATTCTCAAAGAGATAATAAAACCGATGAGGATATAAAAAAGGATGTGGCGTTGAAATTAGACCTTTATATAAAAAAGCATAGATTAACCCACGAAGAAGTCGCTAAAAAAATAGGGGTTACCAGGATGCAAGTGTTTAGGTGGTTGCAAATGAAAAGTAAACCAAGCAATGCAGTTATGAAGTTAATGAAGCAAGAGGGGATCCTGTAATTTTTTTTACTCTTAAACGTAACATAGAGTGTCACAGAGTTTACATAAATTAAACAAGGAGGAACGAAATATGGATACGTTTAGAACTGATAGCCCAGACTTAGCCGAATATCTGGAATTAAGAGGGGTAAAACTTATAAGCAAGTATATGGAGGAGCGTATAAGGTTCTTCATTTTTGAAAACGTAGCTAACATATATGAGCTAATACAGGATTTTAATGATGAGAAAGAGAATAATAAAAATGGGTTATCATAAGAGATCTCAATCAAGAAAAGGACCCCCGTTTGTAATGCTTGAAAGAGCGACCCTTGTTTCTGATGAATGGAAAGAACTGTCCCATTCAGAAATGATAGCCTATGTCTATCTAAAAAAGAACTACAATGGCGGAAACAATGGAACCGTACCCCTTAAGTACAATGAATTGAAGGGTATTCTCGCATCCGCCACGCTATCAACTGCCCTAAAAGGGCTTGAAAGCAAAGGCTGGATAAAGAAAACCAAACACGGAGGGCTGTATAGGTTCTACTGCCTATATGAACTTACAGGGAAGCACGACACAATAAGATGATATATATGCTTGGTATAATCTATATAAGACTACAGTTATTGAAGTGTCGTGATAAACATGTTTGTGCTTGTCACACTTCAGAAAATGAAGTGTTGTAATGGTAGCGGGCGGCCTGACAGTTTAAAAAGTGAATTGTGACGGTTCAAAAAATGAAGTTGTTGGAGATTACATATGTTATTGAAAGGGCAGGTAGAATATAAGAAGTTTAAAGAAGGCAAACCATTAACACGTAAACAGGCTATGCTTGCTCAATGTTATATGTGCAATGGCGAGGAAGAAGGTGGGGTTGACTGCCAAGGGATGAGTTGCCCTTTGTACCAGTACTTTCCATACAAGGGCAGGAAAGATTCAAAACTGGAGCTTTAAAACGGTACTTTTAAGGGCAATAGAATTAAAGAATAGGAGGGTTGAAATGAGTTTGGTAACTGCAAAAGATATATCAAAGCAGTATGGTATACCACGACCTACAGTGTATTATTATATTCGCAATAATATACTCCCATCTGTTAGGATAGGTGGGCGTTGGAAGCTTGATCCACAAAAGGTTGCAAAACTATTGAAACTTGGGGAGAATGGCTGTGCCAGGACTTGGGAAAATCTATAAAAGGGATAAAAGCCCTTTCTATTGGATCAGATATTACGATGCTTCAGGCAAGCGCTGCCGGGAAAGCGCGGGTACTGCTGACAAGTATATAGCAACGCAACTTCTTAAACAGCGTATATCTGAATCGGATGGGACTCGTGTTGGCATTAAGCCTATAAAGGTTATAGGCTACCGGGAGTTTAGTAAAGACTTCCTGGATCATTACAAGGCACGGTATCCATATCAGACATTCAAGTCCCATCGTAGCGTTGTGAATGAGTTTCAGCGGTTTATAGATATGACAGGGGTTACTCAACTATCTGAAATTACTTCTGCCGTTGTAGATAAGTATATAACCTATCGGCGCGAGATCAAGAAAAACAGAGCCAATACCTGCAATAATCATCTTAAGAATCTACGTACTCAATTTAACTACGCTATACATAAGGTATATTTGGATAAAAATCCTGCCGAGGGCTGCATGAAGGTAGAGATAAACGATGCGAGAGACAAGGGCGCTTTGTCTAAAGACGAATTAAGGCGGTTCTTAGATGTTGCCAAGCAAGATTATCCATTCTATTATCCTATTTTCTATACGTTTCTTTACACGGGCCTGCGCTATACAGAGCTTATAAGCCTGAAATGGACTGACTTGGAACTTGATAATGGGGTTCTGTGGATAATGAAGCCTAAAGGAAAGAAGAAACCGGATTATATATCTATTCACGATGGTTTAGTTACTCTGCTGGGTTCTTTGCCAAGACAGAGTGAATATGTCTTTACTAATGAACAAGGCAGGCCATTTGTTGAAAGATCCCGCAAGATGATCCGGCGCCTTAAAGATATAATAAAGAAGACAGGGATTAAGAGTATAAGCACCATACACGAGCTTAGACATACCTATTGTAGCCAGTTATTTAGCCTAGGGTTTAATCCACGAGAGGTACAAAGGCAGATGAGGCATAGTGACTTGGGTATTACTGAGGGCTACGCTCACATATTCAAGCCGGAATACAACGCCAAAATCAAACTATTAGAAACCCTGGACAAAACTGGCACATAAGTGACACACTGGCCGTTGGGCTATTTTTGGTTGACACAGTTTCTACGACGGGTATAATAAAAATAGGTGTGGTGATGGGACAAACCCCCGTCGTCCCCGCCATATAAAACAAGATAGTTAGAAGTTATAGACGTAAACCCTATTTATCGTCGCTAATATGATGGTAGATGGGGTTTGTTGTTTTTACGGGATTTATAGAAAATATTGGAATTTTGGTACCGATTTTCCCAAGAAAAAGTGGATACTTTGAAAAGTTGGAGGAGCAGTATAGCTGCCGGCTCTTAACTAAGAGGGTGTCTGGCGGAAGCGGAAGACATTAAAAAGAAGTGTAACAATGATAGGGAAAAGTATTCCCAGACAAAGGGTATTTAACCGAGATATCTACCCTGCGTGAAGTCGAGATAGAGAGGCATACTAAAACGAGTAGTTGGTATTTTTTCAAAAACGCTAGAGGATTGTTCAAATTTTCCGCTCGAGAAGATGTGTCAGGCAGTAGAAATGTCTAGGATCGGTTATTACGCGTTTGAAACAAGTACCAAAAGCCAGAATAGAATTAATAATGACAATTTGCTCATTGAAATAAATAGGGTATTCTGGGATAATGTTGTAATTGAGAGCTTTTCCCATACGCTTAAAGTAGGGCTTGTTCACCGGAAAAAATTCAGAACCATTATACGACGCAAAAACAAAAATCTTCGAAGGCGTTGAAACGTATTACAACCACAGAAGAGCGTGTTCAGCGCTTGGCTATTTAAGCTCTTTCGAGTACGAAAAGCGGGCCTTATTAATCAAACAATCTGCGCACTAAAAAGAGGAAGGTCAGTGACAACCTTCAAGGAAATGCAAGGCTTAAAATCAAAGTTAATTGTAAATAAAGAATTCTGGGCGATATTAATTATCTCGATTATCGCTTTTGGGTTGAGGTTATACCGTTTAGGAGCATGCGATCTTTGGTATGATGAGGTGTGCAGTGTTTTAAATTCTAAAAACTTTTTGCATGACTGGAATCCACCGCTTTATTTTATTATTTTGCACTATTGGATAAAATTATTTGGTGTTTCTGAATTTACTTTACGTTTTCCTTCCCTGGTGTTCAGCGTTATTAGCATTCCCTGTCTATTTTTTTTAGGTAAGCAAATTTTTAACAGGCGAGTTGGGTTATATGCTTCACTGGTTATGTGTTTGTCAAGTTTTCATCTTTGGTATGCTCAAGAAGCGCGGCCTTACAGTTTAAGCGTGCTTTTAAGTATTTTATCTACCTATTTCTTTTATCGTTTTTTAACAGAAGGGAAGATTAAATTAGGCATTATCTATATTTTATTTTTTATTCTAGGCCTTTATTCTAATGTTACCTACTATCATTTATTTCTACTATCCACTCAATTGTTAGCAGTAGTTATATTTATAAGAAAAAATATTTATTTAAAGTTATTTTCATTTTTTTGCTTAATATTTTTAGTTTTTTCCTTACGTTTAGGGCATTTTATTTCTAAGTTTTTGTATGCTAATGGTGGCTTTTGGATTCCCACGCCGAGCTTAAAATCTCCAATTATTACTATAGAAAATTTTAATTTAGGATACAATGTTTCAGCTGGGCTATATTGGTTTTCGGATTTAATAGTTTTGATAATATTGGCATTAGTTTTTTTAACCGTCATACGAAAAAAGGAATGGAAAAGAAATTTTATTTTTGTAGCAATATTATCTTTTTTGCCGCTAGCGCTAGCCTTTGTTTTTTCAAAAATATTTTTTCCAGTTTACTTAGACCGGGGTTTGATTATTTTTAGTCCATATTATTATCTTCTGTTGGGTTTAGGGATAGATTATTTAGAGAATAAGCGACTAAAAAAGATTATCGCAAGTTCTTTTTTAGTGATTTTACTTATCAGCTTATCTAGTTATTATAGAAACGTAATGACTGCAGGATCCGAGCATCATCTTGGCGTAGTTTTAAAAAAACCATTCAAGCCGGCGTTAAAGTTTATTGAGAATAATTTTAAGTTAGGTGATTTAGTTATGCATACTAATTATTCTTCTCAAGAAGTTTTCAAGTTTTATTCTAAAAATAAGGAGATTGCGCAGAATTTTATATTTGCCTCAAAAATGATCGATTCCACCTGTAATAGGCCATATAAATCTAGCGCAGAAAATGTAAATGTCAATGAGTTAGCTTCTATTGATGCCAATAGGGTATGGGTGGTTTCTTGTGATTGGGAACGAGGTAAAGAACTAGATAAAAATTCTAAAACCGTAAACTCTGAAATGAGCAAAAAATATAAACTAGATTTAAGTTTAGAGTTTGATGGATTATGGGTATATAGATATGTGAAGTTTTAGTTTATCTGCGGAGTTCGGTATTGAAAAAAGATTAATTCGCAAATGGCAATAATTTAAGAACATCTGCGATGTTTTATTTAGAAAAGAGCATGAAGAAGAGAATGGAGCAAACGCTCAGGGCATAACTTGGATTTATAGGAATATGGCATATTTAAAAAATTTCAAATCTTTTTTTAAAAAACTCCCGCCTTATTATACAAAACAAATAATTTTTTTGGTTTTATTGAAACTGGTTTCTGGCAGCTTTCTTTTGGTCTCGCCTTTTCTTTCCAAGTTATATATGGACGATGCTTTTTTAGTCAAGAATTTTAGCAAATTTCTACATATTTCTGTTTGGGGAGCGGCAATATTTATTTTGAGCGCATTATTTTTGGCGTTAGAAAACATAGTAAAAAACAAGATGATGATAAAATTGAAACTTAGCTTAGTTAATAAGTTTATCAGAAAATTCTATTCTTTTGAATTAGAATTTTTTCAGTCTAAATCCGTAGGAGAGAATACGTACAGGTTAGCTGATATAGACGTTCAGACTGATTTTGCAGTTGAGCAATTCCCCCGTTTTTTAGCGGAATCATTTAAATTGGTTATTGTTTTAGGCGTGTCGCTTTGGATTAGCTTACCAATGACTATATTCTTATTATTGCTTAGTCCTTTGTTTCTTATCCATAGCTTTTATATCCAGAGAAAGCTTAGCCCCATCTATAGAGAACTTTGGAAGTGCGGCGGTAAATTATCCAAGAAAATCCATGAGGCTTTTTCCAAGATGCTAATAATTAAAGCATTTGGTTTAGAGCCCTATCAAAGGCATGCCTATTTGAGATCTCTAATAGGAAATATCCGCTTAGGGATAAAAAGTTTTCGCTGGTCTGTGCTTAACTCTTTAAATTCGTCTTTTTTGTCCAAAGCTGTCTATGGGATAGTAACCCTTTTCGGAGGCTGGCTTATTATTAAAGGCAGATTGACGATAGGTAGCTATGCAGCAGCAATGCTTTATCTTGTGCAATTAGGCAGCTTATTAGAGTCCTTGAGTTATAGATTTGAATATATCGCAAAGGAATCGGTATCACTGGAAAGATTTCTTGAAATTATGGATAGCCAGCCCAAAATAAAAGATCTGCCTGGAGCAAGAAGTTTGGGAGCCATAAAAGGGTTTATTCAATTCAAAAATGTTACGTTTGAGTATCAGCAGAAAAAGATAATTTTTAAAGAATTGGATTTGGATATTCCGCCTTATGCTTGGATGGCTATTGCGGGCTTATCGGGATGCGGCAAGAGTACCTTGATTAATCTAATCCTTAGGCTTTATGAGCCAAGCCAGGGAGAGGTGTTATTGGATGGAATGGATTTGAGGACGATACGTTTAAATGATTTAAGGAAAAATATAGCCATTGCCACTCAACAGCCGCTGCTATTTGATGTATCTATCAGGGAGAATATTAGCTGTGGTTTAAAAAACATAACTCAAGAAGAGATAGAAGAGGCAGCTAGAATTGCATGTCTCGATAATTATATAAAAGAGTTGCCGCAGGGTTATGATACATTGATAGGAGAAGATGCCTGCCTGTTGTCGCACGGGCTTAAACAAAGAGTTGCCCTTGCCAGGGCAATTGCAAGGAAACCTTGTTTGCTTATTCTTGATGAGGCCATATCTTCAGTAGATGTGTTAACGGAAGAAAAAATACTCCTGGCCTTAAGACAAAAAAGGCGGAGTTTAAGCACTATCATTATTTCGCACAGGCTATTTGCTGTAAAGGACGCTGACCGGATATATTTTTTAAAAGGCAATAGTATGATAGAAGAAGGAACACATGCGGAGTTGATGGCTAAAAGTCAGTCCTATTGCGATTTTTTTAAAAACCAGAACTATATTTGAGGTGGGCAATCAATATTATTAAGGCAGACAAGTATTTAATTAGTCAGGAAGCAAGATTAGTTTTGCTCATTGCTCAATGGATAGTCAATGATCGCAGGTTACCAGAGATTGAAAAAATACTGGCCCAAGCGTCTGTTGATTGGGAGTATTTTAATGCGCTCTTGGCGCGTCATGAGCTGTCTTCTTTTGCTCATACTTGCTTTAAGAATTACTCGCCCTTGCTTCCTAGCGACGAAATTAATTTATTGAAGAAAAGTCACTATTTTGTTTTAGCGCATATTGCCGATTTAGAAAAAGAATTTTTAGAGATTGCTGATGTTTTTCGAAACCGGGGCGTAGATTTGCTGCCGTTAAAAGGCTCGGCTTTTCTGGTTGATAATATGTATGGCGACAAGACAGGATTAAGGCCGATGGCAGACATTGATATCTTAGTAAAAAAAGAAAAATATTCCCAGGCAGAAAAATTGGTAGAAACTTTAGGGTATCAGAAGGAATTCTGCGGGCTTAAAGAAGATTATTGGAGAAGAAAAAGCTATCACATTATTTTTGTAAAAAATAAAAACGGAAAAACATTTTCTACGTTGGAGATACATTGGTCGTTAGATTACTCTAGAAAAATAGTGTTACTGCCATTCCTTTGGGATAGGGTAAGAAAATTGCAGGTTGGCGATAAGGAGTTCGCTCTGTTGTCACCCGAGGATACGCTTTTTTGTCTAGCGCTACATTTGCGCCGTTTCGGCAATGTGCTTTCTTTGAAGTCAGCTTGCGACTTTGCTCGCTTGTTGACTAAATATAAAGATTTAAATTGGGATTACATCCTGAAGGAAGCCAAGAAAGGGCAAATGTGCGCCAGTTTATATTTTAGGCTTATTCAGGCAAATATTTTTTTTGATATCCAGATTCCAAATTTAATATTGAATGGTTTAAACCTAGTTAACTATAAGAGGCGTTTAATTAAAGGTTTTATTTTGAAAGATACTTTTTTGGTTTTAGATAAGACAGTCGGCAGCATTTTTTTAAAGAATTATTTTCTGGTGTATGATAATTTTTTAGAACCGGTAAGCATGATAATAAACATGCCGCAAGAACAATTTGCCAAGTTTTATCGGTTGACCCCTTATAGTATCAGGACTTTATTATGGCATAGGTTGCGGTTTTTATATTTTCCATACTATTTGTTTGCGCTAATTTTAAAGGCAACTATAGGAAGGATAGGCAAGTTGTTTCATATTGACATTATATGAAAAAAAGAAAAAATATCCTGCTTATTTATCCATCCCAATGGTATTCACATGAATGGGGGCAATATTTATGTATAAAGCCTCAATTGCTAAGTATATTTTCATACCTCAAGCATAAAGGATATAATGTAGATGTACTAGACCTTGAATTGGAAATAGGCCGGCCTAAAAATCAAGAAGATATAGAATTTTTTCTAAAGAAATCAGAAAAACTAATTGCTAAATATGAATTTAATATAGTTGGAATATCCTGTTATACCAGCCTAAGTTATTTAAGCACTATTGCTGTAGCTAAAATTTGTAAACGTATTAATCAGCAATGTGTAATAGTTACAGGAGGCTATCATCCATCAGTGCGTCCTGAAGATTTTATGTTTAAAGATACCCCAATAGATTTTATGATCAAGGGAGAAGGCGAAGCGTGCTTTGAAGAATTATGCAGCCTTGATAATAAGCATGTGCCTACTAATAAGCCAATTATGATGCAAGGCAAGGCTTTACTGTTAGATAATAAAGTAAAACTTGACTGGGAGGCGTATCCTTATACACGAATATATAGACAGCATAGAAACATGGATTTTCCTATAAACCTTAGCAGAGAATGCCCTTTTTCATGTATATATTGTATGGAGTCGAGTAAATCAAAAATAGGATGGCGCAGTTATTCTGTTGCTAAAAGTATAAAGGAAATAGCGAAAATCACCTCTGTATTAGGGCCCAAGCAAATCAGCTTTGTAGAACCGTGTTTCGGCTTCTCTAAAAAGTGGAGAAGAGAATTTTTAAAAGAGCTTATCGCTCTTAAAGTGGATTGTTTATTTTGGGCAAATACTCGTATAGACTTAATGGAAGAGGGCGATATAGATTTATTCTCTAAACTTAACTTTCAGCTTGAATTTGGGGTTGAGTCCTTCTCAGAAAAGATGCTTACAATAATGAGGAAAACTAACAACCCAAAATTTTATTTACAAAAAGCTCACGCCATTCTTAAATACGCATCTAGGAAAGAACAGCTTATTTGTTTAAACTTCATGTTCAATCATCCCGGAGAGACAAAAACAACTATACGCGAAACCTTAAATTTTCTTTACCGTATCAATGAAGAAATAAAAACTCCGTCCTTTCTTATCAAAGGGCAAAACTATGCTTTTTTCCAGAGCTCTGGAATTTGCGATAATTTACACAAATATCAAAAAATATATGGAACTCGCATAAAGTATTTAGATTGGTGGAAAAGGAAAACAGATTATAATGAGGCAGCAACAGATATGATACCGAGCAGGAGTTTAGCTATAAATAAAGATTCTTGGAAATTAGAATTCGCAAGAATAAGTTCCTCGTTGCAATCCAGGTTGTCGCCGCAAGTAAAATTGCTTTTATGGGGTCAGGTTAATGATTTAAAAAAACAAGAATTTACTAATTACTCGCAGAATTTGGTTACTATATTAGGTCTTCTTTGAAAAGATATGCAATTTCTCAAAAAGCTTGAACGGATGGTTAAGGCGAAAACAATGACTTTAATATGAGCGAATATATAAATGGTTTGACGCGGCCTTTACTAAGGGCTCAACTGGATTTAACATACAGGTGTAATTTAAAATGCCTGCATTGTATTTGCTATCGCATGGCAGATGAAAGAAGCGAACTCTCTTATGTAGAGGTAAAAAATATTTTATCGCAGTTATCGAAATTAGGCGCTACCCAGATTACCTTGAGCGGTGGCGAGATTTTTTTAAGAAAAGATATCTTGCGGATACTGGAATTTATTTCAAAATTAGGAATGCAGATAAAAATTTATTCTAATCTTAACCTGTGCTCTGCCGATATAATAAAAAAACTTAAGTTTTTTTCTATACAGAAAGTGGAAACAAGCGTGTATAGCGCTGATGCTGCTATACATGATAAAATTACCCAGGTTGCAGGGTCTTTTAAAAAAACACTGAGAAATATTCAAATAGTAAAAGATGCTGGTATATCGATATTGTTTAAATCGGCGTTTATGAAAGAAAATATATACAACTATGAAAAATTAATTAACATGGCGGAGCGCATGGGTGTTGAGTTCAGTTTTGGCGATTTTTTTGTGAGTCAGAAAAAAATAGATAAAAAAAGCAAAAACCAGTGTTTTAAATTACGCAGGATAGAGGAAAAAGAATTAAAAAGGCTCTACTCGAATCCGTATATTATGAAAAAGCTTAATCTTGAATATCTGGTTAAACGCGATTTCATTTTAAGCGATGAAAATTTGGATAAGCCTCTATGCGAAGCCGGGCATTGTAAATGCCATATTCAACCCAATGGCGACGTTCTACCTTGCGGCCTCTGGCTGGTAAAGCTCGGGAATACAAGGCGATCTACAATTCGCGATATCTTGAACAACTCAATTTATTCAAAGAAAATCAGAGAGCTGACATTGCGCAGTTTTACAACCTGCATTGCTTGCGATCTTATAAAATATTGTGACTTATGCCCAGCAATATTATATAATATATACCATAAGAAGCATGAAAGAAACTTACATGTTTGTAAGAAGGCAAAACTACTTTATGAGCTGTCTATAGAATTAGAGGAGAGGATAAAAAAATGAGTAACTTTAGCCCGAACAAAGTATTTAGCAAGTGTGATAAAATAGTCTGGCGTATTATAGATGGAGAAACTATTATTCTAGGCCTGGAAGATAGAAATGTCTATACCCTTAATAATGTCAGCACGTTGATATGGAATAGTATAAACGGTAAGGCTGAAATAAAAGTAATTATAGATAAAATAGTCAAAGAGTTTAGAATTAGTCACAAAGAAGCCAAGCAGGATGTAAATGATTTTATATGCGATCTAGAGAAAAATAAGCTTATAGCTTCAAAATAGACTATGAAAAGGCACCCTATTGAAATATTGATGAATAAAGGGGCCAAGAAAAAGTGGCCGGTTAATATACATTTTGATCTAACATACAAATGCAACGAACGTTGTATACATTGTTATGTAGTCAAGCAGAAGAGAAAGGAGCTTTCGTTGCATGAAGTAAAGCAAGCTCTTTTTCAGCTGGCAGATGCTCATGGGTTGCTATTGACTTTGAGCGGTGGAGAAATATTCACGCGGGAGGATGTATTAGACATCTTGATGACCACCAAAAAATTAAATTTTCGCACGGTTATTCTTTCAAATGGCAGCTTGATCACGGCATATGCAGCAAAATGGATAAAAAAAACCAATGTCGCTGAGGTGCAGATAAGTATTTATAATGCAGATGCGCATATACATGATACAATAACCCGTTCTAAAAATTCCTTCAAACAAACCATGAAGGGTATAGGTTTTCTTAAGAAGGAAGGCGTAAGGGTAGTTCTGAAGACACCATTAATGAGGCATACCTTTAAAGATTATAAAAAAATAAAATTGTTTGCTGATAAATTAGGCATAGAATATCTTTTTGGGCCTGTTATTTTACCAAAGATGAATTTTGACAAAAGTCTTACACATTTATCTCCGAATGTTAATCAGCTTAAGAAGTTATTTTTGGATAGCAGCACATTAAAAAAAGATTTGGAGGCCATAAAAATACGCGCAGAAAGTTATAACTTAAAATCAAATTTAAATAAACCAATTTGCGACGGAGGGTTTAACAGATGTTATATCTCTCCATATGGAGATGTCTTTCCTTGCGGAACATTGCGCATAAAAGTCGGCAATCTGCGAGACAACACTTTTAGAGAAATTTGGGACCATTCAACGGCATTGCGTGATATTAGAGGCATAAGCGTAAAAATGATGGAGGAATGTTTACAATGCGGGTTGTTAGCTTTCTGTATCCCTTGCCCCGGCATGGGGCATCAAGGCACAGGAAATCTATTGAAACCATACAAGTTACATTGTAAAATAGCATTAGCCAAAAAGAAAGCTATTGAAAAAAACACTATATGAGAGGAGGTGAAAACAGTGAAAAATACTAATAACAACCATAAATCTCGGAAAATAAAAGATATTAATAATAAGAAAAAGACATATGAAAAACCAAAGTTGCATATACAAGATATACCTGCAGAGTTTGCGATAGCCTGTGTAAATTGCAACGGTCCTTCGTCTTGTCCAACATACCAATGATTTTGCCTGGAAAAGCGCAATTTGTTTTATCTACTCTGTTCAATAAAAACTTATAATCAGGCGTTCCTAATACACAAACAAGTTTTCCTTATAGGATGCAGTAATGCGCGATGGACTTTAAATATTACATAATAGAGCGTACAAAGGATTGGACTATTTTTAAGAAGGGTAAGAATATTCGTGTGGCATTCAACGATATAAAAAGATGCGCGAATAAAGATGGTTTAGAATTAAAAGATAGTTATATAGATTTAAAACAGAGAGAGCAAAGCATTATAAAATATGCAAAAATTTTAGATAAAATTTATCGTTCAGGCGGTTTTAAAATACATGGTTGCGGCATTAAGATCAGACACGGCGGATATCTCTTTGTTGGGCCATCCGGAGCTGGTAAAACTACGATTTCGCGTTTAGCTAATAGAGAAAAAAAAATTTTAAACGACGATGAGATAATTATATCGAAAGATAGATTAGGATTTACAATGCTTATTGTTAAGCAACAAAAAAAGTTTTCACCACATTTGGCCATAGAATGCTGTAGGCTTAAAAGAGTGTATTTTTTAAAAAAAAGTTTTCAAAATAAAGCTATCCTAATAAAACAACGTGATGCCTTTTTGAATATTATAAAACATTCCAAATGGAAATTTACCAGAAATGTTTCTGATGGAAAAATATTTCTTAAAGTTTGCGCGGAGTTAACAAAGATGACACCCTGCTATATCCTAGAGTTTTTACCATCGCCTTCAATATGGAGATATTTAGATAACGCGCATTCTTGTAAAGGCATATAAAAAATAAGAAGTTCACAATGACATTATCTGAAGAGATTTTAAAGCGCAATATCGTTATTAGAATTAAAATCAATGGCGTCAGCATGCTACCTTTTATAAGGACAGGAGATACTGTCATTATTAAGCCGTTTCAACTAAAAGAAGCCGCCCCGGGAGACATTGTCGCTTTTTCAGATATTACTCATGACAATATTATCTGCCATCGTTTGATTAAGAAATATAATTCAGCGTTAATTATCAAAGCGGATAATCGCCTACTGGGTTATGAAAAGGTTTCCCCTGACGCATTATTGGGGAAAGTTATTTTAGTTGAACGAGACGGAACGATAATTAGCTTGGAAACTAAAACGCAAAGATTTCTGTCGCCTAAGGTAGCATGGCTATCTTTTTATCTTTCATTTTTGCTAGTGTTTATAACTTATTTCATTGAAGCCTGCAGGAATCCCAAACTTGCCCCCGTAAAGTTTATACGCAGAATTAAACGGCGTAAGACTAACCTCCCACTTAGTGCCAAAAAATGCCAAACGAAAATAATATAAAAAGAAAAAGTATTATCGTGAGCTTTCCAAGCCATTTTCAGGAGATTAGTCTGATAAAAACAGGAATCTTAGATTGTCTTCTCATGAAGGGCTACCATCTAATAATCGTAGTGAATGATGCTGCCGAAAAAAGACATCTCGAAGGATATTTTTTAGGGAAAGATGTAACGATAGAGGTATTTGACTACCAATGTGTTCCCAGGCATATAATAGACAAAAAGATTGGCGCTATCCTTTATCTTAAATCTTGGAATAAGCTGTCGTTCAAGAGGCGAATGCTTTTAGAATCTTTGAAAACTAACACTAGGGGTATAAGATATGAGGTAGAAATGGTTGTTGCCTTGCTATCCGCATTTATTCCTGAAAAACTGATTCTATGGATTTTGTACAATATTTTCTCAAACAAAGAATTAGATTTATTATTTTCAAAATATAAGCCAGTACTTGTGATTCTTTCATGGGCAGGCACTCATTTAACAGAGAAAATGCTTGTTCGTTCAGCGAAAATATATCATTGTAAAACTATATCTGTAGACGCATGCTGGGATTATATGGAATATTCTCCTTGGATGCCAAGAGTAGACAAGCTGCTTGTTTGGAACAATATTATGGAACGTGAGGCTGTTAGCTATCACGATTATTCTCCAGAAGAAGTCAGCGCTATTGGGATTTTACGGTGTGATTTTTATAAAAGAAAAGAATTGTTATGGGACAAGGAAGAGTTTTTTAAGAAAAATGGCTTAGATGTGAATAAAAAACTTATAATACTTGCCTTGACTCCGATTTGGCCTGAGGCGCTGTCACTCAAGATAATAAAGATAATTCGTGGCATAAAGAATGCGCCATATCCATTTCAAATATATGTTCGCCTTGCCTCGGGTATGAGCGCAAAGGTTTTTAATGAATTCTGCAACGACCCATTAGTGCATATTGAGAGAGGGTTTGAACGAACGCATTTGATTTCTGAAAACGATATTATGAATCTTGTTAATCTGTTAGCCTATACGGATATACTTGTAAGCGTTTTAAGCACGCTGATTTTAGAGTCCTGTTACTTTGATAAGCCTAATATATCGCTCGCTTTCGAATCTATTCCACGCGCTTTGTATGAAAGGAATTGTATACAACCTTTGCTTTCCCAAAGAGGAATTAAAGTTGTTTATGATGAAAACGATCTAATAAGCGCCATAAATACATATTTGCTGGATCCTAATGCAGATAGCGCCGGAAGAAAAAATATATTAGAAAAACTATGTTTTGCAACAGATGGCAAGGCTTCTCAGAGGGCGCTTATGGAGATTGAGAAATTAATGCACTAGGGTCACGTTTTTACAATATTCTTAAAAAACTTAGCATACAACCGTCATTGGTATTTTTCATAGGAGTTGGGAAGACAGCGTACGCCTTACCGATTTCTCTATAAAAATCCCACCAAAATTTGTTTCGCAAATTTTGATTCAAACTTTTGATTCAAACAATGTCATTTTCGTAAAGTTGTTTTAGAGGCTATGATGTGGGTTGAGCCTACGCCTGTTTCCAAGCCTTCGTATCGAAGCCATTCGTAAGGAGCTTGTTCAGCATACCAGATAAACGTTGGTGGTATCAAAGATTTGGCAACGCCGGTTAATAAACCAAGCTCTGGGACAAGCCTTAATTTTATCGCTCTTATTTTTCCTGCAGGCAGTTCAAGCGTCTCAACGCCCATATCTTTTATAGTTATCCTGTATAACTGGGCCTTTTCTGAAATCAGATAAAAGGTTTTATATGAGTTTTCGCCGCGATGCGCCGCAAATGTTTTTAAAAAATGTATCATTGTGGGGCCGTCGACAGTTAACCCCTTCATCGGAAATACAGTCTTTTTAACAACAGCCCCCTTAGAGTCGGAGATAATGTAATATATTTTCTGTTTCATATAATCGAAAGTTTTTTCATAGCGCGCAACCAAACTGCCATCTTTATTTTTAATGTAGTTAAAGCTATAAATAGGATAAAGAAGCCCGCCTTTTTCTTCCACTCGAGCTTCGATATAAAAGGTTACATTTTTATATTCGTCATAGTCGCCTTCTCCAAGGGCGGCATATTTATATATTACCCGGTTATCTTCCGTGATTCGTTCGGTAGAAAAAACTGATTTCGATCTATGGGATGATGTTCTCTTGTCTATATAAACAATATCGCCATTTTCATGCCCGCGCATGAAAGCTTTTGAAATTTCTTCAGCATAGGCATGGTGTGGGATAAATAAAAAATATATAATCAAAATCTTTTTAAGAAACTGTTCCATGATTTCATTATATAGCTTTACGCGGCATTTGTAAAATTAAACTGAAAGAAATATAACCACCCGGGGCTATGTTTTCCGCGGGCGATTAAAAGGTGTGTATTTTTTTGACTTAAAGTAGTATAATATCAATACTATTATGGAAAAAAGAAAATACCCGAGATACAAAGCTTGTACGTCTATAAAATACAAAAGATCAGACGACCCTCTTTCTTTATGGCAGGCAGGGTCTGAAATTAAGAATATCAGCATGGGCGGGCTGCTATTTACCGCTTATGAGAATATGCCTTCAGGCACCCCGCTTATTTTTAAGCTGCATATATTTACCAAAGATTCAACGGCAAAAATAATAGAATTAAAAGCTAGCGTTGTGGAAGCCGAAGATGGCATAGTGAGCTATGATACAAGAGTGATTTTTGTTGATCTTAGCGGCTCACAGAAAGCTTTACTTAAGCAATTCATCGATTATATAGAACCATAAAAGAAAGAGGTGGCATACGGCTGATTTTTCTTTTGATATTACTTCAAAAGTGGACCTGCAGGAGATTGACAATGCAGTGAACCAGGCTAGAAAAGAGCTGGCCAACAGGTATGACTTTAAGGGCGCTAAATTTTCCATTGATTATAACAGAGAAGAAAAAAAGATAACATTGGTTGCCGGAGATGATTTTAAGCTGCGGGGCATCCAGGACTCCCTTGGCATGAGGCTGGCGAAAAGAGGGATTTCTTTAAAATCTGTTAAATACAACGAGCCTGAGAAGGCTTTTGAAGGAAATCTGCGGCAGCTTGTGGAGATACTAGATGGTATCCCGAAAGAAAGAGCCAAAGAGCTGGCTCAGATAGTCAAAGATCTAAGGCTGAAGGTTCAGGCCAGAATAGAGGAAGACAAGATAAGGGTTGTATCTGCTAAAAAGGATGATCTTCAGGCGGTTATAACGCATCTAAAAAGCATAGACTTTCCAGTGCATCTGCAATTCTGTAATTATAGATAAACAGGATATTAAATGAAATATACAAAAGGCGAGATAGGGAGGCTGTTTTTAATTAAGTTCAGCGATAAAGATATTTTCCTTAAAGAAATAGAAAAATTTGCAATAAAAGAAAAGATAAAAGCAGCTACGATGATTTTTCTTGGGGCATTAAGAGAAGGGGACCTGGTAACAGGGCCTAAGAAAACAGTGATACCGCCTGAACCGAATTGGGTGAAGTTTAGAGATGGGTGGGAGGTATTTGGCATTGGCACAATCTTTACTAATAAAAAAGGGCCGCAGATACATATCCATGGAAGTTTAGGTAAGAAGAAAAAGGTTTTTACAGGTTGTATTCGCAAAGACTCCAAAGTCTTCCTCGTTATTGAAGCAGTTGTTTTTGAATTAAAAGGCGTAAAAGCCGTAAAAGACATTGATCCCGCCACAGGCCTGAATTTGCTTCGGGTATAAACTTGACAAAAGTGACATTGTTAGAGTGTCAAGTTTATGGTATAATGCAGACAAATGATGAAAGAATTCTCTAGGCAAAAATTGGATAAAAAAAGAGCGTTGCTTAAGAAAAAGATACTATCTTTGCCTATGGAGTCGGTAAAGATAGACACTGGTTCTAAAGTGTCGGATCTTGTAGGCAGTTTTAAGAATAGCTCCATACAGGCGCGGAATATCTATAAATGCGCCAATGTTTTTAAAAAGATGCTTCAAGACAAGAAACAGACTACCGTATATCTGGGCCTTGCGGGGCCTCTTATAGCCGCAGGCCTCAGGGATATCATAAGGAATATGATAAAGTTAAAGATGGTGGATATAGTTGTTTCCACAGGCGCTATAATCTATCAGGACATATATCAGGCAAGAGGTTTTAAGCATTATATAGGCAATCCTGACGCAGACGACAGGACTCTGGATAAATTATATATAGACAGGATATACGATACCTATGTGGATGATGAAAAATTCTGGGATACTGATAATTGGGTAGGGCGGGTTGCGGATACAATGAAACCCGGAAACTATTCTTCCAGGGAATTTATAGACGCGCTAGGCTCCCGCTTAAGCGATGAAGACTCTATTGTAAGGACCGCTTATAAATGCGGGGTTCCTATTTTTGCCCCGGCTTTGAATGACAGCTCAATAGGTATAGGCCTCACCAGCCACTACCACAGGTGCAAAAAAAATAAAAAACCAGGCGTGCATATTGATTCTATACAGGATAATTATGAAATAACCCAGACTGTGGTGAAGTCCGGAAAAACAGGCGCTATTTATATAGCGGGAGGCGTTCCTAAGAACTATATAAATGACGCTGTTGTGATGGGGTATATCTTCAACAAAGATACCGGCGGACATTCATACGCATTCCAGCTTACGACAGATGTTCCTCATTGGGGTGGGCTGAGCGGCAGCACCTTAAAAGAAGCTACGTCCTGGGGCAAGATCAATAATGACGCGAGCTATGCGATGGCGTTTGTCGAGCCTAGCGTGAGCCTGCCTCTTATCTATTCATATGTATTCCAGGAAAAATTTTATAAATCCCGCAAAAGAAAAAAATTTATCTGGCAAAAAGATATCCTCGAAAGTCTTAAAAATGGCTGATCTTTTAAAAGTAAAAATTGTAAAATTAGAATCAGGCGCGAGATACCAAAGGCTTTTTAATAAAGATTCAGGCACCAGCGGCATGAAGAGCGGGCATGTTATATTAAAAGAAGGGGAAGAGATAGGGGAACATTCGACAAATGATTTGGAAGAAGCCCTGGTTATATTAAAAGGTAATGGGCAGTTGGTTATAAATAATGAAGATATAGTAGATTTTGAAGCCGATACAGTTTTATACGTACCGCCCGCTACGATTCACAATGTAAAGAATGCAGGGAAAGGGATGCTGGAATATATATTTATAACGTCATATGCGCCTAAAAAAAAGTAAACAAAATCTAAGATTTTGCGGGTTGGAAGAGAAGTTTTCCTCATGGAACAACTCCAGGATAGTAATACTACCTGTAGCATATGACCTCACTACTTCATATAAATCAGGCACGATAGACGGTCCGAAGGCAATAATAGACGCCTCCAGGTATATGGAGGCCTATGACGAGGAGACGGAGAAAGAGGTTTCCAAATTAGGCATTCATACTGCCGGGGAAATAAGATCCTCAGAACTCCAACCCGAAGATGTAATTAAAAAGGTGGAGAAAAAAACAAGCCTTATCCTGGATGCGGGCAAGTTCCCTGTAATTATAGGAGGGGAGCATTCTATAACTCTGGGCCCAGTACTATCCTGCAGAAAGAAATTCGGGAATTTTTCAGTCCTGCAGCTGGACGCCCACAGTGATATGAGAGATGTTTTCCAGGGATGGAAACATAGCCACGGGTGCATCGCGAAGAGGATAACCGAGATTACGGATGTCGTCCAAATAGGCATAAGAAGCCTTTCAAAAGAAGAAGCGGAGAAAGGTCATAAAAACCTGAAAACATTTTTTATGAAGGATATGGTTAGATCTCAGAGATGGGCGGAAGAGGCGATAGGTTCCTTGAAAGAGAAGAAGGTTTATGTCACCATAGATATGGATGTATTTGACCCATCAATAATGCCGAGCGTAGGCACGCCTGAGCCAGGCGGCATGGGGTGGTACGAGACGCTATTGTTATTAAAGAGGCTTAGTCGAGAAAAAGAGATCATAGGATTTGATGCTGTGGAATTGGCTCCGATACATGGCAACGTCAGTCCGGATTTTCTGGCGGCGAAATTAGTGTATAAATTTTTGAATTATATATTCGTGAAATAAATATTGTATTGCAAATAAAGTTTTTTGTGATATAATTAACTTTATTCAAAATTTAAAAGGAGGAGGACAGCATGGTTAAGAAATTAGTGATAATGGTTTTTTTCCTTGTGGCTGTAATGTACATGTCAGTTCCTGCATACTCAGAGGATACTGCCGCAAAACCAGTTGACACGTCTGCAGTTGCACCGATGGCGGAAGATGAAGAAATACTCCCTGCGGAAGAGAGCGTTGGCGAAGGCGTGGTTACAGGAGGGGTTACAGCTTTGGATGCGACCTCAGGCATTATATCTATAAAAGGGGCAGACGGCGTAGAAAAAACTTTTAGCGTAGTGGACGGAGAGACCATACTCTGGAAAGGCATAGAAGACATAAAGCTGGCAGATATTAAGCAAAACGATAACGCAGAAGTCGGTTATTATACTGATGATGCTGGAAAACTTATAGCAAGTTGGGTGGACGTTATTATATCGGACCAGCCGGCTGCCGCGGACGTTCAGACTGTTCCGGAAGAAGACTCATCTCCAATGTCTGAAGAAGAATAAAGCATGAGCATAAACGGGCAACAAGCGTTGCAGGCAGGAAAGTTAGTTCCTTTAAAGGTGTTCTTTACCAAAGGCGTAGGCACGCACAAAGAAGAATTGCGCTCATATGAGCTTGCCCTGCGAGACGCAGGCATTGAAAAATGCAATTTAGTGCATGTCTCCAGTATTTTCCCCCCAGGCTGTAAAATTCTTCCTAAAAATGAAGGTATAAAAGAGCTTATTCCAGGCATGATAACTTATTGTGTTATTGCCAGATGCAGTTCAAATGAACCAAGGCGGCTCATAGCGTCTTCCGTAGGTACCGCAATACCCGCGGACGAAAATATGTACGGTTATATGAGCGAACATCACGCCTATGGACAAACAGACGAGTTCGCGGGAGACTATGCAGAAGATCTGGCCGCAAAGATGCTAGCTTCTACGATGGGTTTTCCTGATTTCGATGATTCCAAGGACTGGGATGAGATAAAAAAGGTATATCAGGTTAAAGATAAGATCGTCAAGACTATGAATATGACCCAATCCACTATAATTGATTCCAACGGAAACTGGTCTACGGTAGTTTCAGCCGCTGTGTTTTTATTTTAAATTATATGACTTTTAAAAGACGCCTGTATCCTTTCACGCTGAAAGGATACAGGATTTTTTATTTTCTGATATTTATTTTAACTGGGTGTAGCCAGGAGCCGCTAGTTAAAGAAACAAGGACTCTGATGGACACCTTTTGCGAGATTTCCTGCTATAGTGACGATAATGACTACGCTGTTTCCGCTATAGACGAGGCATTTAAGGAGATGAAGCGCATAGAAAGCGTTTTTAGCAAGTTTGATGAAAATAGCGAAGTGTCAAAGATAAACAAGTTGGCAGGCCTGGACAAACTGGGCGTAAGCAGTGAAGTGTTTGACCTGATAGAAAGATCCGCTTATTATAGCAAGATTTCAGAAGGAGCGTTCGATATAACAGTGGCCCCCATTATGGAGACATGGGGCTTCCTTCGCAGGGAGGGATTAATGCCGGACAAAGAAGCTATAGAAAAAGCGCTGAAAGACGTGGGGTATAAAAATATAGAACTTGACCCCAAAAATGGGTTTGTAAGATTTTTGAATAAAGGGACGAAAGTGGATTTTGGAGGGATTGCCAAAGGCTATGCGGTTGACAGGGCAAAGGAGATACTCGTATCCCGGGGGATTAAAAATGGCCTTATAAATCTTGGGGGGAATATTTTTGCCTTAGGCAATGCGCCAGGAAAGAAAAATTGGAAAATAGGGGTTCAGGACCCAAGAAACAAAGGCAAGCTACTTCATAGTTTTGAGCTAACTAACAGGGCTATAAGCACTTCCGGAAATTATGAAAGGTTTTTTGAAATAAAAGGCCAAAGATACTCCCATATAGTAAATCCCATTACAGGTGTTCCTTGCCAAGGCGTTATAAGCGTTACTGTGGTGGCGGATTCAGCTGAAGAAGCGGACGCCCTTTCTACGGCTATATTTGTAATGGGAGAAGAAAAAGGCCTTAGCTTTGCAAAATCCATTAAAGGCGTAAAGGTCCTGATGCTTAAAGAAGACGGCAGAGTAATTTTATATTGACATAATAGGATGGTTTGTTAAAATAGTGTAATTCTTAGAGTGCCGAGGTAGCTCAGTGGTAGAGCGCGGCCCTGAAAAGGCCGGCGTGGGAAGTTCGATTCTTCTCCTCGGCACCACTTATCAGCTGCCTTCTTAAAAACTAGTACAACTTATGGGGACACATAAGGGACCTGGCTAATTAACCCAGAAAGTATTTAGTGAATCAAGACAACTCCCCTTTTACATAAATTATTGATAAATTTAAATCGCAGGGCATATGAAAGAAAATCAGGTTCATATCTCAATTATTGTGCCGGTTTTCAATGCGAGCCAGCATATTGAATATTTCTATACCTGTCTTTCGGCCGCGCTGATAAAAATTGATAGGAACTTTGAGATTATTTTTATTAACGACGGAAGCAGCGATACTACTTTAGAGAAGCTCACTTGGCTTAGCGAGCGAAATAGTAGCTTAAGGCTGGTCAACCAGCCTTGTAATCTTGGCCAATATAGCGCAATAAACAAAGGCATAGCGCAAGCTCGGGGAGAAATTTTGGTCATTATGGATGATGACCAGGAATATGCTTTAAAATATATTCCGATATTTTTGAAAAGAATAGCAGACGGAGATGATCTGGTTTTAGGCTGGCGCATCAAGAGAGATATTCCTATTTGGAGGATGGTTGGCAGTCAGGTAACCAATCTTATGATTTCCGCCGCGCTATGCAAACGTATACATGATTTGGGGGGTATCAAGGTTTTTGGTAACAAAGGCGCTCGCGCATTGAGCAGTTGCGGTTCGCTTCTCAAAGTAATTAAGTCGTACGGGCAACTTCGTATTAGTCAGGTAAGGATAAATGATACCTCTTGTAGAGTGTCGCGGTATAATCTTAAAAAATCCTTATTGTTATTCCTGCAGGTTATATGCATGTTATTAAGCTTTCCCGAGCGTGACTTAAAAGGAGAAAAGATAATTAATGCATAGCGCAGACATGAAAATCTGTAGTCGCTGTCTTTTAGACAGTCGTTTTCCAGGTATAAAATTCAACAGGGACAATCTCTGTAGCGAATGTGTTAAGTTCGAACGGATGTGGGGGCGCCAAATTAATGAGCCCGGATATTTAGAGAAAACCCGCCTGAAACTTAAGAAAATACTAATGAATAGTAAAAAATCGCGCAATAAATTTGATTGCGCGATAGCTGCAAGTGGCGGGCTGGATAGTTTGCGCATCATAGATCTGATTAAGTCTGAATACGGGCTGAACCCTTTGGTTGTTACCGTAGATAACGCTTTTTTAAATCCGCAAGCGAAAAATAACTTGAGCAAGGTAGTCAGCCAGCTTGGAATTGAACGTGTCTATTGCAATCCGGATATTCCAAAATCACTGTACCGGAATTTTTTGCTGAAGACCGGAGTTTTCTGCAATGTTTGCGTGTATAGAATATTGATTAATGTAGCTAAGATAGCTTATGAAAATAACATAAAGTTAGTGGTTTTCGGGATGTCAAAACGCCAAGACGCTTTTTTGCCATATGGAACCAATGTTTTTACTTTCTTAAGCCTTAAAGACAAATCTCTATCTTTGCTACTCTTTTATGTTTTTTTTGGCAAAGTGATTAATTTGCCGGATTACGTAGAATGGGATACAGCCAAGATACGGAAGGATTTAGAAAAGAAGTACTCCATTACTTTAGGAGAAGAACACTCCGATTGCCTGATGCATGATTTTGCCAAATGGCTTGTGTATAAGCGGTATGGCTTTAGCCAGGTAACGCTGAAATATTGTCAGCTTATCCGTAACCACCGGATTACCCGTTCAAGAGCTCAGGAAGAGGTGAATAAAATTGAAGGGCAAGAGCCGAAAGACTTGGAGTATTTTCTGAAGTACTTTGATGTTCGTCAAGAAGATATTGATAGTTCTATAAAAAACGCAAAGAAGCTGGATGCAAGATTGGTTAATAGAGTGGGCCAGTTTATGCGTCAGTTATATTTTCAGGTAAAGATATAATTAATAATATCCTAATCTTACGTTTACTTTTTTTATTTGTAGGCTTGGCCAGTTTAGGTGCCTTGCATAAGACGTTTTTGCTTATAGCAAGTTCGTTTTATTTGCGCGGACTCATTAATTGTAACGGCAGCGTTGGGGTTAATGAGTTTGACAAATTTCCAGCTGTGTCCGTCATTATTCCGGTACGCAATGAGGAAAGAGTAATTGAGAAACTGTTCCACGCCCTCTCACGGCTTATTTATCCGCAAGAGCGTTTAGAAATAATTTTTATGGATGACAGCTCTACCGACGCCACTGGGAAATTAATCAAAAAATACATAGATGATAATAGCCAACGCGATATCAAATTAATAACTTCTAAGCAACCACAGAGCCGGGGCAAATCAGCGCTTCTTAATCAGGGTTCAGGGTTAGCTAAAAATGAATTTCTGGCCTTTTATGATGCGGATACATTTATGGCGCCAGATTCTCTGAGTCGTTTAATAACTGTTCTGCATAAAGATCAAAAAGTAGATATTGCCATGGGAGTTTCGCTGCCTTTTTGCAGGACAACAAGCCTGCTGACCCAACTCAACTATGTTGAAACGATTTATTACAATTGGGTTTTGTTACCCGGGCAATGTCAGCTCTACGCGACGATTTTTCCTTCAGGGCGTAATTATGTAGCCAGGAAAAAATCAATAGAAGAAGCAGGAGGCTGGAATGAAAATTCTGTGGGAGAGTGTTATGAACTGGGCTTGAGGATGCTTAAGGTTAAAAGAGCTGATATACGGATAATTCCTGAGGCCAGGTCCGAAGAAGTTATCCCAGAGAATTTTCATGCTTGGTTTTCTCAACGGATAAGATGGAATAGATTAAACCTGGATGCCACTTCAAGCTTTTTTGTGGAGTTTAAAGATTTCTTCAAATGTGGAAGCTGGCTTAAAGCTTTGCCTAATTTAGCTAATCACGCATGGGATAGCTCATTCATAATATTATTCTATACTATCTTATTGACTGGGATTTTTGTCAAGCCTGGCGTTGTATTCTGGGTCATCTTCGTTTCTATGGCATTGGTTTATATGTTGATATATAGCATTGGATATCTGATAGCTTTGATACGTCAATCGAAGGTAACTATGACCGACATTTGCCGGATACCGCTTATGTGGCTGGTATATCAGCAGATGATCTTTCTCTCTATATGCTGCGCTGTATTTTTAAAGATAACCCGGGGGGCGATGACTGGAAGAGAAAGAACTGAAAAGACAATGCCGGAGCGAGGATCATGCAGGTTATAAATATTACAAAAAATAATTGTTCTCTGATTGAGCCCCTGTTAAAAGGATATGAATACAATGATTTCCGCAGATACGCGGGGGTTTCTATAGACGGCCTCAATCGTTATATGAAACTCGCGTTTTTTGAATTGCTAGATGGCAATAAAAAAAACCGGATTATTTGCCTTATTGACAAAGGGGAGGCTATTGGCTTTGCTACGATTAACTTCTTGAAGTTTGACTCAGAAATATTTGGCCTACCTATGGCAAAGATAAGTTATATTATAATCAAGAAAGAAGAGCCCAGAGTGGCGCTTTTAATAAGAGAAAGGCTTCTCAAAGAGGCAATAATAGTCTGCCGGCAAAAAAAAATTGCGCACATAAGTTGCCGGGTAGATACTGAAGATATGCGCTCAGCGCATGCATTGGAGAGGTCCGGTTTTAGAATAATGGATGTTTTGGTTACGTTGGCTTATGCAAGGTTAAGAAGCAGGCGCTTCAATACAAGGCTAATTTATAAGATAGGAGAAGTACGTAAAAAAGATGTAACTAAATTGATGAAGCTTGCCGCCGTTTCTTTTCAAAATGATAGGTTCCATCTTGATTGCAGTTTAGATGCATACAAGGCAGATATGCTTTATGCGCAGTGGATAAAAAATTCTTACATCGGGAAAGAAAAAATATTTGTGGCCATCGATACCAAGGATAATCCCGTGGGTTTCTTGACGTATAAGATTAATCGCAACTTTCAGCTTGCCACAGGGCGTAAGGTAATGGGCCAGGGCTTAATGGCTGTTGACAAAAATGCCAAAGGAGCTTTGATAAGCCTAATGAAGGCGACTTTTACTGAAGATAGCCGGGTTTATGATTATGTAGAGTATGATACGCGGCTTAACAATCCGGAAGTTATACGGGCCTGTAATTATTTTGGCTTGAGAATGGTGAGAGCAAAATACACCTTCCATAAGAGTTTATAATTATGAATATTGCTTTGCTTATGCCGCCTTTGGCCACAGGCCAAAGAGGCGCAAATTCGATGTTTAGATTTCTTCATGATTGCGCCAGGGCTAGGCCTTACTGGAACAGTTCTCTTTATCCGTTGACCAGCAAAATGAAATTGTTTGATTTTGATTATTACCCCAGCAGTTTGGTGCAGTTAGGGACTGTGCTTAAAGCCAAACACAGGGTGAAGATATTTAATTTCCTGGAGCAGGATTATTATCAGCAGGTCCTTGACTTTAAACCAGATATTATCGGTATCAGCTGCTCAGGAGGAGGTAATCTTGTGTGGGTTGATACGATAACTCGCGCATTCAAGAAAAAGACATCTGCAAAAATATTTCTAGGCGGTCCTCATGTGAGCCTTACTCCGGGAGAAACCCTCAACACTACGGTAGCTGATTACGTATTTACCGGCGAGTCGGATTTGGTTATTTCTCAAGTGGTTGATTATATCGACGGCAAGGTTACGACATTGCCCGCAGAGGGGGTTTGCTATCGTCAAGAGGGAGAAATTATAGTGAATCCTCCTGCGATTGTGGAAGATTTAAGCGCCCTGCCTATCCCGGATCATAGCTTGATGAACCTTGATAAGTACAAATCTATCGGAATGGAATTTTCCCGAGGGTGCCCCTTTGACTGTTCTTTCTGCTATTTGTCTGGGTACTCACGCAAGATGCATTGGCGCCATCGCCCGGTTGAATCTATGCTGCGTGAAATAGAAGCTCTCTCGCAGTTAACGGACATATCACAAAAAAGGATATATTTTTTAGACGTGAATTTTTCCGGCAATAATGCAAGCCTTAGGACATTGCTTGAGGAGATCATTAAGCGCCGTATAAAGATTTCTTTTTGGACCGGATTGGATATAAACATTGATTATGAGACCTTATGCTTAATGAAGGAGGCGGGGTGTTCTTTTCTTTATACAGGCATTGAGACTGGAGCGGTAGCCAGAATGGCGGGGCTATCCAAGGTGCAGAATTATCAAAAAATTGAGGATTTTATTCGGAGAGTTAAAAAGGCTGGAATCTCTCCTTCGTTTAATGTAATTTTGCTGTTGCCTGGGGAAACTAAAGAGGAATTGCAGGATACGCTGTATTTATGCCGCAAAATTTCCAGGATAAGATTTGGCAGTCAGGAAAGACTGATAAACTTAAGTTTTTATCCGCACATTTTTCGCCCTGTGCCTGGGACAAAGTCCGCTCAACAATTAATAAAGCAAGGCTGGAAGATGCCGGATACTTTTCTGGGATGGGGCCTGCTGTATAATGATATTTCCAATGGCAGATTTCAAAAGGCCAACTTTAGCAAGGATTTGAAAAAAATAGATATAGTTCTAGCTTTAATGGAGATAGCATTATTGAATATACGCCAGATTTTCCGGCCAGGTATATTCAAGTATTTATATAACAAAATAAGCTCTCGTAGATGAAAAGTATATTAAGATATCTTAATTATTGCCGCACCATTCAGCGTAATAAGTTAATCTACCTTTGGATAATTCCCACCCTGCGTTGTAACTTGGAATGCCGGCACTGTTCAGCATGGAAATATGCTGATGACAGCGAACTGGATTTGGAAGTCTTGAAAAAAAATGTTTTGTCTTCCAGAATAGCGAATGAGGCGATGTTTATTTTAGAAGGCGGAGAATTTTTTCTTTATCGTAGTTATGAAGCTCTCCTGCGCATACTAGCGGGTAGAAAATACGCCATTTTTACCAATGGCGCAATGACTGATAAGATTATTCATGCCTGTCAAAATTATCATGTTTCCAAGCTTATAATTTCCATAGACGGCCGGCCGGAGAATAACATGTTAATCCGGAAGGGCAGCCGCATTGAAGATATCGCGAAGATGCTGAGAAAAATAAAGAATAAGACAGAGGTGTCCATTAATTATACGATTTCTGATTATAACTCTCCAGATGACCTCAAGTGGGTAATGGGATTTGCCAAAGGGATGAATCTTAGATTAGAGTTAAATGTTTATAATAAACTGGGATATCTTTTTTGCGAAAATGAGGAAAAGAAAATTTATGATATCCGAGGGTTGGTTAATAATCCCTTTGTCGAGCTTTATAATAAATGGCTGGCCGGCAAGGTGCAGATACCATGCGTGAATATACGATATATCTCAAGCGTTTATCCAAACGGCAATATTTCTCTGTGTAAGAAAAAATCCGAGCTTGTGCTTGGGAACATATATCAGACAAGTCTGGATGTGATATGGAATTCTGAAAATACCCGGCGGCTGCAACAGCAGCATTATTCTTGCAATGACTGCTGGTTAAAGTGCCAGAGGGGATTTGATGCGCATCTTTATTATAGATATACAAGGTTTCTCCCTAAGTTTTTTATAGAAAAGTTTTTGCGTAATGCCGAGCTAACAGCAAAAAAATGAAATCTCAATCGCAGCAAATAAGGATAGCGCTTTTAAACCCCCACCCAGGTAAATCTACCTATGCTAATCCTGACTTAGGTCTGGGATATTTGGCTTCGTCTTTGCGAAGCAAAGGGTGCGACGTTATCATAATAGATCAATTAAACAGCGGTTTATCGTTATCGTCTTTATTGTCCAGGATTATTTCATTAGACCCAGATATTATTGGAATAAAAGTATATACTCGCGACGTTCAACAGGTTAAATATATTACAAGCAAGATAAAGGAGATATTGCCGCAGAAAATAATTGTTTTAGGCGGACCACACATGTCCTGCGATGAACCTGCGATATCCATGCGCTATTTTCAGGCCGCCGATTACGCCTTTATTGGCGAGGCAGAATTGACTTTCCCTGCATTAATTGCTTCTTTAAAAGAAGGCAAGTTGGACAAAGCGATCCCCGGATTAATCTATCGTGAGGACGATCGAATTTGCTTTAATACGCCATCTTTTCTACAGGAACTAGATACATTGCCCTTTCCAGCCTGGGATTTGATGAATCCCAATTGCTACAAGTTGGGGTTTCATATTATGACCACTGACTTGCCGGCTGCGCCATTGATTACTAGCAGAGGGTGTCCTTTCGGGTGTATTTTTTGCTGCAGCCATAAGATTATGGGCAAAAAGGTAAGACGCAGATCTGTATCTTCTGTAATAGAAGAGATAAAGTTTTTAAAGTCGGCTTTCGGCGTGCGCACGATAGATATTGTTGATGAGGATTTTGCCATGTCTAGTGAATACGTTATGGAGTTTTGTCAGAGGCTGCTTAAGGACCGAGTTATTATTAAATGGAGTTGCCCTCGTGGAATTCGGCTTGATAATCTGGATGTGGATATAATTAAGAAAATGGAAGAGGCGGGTTGTTTTCATTTTTCGGTAGGTATAGAATCGGGATCGGAAAATATTTTAACAGCAATCAAAAAACAAACAAATATAAACATGCTGTCCGAGAAATTAAATCTTATTAAGCAGCATTCGCGGATTAAGGTTTCGGGTCATTTTATCTTGGGTTTTCCCGGAGAGACCGAAGCGGAAATGAAGAGGACAATTGACCTTGCTTTGCAGTTACCTCTTTATTATGCCTCTTTTTATCCTTTGCTGCTTTTCCCTGGAACAGAGCTATATCATAGACTCCTGAGGGAGAAAAAAGTTGAGCCGGACTATTTTTATCAAGGATTTGTGGACATTGATAATGCCGCCAATATCTGTTCTGCGGTGGACAACAAAAGATTCAAAGCATTGTTTATTAGGGCTTGGGTATTATTTTATTTTCGGCCGCGCATATTATTGAATATCTTAAAGATTTTATTCAGCCGTTCAGGAATTATTCTCTTCTTAAGGGCAGGCGGAAAAATCAGGTATTTATTTTTTTACGTGATGCATAAAAAATAACGAGGCTATGTGAAAACGCAAGATCAGCATGTATATTTTCCAGGATTAGATGGCCTGCGTTTTTTGGCTGTTTCATTGATTATTATCCCGCATATTGAACAGGTCAAGGCCGTTTTTGGTTTGAAGAATTTTTTAAACAATCCTTTTATGGCTTATATCGGAGACCTGGGAATATCCTTCTTTTTTGTTTTAAGCGGGTTTCTTATTACCTATCTTTTGTTTTCCGAGAAAAACAATTTTGGAGACATTTCCATAAGAAACTTTTATGCGCGCAGAGCCTTAAGAATCTGGCCGCTTTATTATCTAATAGTTGGACTCGGTTTATTTATCATTCCTGCATTCGGTTTCCTGAATATGCCGCATTTAAGCGATAAGATTTACAGCGATTTCGGGATCAAGGTATTTTTATTTGCGTTTATTTTACCGAATGTAGCTATAAATATGTTTCCGCCGGTTCCTTTTGTCGCGCATACCTGGGCAGTGGGGGTAGAGCAACAGTTCTATATTATCTGGCCTGTGATAATAAAATTCAGCAGAAAATATTTATTAATATTTGCCCTGATATTTTTCTTGGTTTCCGGGATTTCAAACCTTTTGTTTTATGCCTCGGCGCATTTGAAAGAGGCGATAGTTAGCAATTCGCTTAGAGGTTTCATAGACTTCCTAGCTAAGTATTCTTCGTTTTTGAGGATAAGTTCCATGGCTATCGGCGGAATGGGGGCGTACCTGTTATTTTTCAAAAAAGAAAAAATAACCCGCATCATATATCGTAAAGATCTGCAATTGCTTACTTTACTGGCAACGGTTGTCTTTTTATACAATGGCGCGCGCCTTAATTATTTCCGGCATGAGCTCTATTCGCTATTATCCGGTATTGTTATCTTGAACATATCTGCAAACGCCGGGGCATTAATTAAGCTGGAAAATAAACTGTTTAGTTTCTTAGGCAGGATATCCTATGGGCTGTATATGTACCATGTGCTGGCTATTGTGATTTCTCTGGTAGTGGCGAAGCGAATATTTAAGAATGATTTAAGCGGTTTTATTTTTAACCTGTTCCTGTACTCTTCGACTATTTTAATTACAATAATTATAGCATATTTTTCCTATTATTTATTTGAGCGGAGATTCTTAACCAGAAAAAAATTATTTTCCAGGATAATCAGTGGATATTCTTCGCCATATTCTTCAAAGCCGAGCTAATCTGTGAAAATTTTTTAGTTTTTCTGCAGCAGTCAGTGGTTACCAAAGACTTAAAGATATTAAGCATCTATATAAAGGATGAAAAAATAACAAAATTATATCTTGATTAGACAGTATTTTTTAACTATAATAAAACTGGAAAAAGTTAGAGCAGGAGGGATAATATGTTGAAGAAGATGAAGGTATTCTCACTGTTACTGGTAGGCTTAAGTTTTCCAATTCTTGTATTTGCCGATAGTCAGGATTTAAACAACGCTAACCCGGCTTATTCTGCCGCAAAAAGCGCTTCGGCCTGTTTAAAAAACGGAATAAAATATGCCTTGGCGAATAAGTTTGATAAGGCCAAAGAAGAATTTGAGAAAGGCCTTAACATTGATAACCTGAATTATAATCTTAAACAATCCCTAAATGCCATAAACGATTTAGACAAGGGCGTAATAACGCAAGATTGCGCATTTTTTTTCTTAAAGGGGACAGACTATCTGGCTAGCGGCAATAATGAGCTGGCAATAGTTGAATTGCAGAGGAGCGTTCAGCTTAATCCCCTTTTTGCCGAGGCCTACTTTAACTTAGGTAATGCTTGCGGCAATGCAGGCCAGGTTCAGCAGGCAATTGCCTGTTTAGAAAAGGTTATTAAGCTTGATCCTGGGCATGTCAGGGCATACGCTAATCTAGGCCTGATTAATTATTTTGTCCTACAGGATTTTCAGCAGGCTATAACTTACCTAAACAAAGCTATCCAGGTTGATCCTGGTTATGCTCAGGCTTACTGCGACCTTGGCGTAGTTTATTCCAACCTGAGTAAATATTCGGAGGCCATAGTTTATCTTAAAAAGGCTACCCAGGTTTCTCCTAAACATGCCGGCGCCTATGATAATCTCGGCCGAGTTTATTATGCCACAAAGAAATATTCTCTTGCCAGAGAGAATTTTCAGAAGGCAAAGGATCTATTCCAAGATAAGGGCGATAATCAAAGCGTAAAAGATATCGAAGACCGCCTCAAAAAAATCCCTTAATATCCAGCCTTTTATCTTAGGCGCTTCTTGCCAGTTTTAACAAGTTTATACATAAAAAATTTGGAATTGTCCGTGCGCGGACATAAATATATAAATAAAGAGGGGATTTTGGCTTAATAATGGCGGTGATAACAAAAGATTCAAACCATTGTTTATCAGGGCAAGGCAGGCGTTATCATGAGAATTGATTTCCATGTTCATACTGAATATTCGCAAGATGGGCGCATCAAATTGGTCGATATAGAAAAAATACTCGCAGAAAATAAAATAATCAATGCAATTGCTGTTACTGATCATAATTGTATAGAAGCAGGGTTAAGATTAAAGAGAAGTTTTCCGGATAAAATAATTGTGGGGGAGGAGATCGATACCGGGGAAGGAGAAGTAATTGGTTATTGGTTACATGAGCGTATTCCTAGCGGAGAAGGCATTAAAAAAACTCTAGAGAGAATTAAAAATCAAGGAGGAGTAACTTGTATCCCTCATCCTTTCGATAGAGTTAGAAGTAAGCGTATAAATATCTCGAAGTTGATCCAGGAGATAGATCAAGTGGATATGATGGAAATTTTTAACTCACGGAACTTATTCGAAGCGTCGAATCTCTATGCCAGACAGTTCGCTTTAGAGAGAAAGTTGATCCCTGTTGCGGGGAGTGATGCGCATTATTTAAAAGAAATTGGCAATGCCTGGGTAGCGTGTGAAACGCTGAATACCATTGTTGATTCCGCGAAAGTTTGCAGCGCAATAAGAAGCGCAGAGATAATAGGGAAGAAATGTAAGGCGAGTTATCATATCAAAACTAATATTCGCTATTTTGTTAGCAGATGTTTTCCTTATATTAAGCTTGGAACCCCCGGGAGAATAGATAGAGTCATTTAGCGGCAAATTGCTGGATGAATTTTTGAATAAGCAGATCTTTGACGCATTGTTTAAAGCAAAAGTGCTTGCAGAATGACAGGAGGCAGAATATAATACAGTTGGCCTCATAACTCACTGAATTACCAGCCTCCTGTTCCAGGCGTTATTAAGCCGGAGTGGATAGAAAATACGGCCCCCTTTTTTAAAATTAGCGCAACTTATATGGCCAGGTCAATAAAACTTAAAAAAGTGCTTAAAAAAAATACAAAAGTAGGTATTTTAGGCGGCGGGTTAACTGGATTGACTATTTCCGCGAATCTAAAGTTAGCCAACGAAGTTTTGGAAAAAGAAAATGTATGTGGCGGGCTCTGCCGCAGTTACCAAGCCAAAGGATTTACTTTCGATTTTTGCGGTTCCCATATAATTTATTCGAAAAATATATCCGCTCTGTATTATATCTTAAAAATACTCGCCAGTAATTATTCCAGGCAAAAGATAGCCAACAAAATCTATTTTAAAGAAAGATATATTAATTACCCTTTCGAAAACAGCCTATCAGAGCTTGAGGAAAAAGATAATGCGGCTTGTCTTTATTCTTATTTGAGAAACGATTCTCCGCAACCCGGGAATTTTAAAGAATGGCTCTATAGTATTTTCGGAAAGGGCATAGCCGAGCGGTACCTTATTCCTTACAACCAAAAGATTTGGAAATATCCTCTTGAAAAGATGGATTTTCGCTGGGCAGAGAAAAGAGTGCCTTTGCCGTATCAGCAAAACGGCCACAAAGCAGCGAAATTTATGTCAAAACGCAGAAATGCGCATGAAGCCAATTTTTATTATCCACTGCAGGGAGGCATCCAGGCCTTGATCGATTCGCTTAAAAAGAAAACAAGGGGTAGTATAGAAACAGATTTTGAAGTTAAAAAAATAGAAAAGAAGAAAAACAAATGGATAATTTCCGACGGACAGAAAGAGAAGGTCTTTGATGTCCTAGTTTCAACTATGCCTATTTTTGATTTAATCTCTTGTCTGGACAAGGTCGCCCCCAGCATAAAAAGGGCCTTGCGGGATTTAAGATACAATTCTTTGATCACTGTAATGATAGGCACTAGACAAAGAAAAACTTCCAATTTTCTTGCCGCTTATTTCCCGCAAAAAAAGTTTCTCTTTCACCGCCTTTCCTTTCCGCAGGCATTTAGCCGCAACAATGTATCAGAAGGCGAATTTTCAGTTCTCGCAGAAATTACCGCGTCTTTTAAAGGTAAACTTTATCGGATGAAAGACCGGGAAATTGTAGACAAGGTGGTTAATGATTTGCACAGGATAGAAATTATTGACAAGCATAAGATCTCCCATTGCCGGATCGCCAGGACCCAGTATGCTTATGTAATCTACGACAAAAATTACCGCAAAAATATTACGATGATAAGAGACTTTGTAAAAAATTTAGGCATAGAACTTTGTGGTCGCTTTGCCGAGTTTGAATATCTTAATATGGACGCCTGCGTAGAAAAGGCATTGAGGGCTGCGGAGAGGCTTAATAAGAGCATCCCCAGATATTTTTGTTGAGGAGAGGTATATGAAGTTACAGACCCTTAAAATTATTATCTGCCCGGCTTGCGGATATTCTCCTTTGAAGTTAGACGCTTTTGACACACAGCAGGAAACAATAATCGAGGGCATCCTTCAGTGTTCTTCTTGTAAAGAGAGCTATCTTATCAATGAAGGGATAGCTCGAATGGTAACGAGAGTCTCGGGATTAAGCGATGCGCACCGAGAGATAGCGCAAGCCAATGCCGAATATCATAATATAATATATCTGGATTATGAAAGAGACGGGGAAAGGTGGTATCTTAAAGATAGCTTCAACCAGAATCGGATAAAAGATATAATCTTCGACTTATCGCATAAAACAGAGAATAATTATTTTATAGATATCGGGTGCGGCACAGGGAATATATTAAGGTTTGGGCAGAGATTTTTTAAATATACCATAGGCGTTGATATCTCGTTTAATATGCTTAGGATTGCCCGTGACAGGGGATATGAAGTTATCCAGGCGGATGCGCTGTGTTTACCGTTTAGACTTCATACGTTTGATGTGGTTTCGGCCTTTTCGCTTCTACACCATCTTTTTGATTACAAACAGTTTTTCACTGAGGCTGGGCGTATTTTAAAACAGGGAGGATTTATTTATACCGATTGGGACCCCCAGAAACAGCCTAAAATAAATGAAAAAAAACTAAGCTGGAGGATATTTGTCTTATTAGATTTTTTCGGTAAAAGGTTGAAAAAAATAATACGCGTTTCTCGAAAACCTCCGGCGTTCGACTTAATAAAGACCAGGCCGGAGATAAAAAATTTATACGAGAAGACCGAATATCATAATATATTCTTGAAAGCAGACAGAAGAGGTATTGATGTCAGCGCTGTGAAAGAAATCTTGAAGAAGGATAACTTCACCTGCATAAATCCTGTTTTTCATGTAAACGGAAGGCAAATACAGAAGTTACCTTTTTCTGCAAAAGTAAGATTTTTCTTTTTGAGGTATCAGAATTATCCGCTAGAAAGATTTACGGAAAATGTTATGTTTATTGCGAATAAGAAATAAACCTTTTTTGTAGGCCCTAGATGAGTAACGAATATCCAAATATTTCTATTGTTATCACTACTTGGAACAGAAAAGCGATGCTCCAGGAGGTCCTCTCAAATATTCAAGGGATAGATTATCCGAATTATGAAGTTATTCTCGTGGATAATCATTCCGTGGATGGAACTGTTGAGATGATAAGAAGCGAGTTCTCCGCCGTCAGAATTATTGTTATGCCTACTTCCGAGTATGGCCCATGCGAAGCAATGAATATAGGTTTCGCAAACGCATCCGGGGAATATGTCGTAGTTTTAGATGACGATTCCTATATCGAAAAGGATGCCTTGACGAAAATGGTTGGGCTCTTTCGGGACAATCCTCAGGTGGGAATTATAGCTTTCCATATTTTTACCGCAGAAGGAATAGATTGGACAAAGAACCTTCCCTTTAGGCTGACAACCTTTAACGGTTGCGCTGCTGGAATTAGAAGCTTAGTTCTGACCCAGGCAGGATTTTATTCCTCTGATTTTTTTACCTATATAAACGAAAACGATTTATCTATCCGGGCGTTAGCCGCGGGTTTCGATATTATTTATGCTAAGGAGATTGTCGCTTATCATAGATGGTCGCCTTTAAACCGGAACAATAAGAGGCTTATTTTTTTTAAGGTCAGAAACGGCCTATGGTTTGTGATGAAATATTTTTCCGGCAAAAATCTATTGATAGGGGTTTTAAGAATAATTATCCCTTTTTCTTATGCGTCTGTACGGGAGGGGGCATTCTTTTTTTATATAAAGGCTGTTTTTAGCGCATTTCTTAGCTTGCCCCGGATTATTAAAAAGCGTCGCGTGGTTTCCTATGATCTTCAGAGACGTTATTTAAGAGAGGATTGGCTTCTTTTTCAACCGGTTTATTACCTAGGCCTAAAAAAGATGCGTAAGCTTTTGGCTAAGGTAGAACAATTTTTCAGGAGAAACAAATGAAGTATTTCATAACCGGAGGAGCTGGTTTTCTGGGGTCTTCTATGGCAGAAAGGTTGCTGCAAGATAAAAAAAACCAGGTAACCGTTATTGATAATTTTTCTTCCGGAAAAATATCGCACATTAAAGCCCATCTTAATAATAAAAGGTTTAAACTAATCGAAGAAGATATCCTTAACCTGAAGTTGCTTAAAAAGGCTATCCGGCGCCACGATTTTGTTTTTCATTTTTCCGCAAATCCAGATATCACAAAAGGATTAACCCATACGGATTTGGATCTGAAGCTGGGTATATTGGCCACTTATAATGTCTTAGAAGCGATGCGAACGCAGGGCATAAGAGATATCGCTTATTCTTCAGGAAGCGGGGTTTACGGAGACGTTGGTTTGACAGAGACGAGCGAGGATTTCGGACCGTTGTTGCCGATTTCGATGTATGGGGCAAGCAAGTTGGGCGCGGAAGGTATTATTGGCGCTTTTTGCCATATGTTTGATATGCGGGCCTGGATATTCAGGTTTGCTAATATAGTAGGAGCTAGACAAACGCATGGCGTATGTTTCGATTTTATAAAGAAACTGAAAAATAACCCTGATAAATTGGAAATAGCCGGAGATGGGAAACAGAATAAATCGTATGTCTATGTTAGCGATGCGATCCAAGCGGCGTTATTTGCTATAGAAAAGTATAAAAACAAAACAGCTTACCTAAAAAAGGAAAACAGCGGCAACGTCTTTGTTTTCAACGTTGGCAGCGGTGATTCAATAAGCGTAAATCAAATTGCCAGGTTGGCCGTAAAAGAGGTGGGTCTGAAAAATGTTAAGTTCGTGTATTTAGGCGGGAAAAGAGGCTGGAGAGGCGATATACCGGTGGTAAGACTAGGCCTGAAAAAAATCTTCCAACTTGGCTGGAAGGCAAAATATAATTCGCGGGAAGCAATTAAATTATCGCTTAGAGAATTGCGAAAAGAGGCGTGAACATGCAGTGTCTGATTTTAGCCGGTGGTTTTGCTTCAAGATTAGGGCTACTTACGGAGAATGTTCCGAAATCAATGTTAAGAATAAAAGACCGGCCGTTTTTGGAATATCAAATCGAGTTGTTGCAGAAAAAAAACGTGGATGAAATAATATTATGTATTGGACATCTGGGCGAGCAAATTGAAGCTTACTTTGGAAATGGGGAGAGATTCGGGGTGCCGATTAAATATAGCTATGAGAACGAGCAATTGCTGGGTACCTGCGGGGCGCTCAGAAATACCCTGCTTCTGCTGGAGGATGTATTCTTTGTATTATACGGAGATTCCTATCTCAATATAGATTACTCGTCTATTTATAATCATTTTTTAAAAGTTGGTTGTCCAGCGTTGCTAACCGTATATAAAAATGAAAACAAGTGGGACAAAAGTAATGTGGTTTTTCAGCAAGGAATGGTAGAGGGATATGATAAAAAAGGTCAAATTTCAGGGATGGACTTTATTGATTATGGCCTGGCTGTGTTGAGTAAAAAAATAATAGCGGCTATACCGAAAGATACTTTTTATGATTTGACGGAATTATATAAGAAGTTGGTACAAGAGAAGAAACTCGCTGGCTATGAAGTTCTCCATCGTTTTTACGAAATTGGTTCTGTTCAAGGGCTGAGAGACTTTGAAAGTTTTATAGAAGAAAGAGGGGGTATTCGGTGATTGTCACTCGAACCCCGTTTCGGATTACTTTAGGCGGCGGCGGAACGGATTTGCCAGCCTATTATATGAAATATGGGGGATTTATTTTTGCAGCCGGGATTGATAAGTATATGCATATAAGCCTCGATAAAACTTCCGACGATTCGCTAAGAATTAGGCATTTTGCTTCGGAAACAGTCAGGCATAGAGATAAGGTAAAACATGATGTCACCCGAGAAGCGCTAAGGATGGCAGATATTGATAAGGGCATGGAGATAATATCTCTGGCTGATATTCCTGCTGGAACAGGACTGGGTTTCTCGGGTTGTTATGTGACAGGGCTTTTAAACGCGCTTTACGCTTGGCAGGGGATATCTAAAAGTTCCTATGACTTAGCTGAGGATGCCTGCAGATTGGAAATTGATATACTTAGGTTGCCGGTCGGTAAACAGGATCAATATATGGCAGCATTCGGGGGCTTGACTGTTTTGGAGATTGAGAGAAGAGGAAAGATAAAGGTAAGGAAGGCCACGGTGACAGAGGAGGTTGCGCGTGATTTAAACCGTAATATGCTTATGTTTTATACGCACTCCCGACGCAGCGCCAGCGCGATACTCTCCGAACAGAATAATCGATTGGAAAAAGATGACGTAGAAACCATAGAAAATATGCATTCTATTAAGAAAATAGGTTACCAGATTCTTGCCGCGGCAGAAAGCGGAAATATTACCGATATAGGGTTGTTGTTTGACCAGCACTGGCAGAATAAAAAAAAGACGGCCGTTAAGATATCTAACTCTCACTTTGACGAAATTTACGAAATTGGTAAAGCGCAAGGCGCATTGGGAGGCAAAATCTGCGGAGCAGGAGGGGGAGGCTTTTTTCTTTTTTATGTAGAAAACAAGCATGTTGAATTTACCGAAAAAATGGAAAAATTAGGTTTATTGCCAATGAAATATGTATTTAATTTTGAAGGCTCAACTGTTTTTCGAAATTCTGGAAATGGAAGCATTAGCAAGAAGAGCAGTTTTTTGGATGGGGACGGTGTAATAAAAAAGAAGGAGCGTTAGTTTATGGATGCCTATATAAGTCGATACCTACGGGAAATTGAAGTTATTGTAAAGGGTCTGGATGTCGCAAAGATAGAGCAAACCTTGGAAATTCTTTTAAGATTGCGCGCCGAAGGAGGAAGAATATTTTTCTTAGGTTTAGGCGGCGGGGCTGGTAATTCGAGCCATGCCGTAGGAGATTTTCGCAGGCTTGCCGGGATTGAAGCGTATACACCCACCGACAATGTCTGCGAGTTAAGCGCCATGATTAATGACGAAGGATGGGAAGATGTTTTCGTTAACTGGTTGAAAGAATGTAAGCTTAATGATAAAGATGCGGTGTTTATCTTCTCTGTAAGCGGCGGAGATGCCCAGAACAATGTAAGCGTAAATATAATTCACGCGCTGAAATACGCAAAGGAAACCAGGGCAAAGATAATGGGAATTGTGGGAGGAAACGGCGGATATACTGCGCAGGTGGCTGATGTTTGCGTAATTGTTCCCGCTATATCAAGCGATACCGTAACTATGCATACGGAGTCATTCCAGTCCGCTATCTGGCATCTTTTAGTTTCTCACCCTCGGATAAAGACTATGGAGACGAAGTGGGAAGCAGTAAACGCGCCTTCTAAAAAACGCGAGATATCGTAAGAATAATTAACTCCGCTATCTCAGCTGTCTTTTTCGATATCTGCCCTTATCAATTTTTTATCCCTGAGGTATTTAAATAACCTGAGGGCTATAATCTGGTGGCCTTTAGCGGTAAAATGGTCTTCATCCAAGTAATAGATATTTATGTATTCAGGGTAGATTTTTTGTATATCCTCCGCGATTAATTTTTCAGGTACGCTATTGGTTGCCGTAGCAATATCTTCCAGGATTTGGTCTTGGAAGATATTGGTAAAGTCTATAGCGTTAATATTGTGTTGTCGGGCGTAGGCAATTAAAATTTTTTGTGGTATGTCTTGGCTTTGATTAAACAACTGCGAGTTAAAAGGAAAAATAAGCAGGACAAAAGGAATGTGATTGTCATTTGCCAACTCATTAACCCGTTGTAAGTCAGAAAGAGTAGTTTTCCAAGCTTGTTGTACTTTCGGGTCATCGAAGGAATGGGATATCATATGGCTTACATTGTATATCGACTGTAATTTTTGAACCTGCCTGAATTTTGAAGGCCCAAAAAATCCAAGAACCAGCCTGCCGTATCCGGTTTCATTTACGAGATAGCCGAAAAAGGCGTTAGATATCTGCATGACTCCTTGATAATCCAGACCCGGTCCACCCAAATTACGGCTCACCGAAAACGGCTCAGTAACATCGTTCATGCAGAAACCCAGCGCGCAAAAGTCCGGTTTAAATTCCAGAGACTTCAGAAATATCTGATATTCTTGCCAGATGGAATAACCCTGAACAGCGGTATTGATAATCTGATAGGTGTTATAAACAGCGCCATATTTTCTCAGGATTTTCTCGAGTTGATTGGCGAAGGCTTCGTCAGAGGTTACTCCGTGGCCCATACTGACTGAGTCTCCTAGGATTAGCCCTCGGAATTCGTCGTCGGATTTTTGTTTAGGGAAGTTATCGTCATAGTGTCCATATCGGTTCGTCCAACTTAATTTATTCTGGTATTTTTCGCCCCAGTTCCTCAACGTGTTGGGGCGATTACGATAGTGAGTTTTAGTGTCTGGAACCCACAGAGGCAGACCGATACCAGCCAGAAGAAGTCTGTCGGACAGAAGGAGCGCAGAAATTATTAGATAAGATATGGCTATATTTTCAATTAATGCAACTTTTGTTTTTATAACCAGGAATCCGACTAGGAGCGTTAAAATTCCCAGACAAAGGCTCCAGAAAAAATACGAGAATATTACATCATAAACCTGGATTATGGGTTTATGCCACCAGAATTTGCCTATCCAGGGGTTTATTGCAAGGCAGGAGAACAGTTCGATAATCCCTGCGCAAATTAAGAGATAAGCGAAAAATTTGTTAGCGGAGCTCTTCTGTCCGGATGCGTATTTCATAGAAGAAACTATACCATAATCTACAATTGCCCTCAAGGAAATTAATATCGTTGCTTTTAAATTGAATAGGCAGTTACTTTGTAGTAAAATAAAAGAATGCTGAAAAATCTTTCCGCCCAAAAAAGACGTTTTTGGCTTCTCAAGGGAACCCTTATCAGCTCTCTGATACATTTTGTCACCTATCAATGCAATTTATCCTGCTCCTTCTGCTGTATTCGCCAGAAAATCAACACCTTCGCAGAAGAGCTTACCTGTAAAGAGATATCCAAGATTGTTCCTTCGATCCCAGTATATAAAAAAATGGATCTGGTTATCCTGACCGGAGGGGAGCCTTTTTTAAAAAATGACCTAGTGGATATTGTAAGAGAGTATCACCGGATTACCGATAATTTTGCCATACCTACTAACGGCAAAGATACCGTTGTCATAATGCATAAGGTTGGCGAGATACTGAAGATGAAAAATGTAAGACTTAATATCGGTATTTCTTTAGATGGCCTTGGCAGCAGCCATGATGTTATCCGAGGGGAGCCAGGTCTGTGGGAGAAGGCCGTTAATACTATCCGGGAATTGAAAACAACACAGGCAAAACATAAGAATTTAGGTATTTCTATACAGATCCTTATTTTGCCAGAAAACATTAAGGAAATAATTAGACTTGCGCAATATATTCAGGAGGAAATTAAGATTTCCGTGGATCTTGAGCTCAGACGGCAATCGCCGTATAATGATATATCCTGGAGTGATAGTATTTTGATTAGAGAATTAGCAGGGATGAAACCCGGGTTAAGGCAGATATATAAGAAAAATTCGTTGCTTCAACCTGAAAAAAGCAGATTCTACTATTGGTCATGGAGAAAGCTACTACAAGAAATGGATAGTCGAATACGGATGAGATGTCTGGCTGGAAAGGTAATAGGAGTTTTATACCCTTCTGGCGAGGTGGCTATATGCGAACAAAAGAAGCCTTTTGCCAATTTATCCGCGTTTGGGCTGGATTTTAAGAAACTTTGGCATTCTGAAGCTGCCGAGGTAGCAAGAAGAGGCGCTCGGGGTTGTTCTTGTTCACACGGATGTTTTATTTATCAGAGCCTGGATTTTGATTTGTTGAGAAAGGCGTTGGCTCTTCGACAAAAGATAAGCTAAATGAAAGATGGAATAAGCGTTATTATCCCTTGTTATAACTCCGCCTTAACTATAAAACGCTGCATTGATAGCGTCCTAAGCCAGGATTTAACTAATAAAGAAATAATCTGTGTGGATGATGCCTCTGAAGATGACACCTTGGATAAAATCAGTTATTTCGACTCGGTACAGATAATTAAAAATACGGTCAACAAGGGAAGCGCATATAGCCGCAATATTGGCTTAGAGCGCGCTTCACAGGCGAAGCTGCTTTTTTTAGATAGCGATATATTCTTGCCCCCAGGATTCCTAAAAGAAATAAATAGGTTGGCTCAAGGGTGCGAATTAGTCTATCCAAAGATATTATATGAGGATGGCAGAGAATTCTCTCTAGAATATATTCACCGCAATATCTACAGCAGAAAAGCCAGGAATTACCCCTTATGTTCAGCCTGTTTTCTTATAAGAAAAAGCGCGATTAGCAAGTTGGATGAGTTCTTCGATGAGACCTACAGGATATATTATGAGGATACTGACCTATTTTTGCGTTGTTATTATTTTAAGGTTATTTCTAGATTTGCCGAGAATATCACAGCTTATCATGTGCATAGGAAATGTGATAATCAGCTATGGTCAAGGAAGCGGCTTTACATGGAATGCCGCAATACCCTTTATGCAATCATAAAATTCTTTCCGCTTAACTTTGTTTTTCCGGTAAATTACACGGTGAGGCTGGGGATGTTTGTCTATTATTTTAAGATGCTGTGTCGAGGTAGAATAGAAGGAACAGTCGATTATGCTGATTTTCTAAGGATAGTTGGAAAGGCAGCAGTCTGGAATTTCGCGCATTTATTTTTTACGTTTAAGAAAAATATGCATATGAAGTTGAGATTAATAAATTTTCGTCTTATGAAATGAATAAAGCCTATATTTCCGTAATTATTCCAACGCGTAATCGTCCACAGCGACTATTGTGTTGCCTGAATTCCCTGCTAAGGCAGGATTTTAGCGAAGCGTACGAAATAATAATAGTGGATGATGGCTCGCAGGAAGCCTGCGTCAGAGAATGCAGGGAAATTATTGCGCATGCCGGGTGTAAGAATGTAAAGTACCTTATTACGCCTGCATCTGGTCCAGGGGCTGCCAGGATTTTTGGCGGGATGCGCGCAGAAGGCGACATCCTTGCGTTTATTGATGACGATTGCATGGCTTTACCAGATTGGCTAAGCAATATCAGCCAGGCTTTTAGAGGCGATAACGATTTGTCTATGATGGGAGGGCCGCTGATTCTTCAATTTAGCGAAAACTCACCGTGGAAAATACTTAATGAGTATTTTAAGTTGGTTGCTAACGGAGAGAAAAGTCATTATTTTTCCAAGTATGAATTCAGCCCGTTTAATACCTTAGTTACGGCCAATATGGCAGTGAGGAAAAGCGATTACATGAAAGACGCATTGCCTCAGAAATACTCTTATTTAGGCGATGATACTGGATTATTTTACGCTTTTCTTAAGGCCCGGAAAAAAATATATTTTGATTCACGAGTGCAAGTTTTTCATCTGTATACTGAAAAACTTTTGGAATTGTTGATTCGGAAATGTTATAGATATGGAAAAGTTGATGTGATGATGTACCACGATTTTTTTCACGGGAATCTTACGCTTGATCTAAGACCGCTATATGGCGGTAGACGCATGGGGAACCTTCATTGGGCGAATCTGCCATGCACAGTGTATATAGGATTTGATTATATAAAACTGTTGCTGTGCATATTGATTTTCAGTCTAGCGTATCCTTGCGTGATATATTTTATGATTCTTATCGCTTGTGCTATAGGGCTGGGATTATCTTTATCTGGCAAGCGCTATCTGGCGCCTCTTATTTTCTTTAAGACATTGGCAGGGTTCTTTGTTTTACTGGGCAGGCTACGCTATTGTCTCAAATACCGGACTATCTGCATCTAAAAATATTTTAATCTTTTTCCCATCTGTAGTAACTTATCTGGATTCCGTCGATTAATATTTCCTTAACTAGCGAACAATGCGCCGATAATATGTCTTTGACTATTTGAGAATCGGAGTCTATATTTCCGCTGCGCGCCCAGTCTGCCTGGAGCAGCCAGATGCTTTTGTTGTGAAAGCGTAATAAATTATTAGCAATGGACACATCAATGGTTATCTCGGGTATTTTTTTTATGATATTTAAGATATAATCCGATTTTGGTTTATTTAAACTTGAATAAAGGAAATAACTTAGATTTTTATCTCGTAGGTAATTACCAAGGGCTCCTTTTGCCTTAAGGCCATACCAATGAAAAGGTAATGGCGTACCGTAGTTTGTATGGGCGATAATGTCTGTCTCCTCCCGGAAATTATTGTCCACATAGCTCACTGCATTAGTAAAGGGCTTCTTGATGTAATCCCCCATATGATGGTTATTTTCCTTGTTTAACGCGCCCCCATAAAGCCCCCAAAGGGATATTAGGATTAAGAGTACAGCGGGGAGGGTAAAAGTCAGTCGTAAAAATAAGGATTTAAGGGAATTGAGGCCATAGGCTAATATGAGACAGTAAAAAGGAAGAAATATTAGCAGCCTCCTGTCAATATATAAAGGAATGTGCTGAGAAATAAGATATATGATTAATATAGGTATAGAGAAGATTCCTATCAGGAAAAATCTTGCGGCTCCTTTTTTTTTCATTAAGGCGATTAATCCTAAGATAAAGGGGAGGGTAAAAAAGATATGAGAAATAAGATAAGCGAAATTATTGGTTATTGTGTAACCCAGATTGAAGTTTTCCAAAGTGATGATTAGAGAGCGGGGGGTGGGTTTGGGTATCCAGAAGGCATAGGATACTTCTTTAAAGGAATCCCAGAAATGACCAATATCTATACTAATAAAGGCAAGCAGTGTTAATAGCAGGGTTATTAGCCCAGCCTTCTGATATTTATGGAGTTTGGGTATGGAAAAAAGAAAGATTAAATATATTGGAAGTAGAAAAAAAGAAAAATAACTTGTATAAACGCTAAAAAAAAGCGACAATCCTAAAAATAGCCAGTAGCGATATTTTTTATCCTTAACAAGTTTTATAAAAAAGAAAAAGCTTAGCAGGGATAGAAATACCAAAAGAGTGTAGTTTTTTGCTTCCCGGCTGTACCATATGGCCAAAGGCGACAGAGAATAAAATACAGCGGCAAGTAAAGCAGTTTTCCGGTTGAGCAGTATTTTACCGCATCGGTATATTAAATAAATCGTTCCTATGTCGAAAAGAGCAGAAAGGCTGCGACACGCTACTTCCGAATTGCTAAAAAATTTCATCCATATATACAGGATAAAATAATAAAAAGGAGGCTCATAGCTTATATTTTTATGCGCCAAGGAGGCTATGGCCATATGTATACTGACTACTTCGTCCAACCAGAAATTGGCAACGCCAATATGCCAAAAACGTAGTAGCCCAGCCGATATCAGTACTGTGCCTAGCAGATAGACCCATTTGTTTTTCAGATTTCTCATAGCTTATTTCCTGATATAAATTAAAATGTCCGGGCCAGGACGGATAATTTTGAAAAATCCGGCATAGGGAATATAAAAAGCATCCTGCTGGTCGTAAATACTTTTGTTTCCGCTTCCCACAGCGAATACTTTAAGTATTCTGTATTTTTCCTTAATTATATTATTCAAGTTGTCCGGTATGTAGCTATAGAAAAGCAAAGGAGATTTTTCTACGATCAAATAAATAGGTTGGTCTTCAGAAATCGCAGCTTCCTGCCGGGCAAGACTTTCATATATTTGGCTCAGGCGGTATCCTGCCGATAGCTTTATCCGAGAGTATTTAGATCCGGCAAAGCCGATAGATGATCCGATAGGAATATTTTTCTCTATCCATTGAGCTGCGACTACTCGGTTATCTTTTTTACTGATTATATTATCGAATTGAATTGCGTTGCCAAGAGGAAAAAGTACGGTTAAACCTACTAGTATTATGATGAGGAAGCGATGTTTTTCAAATAAGCTCGTAACTAAAAGTGCCGCAGAGAGCGCAGTAAAGGGCAGAATAGGCAGCATATGCCTGACAAAGACGGTATATCCGTAACCGAAAAAAACATAATAGACCAGGGGGAAAGAAAATACCAGCAAGGATTTTTTTACATCTTGTAGGAATAGGCGGATTAATCCGGCCAGAGATAGAGCCAAAAGAACCGGTCCCATTCCATGCCATAGGGAAAATTTCAGGTGATACCACCAGCCTCTTCCCAGGACTATCCCTTCATGGCCATTAATTAGATGTCTGATTTCAAAAGTTACGTCTGAAAAGAAGGAGGGGAAATCCATAATCCAAAAAGGCGTTCCTAAGGTAAAGGCTATTAGGGTAACGGAACCCAAGAAAAAAATATTTTTAGTGAAATAACCGGTCTGGTTTTTTTTGCATATGAGGTATTGCATAATAATGAGAGGCACAGCCAGAAAAACCGCATTATATTTGGCACTCACAGCCAATCCGCATGCAATGCCCGTACAAATATAATTTCTTGATGTGGGATTATTATAGGTGCGGCATATAAAATATACGGTACTCATGACTAGCAAAGCCATTAAGCTGTCCGGGGTTCCAAAGTGGGAATTTCTGACATCTAAATAAGTAAGCCCTAAGAATATTGCTGCAATGATGCCGGCAAGCCTGTTTTTATAGAAACATTCCCCTATTTTATAAATCAAGTATACGCTTATGCTGGAACAGATAACTGAAACCAAACGAGAGATAAGCAGAAAATTGCCTGGGTTAAGGGTTATTTCTCTTATTACTCTCTCCCAGGAAGAAAAATGTCCGAATAGAAATGAGAGGGTTATATATATGCCATATAAAATAAAGAGCAAATAAGAAAAAAGTGAAGGCCAGTGGAAATTGTGGGGATTGAAATCGCCGGTTCCATAGCGCAGCGCGTTGTGCATGGCTATTGTTTCATCGGGCCGGCTTTCCGCAAAAGGCAGTCCGAAATTGAGGCCGTAAGCCCTTAAGAAAAAGGAGATAATAACAATGAATAATATTTCGTACTGATTTCTTAGCTTGAAACCATGATAATCGTTTATCTTCATTTTTCAGCAAATAAAAATAGCTTAAAGGGTTAAACTGAAAATAGTTTAACATGTGGAGCCTAAAAGGTAAAGGTTAAATTGACCGTTTCTTTTATATTTATAGATAAAAACAGAGTTTTTTGACGTTTTTCTTGATGAAATGTAAAATATTTAAGCAAACAAGCAGTCCTAAAAAAAGAAGTAAAAAAATATCCTAACCTTACGGTTGATGCTTGCCGCGATTTAAATGCCCGCCTATTTTTATTGACGCATATAATCTATATATGGTATATTATAGTCCTTATGATATCAAGATACTCGCTTCCCAGAATGTCAGCTATATGGTCTGATGAAAATAAGTTCCAGAAAATGCTGGATGTGGAAATCCTTGCTTGCGAAGCTCTGGCTATTTTGGGCAAAATACCTGAAAAAGAGCTCAGAAAGATAAAATTAAAAGCAAAATTTAATGTAAAACGCATAGAGAAAATAGAAAAAACAACCCGCCATGACGTAATAGCGTTTCTTCACAACATAGCTGAATATATAGGCGATTCTTCAAGATTTGTGCACCAAGGCCTTACCTCAAGCGATGTCCTGGATACGGGCTTATCAGTGATGATGCAGGAATCAGCCGATATTATTCTGGAAGACCTGAAGACGTTAAAAGAAGAATTGAGGAAAAAGGCTAAAAAGTACGCCTATGCTATTATGGTAGGAAGAAGCCATGGCGTGCATGCTGAGCCGACTACGTTTGGCCTGAAATTGGCGTTATTTTTTGATGAGATAAATAGAAGTATTGTTAGGATTGAAAGAGCCAGGGAGATTATATCCGTAGGCAAGATTTCCGGCCCTGTAGGCACATATTCAAATATCGAGCCTTATGTTGAAAGCTATGTCTGCAAAAAATTAGGGCTTAAATCTGCCAATATATCCACGCAGGTGCTCCAGAGAGACAGGCACGCGGAGTATCTATCGGAGATGGCTATTGTAGGCGCAACTCTAGAAAAGATCGCCACAGAATTCAGAAATCTTCAGAAAACAGAGGTAAGGGAGGTTGAGGAGCCTTTTGGAAAAGGACAGAAAGGTTCCAGCGCAATGCCGCATAAGAGAAACCCTGTTATGTGCGAAAGGATTACAGGACTCGCAAGGGTTTTACGCGCGAATGCAATGGTCGCTATGGAAAACGTGGCGCTTTGGCACGAAAGAGATATAAGCCATTCTTCGGCGGAGCGCATTATTATACCCGACAGCGCTATATTGCTGGACTATATGCTTAACCAGATGGTAGAGATCGTAAGAGGGCTTTTGGTGTATCCGGACAACATGACTGCCAATCTTTCTAAAACAAAAGGCCTTGTGTTTTCCGCGAGGATCCTGGTAGAACTTGAAAAAAAAGGCGTTGAGCGCAGAAAGGCGTATGATATTATCCAGAGATGCGCCATGAAAGTGTGGAAGGAAGATATTAGTTTTAAAGACGCGCTTCTGGATGACAGCGATTTTATAAAATCAGTGAAGGCTGAGAAGATAGATGACTTTTTTGACGTAACATACTACGCAAAACACGTAAATACCATTTTCAAAAAAGTCGGCATTTAGAAACTTTACAAAACCGTCATTGTCAGAGTGTCAAGTTTATAGGGGGAAGAGAAGGCGTGGAAAAGGGTAACAAGATATACGAAGGAAAGGCGAAGATTTTATACGATACGGACAACCCCGACCTGATTATACAAGAATTCAAGGACGACGCCACTGCTTTTGACGCGACAAAAAAAGGTACGATAAAAGGAAAAGGCGTTATAAATAACGAGATATCCTGCGCGATCTTCCAGCTTCTGGAGTCAAAGGGCATCCCGACGCATTTTGTGAAAAAGTTAAGCGACAGGGAGATGCTTGTTAAAAGATTAAAGATAGTCATGGTGGAGGTGACTATAAGAAACATAGCGGCCGGCGGGCTGTCAAGGCTTCTGGGGATAGAAGAAGGCATTATCTTAAAAACACCTGTCCTGGAGTATCATTATAAAAATGACTCGCTTCATGACCCTCTGATAAATGACTATCATATAGAAATCCTAAAGCTTGCGACTCCCCAGGAGATGAAAAAGATAAAAGATTACTCTTTCAGCGTGAACCAGATCATGAAAGACTTTTTTGACAAGGCTAACCTGAAATTGGTTGATTTCAAGCTGGAATTCGGCGCTCACAAAGGAAAGATGCTGCTTGGAGACGAGATCTCTCCTGATACGTGCAGGCTGTGGGATAAGGTTACAAACGAGAAGCTGGACAAGGATCGTTTCAGGCGGGATTTGGGAAGGATTGAGGAAGCCTACCAGGAAGTTCTTAAAAGAATAAAGACATAGCATTATACCGAGGGAAATAACGTGGAATGGAAGATAGAGATAAAAAATAAAAAAGGCGTTTTCGACCCTTTAGGAAACGCTCTCAGAAAGAATATCGCGGACCTGGACATTGGCGGAGTAAAAAAAATTAATGTCAGCCAGGTCTTTATTATTTCAGGAGATATTGCTGAGCCTGACGCCAAGAGAATAGCGGAAGAGCTTCTTGTAGATTCTATCACGGAGGAATATACAATCAACAACGAACAACGAACAACGAGCAGCGAGCGACGAGTAGTAGAAATAGCGTATAACCCAGGCGTAATGGACCCTGTAGAAGCAAGCGCCAGAAAAGCTATAAAGGATATGGGGATATATGGAGTAAAAGTCCTCAGGACGGAAAAGAAATATTTTATAGAAGGGAAAATTACGGAAAGCGATTTTAAGAATATATGCGAGAAGCTGCTTTATAACAAGGTTATACAGCATGTGGTAAGAGGGCATAGGACAGAGGGCGTAGCGCATAGCAGTGGGTACAAGTTTAAGTTGATAACAGTTGATATCCTTGACGCGGATGATAAGAGATTGATGAAAATCAGTAAGAGCGGGCAGTTGTTTTTGAACCTTAAAGAGATGCAGGAGATAAGAAAGTATTTTAAAAAATTAGGCAGAAATCCCGTTGACTGCGAGCTTGAGACAATCGCGCAGACATGGTCGGAGCATTGCGCTCACAAGACCTTTCGAGGGATTATAGAATATAAAGAAGAGGGGAAGACAAAAATAATAGACAACCTTCTTAAGAATACAATAATGAAATCTACCAATGAAATGAAAAAACCATGGTGCGTGTCGGTGTTTAAAGATAACGCAGGGATTATAAGGTTTGATGAAGACGACAATATATGTTTTAAAGTAGAGACCCATAATCATCCGTCAGCGCTTGAGCCTTACGGAGGAGCCGGGACGGGGATAGGCGGAGTTATAAGGGATATATTGGGGGTCGGCTTAGGCGCAAAGCCTATAATGAATACGGATATATTTTGTTTCGGGCTGCCTGATGCGGAGCATAAAAACGTGCCTAAGGGCATGTTGCATCCGAAGCGCGTTATGAAAGGCGTTGTGAGCGGAGTCAGGGATTATGGCAACCGGATGGGTATCCCTACCGTTAATGGAGCGGTTCTTTTTGACGAGCGCTATACTGGCAACCCTCTGGTGTACTGTGGCACAGTAGGCATAATGCCGAAAGGCAAGTCATCCAAGGCTAGCCAATCAGGAGACCTTATTGTCGCAGTGGGCGGCCGCACCGGAAGAGACGGGATTCACGGCGCCACATTTTCTTCCGGGGAGCTTACGCATGAGTCGGAGACCGTATCAGGCGGAGCGGTCCAGATAGGAAATCCGATCATGGAGAAAAAAGTCACTGATACGCTTTTAAAAGCGCGCGACAGAAATCTCTATACAGCTATTACTGATTGCGGGGCTGGAGGTTTTTCGAGCGCCGTAGGAGAGATGGGTCAGTATCTTGGCGCGGAGGTTGATCTGGAAAAAGCGCCTTTAAAATATCAGGGTCTGAGCTATACGGAAATCTGGATATCGGAAGCCCAGGAGCGGATGGTCCTTTCTGTTCCAAGAGAAAATTTAAAAGAGCTAATGGATATTTTTAAGAAAGAAGATGTAGAAGCGGTTGTGATAGGGTGCTTTACTTCCAATAAAAGACTTAAGTTAAGATATAACGGGAATATAGTATGCGACCTGGATATGGAATTTTTGCATGACGGGATTCCCAGGTTTGAACGAAAAGCGGTATGGTCAAAGCCCCTCTACAAAGAATGCGGAAAGAAAGACAAAAAAGATTTTACCAAGGATTTATTAAAGATCCTTTCCAGCTGGAACGTCTGCAGTAAGGAATGGGTTATAAGGCAGTATGACCACGAGGTGCAGGGCCAGAGCGTTTTAAAGCCGCTGGTGGGTGTAAAAAATGACGGGCCCGGAGATGCGAGTATTATAAGGCCAAAGTTTAATTCTAAAAGAGGGATCATAGTTTCAAACGGGATAAATCCCAGGTTTGGATTGATAGATCCATACTGGATGGCCGCTTCCTGCATAGACGAAGCTCTTAGGCAGATAGTGGCGGTGGGCGGGTCTTTAAAAAGGACCGCTATTTTGGACAATTTTTGCTGGGGGAATACTGATAAACCTGACAGGCTTGGAAGCCTGGTGAGGGCGAGCTTTGGCTGTTATGATATCTCAAAGGCGTACGGCGTTCCGTTTATTTCCGGCAAGGACAGCCTTAATAATGAATATTCCGTGCACGGCGAATCTGTTTCAATACCGGGCACGCTTTTAATTTCAGCGGTATCAGTGATGGACGACGTTACAAAGGCCGTCACTATGGACCTGAAAGAAGAAGGAAATATTATATATGTTATAGGCGAGACAAAAGATGAAATGGGAGGCTCGCATTATAATCTTATAAATAATTGCGTCGGCAGCAATGCGCCTACAGTAGACGCTAAAACAGGCCTTAAGATCTTTAACAGGATGAGCGAGGCAACCAGGCTTGGCCTGGTGAGGGCCTGCCATGACTTATCAGAGGGCGGTATAGCTTGCGCATTGGCTGAGATGGCGTTCAGCGGAGAGCTCGGGGTAGAGGCGAAATTAAAAAATTGTACAGGGAACTTGAAAGATTCGACTGGACTGGACAGCGTGATGTTGTTTTCAGAGTCAAACACCAGGTTTATCGCAGAAGTGAGAAAAAAAGATAAAAACGCGTTCGAAAATTTAATGAAGGGCGTGCCCGTAGGATTAATAGGCGAGGTCTCCGGCAAAAAGAGCCTCGTAATCCGCGGAGCAAAGGGCGATAAAATAATAGATATAGGGTTGGATGAACTAAAAGAAGCGTGGCAAAAGCCATTGCGCTGGTAAGATAAAATATGAAGAAGCCAAGAGCTATTATTTTAAGGACTGCCGGGACGAATTGCGATAACGAGACCGCGGCCGCGTTTAAGATGGCGGGCGCAGTTACAGAGCTTGTGCATATAAATGAGCTGGCAAGGGATGAAAAATTTTTAAAGGATTTCCAGATATTCGCCATTCCCGGAGGGTTCACATACGGAGACGATATCGCCTCAGGTAAGATTCTTGCCAACGAAATCAGATATAAGCTTAAAGAAGACCTTAAAAAATTTATTAATAGCGGAAAGCTTGTGATAGGGATATGTAACGGCTTCCAGGCGCTTGTAAAATCCGGTATTCTGCCGGGCGTAAATCCGGGAGAGATAGAGGCCACCCTTAGCTTTAACGACTCCGGAAGCTTTATTGACAAATGGGTGGAGCTCAAGACAGAGGGCGCGGGACAGAGGGCGGAGGATAGATGCGTGTGGACAAAGGGTTTGAAAGAAAAAATATATCTTCCGATCGCGCATGGAGAAGGGAAATTTATACCAAGAGATAAAAATGTTTTAAACAGCCTGAGAAAAAACGGACAGATTGTATTTAAGTATATCGATAATCCAAACGGCTCCATAGACGATATCGCGGGCATATGCGATACAACCGGAAGAGTCCTGGGCATGATGCCGCATCCTGAAAGGCACGTTCTTGGCACGCAGCATCCCAGATGGACCCGCGAAGGTTTAAAAGAACATGGAGACGGATTCATAATTTTTAAAAATGGCGTAGATTATATAAAGGAGAGACTATGATAGATTATAAACGCTCTGGGGTAAATATAGACAGGGCAAATGACTTTGTAAAAGATATTGGCCGCATGGCGAAATCCACAACCCGCAAAGAGGTGATATGCGATATAGGCGGCTTCAGCGCGCTTACCAGTATCCCAAAAAAATATAAAGAGCCTATACTCGTATCCTCGACTGACGGGGTGGGCACAAAACTAAAAATTGCCGACAGCATGAATAAGCACGATACGATAGGCATAGATCTTGTGGCTATGTCCGTGAACGACGTTATTGTAACAGGCGCGGAGCCGCTACTTTTTTTGGATTATTTCGCTACTGGAAAGCTGAACAGCAAAAAGGCCGTGGATATAATGAAAGGCATTGTAACAGGCTGTAAACAGGCAGGGTGCGCCCTTGTAGGGGGAGAAACCGCGGAGATGCCCAGCATGTATAAAGGCGAAGAATATGACCTGGCAGGATTTTGCGTAGGTATAGTAGAGAAAAGCAAAATTATAGACGGAAAGTCTGTAAATTCCGGCGACATGGTTATAGGCATAGGCTCAAGCGGGCCTCATTCAAACGGCTTCAGCCTGATAAGAAAGCTGTTTTCTAAAAGCGAGTTAAAAGGGAGATTCGGAAAAATCCTTCTGAAGCCGACAATAATCTACGTAAAAGCGATTTTAAATTTAATGGAAAAGGTAAAAATAAAATCCATCGCGCATATTACAGGCGGAGGCTTTTACGACAATATCCCGAGAGTGGTGCCGGCCGATAAATCCGTTCTGATATACAAAGAGCTCTGGGAGGTTCCTGAGATATTCCGCGTTATCCAGAAAAGGGCGGATATCGGCGACAGAGACATGTACAGGACGTTCAATATGGGGATAGGCATGGTGATGGTGGTCTCCAAATCCGATGTTAAAAAGACCCATGATGTAATGAAAAAATTTAGATTAAAATCCTGGACTATCGGCGAGATTATAGAAGGTAACGGAGAAGTTATAATATGAAGATTTTAGTAATCGGCTCAGGAGGAAGAGAACACGCCATAGCGTGGAAGTTGTCCCAGAGCGAAAAAGTGGAAAAGATATTCTGCGCTCCGGGAAACGGCGGCATGAAAGATATTGCGGAACTGGTTGATATAAAAGCGGATGATATGGCGGGGCTTCTGTGTTTTGCTAAAAAGAATAAGATAGATTTAACCGTGGTAGGCCCGGAAACGCCTTTGGTAAAAGGCATAGTGGATATATTCGACGAAAATGGGCTAAAGACTTTCGGGCCCTTTAAAAACGTAGCGAAGCTTGAAGGGAGCAAAGTTTTTTCGAAAAATGTGATGAAAAAATTCAATCTAGCTACAGCGGACTTCAAGGTTTTTGGCGAGGCGGTGGAGGCAAAAAAATACCTGAATAAAATCGGCATACCGGTTGTAATAAAAGCTGACGGCCTGGCGTCAGGCAAAGGCGTGATAATACCAAAGACAATTAAAGAAGGCGAAGACGCGATAGATTCTATAATGACAGGAAAGATTTTTGGCGACAGCGGAAATAGGATTATCCTGGAAGACTGCCTGGAAGGCGAAGAGGCCTCAATATTGGTTTTTACAGACGGCAAAACCATCGTGCCGCTAGAGTCTTCGCAGGATCATAAAAGGATTTTTGATAATGACGCCGGCCCTAACACAGGAGGCATGGGGGCTTATTCGCCCGCGCCTGTGGTTACGAAGGACATGCTTGACGAAGTTATAAAAAGTGTTTTCAAGCCTGTAATAGACGGCCTCAGAGAAGAAGGCAGCGTATATAAAGGCATTTTGTACGCAGGTTTGATGATAACTAAAGATGGGTCTATGGTTTTAGAATTCAACGTAAGGTTCGGGGACCCTGAGACGCAGGCGATATTGCCTAGGTTAAAAACAGATCTTTTAGATATCATGCTGGCGTGCGTAGACGGAACGCTGGATAAAATAGATGTGAAGTGGGACAATTCTCCCTGCATCTCTGTAGTGTGCGCTTCAAAAGGATACCCCGATGAATACGAAAAAGGCAAGCAGATCTTCGGGTTGGAAGAAGCCGGAAAAATAAAAGACGTGATCGTGTTTCACGCGGGCACAAAAGATGAAAACGGAAAAATCTTTACCAGTGGAGGCAGGGTGCTTGGAGTAACCGCTCTAGGCGATGATATCAAATCAGCGAAGGCCAAAGCGTACAGCGCAATTGATTGTATAAAATTCGAAGGCATGCAGTACAGAAAAGACATAGGAGCGAGAGCAATTAATCGAACAACTTGACATTGTGACAATGACGGTTTTGTAAAGTTGTTGGGGAGGGGTAGAATGACAAATAAGAAAAAAGTTTTAGTAGGAATACTTATGGGAAGCGTTTCAGACGCTGAAACAATGGGTGAGACGGAAAAGATATTGAAAAAAAACAAGATTTCTTATGAGATAAACGTGCTTTCAGCGCACAGGAACCCTGACGAGGTCCGTAAATACGCGAAATCCGCAAAGAAAAGAGGCGTAAAGATCCTCATATGCGGGGCTGGGATGGCCGCGGCTTTGGCAGGCGTTGTAAGCTCTCACACTGATTTGCCGGTTATAGGCGTTCCGATAGAAACGAAATCGCTGAAAGGACTGGATTCGCTTTTATCAACGGTTCAAATGCCCGGAGGAGTGCCTGTCGCATGTATGGCTATAGGCAAATCAGGGGCTAAAAACGCCGCTATATTTGCGGTAAGAATGTTAAAAACGTTTAGGTAATATGGGAAGTTGATAATGAAAACAAAAATTATAAAGCTGAATCCTGATTTTCCTGAAGAGTCTCTTATTAATGAGGCTGCAAAGGTTTTGAAAAGCGGCGGCCTGGTAGTATTTCCTACGGAAACAGTCTATGGCATAGCGGCTGATATTTCGAACAAAGATACTGTAAACAAGCTGTACGAAATAAAAAAAAGGCCGAAGAACAAGCCGTTCAGCGTACACATAGCGGATTTTGATTCGTTAAAACAGCTGGGAGTCGTCCTTACAAAAGACGCTGAAAGGGTTGCCAGAAGATTTTGGCCTGGGCCGTTGACGCTGGTGGCGTTTAACAATAAAAAAGAAAAGATAGGCCTCCGCATGCCTGACAACAGGATTGCGTTTATGTTGATTAAAAGTTCAGGCGTGAGCGTGATCGCCCCTAGCGCTAACCTGTCAGGCAATAAGCCGCCTGTTTCAGCAGGGGAGGCGGTTTCAGAGATGGACGGCCATGTGGATATAATACTTGACGGCGGAAGGGCGAGGATAGGCATGGAGTCGACTGTTATGGATGTGACGGAGAAGCCTTTTAAAATATTGAGGCAGGGCGCCATACCGGAGAAAGAGGCGTTGATGGAATATGCGCTGACTTTTGTCTGCACCGGAAACAGCTGCAGGAGCGTAATGGCCAAAGCCTTTATGGAAAAATTTGTAAATGAAGCCGGCTTTTCCGGGAAAGTTCATGTTGATTCCGCCGGGACTTCGACATTCGCGGGCATAGGGCCTTCTCCAAATACGGTTTCCGTCATGAGAGAAGAAGGCGCGGATGTTACCGGCCATGTAGGCAAAAACATTAATAAGGATATTTTGAAAAGGTCGGATATTATATTTGTTATGGAAAGATATCATAAAAATGTTATTATAAGCATGATACCCGAGGTTGAATATAAAGTGAGGCTTCTTAAAGAAGGCCAGGATATCCCCGACCCCATAGGAAGTTCTTTCGAGGAATACAAGAATGTCTCGAATATCATAAAAGAAGAGGTTGAGAATATATTCCTGGAGATATTTAAAGAGGAGAAAAGTAAATGAGGATAGTGATAGGAGCGGATCATGGCGGATTTAGATTAAAAGAGGTTCTTGTAAAATTTCTAAAGTCAAAAGGCCATACAGTAAAAGACATGGGGACTTTTTCAGAAGAAAGCTGCGATTATCCTGCGATAGGCTATAAGGTTGCTAAACTTGTCTCGGCTAAGGCTTATCCGAAGGGCGTACTTATCTGTAAGACCGGCATAGGCATGTCAATGGTCGCGAACAAAGTAAGAGGCGTTAGAGCCGCTTTATGCGACAAGCAGGCTATTGCCTGTTCAAGCAGGGAGCATAACGATTCCAATATACTTGTGCTAGCTTCAAGCGTGGTATCTTCCGGCGATGCAAAAAAGATCTTAGGCGCGTGGCTTACGGCAAAGCATGTCGGGGGCAGGCATGCAAGGCGAGTGCGCCAGATAAAAGAAATAGAGGGTTTTGAATATGAAGGCGTTAAGAAAAACAGATCCTGAAATCTACAATTTAGCGCATAAAGAGCTCGAGCGCCAGCGGAGAAACATAGAGCTTATCGCGAGCGAAAATTTTACAAGCGCGGCTATCCTGGAGGCAGCCGGGTCCGTGCTTACAAATAAATACGCGGAAGGGTATCCCTCTAAAAGATGGTATGGCGGATGCGAGTACGTGGACGGCGTTGAAAGCCTTGCGATAGAAAGAGCAAAAAAGATATTCGGCGCGGAGCATGCAAACGTTCAACCGCATTCTGGAAGCCAGGCAAATATGGCTGTGTATTTTGCTTTGCTTCAGCCGGGCGACACAGTCCTCGCGATGGACCTCGCGTGCGGAGGCCATCTTACCCACGGGCTTAAGCATAATTTTTCAGGAAAGCTTTTTAATGTAATCCCATACGGGCTCAATAAAGATACGGAGATGCTGGATTATGGCGAGATAGAGTCGCTGGCAAAAAAGCATAAGCCAAGAATGATACTCGCTGGAGCGTCCGCTTATTCGCGCGTAATGGATTTTAAAAGATTCAGGGAAATAGCGGATAAAGTAGGCGCGTATCTTTTTGTAGATATGGCTCATATAGCGGGGCTTGTGGCAGCCGGACTGCACCCTAACCCGGTTGACTACGCTCACGTAGTGAGCACTACCACTCACAAAACATTGAGAGGGCCGCGCGGCGGTATGATACTCTGTAAGCAGGAGTTCGCTAAAAAGATAGACATGGAGGTTTTTCCCGGCGAGCAGGGAGGGCCCCTAATGCATATAATAGCGGCGAAAGCGGTGGCGCTTAAAGAGGCGGACACGGAAGAATTTAAACAGTATCAGCGCCAGATTATAAAAAACACAAAATCTCTTGCGGACGCGTTAAATAAATCAGGATACAGGATAGTTTCAGGAGGCACCGACAACCATTTATTCTTGGTGGATCTTACTTCAAAGAATATAACAGGCAAAGACGCAAGCGAACTTCTGGATAAGATCCATGTAACAGTCAATAAGAATCTCATACCTTTTGACAAAAATTCTCCGGCTTTTACAAGCGGCATAAGACTTGGCACGCCGGCTGTTACTACCAGAGGCATGAAAGAAAAAGACATGGGGAAGATAGCCCAAATTATTAATAGCGCCATTAAATACAGAAATAACCAGGACAAGCTGCTCGAATGCAAAAAAGACGTGGAAAAATTAATAAAGAAGTTTCCTCTTTATCCCGATTTAACCTAACAAGGAGACATTTATGAAATGTCCGTTCTGTGGACACAATGAAGACAAGGTTATTGATTCCCGCTCCAGTGAAGAAGGCCGTTCAATAAGAAGGCGGAGGGAGTGCCTTAATTGCCAGAGGCGTTTTACAACATACGAGCATATAGAAGAAGCGACTTTGATGGTTATAAAAAAAGACGGCCGGCGGGAGCCTTTTGACAGGAAAAAGATATTAAACGGGCTTACAAAGGCATGTGAAAAAAGGCCTATAAGCACAGAGCAGCTTGAGGCTTTGGCGGATAAAATCGAATACGCGCTTCAGAGTAAATTTGAAAAAGAGGCGCCATCCAGAGAGGTGGGAGAGCTGCTGATGGAACTTCTTTATAAGCTTGACGAGGTTGCCTACGTGAGGTTTGCTTCAGTATATCGCCAGTTTAAAGACATCAACCAATTCATGAAGGAACTTAAAGACCTGCTTAACCACGATAAAACATAGAATACGGCCGTGATTTTCCCCTACTTAGCCGTATAGCTTACAAAACCAGCCTTTATTTTTAAATCCTGAAAATATTTATTAAACGTTTCCTCTTTTTTGTTAGCCAGAAGGGTTTCTTTGAATTTGTCTTTTTCTTCCATGAATTTTGCCTCGTCTATGGGCTTAAACTCAAGAGGCTCCAGCACAACCCAGCCCTGGAGAGTTTTTAGAGGTTTTAATATAGAACCTATTTTTGCGGACGAGGCCATATCCACAAATTCCTTGGCAGGCCCTATCTCAGGTATATAGCCGTCCCGGGTGATAAAATCAGTTTGTTTTACCTGAAGGCCATATTTTTTTACAGCGTCTTCCATAGCTTTATTGTTTTTTACGCCGTTAGTTATATCCAGGTATATCTTTTCAGATTTTTTCTGAGATAATTTAACAGCACCTTCTCTTATAAACTCTTTCCTGACGATTTCTTCAATTTCCGCGTAGTCTGGGATATAGGCAACTTTCTTTTCTTTCAACTGCATGATGTAAAATCCCTTATCCGTTTTTATCAGCGTACCGCTTATCTCGTTTGTCTGCAGCTCAAAGCTCGCTTTAGTGAAATCATAAGACCACCCTATGCCGGGCACCTCTTCATTGGCTGAAAAAAACCCGGTTTCTTTTATTTCCACGGAGTTGTCTTTGGCAGGCTCTTCCAGATTTTTTTTCTGCATTACCTGATCCATGACCTTGTAGCCTAGATTTTCCGCGAGAGATGTTTTTATTTGCAAAGCAATTCTTTCCCGGATGGAGTTTTTGGCCGCGTCATCTAATATAGGGGTTTCTTCAGATCCCGGCTTTTTGAAATCCGCGATATTTTTTTCAAAAAATATCCGGATCTCTTCGTCTTTAATATTGATTCCGTCGTCAAACTTTGAATAAGGGACCCCAATGTACCTTATGTTTACCTGTTCGCTTTTTTTGAAAGTTTCTTTATTTTGCTCATAGAAATTTTTCAGGTCGGGGTCCTTGTACTGGACGTCTTTTTCAGAATCGCCGAAAGAGATAAGGACATAAGATGATTTTATTTTTTCAAATTTTTTCTTGTATTCATCTTTGACTTCTTCGTCGCTTACATTGATATTGGAAATGACTTTATCTCTCAGCTTGGATATATAAAGGTCGTCCCTTAACTTTTCCTCAAACGAGCGGGCCGTATCCTGGAGCATTGACTTGTAGAGCGTTTTGTCAAAAGAACCGTTTTTATGGAACGCGGTAAAAGAGGTCAGCTTATCCACAACCTCCTTATCGGTTACCGTCAATTTTTCTATTTTCGCCTCTTCAAGCATTATTATGCGGCTCCACGCCATCTGGTCTATAAATTCCGCCGGTACATTATTGCCGAAAGATTTCATGGCGTAGTCCCTGGACACAGTCCACATGCTGTAGTAGTTTTCATAGGAAATTTTTTTGCCGAATAGTTTTCCCGCGTAGTCAGGCTTACCGTTTTTGTCTTTACCTGATTCGCCTGCGCCCCATATGACGAAAGCAGGTATGATAAGTATAGCCAGCGCCCACATAATACGTTTCATATTTTTGCGTTTACGAAAAAATTTAAGCAACATCTCTTCCCCCTCCCTCTTTCCCCGCAATTGATAAACTTGACACTCTGACAATGACGGTTTTGTAAAGTTTATGTACGTTTATGTAGCGTATTATATACTTTATACTATAAAAAATCTATGGTAAAATAATTTTACCATGAAAAATAAACTTATCGCGGATATTTTTAAGGATATAGCGGAGATATTGGAGATCAAGGGGGAGAACTTTTTCAAGATAAGGGCGTACAAGAAGGCGGCGCAAAATATAGAGTCGCTTCCGGGCGATATAGAGGCCTTCGCGAAAGACGACAGGTTGAAAGATATCCCTGGTATAGGCAGAGATCTGGAGGAGAAGATAAAAGAAATTGTTTCCACCGGAAAACTCAAATATCTGGAGGAATTAAAAAAAGATATCCCCGAAGGCCTGATCGAGATGCTGAACGTGCCTGGTATAGGCCCTAAAACAGCGAAGATGTTGCATGAAAAGCTGGACATACAGGATGTAGTCATGCTTGAGAGGATGGCGCATGCGGGAAAGATAAGGGGTCTTCCTGGTATGGGGGAGAAAACGGAAGAAAATATACTGGCAGGCATAGATCTTTTTAAAAAAGGCAGGGAAAGGCTTGACCTGAAGACGGCGACTGATGTGGCTTATAGCATCACATCACAGCTCAAAAAATTAAAAGAAATAAAAAAGATAAATCTCGCCGGAAGCCTCAGAAGGATGAAGGAAACAGTCAGGGATATAGACATCCTGATTTCTTCAGATAAGCCTCAGGAGGTAATGGACGCTTTTACCGGGCTGCCGAATGTAAAAGACATAGTTGCAAAAGGCCCCGCAAAATCATCGGTGCTTACAAAGGACAATATCCAGGTGGATGTAATGGTGGTGGACGAGGCGTCTTATGGAGCTGCCCTGATGTATTTTACAGGCTCCAAGGAACATAATATAAAACTCCGCCAGCTTGCGATTAAACATGGCCTGAAGCTGAATGAATATGGGATATTTAAAGGCGAGAAAAAAATAGCCGGAAAAACAGAAGAAGAGGTGTATAAAATGTTAGGCCTTTCATATATAGAGCCTGAGCTGAGAGAAGACAGGGGGGAGTTTGAGGCAAGCCTTAAAGGCGCATTGCCGGATTTGATAAAGGTAGAAGATATAAAAGGCGATCTTCATATGCATTCAACATGGTCTGACGGAGGAAGCTCTATAGAAGAGATGGTGTTAAAATCAAAAGAGTTGGGGTATGAATACATAGCTGTTACCGACCATTCTCAGGGCCTGAAGATTGCCGGAGGGTTAAACGTTCATGAATTAGATCTTAAGAGAAAAGAGATAGAGAAGCTGAATAAGAAATACAAGGACATAAAGATTCTTTTCGGGGCGGAGGTTGATATCGACTCAGAAGGAAATCTGGATTATCCGGACAGCGTGCTCAGGGAAATGGATATTGTGGTAGCCGCTATACACGCGGGATTTAAACAGCCTATCGCTGTTATTACGAAGCGTATTATAAGCGCATGCCGAAATAAATACGTTAATATAATCGCTCATCCTACCGGAAGGCTGTGGGGCTCCAGAAATGAATACAATATAGATTTTGGGGAAGTTTTTAAAGCCGCGAGAGATACCAATACCGCGCTTGAGATAAACAGTTTTCCCCAGCGCCTGGACCTTAATGATACAAATACCAGGATGGCAAGCCAGGCAGGCGTAAAGATTGCCATAAATACGGATTCACACATCGCAGGGCACCTAGACATGATGAGGTTTGGAGTGGCGGTGGCAAGGCGGGCGTGGCTGGAGAAAAAAGACGTATTGAATACTGCGTCTTTTAGTAAGTTAAAATTAAAAGGAAAGTAGCTCCTATTTAACTATAAACTTTACAAAACCGTCATTGTCACAGTGTCAAGTTTTTGGAATTGACTGCGGGGGGAGGGTTTGTTATAATAAGTACTTGGAAAAGAGGTAAAAAATTATGAGAAAGATCTGGATTTTATCGCTATTAGTTGCGATTGTGGTGTCTCTGAGCGTTTTTACGATCAATATCTTCGGCAAAGAAGATATTCAAGGCCAAAAGAGCGACGTAACAAAGCTCGCAGAGAAGATAGACAGGGTTTTAAAGAATCAGGAAGACATAGTCGCGCGGCTTGCTGACATACGTCAGGAGCTTGATATTATAAGAGTAAGGGCTTCGGCCAGGTAACCTGTTACGGAGGGCGTATGGTATCTGGAAACGAAGTATCTATTCTTATAGCTTTTTCCGCGGGAATTCTATCGTTCCTTTCTCCGTGTATCTTACCGCTTTTTCCATCCTATATTACTTACATCACAGGCAAATCTTTTAAGGAAATAACGTCTTCGACAAAATTCTCCGATATAACGAGACAGACTGTAATAAACTCTTTACTTTTTATTCTGGGGTTTTCAATAGTCTTTGTCCTATTGGGAATAATGCTGTCGTATTTCGGGAATTTTTTTGGAATAAAGAAAAGATGGCTTGAAATGGCAGGAGGGGTATTAATTGTTTTATTCGGGCTAAACATAATGGGGGTTTTCAAGATAGGGCTTATAAACTGCAAAATAGAAGCCGCCTTGAAGAAAAAGAAATTAGGTTATCTGGGGTCTTTGCTGGTCGGTATGGCGTTTGCGTTTGGATGGACGCCGTGCGTGGGGCCTATATTGTCCAGCATCCTGATATACGCCTCTACGTTCGAGAGTTTGCCTAAAGCCACGGCGCTTTTACTGGCTTATTCAGCCGGGCTAGGGCTTCCGTTTTTTATAGCAGGCCTTGCGATGAACCAATTTCTGTTTATTTTCGCGAAGCTCAGGAATTTTATCAGGTTTGTGCCGATAATTTCAGGCGTATTTTTGATATTGGTAGGCGCGCTGCTGTTCTCAGGGAAGTTTTCCGGACTTGCAGGCTTATTAGCGAGGTAAAAGAAAAATGAAAAAAACCACGTTTATGATAATTTTGGGAGGACTGGCATTAGTTATCGCGGGGCTTGTTTTAATAAAGCCTTCGAGCGAGGCTCCTCAGGAAAAAGCAGCTGTTAAAAAAACAGCGTCGAAAGCAGCCCCTGAATTTTCCCTTAAGGATTTAAGCGGAGCTGAAAAGACGCTCGCTGATTTTAAAGGTAAGGTCTTGATTATAGATTTCTGGGCTACATGGTGTCCGCCTTGCAAGAGCGAGATACCACATTTTGTCAGCCTCTACAATCAGTACAAATCTGAGGGGCTGGAGATAATTGGAGTGGCGCTGGATCAAAACCCCAGAGATGTTCTGCCGGGTTTTATAAAAGATAACGGCATAAACTATACAATCCTGCTGGGAAACAATAAGGTCTGTGATTTGTACGGCGGCGTATCGGCAATTCCTACCACGTTTATCGTTGACAGAGCCGGAAATATCGTAAAAAAATATGTCGGATACAATGACAGAGAAGTGTTTGAGAACGAGATAAAGGAGCTTTTGTAATATGATAGTTACCAAAAAAAAGCCGATTGAAGAGATCTTAAAGGCACTGGGCCCTGCGTCAAAAATTTTTATAATAGGATGCGGGGATTGTGCAAGTACATGCAAGACAGGCGGAGAAAAAGAAATATTGGAAATAAAATCCGCGCTGGAGGCAAACGGAAAAACCGTCACAGGTTGGGCGATTCCGGATTCTCCGTGCATAGCAAGCCAGGCAAAACTTCATTTCGCTAAAAACAAAAAAATGGTGGATGATTCAGAAGCGTTTTTAGCGCTTTCGTGCGGTTTGGGCGCTCAGTCCGTGTTGGAGAATGACCGAAATAAAAGACCGGTTTACATAGGCTGCGACACTATATTCGGGGCTGTGCTGGACGCTGCAGGCAACGGACTTTTTGAAAGATGCGCCATGTGTGGAGAGTGCGTTCTGAATAGTACAGCAGGGATATGTCCTGTGACAAGGTGCGCGAAAGGCCTTTTGAACGGGCCGTGCGGCGGCTCCAACAAAGGCAAGTGTGAGGTCGATAAGAATAAGGACTGCGCGTGGATACTGATTTACAACAGGCTGAAAGACTTAAACAAGCTGGACGGTTTAAAAAGCGTAAAGCCGGCGAAGGATTATTCTAAGGTAGCGAGGCCGAGAGAAGCGATTATTAGTTGAGTTTGTTTAGGCGCGGACAACAAAGGAGCGGCGTTATGGAAAGTTTTCACACTGAGTACAGCGAGAAAGTGATAGAGCATTTTAAAAACCCGAGAAATGTAGGAGAAATCCCTGACGCGGACGGAGTGGGAAATGTAGGAAACCCTATGTGTGGGGATATAATGAGGCTTTACATTAAGGTGACGGACAACAGAATCGTGGACGCGAAGTTTAAGACATTCGGATGCGGCGCGGCCATAGCTACGAGCAGTATGGTTACGGAACTTGTCAAAGGGAAGACCATAGAAGAGGCGCTGAAAATCTCCAACAGGGCTGTGGCGGAAGCGCTTGGCGGGCTTCCGAAGATAAAGATGCATTGCTCTATGCTGGCGGAAGAGGCTCTCAAGTCGGCGATAGAAGACTATCTTAAAAAGAAGAAATAGGGCTTATGGTTATGAGAGTAAAAGAGATCGTAAGAAGAAAAATGAAAATAAAAATAAAAAGCCAAAAAGTATCTGAAAGGAGACAAAGAAGCAGGGTTGTGCACAAAAAATTATTTATTAATAAAAGTTTTTTGAAATCTAAATGCGTGATGCTTTATTGTTCCAAAGGAACGGGGGAAGTAGAAACAGGCCCTATAATAAAACAGGCCCTTAAGATGGGCAAAAAAGTAGTTTTACCGGTTACGTTGGTGGGGGGCAGGGATATAAAACCTGTGTATCTGAGGGATATTAAAAAATTTGGAAAAGGACCGTATGGCATTTATGAGCCAAGAGGGCCCTTAAATAGAACGCCTGCGGAGTTGAAAAATATAGACTTGGTAATAGTGCCCGGGATCGCTTTTGACAGAAAAAACAACCGCGTCGGGCGCGGAAAAGGCTATTACGATAATTTTTTGAGGCGCCTTCCAAAAAAAGGCAAATCAAAGATAGGTCTTGGGTTCAGATTTCAACTGCTCGACAAGGTGCCTTCCACAAAAAGAGATATCCCTCTCTCCAGCGTCTTAACCGACTAACACCATTTTTAAATAAAATAGCGGGGAGGTGCTGAACATGAATTCGAATATTAAGATTATAATCTACGCAGTCGAAGTCCTGGTTTTTATTCTGATATTTTTCGCGGGGTATTTCATAAGAAAGTTTTTCGGAGAAAAACACCTGAGAGAGATGGAGGACAGGGCGAAGAAAAGCCTTGATAACGCCAAGAAGGAATTTGAAAACAATAAAAAAGAGATAGAGCTGGAAATAAAAGACGCGAAGTTCAAGATACAATCGGACTTTGAGCAGACGACAAAAGACAAGCGTCTTGAACTGACCAATGTTGAAAGAAGGCTAGTTCAGAAGGAAGAGAATATAGACAGGAAAGTGGATATCCTTGACAGGAAAGAAAAGGATATTGGTCGTCGCGAAGGCCTTCTTGTTGACAAGGAAAGGTCTATTGAAGCGAGGCATAACGAATTCTCAAGGCTTATTGAAGAAGAGAAAGCGAAGCTGCAGAGGATATCAGGCTTGAGCGTTGAAGAGGCGAAGAAGCTTTTTCTTCAGAGGGTGGAGGCGGACGCTCAGAGAGAGGCGCAAATACTCTTTAAAACGATAGAAGACAGGACGAGGGAATCCGCGGATAAAAAGGCCAAGGAGATTCTCTCGCTTAGCATGCAGAAGTGCGCTGCCGAGCATGTCGTAAATACAACCGTGTCTGTTGTAAATCTGCCAAGCGATGAGATGAAAGGAAGAATCATAGGCAGAGAAGGCCGCAATATCCGGGCGCTTGAGATAGCCACGGGAGTAGACGTGATTATCGACGACACTCCGGAGGCTGTAATACTTTCAGGTTTTGATATTGTAAAACGCGAGATAGCTAGAATAAGCCTGGAACGGCTTCTTCAGGACGGGAGAATTCACCCGGGCCGCATCGAAGAAGTTGTCAGCAAGGTCAAACAGGAAATGGAAGTCACTATCAAAGAAGAAGGAGAGAAAACGATTTTTGAAATAGGGCTTCAGAAGGTTCACCCTGAAATAGTCAGGCTCATAGGCAGGCTGAAATACAGGACTAGCTACGGCCAGAACGCGCTTCAGCATATGAAAGAGGTAAGCGTTATTATGGGCGTTATGGCGGGAGAGCTTAATCTGGACGTGACCCTTGCGAAAAGAATAGGGCTTTTGCATGATATAGGAAAAGCGGTGACTCATGAAGTGGAAGGCCCGCACGCGAAGATAGGCGCGGACCTGGCCAAAAAATACGGCGAGGCACCGGATATTATAAACGCTATAGCGTCTCATCACGAAGAAGAGGCGCCGGGAACTGTTTACGCGGTGCTTTTGCAGGCCGCGGACGCTGTCAGCGCCACAAGGCCGGGAGCCAGGCGCGAGTCTCTTGAAAATTATATAAAGCGACTTGAAAAGCTGGAAGCTATCGCCGACTCGTTCAAAGGCGTTGAGAAGGCGTTTGCGATACAGGCCGGAAGAGAGATAAGGGTGGTTGTGCAGCCTGACAGGATAAGCGATCTTCAGGCAATGGGCTTGGCCAGAGATATAACAAAGAAGATAGAAGAAGGCCTTGAATATCCCGGGCAGATAAGAGTTACTGTAATACGCGAGACAAGAGCGGTAGAATACGCTAAATAATAAGCCGTCAGTTGAGGTGGCTAATATATGAGAATTTTATTGATCGGAGATATAGTCGGTAGCCCCGGCAGAGAAGCTGTCAGAAGGATAGTGCCGAAACTGCGCAGGGACAAATCTGTTGATTTTGTAATAGCTAACGCGGAGAATGTCGCGGGCGGCTCAGGTATTACCCCTGAAACCGTAGATGAGCTATTCCAAAATAAGGTAGACGTCATAACCTCCGGAGACCATGTCTGGAAGAAAAAAGAGCTGTATGAAACCCTCTCAAAGGAGAAACGAGTTTTAAGGCCTGCGAATTATCCTCTCTCTTGCCCTGGCTCAGGTATGACGATTATTTCTCCGGAAAGCGGAAAAAAAGTAGCTGTGATAAATCTTTTGGGCAGAGTCTTTATGAAACCTGCCGACTGCCCTTTTGTAGCGGCCGAGAGAGAGATTGAAAAAATTAACAGAGCTACAAAGATAATCCTGGTGGACATGCACGCGGAGGCTACAAGCGAAAAGATAGCCATGGGCAGATTTTTGGACTCTAGGGTTAGCGTTGTATTTGGCACGCATACGCATGTCCAGACGGCGGATGAAAAGATATTCCCAGGCGGCACAGGCTATATCACTGATTTAGGTATGACAGGGCCTCAGGATTCAGTAATAGGCAGAAGGGTTGACGCGATAGTGGAGCATTTTTTAACAAGTATGCCTAAAAAATTCGAGGTGGCGGATAAAGACGTGGAATTGCAAGGCGCTATAGTAAATATAGACGACGAAAGCGGCAAGGCTCTTTCGATAGAAAGGGTAAAAGAAAAGATAGAGAGTTATTATTAGCATGGAAGACAAGGGAAAATATATTTATACGGTAAGCCAGCTTACCTCGAGCATAAAAATTGTACTTGAGGACTCGTTCCAGAGTATATGGATTGAAGGGGAGATATCGAATTTCAAGGCCGTTTCCGGCCATTTTTATTTTACGCTAAAAGACGACAAAAGCGAACTTAAGTGCGTATTTTTTAAAAGCAGCAACGAGAAAATAAAATTTGAGATAAAAGACGGCATGAAGGTTTTATGCTGCGGAAGAATAAGCATATATGAGCAAAGAGGCGTTTATCAGCTTTATGTGGCAAGGATGGAGCCTAAAGGCGTAGGAGAACTGCAGCTCGCGTTTGAGCAGCTTAAAGAAAAACTTTTTAAAGAAGGGCTTTTTGAAGAAGCTCATAAAAAGCCGATACCGCTTATTCCTGAAAGAATAGGGATAGTCACGTCAATCACAGGCGCTGCGATAAGAGATATCCTGCATGTTTTAAATAAAAGATTTTCCAACGTCAGCGTAATTATAAATCCTGTAAAGGTCCAGGGACTTGAGGCAAAGGAAGAGATATCCTCCGCGATAGAAGAATTTAACAGGCTGAAGAACGTGGACGTTATAATAGTCGGAAGAGGCGGCGGAAGCCTGGAGGACCTGTGGGCTTTTAACGAAGAGATAGTAGCGAGAGCTGTATATAATTCAAAGATACCTGTTATAAGCGCGGTCGGCCATGAGATAGACTGGACGATTTGCGATTTCGTAGCGGATATGAGAGCGCCGACCCCTTCGGTGGCGGCGGAGATAGTCATAGCTAAGAAAAGCGAGCTACAGGACAGGCTGGACGAGATAGAAAAAAAGATTAAGGACTTTCCGATAGATATAGTTAGGGAATACGAGCAGCGCCTGGACGAGATAGAAGAAGGCATGGCTTTAAGATTTAAGCATTACATGGAATTAAAAGAAGAGAATTTTAAATCGCTTTCAGAAAAACTGGATATACTCAGCCCTGTTGGAATTTTGGACAGGGGATACAGCATCAGCTTCAGGCTTTCAGACAGGAAGATAATAAAAAGTAATAAGGATGTTAAAAAAGGGGATTTAGTGGAGACCAGGGTTTCGAAAGGGAGCTTTAAAAGTAAGGTAGAATGAGCGAGGGGGGACGTATGGCAAAAGAATTAAAATTTGAAGAGATGATGAAGAATCTGGAAGAGATTGTTGGGGAACTGGAAAGCGGGAATATGCCTCTTGAAGAATCGTTAAAAAAATATGAAGAAGGCATGAAGCTGATTCAGGTCTGCAGGAAAAAACTTGACGAAACAAAACGCAAGGTAGAAGTTCTTATTAAAAAAGACGGCAAGGTTACGCTGGAGCCTTTTAAAGAATAATGGATATAGAAAAATATATAGCGGATAAGAAAAATATAATAGATAAAGCCTTGGATAAATACCTTCCTAATAATTCTCTCAAGCCCCAGATTATACACAGGGCAATGAGGTATTCGGTGTTCCCGGGAGGCAAGCGGATAAGGCCTATATTTACTATAGCCGGGTTTGAAGCCTGCAGGGGCAAAGGCGGTTCAGCGATGCCTGTTGCATGCGGCATAGAGCTGATACATTCGTATACCCTTATTCATGATGATTTGCCCTGCATGGATAATGATGATTTCAGGCGCGGCAAACATACCTGCCATAAAAAATTTGGAGAAGATATCGCTCTTCTGGCAGGCGATGGGCTTCTTACTCTTGCGTTTCAGGTTATTGCTGAATCAGGAAATATCGATGTTATAAAAGAAGTATCAAAAGCAATCGGAACCTGCGGCGTAATAGGCGGACAGGTTGCGGATATATTGGCTCAAGGTTCAAAGCCCAAGGTTCAAAGAAAACATATCGAATATATAAATCTTAATAAGACAGCTGTTTTATTTGAGGTTGCGGTGAAATCAGGAGGAATTATTAAAGGTGCGAGCAGGCGGGAGATAAACGCCCTGGGGAATTTTGGGAGAAATATCGGGGTTGCTTTTCAGCTTTTGGATGACCTAAAAGATAAAGACGGCTATGTAAATTTATACGGAGAAAAGCGCACAAAAGAAAAAGCGGAAGATTTGGCAAGCGCAGCAAGGGACCATTTAAAAATTTTTGGTAAAAAAGCAAACAGGCTTTTGGAGCTAGCAAACCTGATTTGCGCGTAAACTTGACATAAGTGACATTGTCAGAGTGTAAAGATTATGGCAGAGAGATTGTTGGATAATATAAATAGCCCGGCGGATTTAAAAAAGCTTAGTGTGGATAAGTTACCTGCTTTGGCTCAGGAGATACGGGAGATTATCATAAACGATGTGGCTTCCTCCGGCGGGCACTTGGCGTCGAGCCTTGGGGCGGTCGAGCTTATAATAGGTATCCATTATTGTTTAAACGCGCCTGAAGATATCATTATATGGGACGTGGGGCACCAGGCGTACGCCCACAAGATTTTAACCGGAAGAAAAGATAGATTTGATACGCTTCGTAAAGAAGGCGGCATAAGCGGGTTTCCAAATAAATACGAAAGCGAATACGACGTGTTTACCACAGGCCACGGTTCAACCTCTATTTCTACCGCGTTAGGCATGGCTAGTGCGAGAGACCTGGACCAGAAGGATTACAAGGTTGTGGCTGTAATAGGCGATGCGTCTCTTGGCGGAGGCATGGCGTTCGAGGCGCTGAACCATGCCGGGCATCTGCATAAAAATATGCTTGTTATCCTGAATGACAATGAAATGAGCATATCAAGGAGCGTGGGCGCGCTGAGCAAATATTTAAATAGAATTATCACAGCTCCAGCGTATAACAAGGTAAGAAAAGACGTTGAAAGCCTGCTTTCCAAGGTTCCCCGTTTTGGTTTCAGGGTTGTGCGTTCGGCAAGAAGGCTGGAAGAAGGGCTTAAAAATTTACTTGTCCCGGGCATGATTTTTGAAGAATTGGGGCTGAGATATTTTGGCCCAATTGACGGAAACGACACGGGCATGGTTGTAAAAACGCTTAAAAATATAGCGGGGCTTAAAGAGCCTGTCTTGCTTCACGTGATTACGAAAAAAGGAAAAGGATATAGCTTTTCGGAAAAAAAGCCTGAGAAGTTTCACGGCATATCTTCTTTCAACGTGGATACAGGCGAAAAAATATCGGCGCTAAACAAGGAAAAACAGGACGCTCAATCCGAGGTAAGCTTTACAAAGGCCTTTGGAGATAAAATAATAGAGATAGCCAGCCAGGATAAAAAGATAGTCGCTATAACAGCCGCTATGCCTGAAGGCACAGGTCTTGATAAATTCGCGGCAGCGTTTCCCAATAGATTTTTTGACGTAGGCATGGCTGAACAGCACGCGGTTGGCTTTGCAGCTGGCCTTGCAAGGGCGGGCTTTAAACCTGTGGTGGCAATATACTCTACTTTTTTCCAGCGCTCTTATGACCAGATGTTTCATGACGTATGCCTCCAGAATCTCAATGTAATATTTATGCTCGACAGGGCAGGCCTTGTAGGCGAAGACGGGCCTACGCATCACGGCGTATTTGATATCAGCTATATCAGGCATCTACCGAACATAGTTTTTATGGCGCCGAAAGATGAAGAAGAATTAAACAATATGTTTAGCTGGGCTGTCTCTTATGATAAAGGCCCTGTAGCAATAAGGTATCCGCGCGGTGCAAGCTACAAGCAGCCCGGACAGGCGTCGAAAACTCCTATAGTTTTAGGCAAAGGGGAGTTGTTAAAGCAGGGTAAGGACGCTACGATAGTAAGCATCGGATATATGACTAATATCGCGCTTGAAGCGGCAGGCTTTTTAATGGATGAAGGCGTAGACTGCGAAGTCATAAACGCGAGATTTATAAAGCCCTTGGACATAGAATTAATAAAGCAATCGGTTTCAAAGACAGGCAGATTGTTTACAATAGAAGAAGGCGTTCTTGAAGGAGGGTTTGGCTCAGGCGTTTTGGAATTAATCATTGATAAAATAAAGAAAGAGATTATAATTAAAAATATAGCCTTGCCTGATAAGTTTATTGAACATGGGGACAGGCAGGCGCTGTTGGACAAATACGGGTTGTCTTCTAAAAAAATAGCGGAAAGAATAAAACAGAATGGCAAAAATAAAAATTGATCCGGAAAAATGCAAAGGCTGCGGGCTTTGTATTATATATTGTTCGAAAGGCCATATAAAGCAGTCCAAGTCTCTGAATAAAAAAGGCGCGTATCCTGCAGAGGTTATAGAAGCAGACGGATGCTCAGGATGTTCTTTTTGCGCGATTATATGCCCGGATTTATGCATAACAATTTATAAATAACGTTCGCCGAACGGGGTCTAATCCCGTTCGGCGAACGGAAGAGGTCTTAATGGTAAGAAAAGTTTTAATGTGCGGCAACGAAGCGTTGGCAGAGGCTGCGATAATGGCAGGCTGCAGGTTTTACGCAGGATATCCTATTACGCCTCAGAATGAAATACCAGCTTACATGTCAAAGCACATGCCTGAAGCAGGAGGAGTGTTTATGCAGTCTGAAAGCGAACTTGCGGCTATAAATATGGTATTCGGCTCGTCGCTTACAGGCATGCGGGCAATGACTTCTTCTTCAAGCCCAGGTATAAGTTTGAAGCAAGAGGGCATATCTTATATTGCGGCGTGCGAGCTTCCGGCGATTATTGTCAATATTATGAGAGGTGGGCCGGGATTAGGCAATATCGGGCCGAGCCAGAGCGATTATTTCCAGGCTGTTAAAGGCGGAGGCCACGGCGATTATCATATGATAGTCATCGCGCCCGCGTCTTGCCAGGAGATAGCTGACTTAACAATGCTTTCCTTTGACCTGGCTGATAAGTACAGGATGCCAGTCATGATACTCGGAGACGGTATATTGGGACAGATGATGGAGCCTGTGGAGTTTAAGGCCGTGGCAAAGTCTGAAATAAAAAAAGACTGGATACTGGACGGGTGCAAAGGAAGGAAGCCCAGAGTCATAAAGTCGCTTATTCTGAAGGAAGCGGAGCTTGAAGAGTTTAATTTAAAATTACAGAAAAAATATGACCAGATAAAAAATGAGGAACAAAGGTGCGAAGTTTTGTATGGAGACGACAGCGAGATTATGCTGGTCGCTTACGGCACCCCAAGTAGGATTTGTAGAAGCGTTGTGGAGAATCTCCGTAAAAAAGGTAAAAAAGCAGGTATGATCAGGCCGATAACATTGTGGCCGTTTCCTGAAAGAGAGTTTAAGAAGCTGGCAAAAAACGTTAAATCATTTTTAGTAGTAGAGATGAGCTGTGGCCAGATGATAGAAGACGTAAAGCTGGCAATAGATTGCGCTAAACCCGTACACTTTTACGGCCGCGCAGGCGGCGAGATCCCGTCCGAAGACGGGATAATCAAAGCAATCGAGAATATCAATGGATAAGATTTTTGAAAAACCTGAAAGTATTAGAGATGTTAACACTCATTATTGCCCGGGATGCGGCCATGGGATTGTGCATCGCGTTATATGTGAGGTTGTGGACGATCTTGGGATAAGAGAAAAGCTTATAGGCATCGCTCCTGTAGGATGCGCTGTCATAGCGTACGATTACTGGAATTTTGACGTTACAGAAGCGGCGCATGGCAGGGTTCCGGCAGTTGCCACGGGCATAAAACGCTCTCTTCCTGACAGGATAGTATTTGGTTATCAAGGCGACGGAGATCTTGGAGCGATAGGGACAGCTGAGATAATACACGCTGCCAATAGAGGCGAGAACATTACAATCATATTCGTTAATAATACGGTATACGGCATGACCGGCGGCCAAATGGCGCCGACCACTCTTTTGAAACAGAAAACCGCTACCACGCCTTCAGGCAGAGAACAAAAGGCTCACGGCTTTCCTTTAAAGGTGTGCGAGCTGTTATCTGTATTGCCGGGGGTTGTGTATGCGGAAAGGGTCACTGCCCATTCTCCGCAGAGTATTCTAAAGGCCAAAAAGGCTATAAAAAAGGCGTTTGAAAATCAGATAAAGGGCCTGGGTTTTTCAATAGTTGAAGTTCTTTCTCCTTGTCCCACGTATCTCGGGCTTTCCCCAAAGGATGCGGTAAAGTTCGTAGGAGAAGAATTAATCAAAGAGTACCCTTTAAAAGTTTTTAAGGATATAACATGAAGGAAGAAATAATTTTCGCGGGTTTCGGCGGCCAGGGCATCATGTTTATGGGCAAGGCTATTGCTTACGCGGCAATGAATGAAGGGAAGCACGTTACGTGGATACCTTCTTACGGCGCGGAGGTAAGAGGCGGCACAGCGTATTCCATGGTTATTATTTCAGACGAACCTATCGCGTCGCCTCTTATTAAGGAGCCCACAATATGCGTTGCTATGAACGGCCCGTCTTTCCTGAAGTACGAAGCAAAGATAAAAGCAAACGGACTTCTTGTAATGAACAAGTCTATAATAGACGCTGAAGCTGAAAGAAAAGATATAGATGTTTTAAATATACCTATTACAGCTTTAGCCGCGGAAGCAGGCGATCACAGGATAGGAAATATGGTTGCTCTTGGAGCTCTCTTGGGAAGAAGAAAAATTATCTCCCCAGAGTCGCTAATAAACGGCCTTAAGGATATTGTTTCCAGCACTTATCATAATCTATTGCCTGTTAATGAAAAAGCGATAAGAAAGGGTTTTGAATATGGTTCGCGTTAGGTTCGCGCCAAGCCCGACAGGGTATTTACATATAGGAAGCGTAAGGACAGCCCTGTTTAACTGGCTGTACGCGAGATCTCAGGGCGGCGCATTTATATTAAGAATAGAAGACACTGACCAGAAGCGCTCAAGCGATGTTTACATGGAAGAAATTATAGCTGATCTAAAATGGCTTGGCCTGAACTGGGACGAAGGCCCGTTTTTCCAGACAAAACGATTTGACATGTACCGCTCCAGCGCCCAGAAATTGCTTGAGCAAGGCCTGGCTTATAAAGACGGCGAAGCCATTATATTTAAAATACCAGATGAAAAAGTCAAGATATACGACCTAGTGCACGGTGAGATAGAGGTGGACAATACCCTGATAGACGATTTGGTATTAATAAAATCAGACGGAAGCCCCGCTTATAACTTTGCGTGCGTCATAGATGATATAGATATGCAGATAACGCATGTTATTAGAGGCGATGACCATATTTCAAATACTAATAAACAAGTGGCTGTTTATAACGCGCTTGGGGTAAAGCCTCCGAAATTCGCGCATATACCACTAATATTAGGGCCTGATAAAGCTCCGCTATCCAAACGTTTCGGAGCTGTTTCAATAACCGATTATCGCCAGATGGGATATCTGCCTCAGGCGCTGGTTAATTATCTCTCGCTTCTTGGATGGTCGCCTGGGGACAACAAAGAATTCATGAGCGTGGAAGAGATTGTAAAAAAATTCAGCCTGAAGCGGATAAATAAAACAGGCGCTGAATTCAATCTGGATAAATTAAGATGGATTAACGGGGAACATATAAGAAATCTCGCCCCTGATGAATTCGCCAAAATAGGCATGGATTTCATAAAGCCGGACTGTAGCGAAGAATGGTTCAAAAAATTCGCGGCGCTTTACCACCCCAGGGTTAAAACCCTGATAGAATTCAGGGAAGAGTTTGGCATATTTATGTCGGATGATGTGCAGTACAATCAAGAAGCTGTAGAAAAATTTTTGAAAAAAGACAAGGTTTCGAGTATACTAAGCGTAACAAGAGAACGGCTTGAAAAATTAGACCCTTTTACGCAGGAAAATATAGAAAAAGAATCCAGGGCACTAATAGAAGAGTTGAAGATAGAAAGCGCTGAGTTGATACACCCTCTGAGAGTCGCGGTGACAGGCAAAGCTGTTTCAGCAGGCGTATTTGAAGTCCTGGCTCTTCTGGGCAAAGACAAAGTTGTAACAAGATTAGAGCGCGTTTTAACGCAAACATAAAAATTATGGAAGAAAACAGAAAATTCATAAGAATTGAATGGCCCGTTGTAATAAAATATAAAGCTACAGAAGATCCTCGCTTTGAAGACCATATCGTAGGAAAAAACATAAGCGAAGGCGGCGCAAGGTTTATAGTCTATGAACATTTTTCAAAAGGCACAAAACTCGACATACAGCTCGAGGTGCCCTTTGACTCAACGCCTATATCCACAAAAGGAGAAACAGTCTGGATTAATAAAATAGGCGAACAAGATTCCGGGGTATTTGAAGTAGGCGTAGTTTTCAAAGGCACCGCCCAAAACGACCAGAAACGCCTCAAGACGTATATTGAGAATGAAATAAAAGAAAGAAACAAGACTTAAAAGTTTAACTGCCCTCTAGTGCAATGGTAGCACGACTGGCTCTGGACCAGTTGATTGTGGTTCGAATCCACAGGGGGCAGCCACAGTAATCTCTCAAACTCCAGATGGAGAGATAAGATTAACCCTGATCGGCAATGCTGATCAGGGTATTTTTTATGTCTTTAGGTGCAAAAAAGTGTTAAAATATTAAATATGCAAAGAATAAAGATTTCTCAAAAAAAGATTTACCCATATCTAAAGAGTGTCGGACTTGTTTTCGTCATAACTCTTTTTGGCGAGTTTGTCAAAAGAGGCCTGGAGCCGACAAATCTCGTGATGTTTTATCTACTTGCTGTTGTGATTGCCGCTATTAGATGGGGGCAAGGCCCAGCTATTTTAACTTCGATATTAAGTGTTCTTTCGTTCGATTTTTTTCTAGTACCTCCTTATCTAACATTTAGCGTTGCAGATATTCAATATATTTTTACTTTTATAGGATTTTCAATCGTTGGTATTGTGGTCAGCACTCTTGCGTCAAAGACAAGAGAACATATTATCCAGCGTCAAACAGAAAAACTTCAAACTGCGCTTTTAAATTCTATATCCCATGATTTAAGAACTCCGCTTTCTTCAATTACCGGTTCTTTAACAGCGCTCATTGATAACTACAACAATTTGGACGATATAACTCGCAAGGAACTTTTGGATACAGCTTTTGAAGAATCCGAACGTCTTAATAGGCTTGTAGGTAATCTTTTGGATATTACAAGAGTGGAGGCTAACGCATTAAGAATTAGTCGAAAGCCCTGTGAGTTAAGAGATGTATTGGGATCAGCTCTTGGGCAATTGAAAGAAAAGATAGGTCCCAGAAATATAAAAATAGATATACCTGGGGATTTTCCAGAACTTCCTATGGATTTTTCTTTTATAATGAAAGTGTTTTTCAATTTGATTGATAATGCCCTTAAGTATTCATCTCCCGAAGCATCTATAGACATAAAAGCGACTTTGTTAAGAGATAAAGCAATGATAGAGATTAAAGATCAAGGAATTGGTGTTCCAAAAGAAGACATTGATCGCATTTTTGACAAATTTTATCGTGTTGAAAGACCTCAAAAAATAACAGGAACCGGACTAGGACTTTCTATTTGTAAGGGAATTATTGAAGCTCATGGCGGAAAAATTATGGCCAAAAATAATCCTGACAGAGGCATGACGCTTGTTATTACAATTCCTTTAAATTAATATTGTACTTATGACAGAGAAAAAAAGCCTGAGGATTCTTATAGTGGATGATGAAAAAGCTATTAGATGTTTTTTGAAAGCAGCGCTTTCTTCATATGGCTATAACGTTTTTGAAGCTGCAGCTGGGATAGAGGCGACAGAAAAATCTATATCGCTACATCCAGACGCAATTATTCTTGATCTTGGTCTTCCTGATATTGATGGCATAGAAGTGCTTAGAAAAATCCGTAAAAGATCAAAGGTGCCTATTATTATTTTATCAGTAAGAGAAGACCCGATGGAAAAAGTTTCAGCTCTTAATGCCGGGGCTGATGATTATCTTACAAAACCTTTTAATACTAAAGAACTTCTTGCTCGTCTTAAAGCAGTGATGCGCCGTCTTTTACCTTCTGACAAAGACGAAATTTTTAAAATGGGTAAACTTTTAGTAGATATAACAAAACATCAGATAACAGTTGATGAAAATCAGGTGGATTTAACACCTATAGAATACGATATTTTAAAGCTTCTTATTTTAAATGCTGGTAAGATTGTTACTCATAAGCAGATTCTACGGGATGTTTGGAATAAGGGCGAAAACTTGGAAGGCGTTTTGCATCTTTTGCGAGTGACGATTAGTAACTTGCGCAGCAAGATAGAACCTAACCCTAACAGGCCAACCTATGTTTCAACAGAACCTGGCATTGGATATCGTCTTTATTCAGGCGATTGATTTTCTATACGCAACGCAGTTTTAAAGCCCCACCTATATACTATCATTTTTGACCTTTTATTGACTTGTGCTACTGTTAATTCGAATGTAAACTTAAACAGTAAGAATTATAAGGGTAATAGATTATAGACTGCCTTCACGGCAGTTTTTTCTTATACCTAAGAGGGTTAGAAACATGAACAAGGCATTTTCTATTTGGAAAAAATTTACACCTTATCAGTTGATAGTGTTAGGATATCTTCTAATTACAGTTATAGGCGCATTTCTGCTATTTCTCCCAATATCATCAGCTAAAGGCACATACCAATCATTTCTTGACGCCTTATTCTTAGCAACCTCAGGAATAAGCACAACTGGACTATCAGTTGTTGATATTGGAAGCTATTATTCGCTATTCGGACAGATTGTGCTTATGTGTATTTTCCAAATAGGGGGCATAGGATACATGACTTTTATTGTTTTTATGATGTATCTTTTAGGCGTCAAAGCTTCAATTAAGACTAGTATTGTGGCAAAAGAATCCTTGGCAGGCGCAAATGCAGAATTATTCAGAAGATTTTTTCTTACAGTCCTGTTATATACCTTTATCTTTGAATTTAGCGGGGCTGTGATCCTTGCTTTATTTTGGACGAGAGAGTACCCATTAGGGCATTCTATTTATCTGGGCATTTTTCACTCCATTTCTGCTTTTTGCACTGCGGGTTTTTCTGTTTTCCCGGATAGTCTTATGAAATATCAATATAACACGCTGGTAAATATTACAATTATAGTTGTTTCTCTGGCCGGCGGCATAGGTTTCTTCGTTCTGAAAGACATGAATGGTTATATAATAAAAAAATTCAAAAAACAGTATCCATGCAGATTAACATTGCATACGAAAATTGTTTTGATAGTTACGTGTATAGTTGTATTGGCAGGCACTATAGTAATATTTTTATCAGAAATCTGGCCTAAGACCATTGGTAATTATGAAAAAATATTAGCTTCTCTGTTCCAGGCAGTTTCTGCTTCTACAACTGACGGGTATAACACAATCGATATAGGGAAAATGAGCGCAGTAAGTTTAACTACTATAATGTTTCTCATGTTCGTAGGAGCGTCTCCCGGAAGCACCGGAGGGGGAATCAAGACAACAACACTTGCCATAGTGCTCATTTTTTTATATTCAGAATTGCAGGGAAGAAAAAGCAATGTATTCAAAAGAGAAATCTCTGATAGATGTATTCATGATGCTATTGTAGTATTTTCATGTTTTATGTTAGTAGCTTTTTTAGCTATAACGATATTAACTATTACAGAAAAGACATCTTATATTCAAATTTTATTTGAAACATACTCAGCTTTAGGAAATACCGGCCTTTCAACTGGAATTACTTCTAGCCTAAGCAAGATAGGAAGACTAGTTTTGATAATTACGATGTTTATAGGAAGGGTTGGGCCATTGGTTATTGCTTATGCTATTTTCTCCAACTCTAAACAGCTTGATTTTAGATACCCCAAGGAAGATGTTTTTGTAGGCTAAATATTTTACCATGTCTACTTTTCCGGATGGACATCTGCGTTAAGAGATAGAGTTATAACCTATACAGCTTAGCGCAGCCACAGTAATCTCTTAAATTCCAGATGGAGAGATAATAAGAACCCTGATTAGCGATGCTGATCAGGGTATTTTTTATGTCGCGATGTGTCAAAGAGTTAGAGCATTATTTTCTCAAGCGTAGTGTAGCAATTATTCGACGATATATTGAATATTTTGATTGAATAATAGATGAGGAACTGGAAAATAGCTTACAATCTTAGTATTTGTGGTAGAATAGTGCAAAAAGAGATGGAATAAAGAAAGCACCATTGTGGTGATCATCAACGATGCAGAAAAATATACCCAGGTCCTGATTTTTTAACTGAGATGAACGATTATTCCAATAGACTTACTACAAAACGAAAACTTTGGTCATGAGCGAATCGCTAATCTTGTAGTCTGAAAAAGAAAAGAGGATAAAAAATGGACAGAAGACAAATTGGGTGTTTGATAGGTGTTGTGATATTGTTAGCTTGGGTTTCTATAACGTTTGCGGAGACTATACCTGAGGAGGCGCAACGTTACATGGCGCGCGGGTTTGCCGCGGTAGAGATGGCCAAGACGTTGAAGGATTACGAACGGGCTGTCCGCGAGTTTGAACAGGCAGCGAAGCTCGCGCCGAACTGGCCAGACGTTTATTCCAACCTTGGCTCTGTCCAGGCCAAGGCCAGAAACTACGGCGAGGCTATGCGGTATTACAAACGCTATCTTGAACTCGCCCCCCAAACCCCAGACACAGCGAAGGTCCGAGAGGAAATCTACAAATTTGAGTATTGGGTAGAACAGGAGAATTTGAAAAAAGATCTGAGAAAAGAAAAGGGGAGGTTCAGTCTGGAGGATGGGGTTATTTATGACTCACAGCTTGGGCTTGAATGGGCGCCTTCTGACGGACATGTCTTGAACCACTATCAGGCAGAGGGGTATGTCCGGGGATTAAGCCTTGCCGGAGGTGGATGGCGGCTGCCGACAAGGGAGGAACTTAAGAGCTTATATGATAAAACCAAGCCCGGCAATGTCGATCCTGTTTTTGGTGTTGGTGACAAGTGGGTATGGACATCGGAATTGTGGAATGAGGCGTCCATACCTGGCGCGGTTGGCTTCTACTTCTATGATGGCGAAGTAAAAGGCGGCGACCGCGACAACATAAATCGCCAGAGCAACAGGCGCGCTCTGGCAGTGCGGTCCGGCCAGAGTATTGTGGATTCCGAAAAGGCTTCTGCTGTCAGCCCCCCTATAGGTGCACACAAAGGAGTCCGCACCTATAAATCCCAATAAATGCGTAGGTGAATCAGTTGATGGCAAATTTACTGGTAAAGGAACTTTCACTATTTTTTGAAAGGCCTGGAGCCATTAAATAAATATACTAGCATATCTACTTCAAGTTGATTTTGAGGCGTAATGTTCGTAGGTTAATCCATGGAGGTGGCTAGTGAGAAATTTTAATGTGCGTAAAGGCTTGGCGTTCATGGTTGTGGGTATGACAGTTCTTGTATCGTCGGCGTATTCAAAAAGCATTGCGGGCCAGCAGAGTGAGCCCAAAGGTTATCCGATCGCAACCGAGGTTATTACGACGTTGGAGCGGACCATTGTGCCTGCGCCAAAGCCGGCGCAGAAGGTTTTTCTTAATGAGCTTTCAAAATATGATCGATATGGTTATGGCAAATGGAGTTTCGGAGGGCCGCTTATGGTCGATAAGCGCCTGGACATTATGGGCAGTACCTATAATGGTCCATCTGTTGCTAGAAAAGAAAAGCTTTTGAGATTTTTTACGATCTCGGATATTCACATTACCGATAAAGAAACTCCGAATCAGTTTATCTATTTGCAGCGCTTGCATGAGGGGTCCCCCATTGGCGGAGCGCTTTATTCTGGAACCATGTTAAGTACGACGCAGGTGCTTGACGCTGCTGTTCAGACGGTCAATGCTCTTCATAAAAAGGATCCGATCGATTTTGGCCTTTCCTTGGGCGATGCTGCCAATAGCACACAATACAATGAATTGAGATGGTATATTGATGTTCTAGACGGGAGAGTCATTAATCCTAGTTCTGGAGCCCATCTGGGCGCTAAGACCGTTGATTATCAGAAACCTTTTAAAGCGGCCGGGTTGGACAAGGCGATTCCTTGGTATCAGACGATTGGCAACCACGATCATTTCTGGATCGGGTCTATTCCTGTTAACGATACGTTGCGTAAGACCTTTATCGGCGAGAATGTGATTGCGATGGGGGATGTGCTTAAAGATCCTAGAAATATTAGCAAGCCGGATTATTACATGGGCGTTGTTGATGGATCTAAGCCTTACGGTGATGTGAAATTTGCGGGACCTGTTTCGGATTTCAAGGCGCCACCGCAGGTCGTAGCTGATCCGGACCGCCGCTCACTTTTGAGAACGGAATGGTTGAAAGAGTTCTTTACGACCACATCAAATCCGGTTGGCCATGGGTTTAATGCGGTTGACGCCGATAAGGGTTTTGCCTGTTACAGCTTTGTGCCGAAAGCAAGCGTGCCGATCAAAGTGATCGTACTTGATGATACTCAAAAAGAAGATGATGGGTCGGCTGACATCCATGGCCATGGTTTCTTGGATCAGGCGCGTTGGGATTGGCTTAAGAAAGAATTGGCTGACGGGGATACGGCGGGGCAGCTGATGATTATTGCAGCGCATATACCAATAGGCGTTGAAGATCCTAAGTCTGAAATGGGTTGGTGGCTTGATCCTCAAAATGCTGTCACGTTACCGGATCTTTTAGCTGAGCTTCATAGTCACCCGAATTTGCTGGTGTGGCTTGCTGGCCATCGGCATTTGAATACGGTTAAAGCGTTTGTATCACCGGATGCGGCGCGGCCTGAGTTGGGGTTCTGGGAAGTTGAAACATCGTCGTTAAAGGATTTCTTACAACAGTTTAGAACCTTTGATATTTACCGCAATAGTGATAATACTATTTCCATCGTTACGGTTAACGTTGATCCGGCGGTCAAGGCTGGGACGCCGGCAGCAAAATCGCGCAAATATGCGGTTGCGACGCAGCAGATGGTTAGTGCGGACATAGCTAGATATAATCCGACTAATGATCCAACAATCAAGCCTATGCCCACGGGGTCGTACAATGCCGAGCTGGTTAAACAGTTGAGCCCGGAGATGCAGGCGAAATTAGAAAATTTTGGAGTTTCGGCAAGTAAATAATGTGTTGATTGTTTAACGAGAGATGGGGACGTGTCAAAAAGGGACACGTCCCCGTAAGTCCTTTAAGCACGCCTTACGTAATCCCCCCCTATTTTAAAATAAAATAAAAATATTTGAAAGAAAACTTCCTCGAGATGTGTCTTATATGGTAGAGGAGAAAGGAGGCGGGTATGGGAGAAATGATTCCGGAGGAAGGAATTGAGCGGAAGATATTTATGATTCGCGGGCATAAGGTTATGTTGGACAGAGACTTGGCAAAATTATATAGAGTAACTACTGGAAACTTAAATAAAACAGTAAAAAGAAATCTTGAGCGCTTTCCTGAAGACTTTATGTTTCAGCTAACCAAAGATGAGGAAAATTCTTTAAGATTCCAATCTGGAAGCTTAAAAAGAGGGCAACATACTAAGTATTTGTCATATGCATTTACAGAACAAGGCGTTGCGATGTTGTCTAGCGTATTGCGAAGCAAGCGTGCTATCCAGGTTAACATAGCCATTATGCGAGCATTTGTAAAGCTGAAGCAAATTCTATCTATGAATAAGGAACTTGCGTATAAATTGTCCGAACTTGAACATAAAATAGAAAAGCATGACGGAGATATTCAGGCGATATTTGAAGCCATTCGCAGGCTCATGGCGCCTCCTCCGGTAAAGCCGAAGCCGCAGATAGGTTTTAAGCCTAGTCTAGACTAAAATAAAAATATTTGAAAGAAATCCAGCCTCGAGATGTGTCTTATGCGGTAGAAGGATTTTATGTTTTTCCTTACAAAGCAAGAGGTTATGAGCTTGAAGTCGCAATTTGCGACTTCAAGTTGGGGAGGAGAGTTTTATTATGCAGATAGTTATAAAAGTGATATAATTGAAGAAATCCTATATATTAAACTGGGAGACTCTTTAGAAAACAAAAATTATGCAACTCATAATCCATCGCGGTACACATGAAATCGGCGGTAGCTGTGTTGAAATTAGTACAAAAAAGACCAGGATCTTAATTGATTTTGGCATGTCTTTAGTAAATGCCAAAGAAGAGAAATTTGATTCCAAAGAGCTTATTGATAAATCAATAGAAGAGCTTAAGAAATCAAACATCCTCCTTAATATAAAAGGCTTATATAATAACGGAGAAAAAGCAATAGATGGTATATTGATTTCCCATGCCCACATGGATCATTATGGGTTCTTAAATTACGTCCATAAGGATATTCCTATCTATATGAGTAAAGGAGCGGATGAGCTTATAAAAATATCCAGTATTTTTACGCCAAATAAGCTTAGTAAAATAAACAGCAAAATAATTAATAAAAAATATTTTAATATAGGTGATATAAAGGTTACGCCTTATCTGGTGGATCACTCGGCATTTGATGCGCTTGCGTTCCTGATAGAAGCTAGTGGCAAAAGATTGTTTTATTCAGGAGATTTTAGAGGCCATGGCCGCAAGAGAACCTTATTTAACCAGATATTGGAAAATCCACCCAAAGATATAGATTGCCTTCTAATGGAAGGCTCCATGCTTGGAAGAGGCGATCAAAAATATGAAGACGAGGCAGCAATTGAGAAAAAAATAGCGGGGATTCTTAAATCGGCAAATAGCATCACTTTTTTATTCGCGTCATCGCAGAATATAGACAGGCTAGTTTCAGCATATAAAGCTTGCCTTAGAACGAGCTCAATTTTTGTAATAGATATTTACATTGCTTATATACTAGATAGGCTCCGCAAGGTATCAAAACATATACCTCAGTTTAATTGGCGTAATATCCGGATAAAATTTTATAAGGATCAGGCTGATACATTGGCGAATAAGGTATCTACGCAGACCCTTTATTATTACAATACAAAAAAGATAGATATTGAAGAGCTAAAGAGAAAGAAGAGCAGGATACTTATGCTTTCAAGGGATAACTCGATATTTCCAAGGATTGTAAAGGAATTAGATAATATAGAAGGGGCAAGGATAGTCTATTCTATGTGGGATGGTTATTTAAAGCCTGATTTTGAAGAATATTGCGCCAAAAAAGGCCTTATAATAGAAAAGGTCCACACAAGCGGCCATGCAACAATAGATGATTTAAAGGCTTTTAGCGATGCATTAAAGCCAGGAGTTTTAATCCCAATCCATACTTTCGAAGCGGAAAGATACCCAGGCTTATTCCAAAATGTTAAATTACTAAAAGATGGAGAGGTGTTTTTAATATCATAGCTGTCCTATTTAGGTACACCCTAGAGTCCTTCTTGTCGCTTTAAAATAAAATAAAAATATTTGAAAGAAAATCACCTCGAGATGTGTCTTATATAGTAGGGGAGAAAGGAGGCGGTTATGGGAGAATTAGTTCCGGAAGAAGTAATCGAACGGAAGATATTTATGATTCGTGGACATAAGGTGATGCTGGATAGAGATTTAGCGGAACTTTATGGGGTAGAAACAAAGGTGCTAATTCAAGCTGTTAAGCGTAATGTTAAGAGGTTTCCAGAAGATTTTATGTTTCAACTTATTGAAGATGAATTTGATAACTTGAGGTCACAAATTGTGACCTCAAGTTGGGGAGGAACAAGATATTTGCCGTATATATTTACAGAACAAGGAGTTGCGATGCTTTCCAGCGTTTTAAATAGCGAAAGAGCTATTCAAGTTAATATTGCTATTATGCGGGCATTTGTAAAGCTGAAGCAAATTCTATCTATGAATAAAGAGCTCGCATATAAGTTGACAGAACTTGAACATAAAATAGAAAAGCACGATGAAGATATTCAGGCGATATTCGAGGCCATACGCAGGCTCATGGCGCCTTCTCCGATAAAATCGAAGCCGCAGATAGGTTTTAAGCCTGAATAGGGGTATCTTATTGTTTTTGATTTTCCATTGTGATAAAATGAAACGAAGGACGTAAAACAAGGGACGTTTCAAAAAGGAACACGTTAAGGATAATAGAAGGGAAAAAACATGAAGAAGATATTGATTATACTAACTGTAATATTTCTTATTTTTATCGCAGCGATAATAATCTTCGCATTAACATTTGATGTTAATAGATATAAAGGCGTTATTATTGAAAAGGCTAGCCAGGCAATGCAAAAGGATGTCGCGTTAGAGCGTATTTCGCTTGATTTTAGCCACGGGCTTGGATGTAGGATAGACGGCCTGGCTCTGAAAGAAAAAAATACAGAATGGAATAGCGCATGGCTAAAGGTTGCGAGCGCTGAAGTAAGTTTGAGGATATTGCCTTTATTTAAAAAGGATATACAGGTAAACCGAATAGAAATACAAGGGCTGGATTTGAAATTGAGTGACCAGCTCTTAAAACAACCTGTACAAGTTTCGGATTCTTCTCAGGAAAAAATTGATGCAAGCGCGGTGGCGTTAGGAGCTTTGAAGTTTCTCGCAAAGGAAATTGTGATAAAAGATTCCATAATAGCCTATGTACCGGAAAAAAGCAAAGATGCGATAAAAATAGGCGTCTCTACCTTGACGCTCAGCAATGTCTCGCTTTCCGGGCCTGTGCGTGTCAACGCAGTGCTTTCGACGCTTGATAAAGGCAGAGATAATATCATTATAAAAGGCACAGTGTTTCCAGAACTATCTACCAAGGCGCCTTACGTCAAAGATCTTGATCTAGAGATAGACGTTGGAGGAATTGATATATCGGGATTTTTGCGTACGTTTGGCTATGAGCAGATTGCGGGACAATTGAAGGATAAAAAGGTGAATGGCATTGTTAAGGCGCATGCCGAAAAGATTTTTCTCAATCAGGATAAGATATTTGATGCAAATGTTTCACTAAAACTTTCCGAATTTGAAACAGACGCCCTGCCCCTAAAAGGAGGCGTAAAAAATCTTACGCTGGATGCGGAACTTTCCGGCAAAGATCTGATAATCAGGAATTGTTCCGGGCTAGTCGCGGGGGGAAATATTTCAGCGTCAGGCACAATAAAAAATATAAAGGATGTGGCTTCTCAAAAAGGCATACTAGAGGCTGAGAATATATTAGCGCGATTTAACCTGCAAGACTTTGATTTATCAGAGCTTGCGGCTATGTCCGGCAACGAGGATATTGTGAAAGTGCTAAAAGAGAAAATTATCGAAGGCAATGTGACAATTAAAAGCGATAAATTTTCTCTTAGCCAGACAGGGAATTTATCAGGCCTCTCTATTTTGCTTTCAAAAGGAATGACCGACATTGTTCCAATACAGGGCGGGGTAAAAGATATTGAGCTTGAAGTGGTTTTGGAACAGGGCAATCTCTTGGTGCGCAAGCTTTCCGGTTCCGTGGCTAGCGGCACTTTTTTAGTTCAAGGTTCGATTAAGGATATATTTTCTTCGCAGGTTTTAAATTTTGATATCTTATGCAGCGGCATAAATCTGGATAGTTTGCTTTTGCAGGCTTCCCCTGGGTTGCCTGTTTTTCAGGGAATAGCGAATTTAAAAGCGGCTATTACCGGGCAAGGGTTCCAACAGGACCAGCTTATGCAAAGTCTGGCCGGATCAGGTTCATTGAATGTTGACAAGCCGGTGCTCAAAAATATGAATGTCTTGCGTGTTGCATTTGACAAGATGGATATGATACCGGGATTAGTCACTATGCTCAGGGAAAATCTCCCAGAAAAATATACGGAAATGCTTAAACAAAACGACACTAATTTTAAACCAATGGATATCGTCTATACTGTCTCGCAAGGCAAGCTGATTTTTAAAGATATAAGCGTTGAATCAGATAGTTTTCTTGTAAAGGCTCATGGCGCGGTTGGGTTTTCGGGAGATATTGAGGTCAACGCTCATTTATTTATCGCCCAGGATCTTTCGCAAACTTTTATGAATACTGTGAAAGAGCTTAGATTTCTTGCGGATGAGCAGGGCATGATCAATATGCCGCTTACCGTAACTGGCAAAGCGCCGCAAGTGCTGGTGAATATAGACAGGGACTATGTGTTGCGCAGGCTTGTCGTTTCAAAAGGCAATGAACTCCTGGAAAATATTTTCAAGAAAAAAGATGAATCTCCCGGAGAACCGCAACCCCAACAAGATACGCAAAATTCGAATATGCAGCAGAAAAAAGACGGATCTTCCGAACCGGCGACTTTGATTAAATCTATATTTGATATTATCGGTTCACAAGATAAGTGAGAAATTATAGCCGTCCTATTTAGGCGCATTCTCTTACTTCCTTTTATTTTTTCCAAAAGATTTTATGTTTCTCCTTACAAGACAAGAGGACGTGCCCACCACCACGGTTTATTGCGAATAATTATAAAAGTGGTATAATTAAGCTACGATATCATTATAGGAGAATTTCAGAACAGTACAAAAACTATGCTTAGCACCGCAGGTTTTACTTTTACCAATCTTATTGCTGGTTTTATTTTTAGCGGGATAGGCCTTGTCGCTTTTGTTTACGGGAAAAAAGAAGGCAGTTTTAAACCGCTTTCAATCGGTATAGCTCTTATGGCATACCCCTATTTTTTAACAAGCACTTTCTGGCTGTATGCGGTAGGCATCGGTTTATGCCTGCTGTTGTATTTTTGGCGGGATTGACAATTATTAAAGGTATTCGATGATCGATAATAAACACAAAGACCCTCTTCACGGCGTCACTCTTGAAATGATCCTTACTCATCTGGTTGAAAAATACGGATGGGAAGAGATGTCCCGAAGAATCAAGATAAACTGTTTCGCAAAAAATCCAAGCATTTCCTCCAGCCTGGCTTTCCTAAGACGAACTCCGTGGGCCAGAAAAAAAGTAGAATGCCTGTACATGGATAAATAAGAATGTTTTGTACCGTTTAGAAAACGCCTTACCAGTCTGTTTTAGGATTACGCTCAAAAGTGTTCCTGATTTCATTAAGCATGATTGGTTCTGAAGAAAAACATCTTTCCTTAAAGATATATCGTATATTTAAATATTGGAACAGGGACACATTGATAAGGGAATTTCAAAACGGTACAAAATCTTAAAAAGGATAAAATGAGCATGAGAGGGTTTCGGTTTTTTTATCGTTTTACTATAGATACCAACTTGACTCAGGAGGAGATTAAGAAAAGGCTCTTTAAAGTGATGGTGCCCTATAAAATGGTTAGATGGTCAAGTCCTCCAGAGCGCTACGAAGGAAAGCTCGATGGTAGTATTTTTAAGATGAAAAAAATAAGGCGCGTAAGAGGCGAAGGAGAGACCCCTCTTATTAAAGGAATAATCCGCAATTCAGTAATTGATTTCTCGGCAGAAGCTTGGGAGGTTTTGTCTTCCGCCGCATTGGTGATTATGCTATTAATAGCGCCATTTTTGTTGAGTTTTTTTACAGGGATTAAATTAACAGGAAGCATGAAAGCCTATTACTTGTGTTTTATTTTTGTTTTTGTGTGCGGGTTCTTTTTTGCAATACAAAAATATAAAAGTAATCTTGCTAAAGATGAGATTGTTTTAAAGGAATTATTTAAATAGCAACAATAGCAGCCCTAAAGTTTGCACTCTGACAATGTTGGTTTGCCAATGGGCCAAAGGGATTTTTAGAGATGAAGGGAGATCGTAATGGCGCTTTCCTGAATTCACAAGAAGCGTATATTTCTTCAATCAGCGCGTTTATAGGGAACTTATAGAAATGATTTTTGAAGAAAACAAGGAAGGAGAAAAAATGAAAAATAACAAAGTAATTGGGATGCTGTTGTTGATCATGGCTGTTTCCACGGTAGTAGGTATGGTTATAGAGAATGCCGCATACTGGCGTATCTATAATTACGTAACGATAATATTCTTCGTGCCAAGCGGCATTATCCTGTTAAAACAAAAATAAGGGTTCTTGTACCTAAATGCACCTAATAACATCGTCTGGTATATAGACACAGGATGTGGGTGGCTTTCTTTAACCTTATTATTAAAGGAGGTCTGGGGTATATGAAAAGGCTAATCAAGATCGTGAATACATTTATTATAGTTAGCACAGTTTTAATTTGCGCGTCTGGCTATCCTATAGTGGCAGCCCAAGATTTTCCAGATTTACCTGTGCAAGTTGATGGGGACATACGGTATATTGAACAGATGAATCGGCTTCTAGATATAGTGATCAGCAAGTCTTCAGTTGCCGGAGGGCGCTCCAGGCATAAGCTTATATTTGGAGGCAATCTTTTCTTAGCCCATGGGGCTTTCATTAAGTATTTTTCCCTGGATGTTCTCCTTAAATATGCGGATGGGTTGAAGGAAGCCGGTATCAGCCGTATCGAGCTTTATATCGGCCCCTCAGCCTGGGCGAATAATGAAAGCGAGACCATCGCTAAATACGACGCCCTTATAAAGCATATCCGCGAGCTGGGGCTAGAGGTGGTCATAAGCCCGGAATACCACCGCGGCTCGTTTGAAGTAAAAAGCGTTTCAGAGCTGGAAAAAATAGTCTTGCCGATTTATGCAGAAATAGCGAAGAAATATCAGCCGGATATCTTTGTAGTTATCCATGAGCCTACGACTATGGCCGGCCGGCTGGGCATTAAAACCACTCCGCAGGAATGGAAAGATTTTGTGGAAAAAGCGGTTATAGCTGTAAAACGGGCTTCTCCTAAAACAAAACTTGGAGCGGGAGGCGAGCATTATGAGCTTCCTTATTACAGACAATGGTTAGGAATTTCTGGACTTGATTATATGACCCTTAATATTTACAATGCGATGAAGCTTAAGGACTATAATCAAATGATTAAGATTGCCAGGGCGCATGGCAAGAAGGTATATATAGAAGAAACATGGCGCTTCCCTTCCGTAGAAGCGGCTCAAGGCAACCAGACGCTGGATCAATTATCCGCGAAAGGCATAGGGCTTGAAAGATATCAAGAGTTAGACTCTAAATGGATTAAGGCGCTTACCTTGTACGCCAATGCATGGGGTCTGGAAGCGATTACTCCTTTTTGGACCACCACCTATTTTAAGTATGTCCAAACAGACGGCAACGCCATAAGTTACGAATACAACTCCCTGGTTGCAGAGGCAATAAACAAGGGAGAACGCACCCCCACATTCCGGACGCTTCAGGCCTTAGCTGAAAAATTCGGTAAAATCAAGTAAAAAACTTGACACTCTGACAATGACGGTTTTGTAAAGTTTATGGCTCTAGAAAAAAGGCTATATTTTAACTTGACATAGGGTAGGGGGGTATGGTATACTTATATTGAAAAGGAGGGACATACCATGAAACAGATAACCACTCATGAAAGCCAGCTCGAATACTTGAAAAAGATTGAGGGCCAGGTAAGAGGCGTACAGAGAATGATTGAGGAGAAAAGATATTGTGTTGATATACTTACTCAGATACATTCCGTTATCGGCGCGCTCTACAGGGTAGAAAACGAGATATTCAGGAAACATACGGAAGGATGCGTAACCCAGTCTTTTAAAGGCAAGTCTGAGAAAGACAAGCAGGAAAAGATAAACGAGATTGTGGAATTAATATCAAAATTCAGGAGAATATCTTGATGCAGGAGGAACCTATGAAAAATATTTATTTAATAATTCTAGGATTAGCCGTGTTTACTGTTATTGGTATTGGTCTGGCATTTGCCTCATGCGGTGAATGCGGCCAGGCAAATACCGCAGCTAAATATTCCGTATCCGGCTCAGTGGCTATTGACGCAGGCAATAAAATCTGCCCTGTTTTAGGCGATCCTATCGATGAGGAGACAAAGGCAACTTATGAATACCAGGGAAAGATTTATAATTTCTGCTGCGCAGGGTGCATTGGGACGTTTAAAAAAGAATCGCAGAAATATGCTGATAAGGTAAGCCAGGAGTTAGAGTCTGCGCAAACTAATGGAGCGCCAAAATAAAAATGAAGAACAGTTTTTTATACTCAACAATAATTATTTTAGCCGTGATTTTAAATAAGCCGGCGTTTGCCGATAGCGCACTTTTTTATAAAGAAGCGAATCTTATAGGCGGTTATTCAGACAGGGACCGCTGGGTTGGTAAAAGCTCAGAGCTGGTTAATTCGGTCGGTTTTGAAGATTATAGGAAGTTCTCGAATGATTACGGAGATTATCTGACTACGGACTTACAGATGCGTATCGGTTATGACAGCATGATGAGCGCCGAAGACGCCTGGGGTATTCAAATACACAACGCCTGGCTTTTGTATAAGCTTGATTATGATAAAAAATTACGGTTGGGCCATTTTGACCCTGCATTCGGCATGGAGCCTCAAGTGGATACGCATGGGACGCTTTTACAGACTCTGGCTATGAGAGATATAGGCTTTAAGAAAGACTGGGGGATGGGCTTGGAGGGATCTTTGTCCAAGTTTGATTACAAAACAGCTTTGCAGCTTGGCTCCGGGATGAGCGTATACAGAAAAGACGGCAGTTTTCTTATGACTTCCAGGATCGGTTCGCCTCCGGCTCAGAATTTTCAATATGGCTTATCCTTTCTTTACGGCAATGTGTTGGAATACGCGGGAATATGGACATTGCCCAGGGATAACCTTGAGTCTAATAAAGCTACCTTAAAGAAAAGGGTTGGGCTTGACAGCCAATACCTGTTTGGCCCGTATCTTTTTAAGGGAGAACTTGTTTATGGCACAGACGACTACAGCGATGTCCTGGGCTATCTGGGAGAGATAGATTATACGCTGCCAAAATATCAAAACTGCGAATTAGAGCTTCAATTTCAATCATGGATAAACGATTTTGGGAGAAGTTCTTCCGATGATTCCACTTTGACTCTCGGGATTTCGTATAAGCTTGATCAAAAAACAACATTACGCGCAGCTTTTTCACATGATCTGAATATGACAGGCCGGAAAGAAGAAGACATGGTTGTGGCGCAATTTTATTTTTTTGGAGTATAGGGAGGCAAGATGCGTAAAATAATTATGGCGGTTTTATTTTTATCAAGTTTTTATACATACGCTTTTGCGGCGGTAGGCTGTAGCTTGGACGATCCTGACAGAGACGTAAAAAGGCTTTTTCCTGATTCGAGCGGCTATAAGACTACTTTTATTACCTTAAAAGAAATCGGAGGCGAGGCGTTGCAAAAAGATGTTGAAAATAAGCTAGGAGACAAGTTAGACTTAGTTTACGAAAATCTAGATGTGGGTTATGCCTATTACGCCGTGTTAAAAGGTAAAGATACCGTAGGCTATATCCACGGAGTGAATCAAAAAGGTAAATTCGGCGTACTTCAGCTTGTAGTAGCAACGGATTTGCAGGGGAAGATCCTGGAGTTCTATTACCAGAAAATATCTTCTCCTGAATCCGCGAAATTTCGCGCCAAAATTTTTACCGATCAGCTCAAAGATCTGAGTTTGGCGGATTTTTACAAATATGATGTTTCAGGGAAAAATACGCAGGATGGAGCGGTATCAAAAATTGTTGACCCCACCGCTAATAGCTCCGAAGATTTTAAAGCAACCATCAGGGGGATAAAAAAGAACCTTATCTTGCTAGAGGAATTCCTGCGCGTTAAAGCAAGTGAAGGAGGTAAATAGAATGAAAAATTTATATAGAGTTCTTTTCGGCGTTATTTTAATCTCATGTTTAATTGTAAGCGCAAGCTGCGCAAGACAGGAAAAATATGGACAGGAAATTTCAAATCGCTATTTGACCCCCATAAAAAATATCTTAGCTGATCCTAAGGCGTACGAAAGTAAGATTGTGACAATAGGCGGAAAAATCGATAATGAATGCCAGACCGGGTGTTGGTTCTATGTTAAAGTAGCTGATGGGAACGCAGTTATATATGTGGATATTGGCAAGTCAGGGTTAGCCATACCTCAATATACAGGCAAGAGAGTACTGGTAGAAGGGGAAGTTATTATTAAAGAATCAGGGCCCATGATCCAGGGGAAAGGAGTTGAGATCCAATGAGACTCATGTCAGTAGCTTTTAAAAATCTTAAGAGGAAGAAGATCCGCTCGTTTCTTACTATCGGAGGAGTAGCTATTGCAGTAGCGGTTTTGGTCAGCCTGATTGGATTTGATACCGGATATCAGAGGGCGTTGGCAGGCGATATAGATAAGATGGGATATCAGGTTTTGGTGACTGCAAAAGGGTGTCCGTACGAAGCTGCAACGCTGATGCTTAAAGGCGGCGGCGGACTGCGTTATATGGAGCAGACTATATATGATAAGATAATAAAAGATGGCAGAATCGACAAGGTAACCCCGCAGTTAATTGCTACAGAGTTTGATAAGGACAGGCAGAGCGGCCAAGGCGGAATCGCGCTGTATATGGGAGTGGATAATTCTTATCTGAAATTAAAACCCTGGGTAAAATTTAAAGTAGGGAACTGGTTTTCAAACGATGATGCGGACGAAGCTATTATGGGTTACGAAGTGGCTGAGCTTGAACAACGGCTGCCGGGAGATGAAATTTTTGTACCGAACTTAAATAAAGTTTTGAAAGTTATAGGTATCTTTGAAAGAACAGGCACGCAGGACGACGGCGTGGTTTTTTTACCTTTGAAAAGCGCGCAGAGAATATTTAACCTTCCTGATAAACTTACCGGCATAGGCATTAAACTAAAGGATATCGGAGAATTGGCGGCTTTTGAAGAAGCTTTGTATAACGAACCAGGCATTCAGGTAATCAGCATGGCAGAGGTAAAAGGCACTATATTCAATCTCATATCCTCTGCGAAAGTAATGACTAACTCTGTTGCTGTTATTGCTATCCTTATTGCCGTGATAGGCGTAATCAATACTATTCTAATGTCGGTTTTCGAACGGACCAAAGAAATAGGAGTGATGAAAGCCATAGGAGCGTCGCGATTAGATATTTTCAGGATTATCTGGCTTGAGACTACGTTTATTTGCGTTATTGGAGGTATTGCAGGGGATATAATAGCTATTCTAGGGTCGAGCGTCGTGGAATATATCTTAAGGCATATTCTGCCGTATGCGCCAAAAGGGCAGCTTGTGTTGATTACGCCATGGCTTCTTGGGATTTCATTTATAGGGGCGGTGATTATGGGTTTGATAGCCGGTATTTATCCTGCGCTCCGGGCTTCTTCCATGAGGCCTGTTGAGGCAATAAGGATGGGGGATTAACCATGACCGATATTTTAATTAAAGCGCAGAAAATCATAAAGACATATAAACTTCTCGCAGAGGAGATTAATGCTGTCAGGGATGTGGATTTGGAGATACGGCAGGGAGAATTTATAGCTATCATGGGGCCGTCCGGTTCAGGCAAAACTACGCTGCTTGATATTTTAGGTTGCTTGGATAAAGTGTCTGGCGGAAAACTGGAAGTTTTAGGCAAGGATGTTTCCTTATTAAAAGAGAGCTCTTTGGTGAATATACGGCGCAGGAATATGGGTTTTGTATTTCAGGATTTTCTGCTTATACCTACGCTGACCGCCCTGGAAAATGTAAAATTGCCTTTGCTTTTTGCGGGGCTACGCGAAGAGAGCGAAAAGGCAATAGGGCTGCTTCAAAAAGTAGGGCTGGCCCATCGCATCAATCATCTGCCAAAAGAAATGTCCGGAGGAGAAAAGCAAAGGGTGGCGATTGCCAGGGCGCTTGTAGCTTCTCCTAAAATATTATTTGCTGATGAGCCAACTGGAAATCTGGATACAAAAACCGGCAAAGAGATATTTCAAATCCTGAAAGAATTAAATCAAAAAGACGGCCTGACAGTAGTTTTGACTACACATAATAATGAACTTGGCTCTCAAGCCTCCAGGATTATCTATCTCAGAGACGGCGTTATAATCTCCAGAGAAGAGTCGGGATGTCATAGCCGTTCTGTTTAGGCACCCCCCCAGCCAAGTTATAAATTATTGCGCACATAATTATAAAAGTGATATAATTAAAGAAATTCTCTATACGTCGGATTATGGGTTCCTTAACCGCAGAAGACATATCAATTAATATTGGATATCCAGCTTCTTAGTGGTAAAATAAATGCGGTAAGTTCAAAATATTTTCTTCAATCAAAAGCAGAGGTTTTATTTAAAGTACAATAAAATAAAAATATGCTTATATTGGTAGGAATAATAGCTTTTGTCAGCGAATATCTGGATTCTGGCCTGGGCATGGGATATGGAACTGCTCTTGCACCTATACTCATTATCCTGGGATTTGATCCGTTAAAAGTTGTGCCCGCGATTCTAATATCGCAGCTTATTACGGATATAGCCGCTTGCATAGCTCATCATAAGCTGCATAATGTAAACCTAGAGATTAAATCTAAAGATTTTAAGGCAGCGCTTATCCTAGGATTGATAAGCGCTGTAGGCGTTATTTTGTCGGTAATCGTAGCGTTAAAGATTCCAAAATGGCTGCTAACGCTTTATATCGGGTTACTGGTGCTATCCATGGGCGTTCTTATCCTGGTCACCATAAAAAAGCCTGTGCAATTTTCCTGGCGCAAATTAATGGCAATTAGTTTTCTGGCAGCTTTCAATAAAGGGATATCGGGCGGAGGGTACGGCCCTTTAGTAATGGGCGGACAGATGCTTTCCGGAGTATGCGCGAAGAATGCCATAGGGATTACAGCTTTTGCAGAAGCCATCACTTGTTTTGTCGGATTTATGATTTACCTGATAATGGGCAAAAGCATAGATTGGAAACTTACAGGACTATTGGTTATCTGCGCTACATGCGCCGTGCCTGTAGCTGCCATTACCGTAAAAAATATTAATTCCGAAAGGCTTAAAAGATACGTAGGCATCCTGATCACTATCCTGGGCCTTTTTACTCTTTTAAAAATAAGCGGTTCATAAGGATTTCATGACTTACCTGGATGAGCTTGAGAACAAAACTATTTATATAATACGGGAAGCGTACGCCCGTTTTAAAAATATAGGCCTGCTCTGGTCTATAGGCAAGGATTCCACCTCTCTTTTATGGATTATCCGCAAGGCGTTCTTTGGAAAAATTCCTTTCCCGGTTATTCATATTGATACAGGCTTTAAATTTAAAGAGATATCTGAATTCAGGGACAAATACTCCGAACAATGGGGCCTTGATCTTATTATAAGCAGGAACGAAAAAGCTTTAAAAAGAGAAATGAACCCGGAAAAAGGAAGATTTGAGTGCTGCAACGCTTTAAAGACAGAGGCGCTGAAGATAACGTTAAAAGAGCGCAATCTTAAGGCGTTGTTATTGGCTATCAGGAGGGATGAGCACGGTATCAGGGCGAAAGAAAGATATTTCTCTCCGCGGGCGATTGATTTTAAATGGAACTACCAGGACCAGCCTCCGGAACTTTGGGATCTGTATAAGTCAAAGATAGAAGCTGAACAGCATTTCCGGGTTCATCCGATGTTGCATTGGACAGAGCTGGATATATGGAGATATATCCAAAGAGAGCGCATGCCTATAGTGGGACTTTATCTCGCTAAAAAAGGAAAAAGGTATAGAAGCATCGGATGCGAAAGATGCTGCACTTCAATCAAATCAAACGCAGGCAGTATTAAAAAAATAGTCGGAGAATTAGAGGTTACAAAAATAGCTGAAAGAAGCGGGCGCAGTCAGGATAAAGAAAACTCATATACAATGCAAAAATTGAGAAGCTTGGGATATATGTGATATCAGTGCATCAGCTATAACAACAATTTATGGATATAAAAGCAAAAAAAGAGACCGTTAAGATTGTAATTATAGGGCATGTGGATCATGGGAAGTCGACATTGATAGGAAGGTTGCTGCTTGAAACAAACTCTTTGCCCAAAGGGAAGATTGAAGAAATCAAAAAAATTTCCAGGACCCTGGGGAAAGATACCGAGCTGGCCTACCTTGCGGACCAATTAAGAGAAGAAAGGGTTCGGAGCGCCACCATAGACACTACGCAAATATTTTTTAAAACACGAAAGAAAAAATTCGTTATAATAGACACCCCGGGCCATGTGGAATTCCTGAAAAATATGATTACCGGAGCGAGCTTGGCCCAGGCAGCGGTGCTAGTAGTGGATGCAAACGAAGGCGTAATGGAGCAAACAAGGCGGCATGCCTTTATTGCAAGCATGCTGGGTATAGACAAGATTGTAATCGCTTTTAATAAAATGGACATTGTAGGTTACGAAGAAAAAATATTTGATAAAGTAAAAAACGAGTTGTCTATTTTTCTTGAAGACCTAGACGTGAGGCCTCTTTTTATGGTTCCCGTGTCCGCCAGAGAAGGCGTAAATATCAGCAGGCGGTCTCAAAAGACAATTTGGTATAAAGGCCCTTCCTTGACGGAGGCGCTTGAGTCATTAAAATCAGACAGGGAAGCTGTAAAAAAACCTTTGAGGTTTCCGGTGCAGGATATTTACGAGATAGGCAGAGAAAAGATAATCGTGGGGAAGGTGGCCTCTGGGGTTATAAAAAAGCGCCAGGGGGTTATTTTTTTGCCGTCTTTTAAAGGAGCGAAAATAAAGGACATCAGGATTTTTAAAAAATACGGCAAGAGAAAAGCCTCTTCCGGAGAGAATATTGGCCTTGTCCTGGACAGATCTTTCCCTGTCAAAAGAGGCGAAGTCATTATTCAGGCGGATGATCCGAGAAAGAGCGTAAATAGTTTCAAAGGAAATATCTTTTGGATGTCCGAGGAACCGCTAAGAGTTAATAAAACAATAACGTTGCGGTGCGCAACGCAGGAAGTGGAATGTATTGCAGAAAAGATAGAGAAAAGGATCAATACCTCGACGTTCGATTTAATAGAAAAGGATGCGATTGAGCTTAAATTAAATGAAGCCGGCGTAGTGGTGTTCAGAACGGAAAAACCGGTCGTTATAGAGAAATTCTCTTTTATAGAAGAGCTCGGAAGATTTGTGATAGAGCGGGGATATGATTTACAAGGGGCGGGAGTGATACTCTAATCTGCCAAAGCTACGCCGCTATTTTTTTAGAACAAAGGTTCCCCTTCAAAGCCGCATTTTTTCAAAGCTGCTTTATCAAAACCAATAATTTTTAAAATAGTAGGAGTTATATCATAGATTGAAGGGTTTTTTCTTTCTATTTTTTTGTTAGAAAAAATTACTCCCGGGACAAGGCTTGGATCAAATAGATGAGAGCCGGACCATTTTTTCAGATTATCTTCAATTAAATTTTCCGGTGCCGCGCCTAAAGCGGTTTGCCACGAAGCCCCATACCCGATATTGAAACCCAGATAAAGATCAGGGGACTCGGCCGCATATTTTCCCCGAAAGATGTCCTCTCTTAAATAAACCGCGTTAATTACCGGCGTATCGTATTTCTCGTCACGCCACTGGCTTATTTTTCCGGACAACTCTTTTTTCAGAAGCTCTGTTTCTTTGCCGGGGGAGACTATCCCGCTTTTTTCTCTACCTATCTGGTTGATATAGATGCCGCCAAAACCTATGGCGTAAGCCTTGGTTTCAGACCATTCGACGTCTTCCAGTAATTCCGAACCGGATTTAGCATACGGATCTATTAATTTCAGATAACCGTTTTTTCTGAGCCAGCTATTAATATGCGCGGATCTTCTGAACGCGCCGAACCCGTGGTCTGATAATGAGATAAGCGCGTCGTCATCGCCTACGGTTTCCAAAACCTTTCCCAACACGCTGTCCATTTTTTTATACCAATTCCGTATGGTTTCTTTGTATTCCAAGGAAGCGTTTTTTTCATATAGAGGGCTGTCGGGATCGGTGTAGCGCCAGAACATGTGCTGTATGATATCCGGAGATTCGAAGTAACAGAACAAAACGCCTTTTTCAAATCGGCTAAGCTCAGTCTCAAGCATCGCTATCTTTTCTCTCAAGATCTCGTTTGCCTGTTCCAGAAGAGGCCCTTCTCCAAGCCGCTTTTCATTGACCGCCCACGTATCTACAGGCATTCCCTGAGTGTGGTAAAGCCCGATACTGTTTGCCAGCTCTTTGCTGTAGGATTTTGGATAGGAAATATCAAAATAAGGATCTCTGGGATCAAAATTGATAGGGCTTATATAAAGTTTAAACCCAGGGTAGGCCTCCACAAGATAAAATTTAAACACCCCTTTCATTTTTGCAAACAGGCCTAATTTGAAAGTTACCTCGCGCCAATCGCTCCATTGTCCGGATTTAAGCTCAAATTTATTCCCCCGATATTCTACAACAACGTTATTTTTGTCTTCTTGCAGAGTAACTTTAAAGGGGATTTTTGTATTTTTTGCGTCTCCGCTAAAATTAGCGACTTTTGGGCCGATGAGATGCATGATCATTATCTGAGATCTTTTGATTTGAAATACCTTTCCCCCGATCTCTTTATTTTTATCCAGAGGTTCCGTGGTATAGAAGGAAAAAGTGCCTTCCGTCCCAAGGATATCAGGGACGCCCATCCCGGAAAGCATCTTGCCGTATACCTTATATGGAGGGAAGGTGAGCGGGCAACCGATTATGACAGTCGGTATTTTCGCCTCCGAAGAATATTCCCAGAAGCACTTGCTTTTTATCGGGCGTTCGGCTTTTCTTTTTTCCAGATTAGAGAGAGAAAGGCTTAGCTTGTATGTTTTAGGATCCCTTATTATAAAATCGAAAATACCGTTTTCTCCCGGATTCTTACCTGTTGCGAAACTTGCCCAGGCAACAGGAGATTGGGATGGATTGCTTGTTGAAAGGCGGCTATATGAGCCTTGTTCTTTTAACCGCGAGAAATTTGGCAATACGCCTTCTTCCATCATCGGCTCTATAATGGAAGGAGCAAGGCCGTCAAATCCAATAATAACAACCTTTTTATTAAACTTAGCTTCTCCTTTAGTCATAATCACCCCTATTATGGTTAACCCCAGAGCTATTATCGATAATAATACCGCGGCTATTTTTTTATGTTTTTTTAAAAACCCGAGTATCCTTTTGAAGAATAATAAAAATATCCAGAGAAGGCCAAGCAGGGAAGCTATAAAGCTAGCTCCAAGGCTGGTAATTGTAAACCCGCTTCCCGGATCGATATATCCCAAAAAAAAGAAATTGCTTCCTGGGATATGGCTAAATATTGACATGATAATCAGAATGAAATATCAGCGTGTGCATTTTAGCTATTCTAATACTTTTTAATGTTTAAATCAAGCAGTAGTGAGAGGTTGAACATATTTTGTATTGCACAATTTTAACCGAAAGGTTATAATAACTTATTATTGCGGGATGAGGCGGTAAACAAAAGGAGAACTTATGGAAACAAAAGATTTGGGAAAGACTACGACAGGGATGCAGCCTAACGTAGCTGCGCTTTTAAGCTATGTGCTGGGATTTGTGACAGGGCTTGTTTTCTTTCTGATAGAGAAGGAAAACAAATTTGTGCGTTTTCACGCGATACAGTCAATGATAGTTTTCGGGGCCATGTTTGTATTGCAGATAGCCGTGGGCATGTTTTTCGCTATGTTTGCTATGATGAGGCTTGGGTTTATGATGCCCGTATTTTCTTTCATAACCGGCCTTTTGTATCTGGCGAGCGTTATACTCTGGGTCGTTCTTATGGTAAAGGCGTACCAGGGCGAGATGTTTAAGCTTCCGATCGCCGGCGATATAGCTGAAAAACAGGTAAAATAATAGTTGACATAATTTTTACGATGCTGGTATAATTAATTAAAATAATGCATAACAAAAAGATACTATTTTTTAATGCGCTAATTTTAATCATTTCTTTAATCTGGATCACAAATCCAGCCTTTTCCGAAATTTCCGGAACTCAGGACTTTTCAATTACATCCTATCACGTAGAAGGAAATACCGACAATTCCTTTTATCCCAGAAGCGATATAGACTACCTTTATGAAGGAACCATAGACTTTAAAAACCTCCTGGACGGCAGGGAGATCTTCGGCAGCATTCAGTACAGGGCTACTGACGACAGGCTAGTTGATTCCCAGGACGCCAGCCTGGAAAAGTTCTTTATAGGTATGAAAAAAGAGGCCTTTGAAATACTGGCGGGAGACTTTTACGCCAATTTTTCAGAATATTCCCTGGGAAACGCCCTGAAAGGCTCAAAGCTTTTTCTCGGGGAAAAAGAAGGCAATTATCTTACTGTTGTAGGAGGCATTGATACAGCCAAGTGGGAAGACCTTTGGGAGACCCGCTGTGAAAATACTGCAACCCGCAAATACGTCTGGGGATTCCAGCTGGGCAATAACATACTATTAAAGAAGAAGCTGGATATCCGTCTTAATTACGGCGGTTCCTTTGATGATGCGGCGTATCTTTCGTCTTCTTCGGCCCAGGAGCTTGTAAATGTCGCCAGCGTAGACGGCTCTTATAAAATTAATAATATACTTACGACAGATTTTGAGATAGGCGAGAGCTTTACGGAAGAAGACAAGCGCAAAGACGAGGTGAAGACGAAATCAGACGGGGCTTACAAGGTAGGGTGCGATTTAAATCTGAAGGACTACTCTCTGGCCGCGGATTACTCCAGGATTGGGGCTCATTTTAAGACTACAGGAGGGTTTGCAGCGTCGGATCTGGAGACGATGGCTCTTGACGGCATATGGTTTTTGCCTAAAAACGTTAAGTTCGCGCATTATATCAGGCGGGATAAAAACAATTTGGGCAAACAGCTCTCAATGACTACAGAACAGGTGAACCCCGGCTTTAAATTTTCATTTGGATTGCCCGCTAATATTGACGCCGATGCGGGCTTTGACCTGAGAAAGAGGGACTCAAGCGACGAGTCGGTTAATACAGCTACATATGATTATATCTGGGGATTGGCAAAGGACTGGAAGATATTTTATTCAAGGCTGGGCTATACAAGGAGCCTGATATTTAACCACACAGACTCCACCCAGGAAAGAAATATAGACACATATTCTTTGAGCTTGGACGGCTCTTTTGCGGTAAAGCAAGTCAAGCTTTCATGGGATCTTTCAGAAGATCTTAGCCAGGAAGAATATAAAGACGTATGCGAATCAGACCTTACGCTTGCGCACGGGATAGGCTTAAGCGCTGATTTTCCTTCAACGCTTTCCATGTCAGCCAGGGCTACTCTAAACGATAATGATTATTATTTGAACAACACGGATAATAACACTACAAATTATATTTTTTCGATTTCAAGAGATAAAGGAGAGAATCTTTCTTTTGAGGCCAGCTATGAACGCAAAGGTTATAGCTACGCCGACGGAGACAATAACTACGCAGAGACCCTGATTAGAAGCGGGATAAACTACAAATTTTAGGAGGATGAGCTTGAAAAGGACGATATTTTTTGTATTGATAATATTATTCGCGGCATGCGGGATCTCAAACGCGGAAGAGTTTAAGATAAAGATAAACGACAAGCCCGTGGAAGAAGTTTCTTCCGTGGTTTTATTTAAAGACGAGCTTGTGGCAGGCGAGATAACGTTCTTTGTAAAGTCCGCGGAAGGTGTGGAGTCGCTGGAGATTTCTCTGGATAAAGGTAGGACATGGAACGAGACAGAGAAGAAAGAAGACGGGTTCAGGTTTTCCTACAGGCCGTCGGATGATGAAAAGTTTTCCCTGGCGTTTTTTATAAAAGATAAAAAAGGCGGTAGCAGGATATATATGCCGTATGTAACCGTATCTTATATGAAGACAAGGCCTGAGGAGGCTATAATAAAGTTGCTGGACAAGATGAAGATACATTACGAGGCGGAGCAGAAAGACAAATTTATGAGGCTGTTTTCCTCGGCGTATCCCGACAAGATAAAATTCGAAGAGTCCATACAGAATGACTTTTATAACTATAATAATATAAGGCTGAGATATCGAGCGGACAGAAAAACATTTTCCAATGACATGCAGTCCGCTATATGGGATGTCTACTGGGATAGAAAATACGAGACGCGCACTGGAGCTTCCAGGAGCGATTCCGCTACGATAAGCATGGAGCTTGAAAGAGACGGGCTTGAATGGGTAGTACGAGCTTTTAACAATAACACTATTTTCGGCTCGTCGCTTTTAGTGGACTATCCTGATTTAACTTTGGCTAGTTCGGATATAACCAATACAGACACCACAGCCTATGCAGTAATCCATAATAGCGGAGGCGTGTCCGCGGACAATGTAAAGGTGAGGTTCTATTACAAATCAGGCGGCTCATGGATAGCGCATGGCTCGGAATCCACCATTACCACTTTGGCGGCTAATTCCCAAAGCACTGTGTCGCATGTATATACCGGCTTTACAGGCGCCTATGATATAAAGGTGGTAATAGACGAGGCTAATACTGTAGCGGAAAGCAGTGACAATAATAATAGCGCGGAAAAAAGCATTACTTTTTCTTCTCCTCTGCCTGATTTGCAGCCAACAGACCTTGCAAGTGATAGTTCGATACCGCCTATTGTAACAGCCACTATTAAAAATAACGGTACCGCAGACGCAAGCAATATAGAGGTAAAGATATATAGCAATACTGTATTATTCCACACAGCTACTATTTCAAGCCTTGCAGCAGGAGCCCAGACTACTGTAAGCAAGCAGGGGTATTATACAGGTTATGGGTTCCTCCCCACTGTAAAAGTTGTGGTTGACGAGTCTGATACTATAACTGAGTCAAATGAGGCTAATAACGAATATAGCGAAGTTTTGCCATAGGCATTTTTCAAGTCTTGCGTATCTGCTGATAGCCTGTTCTCTGTTCTTTTCTTTAGGCATGGGCGTAAGGCCGTATGCCGAGAAGCTGAATACCAGCTGGTCTACAAAGACAAAAGTCAAAGTATTCCTGCATCGCATGGAATCAGCGTATGCGGCTGAATCTCTCGCGGGATTTTACCTTTTGCTTGACAGGGATTTTGAAAATTTCCTCAGTTTTAAGAACTCTCTCCAGGATGAATTTTTAAACAAAAAAAATCTGAACGTTAAATTTTATCTTGATACCATTCTTACGGAAGACGATAAAGTTTTTTCCCGCATCCACTGGTATAAAAAGTATTCCAATCTTTCCGGCAGCCTATTTAAAACCAAAGGCTCGTCAGAATTTTTATTTATCGCTAAGCCGGAGAAATTAGTATTGAAATATATCAGGGGAGACAATCCTTTTTTCTAAAGACTAACCAGGAGGCTTTACTATGAGAACAATAGCCAGAGGACTGGCATTTTTTGTCTGCGCCGCTTTTGTTGTTGTAATGGCTCCGCACGACGCGCATGCCGCAACTTCCCAGACATTTACTTTCAGAGAATCTATCTCGAGTACGCCTAACGAGCCCAACCATCACGCCGCATTCCGCGGCTCGGTTGGTCTTGGCTCAGCTGCTTCCGCCATAGGCGTTGGCAGTATAGGTATCGGCGTAGGGCTTGACACATTCTGGGCGACCGGCGGAGGGAACCAGGAGACTGATATCACGATGAAGGTCGAATGGAAGTTCACTCAAGAGGAGCTGAGCCAGTATAACAGAGGATTGGCTGATGGATCTCTCTACCTGCACGTGCCAATCGGAAGTATTAAAGTCTCAACCACAAAGTTCCATTACCGCCGCCAGCTCGGTTTCTCATCTGCCGTCGGTCTCGACGCCAAGATAGGCGGCGCCTGGCATGAGGGCCTCTGTGCCATCACCATAGCGGACCTCGGCATAGATATTGATGACACTTCTAATGAGAAGATAGGTCCTGATACGGGCAAAGGCGACAACCCCGGCATCTACGGCTCGGATGCGTTCTTCCATAGCGATTCGGTCAATATAACAGACATTGTCGGGCTTGTATCCAGCTTTGCGGAGAAGGTGGTCCAGCTTTTATCGGTGGCGATTAAGGAGATCGGCAAGGACGCAGCCAAGGCTGTTATCGACGAAGCGCTCAAGCAGGTGATCAAATTCTCGCTTGGCGTTAATGTGACACAGCAGACGTACGACAGAAGATTCGAGTTTGATCTTGTCGCTACGGCAAAGGACATGCAGGGCCAGCCTATCGAGATCAGGCTCGACGATAGCGTTAGTCATATCGTCGTTACTGACGAGAAGGAAGATTATATTATCTATGTGACTCTTCCGGAAGGGTGCCCTGCGATAAAAGAGATATCGCTCAAGGGTAAGAACGGAAAATATTTCTATAAGGACCTGGGTAATGTAGAGTTCGGTATCAGGTCGTCGCTTATATCGATTACGACCAACGCTGTTTCCGAAAGTCTTTTCGAGCCGAACGAGCATGAGCTCATAGGCACAACCGATGACCAGCCGATATTCGTTAACGGAGATCCTGTAGTCCTTGTGTCGTGCCATGGTATTGTTCAGAGCGGCAATCCACCTGCGCCGCTTGAAGGAGCTGTCGTAAACACAAAAGTCTATAGCTCGATTCCGCCTCCGGAGACAGAGATGACAACAGCCGCGGACGGCAGGTTTTGGAATGACATGTGGGTGGTATCGCCAGTTGGAAGTCCTCAGCCCCAGCCAAGGATTACTGTTTCAAAACAAGGCTTTCAGAGCACAATAACTACAGGCGATAATAACGGCTGTTTTGTAAAACAGCCTGACGGGAGCTATATTGTCAACTTTCCAATCTCGGCTGACGAAACAGTGTCTATATCCGGTATTGTGAAGAATTCGAATGGCGATGGGTTACCGGACGTTTTTATTTTTCTCGACGGCATTTCAACCCAGTGGGGAGAGACCAATGCTCAAGGGCGCTATTCGTTCGCCTCTGTCCCGAAGGCTGCTTCGTATACCCTTCGCTGCCAGAAATCAGGCTTTGGCTTCGAGGTGGTAACGCGCGCTGCTCCAACAGGAAGCGGCCACCAGGATATAACCATCGACGTGACGGCGTCGAGCTCCTTTATTGCGGGAAACATGAAGGTATTCTTCAAGCTTCCGCAAGGCTCGGTACCCGGGGCGGTATTGCCGCAGGGCGTAGAAGTGACCTATGGCACAGGCATACGCGTCAATAAGGCGCTGGAGCCTGACGGCTCAATCCAGATGCCGGTTATTAACAAAAACGCGGAGACGCTCTCGTTTGCAAACCCAAATTATCATTTTAGTCCCGCGTCTGTTTCTCATACTTTTACCGCGCAAGAAAGCGGAGCGCAAACAGTCATCCGGTTCGAAGGCGCTCAGGCAGTGACAGCTACGCCGCTTGTTTCGCAGAGCTGCGTATTAGCGATCGATAAGACTGAGATCGAGGTGAACGGCGTCATATGGATTGCCGAGCTGCGGCCCGGAGAAGTTGCGACAGCCACTGCTACGGTAAAAGACGCCTTTGGCGCGCCTATGCAGGGAGTAATCGTACGTTTTTCCGCCCAGAGTGACGGGACAGCCGCTGTAAAATTCCTGGCGGAATCTTCTGGTACCGGCGGCTTCGGCAATGCGACGACAGACGCAAGCGGCAAGGCGACTGTCCGGATAATCGCGTATAATAACGAGGGAGTGGTAAACATTACCGCAGAGACGCTCGAGCGCATCTCTTACGGTACTGCCGACCATAAGACAGCTAGCCAGACATTTCCGCTGTATATAATCGCGCCGAGCAAACGGCTCGTGGACCTCAATAAACCCGCCGCGACCATGAATGCGACGCCTACGCAGAAAATCATTGACCAGGCTTCCAAAAGAATAGAGATTGGCGGAGAGATGGCGTTCGATCTGACTGCTGTAGCCGGCAATATTGCTACCGCATATCACCCGGAAGGGACGGTTGTAGATTATAAGCTCCAATTTAAAAAAGATAACGGCGGCTGGGGAGACTCTACGGGGAGCGGATTTCCTCCGGCAAGAGTGACGCAGATTTTTACAGAGAAAGGTTCGTACGCGGCGCGCTACATGGTAAGGGAGCGCTGCGGCGAAATTGACATCTGGTCTCTCCCGATCGAAGCGGTATTCACTGTGGTGGAGATGTTGCCGCCGAGCGTGACGCTGAGCGTGCCCTCTCCGACAGGCGTCGTGAATCTGCCTGTAGATTTCTCATTCACCTCGACCGTCTCTGCGCCGTTCAAAAGACTCTTGCTTACCTTCGGCGATAATAGAGGGCAGGATGTTGACCTTAATCAAAGTTTTCTCTCAGGTAAGACGCAGTGGTCAGGCAGTTATTATCACAACTATATTGTAGAAGGAAATTACACCATGACGCTTACCGTTACGGACACTAACAACAAGACGGCCACGGCGACTAAGGCCATTACGATCGGTTCGATGGCCTCGCTGAACGACCATACGGCGCCGACAGTCGGCGTCTCGTTTACCGGCGGCAACACAGTGACCTCGTCGAGGAATGTTATGCTGCATATCACCGGTAGCGACAATGCCGGAGGTTCCGGTATCTACAGTTACAGGGTATCGAACGACGGTTCGACATGGAGCGATTGGAGGGCGCCTAACATCAGCGAGGACAGGCCTTTTCCGACGATAGATATCAACAAGACATGGCAGCTTTCAGACGGCTCAGGGAACAAGACAATCTATGTACAACTAAAAGACGCTGCTGACAATATATCCAGCGCTGTCTCCGCCAGCATTCTGTATTCGAACACTGTAAGTCTTGCCGGTGCCGCAGGAAATGGCTTGTCTCCGGGCATATATCCGGGCAATGATCAGGCAATGTATACGTGGGATCACCAGGCTCCGACAGGAACCATTTCGGTGACGGCTTTATATAGCGGAGGAGCGTCGCTTGCGCTTACGATGAGCGATGGCGGGTCCGCGCCTCATAATTTCAGGATGTGTCTTTCCTCAAATGGGACAACATGGACGCCGTGGGAAGAACTTACATCGTCATCCAAAGATATCGCGACTATATCAGGACAGACCAAAGTGTATGTAAAATATGTCGATGGCGTGGGCAATGTATCTCAGGTGTATTCTGCGGATTTAGTAGCGCCGGTACAGGCGCAGATACAGGCGCCGGCGCAAGTTCCGGCGCAGGGAGCCGGTGCTGGCGCAGGTGCAGGCGTTGGCGTTGGAGCCGGTGTAGGAGTTGGCGCGGGCGCGGGCCAGCCTCCTGCGCCAGGAATGCCAGGCGTAGTGCCGATAAATCCTGCGATGGCAGCTGCCGGTATGCCTGGTCAACCAGGGATGCCAGGCGGGATGCAGGGAGATGTTGCGATGATAGCTGCCGGAATGCCGGGAGGCGTTCCGGGCCAGATGGGAATGGCGGGTATGCCCGGAGATCCAGCGATGATGGCGGGTGGGGCTGTAGCAGCAGGCCAAGCGCCGGCAGCTCAAGCTCCTGCGCAGGCAGCTGTGAGCCATGCGCCGCGTCGTACTACGGCGAGCGTTTCGCAAACAGCCGCTCAAAGCCCTGCTGGATCAACAAGTACGCCCGGACAAAGCGCGCCCAGGCAAGGATCTGGAAGCACAGCTCTTAGCGCAGGAAATACGGCGAGAGAACGTTCTTTGCCATTGGATCATGGAGCTGCTACTACGGCTATTTTGCCGCGCGCCGGCAAACTGACGGCAGAGCCGCGCGAAAGATCTGAAAAACCAGCGGCTATCCAGCAGGAAGAAAAGCGTGAAATTCCACCTGATTTGGCGGTGGATGATATAAAAGAACCGAGAGATATGGCTGTTGGCAAAAAGAGTGATCTCGAAGTCCGCATAAAAAATAACAGCGGAATCGATGTAAAAGATTGTTCGGTTATAATAGAATCAGACGATGGCTTGAGAGAGAAGAAGTCCGAGTCAGTAAGAGGCGAAGAGCGGAAGATCGTAAGATTTAGCTGGACGCCGAAGACAGCCGGGAAGCGTTCTATAAAAGCCTCAGTCGATGTCAAAGGTGATTCCGACGCGTCCAACAACATGCGTTCCATAACAGTTGACGTTAAAGAGGCGGAGCAGGTTAATATAGTGCTTGGCGATGCGAATATTCCGCCGAACGTTACAGTCGGGGAGAGATGCACTATTGATGTAAGCGTAAAAAATGAATCCGGCTCCGAGATACGGAACTGTACGGTTTCGGTGAAGTCCGACGACGGCTTGAACGAGAAAGAAAGGCTATCGCTTGCGGCAAAGGCTCGAGAGAAAGTCCGCTTTACGTGGACGCCAAGCCGCGACGGCAGACAGGAGCTTGTCTTCGAGCTTGAATGTAAAGAAGACGTTAATCCGCGGGACAATACATTGACCGCGAAAGTCGATGTAAAAGGCAGGGCCCAGGAGAACCGCGCTGTTATTCAGGAGCAAGAGCGTGGCGGAGCTGTCGGCCAGGGGCTTGATAAGCGGCCCAGAGAGAAAGATAAGGGCGGTAGACTTTCCGAAATATTAAAAGAGCCCGGCGAATTAGAAAAACGCTAACGTATTAGAGAGCGCGCCATATCTTGACACTCTGACAATGTCACTTTTGTAAAGTTGTTTTGAACCATTGATAAAAGTAGTATAATACAAAGCATGAAACATAGCTATTTTATCAAGATATGCCATATTTTAAAGTAATTCTATTATGCCAAAAAAAATATGGCTTATCCGTCATGCTGAAAGTCAGGCAAATTCCGGGATGAGGACATCTTACCCTCATGGTATTAAGCTTACTCAAGCTGGTTTTGAGCAGGCAGAACTATTCGCTGAAAAATTATCAAAGCCTCCGGATTTAATTATAACTTCTCCGTATATCCGCACGAAGCAAACCATAGAACCGTTAATAAAGAAGTATAAAAATGTGCCTCATGAAGAATGGGAAGTCCAGGAATTTACTTATATCCCTCCGTATAAATGCCAGGATACTACGGAGCTTGACCGGATACCAATGGCGGAGGAGTATTGGAAAAGAAGCGATCCGCTTTATTGTGACGGCAAAGGCGCGGAATCTTTCAGTGATTTTATAAAGCGGGCTAAAGAGGCTGTTAATAAATTAAAAATCATACAGGAAGGCTTCATAACCATGTTTAGCCACGGGCAATTTATCGCGGCGATGTTATGGATTATGAATAACGATTCAACAGATCTTACTTCTGAAAAAATGAAAGAATATAAATGTTTCTTTACCGCTAACCAGCTTGCGAATTGCGGTTATGTGGAAATAAATGCAATATGAGAGGCGATAATAATTTGTGGCTAAAATAAAAACAGTAAGCGTAAAAGAAATGCAGGAATTGGACCGAAAGGCAATAGAGGAAAGAGGCGTCCCTTCCATTGCGCTTATGGAAAATGCAGGCAAGGCTGTGAGTGAAATAGCGTTAAGAGAATTAAAAGATATTAAAGATAAAAAAGTGGCTGTTTTCTGCGGCTGCGGAAATAACGGAGGAGACGGATTCGTAGCGGCGAAGCATCTTTTTAATAAAGGAGTAAAGGTCGATGTTTATTTAATAGGCAAAAGAACCGATCTTAAAAACGATCCTAAGATAAACGCCTATTTGCTGGAAGATGCCGGGGTGAAAATATGCGAGATTTCCAGGCCGCTTAGCGTAGACTCTGATTTGATAATAGATGCTATATTTGGGATAGGGCTTAAGGGAGAAGTCAGAAATCCAGCCAAAGACATAATTATCGATTTAAACAAAAAATCAATACCGATAATTTCCGCGGATGTCCCTTCAGGCCTGGACGCAGATACAGGAAAAGACCTCGGGGTTTCCATAAAGGCTGATATCACCGTTACCATGCAATTTCCCAAAAAAGGCTTTTACAAAAATAAAGGCCCTGAATATGCAGGAAAAATCATAGTAGTCGATATCGGCATTACTTAAAGCAACCCATAGCTGAAATAATCTTTACAAAACTGACAATGTCACAAGTGTCAAGATTATGGTATAATGCAGCAATATATGAAAAATAACAAATGCCTTAAATGCAGCGAATATAAAAATTGCAGCGATTCTTTCAAGTCCTGGATATTCTTTATCATAGGCCTGGCAGCAACTGTGTCTGTCCGGCTTGTAACGCTATTTATGGATTATAATATTATTTATTCCAAGATAGCGTGGTATATAGGGGTTATCGGATTTTTTATTTTCTTTTTATATAAATTCCGGGTAGAGACAACCCGCGCAAAACTTATTAGCCAGAAAAATCTTATGAATAAGATCAGGGATAATCAGGGGCTGGAGGAAGAAGATTACGGGTTGATAAGCGCTATACTCTGTGGCCTGAGCTCAAATAAAGACAGGGTAAATTATATCTTCATATTCGGATCCTCTATTCTGGCATTATTGTTCGCTATCTACATAGACTTTTTCAAAAGATAAACAACTGCCCATAAACTTGACACTTGTGACATTGTTAGTTTGTCAAGATTATAACCGTGTAGGAGGCCAGAGGCCGCCTATGAAGATAAATGGCAAAGATTAAATTGGATTTGCATGATATTTTTAATAAAGGCGACTCGATTGATGCGGAACTGAGCCGGGTTGTCAGAGAAGCTGTGGAGAAAAAGATTTCTCTGGTAGAGATTATTCCTGGCAAAGGGAGCGGACAATTAAAAAAGCGTGTTTTACGATTTTTGGAACAAAAGGAGATAAAGCAACTCTATCATCGGGTAGAGAAAGACGAGAAAAATTTTGGGAAAATTTCAGTACATTTTAGATTTTAAAAAAACTCGCAGTTTGTAAACAAAGCTTTTCTTCTTGCAAATGCGAGCAGTGTCTGGTAAAATAAGCTAAATTTAATACGAATGGGTGATATGCGGGCCCTGCTTAAAAACAGGGTCTTTTTTTATCCGCCAATATTTAAGGATTTAAAAACATGATTTCATCTAATGGAATATCTTTGCGCTATGGTTCGCGCAAGCTTTTTTCTAATGTAAATATAGTCTTTTCTCCCGGGAATTGTTACGGGCTGATAGGAGCTAACGGCTCTGGAAAATCCACATTTTTAAAGATTCTTTCCGGAGAAGTTGACTCTACTGCGGGAGAGGTTGCGGTATCTCCCGGCAAGCGGATCGCAGTCTTAAAACAGGACCAGTTTGCTTTTGATGAGTATACAGCTTTGACCACTGTTATCATGGGGCATAAAAGGCTCTATGATATTATAAAGGAAAAGGACGTGCTTTACGCTAAAAAGAACTTTTCTGATAAAGATGGAATACATCTTTCTGAGCTTGAGTCAGAATTTACTAAACTGGATGGGTGGAACTCTGAATCTGACGCGGCTAAATTGTTAAGCGATCTGGGCATTTTAGAAGAATTTCATGGGGTTGAGATGAAGCAGCTGGAAGAAGGGCAGAAGGTACGCGTTCTCTTGGCCCAGGCATTGTTCGGCAATCCTGACATCTTATTGCTCGACGAGCCTACCAACCATCTGGATATTGAAAATTGTAAATGGCTTGAAGAATTTTTATGTAATTTTGAAAATATCGCTATTGTGGTTTCTCATGACCGCCATTTTCTGGACAAGGTTTGTACACATATCGCGGATATTGATTACGGCAATATTCAGCTGTATCCGGGTAATTTTAGCTTCTGGCTGGAATCCAGCCAGCTGATCTTAAGACAGCGTATTGAAACTAATAAAAAGATAGAGAAGAAAAGAGAAGAGTTAAAAATTTTTATCGCCCGCTTTAGCGCCAACGCCTCTAAGGCCAGGCAGGCAACCAGCCGCAAAAAGACTTTGGAAAAACTTACTCTTGACGATATCAAGCCTTCTTCGAGAAAGAGCCCATATATAAATTTTGAGCAGGCGAGAGAAGCCGGAAACAATATCTTGCATATCGACCATTTATCCAAGTCGCTTGACGCTCAGGTATTGTTTAAGAATCTTACCATTACTGTTGCAAGGGGAGATAAGATAGCTTTTGTCGGGCCCAATAATATCGCTAAGACGGCTCTGTTTCAGGTACTGGCAGGGGAGACGCAGCCAGATAGCGGTAGCTTTAAATGGGGCGCGTCAATCAATCAGGCTTACTATCCCAAGGATAACGCTAAATATTTTGATGCAGACTGTAATCTTATCGATTGGCTTCGCCAGTATTCGGATAATACTGACGAGGTTTTTGTACGCGGGTATTTAGGACGCATGCTTTTTTCCGGAGATGAATCTTTTAAACAGGTCAGGGTATTATCCGGAGGCGAGCGGGTCAGGTGTATGCTGTCCCGCATAATGCTGGCCCAGCCTAATGTATTGATCCTGGATCACCCCACCAACCATCTAGACTTAGAATCAATAGAGGCCTTAAATAAGGGCCTGGAGAAGTTTGGCGGGACTATTTTATTCGCTTCGCATGACCATCAGCTGATACAAACTGTGGCTAACCGCATTATTGAGATTACGCCCAAAGGTTTTATAGACCGCCCCAACATAACGCTTGATGAATATCTGTCTGATGAAAATATTAAAAAGCAGCTCCATCGTTTATATTCTTAAGGCTTCTCATCCATAAACTTGACACTCTGACAATGTCACTTTTGTAAAGATTATTGAATTCTTACTCTTGCTTGCAAGGCTATAGGGCCTTGGATAAAGTTTAAATCTGTGGTAAATAGCGGGAGAGGAAAATATAGCAACCCCAAGTGTATTATATGGTATAATTTAATAAAAGATATTTTCAAAAAGCATATACTACACAATATGATGTTTATACAAACATAGAGGGGATATGAAGAATAAACGCAGAAAGAACTGGCTTATTCCGCTGGTTTTTATAACCTTAGCTATTTTTTGCCATGATGGCTATGCTGCAGAAAAAGTTTTTCAGGAATTCTCAGCGGATATGGTAAGCCGTTCCGGCCGCCAGATTGTACAGGCAAAGTTCTACATTTCCAGAGATAAGATGCGTACCGAAATGCCAGGCAATGTCGTGATTATGCGGCTTGACAAAAACCTGACCTGGATTATTATGCTGCAGCAGCGTATGTATATGGAACAGCCTCTTAAGCCAAAAGATCTTCCTAAGACATCTAAGGAGCTTGGCGGAGAGATAGAACGCATATCGCTTGGCATGGAGACGGTAGACGGCAAGCCGGCTGAAAAATTCAAAGTCGTCTACGTAGAAAATTCGGCCCGTCTTACTGTATATCAATGGATAAGAGATTCCAAGTTTCCGGTAAAGATAGAGGCTGAGAATGGAAGCTGGAGCGTTGAGTATAAAAATCTTTCTGTAGGGCCTCAGCCAGCTGCTCTTTTTGAACTGCCGCCCGGGCTTCAGAAATTATCAATGCCTTTTGATAATAAGTTGTAGGGATAAAGTATTTAAAAAACCTTACCTTCCTCAGTGCCCATAAACTTGACAAAACTGACATTGTCAGAGTGTTAAGATTTTTGGAGCTTTGCTTACATTTGCAATACTGAATTAATTGGCGAAAATGAAAAATAAATACATTTCCGGAGAATTGCACACTTGTTTAAAACGTTACTGGGGATACGAACAATTTCGTCTGTGGCAGGAGGATACTATATTGGCGATTATGGATGACCGCGAGTCCCTGACTATCCTTCCTACCGGCGGGGGCAAATCTCTTTGTTTTCAGCTCCCAGCTTTGCTGAAAGACGGAATGGCGGTTGTGATTTCGCCATTGATCTCTCTAATGAAGGATCAGGTTGACGGATTAAAAGATATGGGGATTCCAGCGGAATATCTTAATTCCAGCCAGGACTTTGCCCGGCAGAGTTCGGTAATTGAGAGCATTAAAAAGCTAGAGGTGAAGCTTTTGTACCTTTCTCCCGAACGTTTGCAAACCGAAGAAATAATAGAGTTGCTTAGATCCGTTGGCCTGTCTTTTTTTGTGATAGACGAGGCGCATTGTATCAGCCATTGGGGCCATGATTTCAGGGATGAATACCGCCACCTCGGGGCAATCAAGGATAATTTTCCAGGAATAAATATACACGCTTTTACCGCTACCGCTACCAAAGAGGTGCAAGCGGATATTCTCGCCCAGCTAAGGTTTGATAAAGCGCAGCTTAATATCGCTTCAGTTGACCGGCAGAATTTGATATACAGGGTTATGCCTCGGGCGAATGTTATTTCTCAGATCACAGGAGTTTTGGAAAAGCATTCCGGAGACGCCGGGATTATCTATTGCCTGCGTCGTAGCGACGTGGATAATATTTCCGGTAAGTTGAATAAAGCGGGATTTAAGAATTTGCCTTATCACGCAGGGCTTTCGGATGAAGATCGTCATTTGAATCAGGACCAGTTTATCCATGAAGAGATAAACATTATCGTGGCTACAGTAGCTTTTGGTATGGGTATAGACCGGTCAGATATCCGCTTTGTAATTCACGCGGCGATGCCTAAGAGTATCGAGCATTATCACCAGGAAACTGGACGCGCCGGCAGGGATGGCCTGATGTCATGCTGTTATATGTTTTACGGCGGAGGAGATTTTGGAGTCTGGAAATTTTTCTCCGAGCAATCGGCGAATAGGGATGTGATGCTTGATAAGCTGCGTATCATGTATAATTTTTGCACCCAGCCGCAATGCAGGCATAAGGTTTTTGTTAATTATTTTGGCCAGGAATATATGCAGCCCTCCTGCCAGGCCTGCGATTATTGCCTGAGTGAAGTGGATATGGTAGATGATCCTGCAGGGGTAGGGCAGAAGATTTTGAATTGTATTGACAGCGTTAAATATGGGAATGGCCAGGGCTTTGGCGTCGGTTATGTAGCAGATATCTTAAAAGGAAATCCGACAAGCCAGATTGCCAAGTGGGGGCACCAGATTAATCCAAGTTTTGCGGCAATGTCTTCTGAAACACTTGCTTCTATCCGCTATCTGATTGAACAGCTAATCGGGCAGGGGTTTCTGGAGCGCCAGGGAGAGTACAGCACCCTTTCCTTAACTGACCTTGGCAGACGGCTTTTAAACGGAGAAATCACGCCTATCTTGGCTAAGCCGCTGGTGGCGGCTAGAAAAAAAGAGATCAGCGCTCGCCAGAAAGCGAAGAAGGCTCAGGATTGGGCGGGCGTAGATGAAAAATTGTTTGAGCTCTTACGTTGGAAAAGGGCTGAATTGGCCCGAAAACAGAATGTGCCCGCCTACATTATCTTTGGCGACAGGTCCTTAAAAGACATGGCCTCTATTAAGCCTATAACCTGCGAAGCCTTTTCCATGGTCTTCGGCGTAGGCGAGCATAAGCTAAAAATTTACGCTGAGCCGTTTATTGAAATAATCAAACAGTATCTAAAACAATAGCATAAAATAGGCAAAGCAATCAGAAAGCTTGCACAAAAAATATAGGCGCATCTGTTTCTTTTAAAATTTATCCTATAATCTAGGCTGTATTAAATTTTTTTGCTATTTTAGAAAACTACTCGCTAAATTTATTTTCATTTTGAAATGTGAATGGTATAATAAAAACTTAAAGAGGGGTAAAATGAAGATAAGGGATTTTAAATTTTTCCACAGGTTTACTGTAAATACTGACTTAACTTCGGATGAGATTAAGAAAAGGCTTTTAAAAGTGATGGCGCCTTATAAAATGTTTAAATGGTCATATCCTCCAGAGCGCTACGAAGGGAGGTTTGAAGGCAACACTTTTAAGATGAGACGGATAACTGGTGGAAGGGGCGCAAAAGAGGTCCCTATTATTAAAGGAGTAATTCGCAATTCAACAATTGATTTCTCAGCAGAGGCTTGGAAGATTTTATCTTCCGCTATATGGTTGATTGTGACGGCTATTTTATTAATTTTTTTGAGAGGGACTGAAGCAACAGGAGACATGAAGTTCTTTTTTTTGTGCCTTATTTTTGTTTTTGTAATAGTACTTTTTTTTATGATACCAAGATATATAAAAAATCTTGCCAAAGATAAGATTTTTTTAAAGGAATTATTTAGAGCAAAATAAACATCAAGCAATTAATGCAGTTTTCAAATAGTCTTAAAATAAGGTGTTTCTATTCTCTAGAATTAAAGAAGGAGGAGAGATGGATAGGCTGAAATATGACAAAAGACCAATCGGACTTATAATTTTTGCATTAATCAATTTTATTATCGCAGGTTTTGGTTATTATGGATTAATATTATTGTTAATATCAAAAAATATCCAACAGCCTGTATCTCTATCAAATTACTTTACCCTTTTGGTCACATCCACGCTTTTATTAATTTCTGGAATAGGGATAATAAAATTACAGCGGAGGTTTGGATATACTCTGGGATGTTTTGTGTGGGTTGGGCCGCTAGCAAGATTAATAGATCATTACGCAATATTATTAAAATATAATGCGCAGTTTAATTTTTACTATAATTTTATAGAGTGGATACCTGCTTTTATATATCCAATAATTTTATTAATGTTTTTAAAATTTCGATATAAAAAATATTTTAAATAACCCTATAAAAAAAGAACAAAAAGGATCGAAAAATGGAAAAATTTTTGTTTCATAGGAATTCTATGAATTATAAATTAAAACAAATGATTATGATTGGTTTTCAAGTTCTGTTGGCATTGTTTCTTAATATTTATGTTGTCTGTGCTCAGAGCGACGAAGAAGTATTGAATAAAGGCACGGAATATATGGAGGCAGGAAAGACGACGGAGGCGATTACAGAGTTTACTAAAGCTATTCAAATAAATCCTAGCAATCTTAAGAGTTATTTTTTTCGCGGAATAGCGTATGGAACAAATAATAACTTTGATGAAGCTCTTTTAGACTTCAATAAAGTAATAGAAAATCGTCCCAACTTCGTTCCGATATACATTGTGCGAGGAAATCTTTATGATAATCATGGTAATTATGAGCAAGCCATCTCTGACTATAATAAGGCTATAGAAATTGACCCAAAATTTGCTTCTGCATATTTTGAGAGAGGATTAGCTCATCTTAGTAAAAATAAATATGACTTAGCTGTTTCAGATTTTAATAAAGTAATAGAAATTAATCCTAATGACGTAAGGGTTTATAGCAAGCGAGGGATTGCCAATATGCATAAGAATAATTTTACCCAAGCTTCCTTGGATCTGAAAAGGGCAATAGAAATAAACCCTAATGACGCCGAGTCTTTAAATTATCTAAAGATTATTGACGAAAGAAAGGATACAATTAGTAAGTTTGCTGTTAAGATGAGCGAAGGAAGAGCAGTGGGAATAAAAGAAAAGATTTACTCTTCCCCTTCTCAAGTTTTTAAGGTTCCTGTTCCTGTAGATAGAAATCTAGGAGGGAATATAGCAGATGCTACAAATGCAGTAAGTTTTACGGACGATTTTGGTAGGTTATTTCGGATTGAATTTTCTTCATTGCCATCTCAATGGGGCTCTCGCCTAGGAAAAGCAGATAAGGAACAAAGCCTAAAAGATTTTCTCGAACAAGCTTATCTGCCAGCCACTATTCTTAAAGCTATTCCTGATGCATCGGTTGAATACCTAGAATATATGGATCAGATTTTAGGGGGAGCTCTTTATGCAGAAGCATACTTACCTAAAGGTTCAATTAATGCTGTGAGTAAGGGCGGAAGTTCTTTTGCAAGAGAAGATGCTAAGCGAGGATTGTTGTTATTCCTGCACAAAAATAATATCTTTATCATTTCAACCTGTCTTATGCAGCTTTCTTCTGACGGATCTTCTGATATTAAAGAGAAAGAAAAAATACGAGGTTTGCTTAAAAATAACACCCTCTCTTTTGCTCAAAGTATACAATTTTTTTAAATTGCATTGAAAAAATCAGAATTAATCCGGAAACAAGTTGAGAATGTTAAAAGTGGTTAGAGTTCTTATAGTTTAGCCATACGTTAAACCAACCCGCAAAACATGCTTTTGCCAAATAATCTTTACAAAACCAACAATGTCACAGTGTCAAGATTATATATGCGGCGACGGTTTTAGATAAATATTCTTGACTCTATATTAGCTCTAAAGTAAAATTTATTTAATTATCTATAACCCAAAAATATATGAATATAGGATTATTGCTTATACTTTCTTTACCTGTCTATTTTCTGGCATACCGGTTTTACGGCGGTTTTATTTCCCGAGTATTCGAGGCAAATGATTTAACCCCTACTCCGGCTATTGCCATGGAAGACGGAGTAGATTACGTCCCCACTAAATTAGCAGTGGTTTTCTCCCATCATTTTGCCTCAATAGCAGGAGCAGGCCCTATTATCGGGCCGACAGTCGCACTTATCTTCGGTTACGCTCCTATATGGCTATGGGTCGTTCTGGGGACTGTATTTATCGGAGCAGTCCAGGATTACACAACTCTTTTTGTAAGCATCAGGGAAAAAGGCCATTCAATTGCAGAGGTAGCTGACCGTGCTTTGGGCAGGTTCGGTTTTTTCCTGCTTATCTCATTTACTATTATAATGCTTATTTATGTCACATCGGCTTTTCTGTGGCTGACTACCATATCTCTGACGTCGCTGGTGCCGCTTGAATCAATGAAAGTTTCGCCCGGGGAAACTATATTAAAAATGGTTATAGATTCCGATGGTATAATCAAAGCCCGTATCGGAGGCATTGCCTCCACCTCAGTAATTATTATGACTTTATTCGCTCCGCTAATAGGATTTTTTCTTTATAAGAAACAACGCAATGTTTTGCTGGTAGGACTTTTTGCTTTAATCATCGGAGTATTTTCTATAATCATAGGCGTGGTTTTCCCAGTAACCTTCAGCTTTCATGTATGGATGATATTGCTTACATTTTACGTGATTATAGCGGCCGGAGTTCCTGTGTGGATGCTTTTACAGCCAAGAGATTTTACTAATTCCCTGCTTCTTTATCTGGGTATTTGTTTTTTGTTTACCGGAATATTTGTGGGAGGATTTCTTGGGATAAAGCTCCAGGCACCAGCTTTTAATATTGCTAACGGCACAAATATTTTAGGACCTATTTGGCCGTTTCTTTTTATTACCGTTGCTTGCGGTGCGATATCAGGATTCCATACGCTAGTGGTCGGTGGGACTATCTCCAAGCAGATATCCAGGGAATCTGACGCCAAAAGAGTGGGCTATGGCGGAATGATACTGGAATCATTTTTGGCTGTGCTGGTAATTTTAACAGTGGCGGGAGGATTGGATTTTGCTACTTACAATAACATTGTTAATCCTGCAGCAAAAGGCGCAATAGGCAATCCTATTCTGGCTTTTTCATTGGCAATGGGCACATTGCTGAATAGGTCTCTCGGTATTCCTGTAGCTGGCGGAACAGTTTTAGGAATTCTGATGATAGAAGGATTTATAATCACTACGCTGGATACGGCGGTAAGGCTTAATCGTTATTTATTCGAGGAACTTTGGGCGATTATTATGAAAAAGCCGCCAAAAATATTTAAGTCGTATATGTTTAACGCATCTCTTTCTGCAGGGCTTATGCTGCTTTTGTGTTATACCAACACCTTTAAGCAGATTTGGCCGCTTTTTGGTTCAGCAAATCAGCTTCTGGCGGCATTAAGTTTGATTGTCGTATCTGTATGGCTAGCCAAGCGCAAAAAGGCCAATTTTTTTACTATTTTACCGGCTGTATTTATGATGGCAACGACAATTTATTCGCTTTGGCAAATGTTGACCAGGCAGTATATGCCAGGACATAATTATTCGTTAAGCATTACCGCGATCCTGCTTATCTTATTATCGGCAGGCGTAATATTTCTGGCTGTAAATAAATTGAGCGGCCATATTTTCCCCAGGCGCCATCTTCCTTCGCACAAATTATAAGGAGTGGTCTTTGAACGAACAGATTTGCCCATATTGTAAGAAACATATTTGTGATGAAGACGCTTTGTTGTGCTTATACTGCGGAGAAAGCCTGAAACGCAGTGTAGGATTTATGGGCAGATTAAGATATTTTACGCCAAAAGCGATTTCATACGTTGTTATTATAGTAATATTATTAGGTTTTATTTTATTGATGATTAAATAGCAGCGAGGTTGCGATGAATGCGTTTAACGAAATACGCGATGCCAGATCCGGAATAAGCGTGGATAAAGAAGAAGCCCTGAAGATAAAGATGGATTCATTGGGAATAAAAGAAATTGACCTGGAGGAGAAGTTTATACGCTCGAGCAAAAAAGGCGGGCAAAAGGTCAACAAGACATCCTCGTGCGTTTATCTTAAATATAAACCCGCTGGCATCGAGGTTAAGTGCCAAGAAGAACGTTCTCAGGCGCTGAACCGATTTCTTGCCAGAAGGATACTTGTTAATAAGATTGAATCGCTTGTCCTGGGCAGGAAAGCGGAGGCGTCGAAAGAAATAGAAAAAATAAGGCGCCAAAAACGCAAGCGTTCCCGCAGAGCTAAAGAAAAAATGCTAAGGTATAAAAAAATACGTTCGGAAAAGAAAAATCTCCGGAAGTTTCCTGCCGCGGAACTCTGACCTTTCCGTCAATTATGCTTGATATTTAACGGTATGTTTTATATAATAAGTTTGCTAAATGAATTTTAGCGGAATAAGAATTAGCGCGGGTGGTGAAATTGGCAGACACGACAGTTTGAGGGGCTGTTGGGAGCAATCCTTTGCAGGTTCAAGTCCTGTCCCGCGCACCAAATTCGCCGAAGGCGAATTTGATCCCGAGCAACCCTTATTTTTTTATGTGTTGCGAGGGATAAAATTTTCAAAGTAAAATTTGACGCGGAGATATTGATTAAATAAGCTCTCTTCGTTCTCTTACGTAGTTACTTCCAGGAAGGCTTTTGGCGTGTTCTTTTAGTTCAGCGCCCAATTCTCCAACTTCTCCTACATGGCTAATTTTTCTTTTCTCGTTTGTTACAATCCCTATTGATATCGTAAGAAGCGGGATTTTTCTAGTTTTTTTCTGCCGGTCTTTTCCTATTATGTAACCTTTTTCCAGGTCTTCTTTGTTGTATAATCCGGGAACCATTGAAGTAAAGTCAGAGATTATTTTTTTACACAAATCATCTATTTTGTCAGGGATTGTTACCACGACAAAATCGTCCCCCCCTATATGTCCTATGAAATCTTGCGGAGTTCCTTTTTCCTGCACAGAGCTTATTAATATTCTGGCGGTATTTTTTATCACCTCGTCACCTTTTTCGAAACCGTATTTATCGTTAAACGCTTTGAATTTATCAAGGTCAATATAGCATACCGCGAATAATTCATTTTTGATTATACGAAGGCCTAGCTCATTTATTATAGAAACATTTCCAGGGAGCCTTGTAAGCGGGTTTGCGTCCAGATCTCTGGCTGTCCTTCTGAGTACCATCTTTACCCTGGCTACCAGTTCTTGGGGTTCAAAAGGTTTTACCATGTAATCGTCCGCGCCTGAATTGATGCCGTGTATCTTGTCGGTTACTTCGCCCTTGCCTGTGAGCATTATAATAGGCATGTGTTGTATCAATATGTCCTGTTTTAGAACTCTGCATACTTCATCGCCACAGACTCTCGGCATCTTAAAGTCTGTTATAAGAAGATCAGGGGTAGATTTTTTTATCATATCTATGGCTTCCTGGCCGTCATGCGCTTCCGTTACTTCGTAGCCTTCCGCTTCAAGGGTTATTCTTATAACGTCCAGTATGTCAGAGTCATCGTCGGTTATAAGTATTTTTTCTTTTAACATGTTCCATCAGCTCCTTTGATTAATATTTTGGCAGCGTGAACGTGAATCTGGAGCCTTTGCCTAATTCGCTATTGAACCAGATTTTGCCCTTATGGGCCTCTACTATTTTTTTAACAAGAGATAATCCTAGCCCGGACCCTTTTATCTTCTGGTCCAGCGCATTATCCGCCCTGAAAAATTCCTGAAAAACTTTGGGTATGTCTTGAGGAGGTATACCTATGCCGGTATCCTCTATGCTGAATTGGATAACGTCGTCTTTTTCTTCCACGTCAACGGTTACTGTGCCTTTTTCCGGAGTGAATTTCACGGCGTTGCTTAAAAGGTTCAAAAATATTCTTTCTATCTGGTTATGATCAACCTTTATTTTATCGAATTTTACTTTAGAGTTTATTTTTAAAGAGATGTTTTTTTCTTTAACTTGAGGCGTGATTATGTCTACGGTTGAATCCAGCATTTCTTTTATAGACGCATCTTTCATTTCCATCTGGATCTTTCCTGATTCTATTCTTGCGATATCTAATAGATTGTTTATCAGGTGAACCAGGCTATTAGAGTGCTTGTCTATTTTTTCCAGCCTTTCTTTCTGAGCGGGCAATACATCTCCAAGCTTACCGGTCATCAGTATGGAGGCGTAACCTTTTATAGAAGTTAAAGGAGTTCTGAGCTCATGGGATACGCTGGATATAAAATCAGATTTCATCTTATTGAGGTTTTTAAGCTCTTCATTTAGGTTCTCCAGTTCCTTGGTGCGTTCAGCAACCCTTCTTTCCAGTTCTCTGTGTGAACCGAAAAGTTCCGTATAAAGCTTCGCGCTTTCAATAGCTGTTCCTATCAGACCTGTGAGTATAGAAATGAGTTCAGTGTCGCTTTCACCAATTTTTCCATACACAGAAGTGTTTCCCGCAATTATAAAACCAATAGGTTCTTCTCTTGCCACAATAGGGGCTGTCAGAAAAGATTCTACTTTCAGGATATCCAGGAGGTTCCATCTCCTGTCTATGCTTTCCATAAGCCTGTTTACCAGCATGGGTTTTTCTTTTTTAAACATAAAATTTGTAAAATTTATTTTATTAAATTCCGTTTCTATTGTTTTTATTTCAGTTTCAGAATAACCTGCAGAGCTTTTTATTGCCATAAGACCCGTTGAATCGTCCTTTAGCGTGACCAGTAGTTTCGAGAAGCCCAATTTTAACACAAAGGGCTGATTTATCATGCCAAAGATATTCTCTGTATTAAAAGTGGAGCTCAGTTTTCTACTAAGCTCATGAAGCGTATACAGGCCTGCTATTTTTCTGTCCAAATCTTCTTGCACCTTATTGAGCGCAAGGTCGGTTTTTATAATTATCTTTGCCTGGTCATCCAGCTGATCTACGATATCTTGCAATTTTTTGTTCGATCTTTCTAATTTTATGCGTCTGGTGAGCTCAAGGTGGTATAGCATAAATAGAACCCCGACTACTGAAGCGAATACCACCATATAATACATATTTATAATTACTCCGAAAACAATGTTATGGAAATACTATGGTTGTTAAAACAATACTGGCCGGCAGACTCAGCCGCATTTAAAAGTCCATATTCTCCCAACGTATAGCAGCCTAAAATAGGTATTTCCCTGCCTATGATTTCTCTTACTATATCTATCTCTTTATAAGCGTCGTTTCGTAGGAGCAAAAACCTGCTTATGTCGCTAAATATAGTAGCAAATTTTATTTTCGTGTTTTTTATATAACTCAAAGCTTTTTCTGCGGCATTTTTTGCGGACTCCAAAATTAGCTCTTTATCGCTTATCATTAGGCTTACATACTCCTCTTCCCGAATGTCAGCGTTTAGCACCAGACTTCCATTATACTCCAGCATTAAAGGCACCCTTGTAATATACTCTCTGTTTTTATCTATTTGGCGTACTCCTAAAGGGTAATTTATGCCTAATTTGAAAATCCCGTCATTTTTAATTTCTTCAAAAGATTTTTCGAAGTATTCTTCGTACATTCTTACAGCGGGCCTTTTATCTATTTCTTTTATAACGTTAAATTTAGCTTTTGTGATTTTGTGTGGTTTTCCTATAGGCTGCCAGGCGCTGGATTGTCCTACGCCTAGTAGCATGGTTCCAGATATAATAACGCCCGTTACGGAATCAGCATACACCTCATTATCCGCATACTGATATGTTTTTGAAGAATATGATTTATTGCATGCGCCTCCGCCTATTATAGGAAAACATGTTCCAAGTATTTCTTGAGCGCCTCTTAGAATATCAGCGCTGTTTCCGGAAACGCTGTCGGAAAACATCATATAAGCCTGCTTGGGGGCATGTTTTTTTATTGAACCAAAAGCTTTTATAGCGGCTTTGCTTCCGGCCAAACGAGAATTAGCGCTGATCTTATCGCCTATTCCGCAAAAAAAACTGATAGAATCAGAGCTAATTATAAATACAGCTACGGAGTCCTGATGAGAGCCATAGCTTGAAATAGACCCGATGCTGGAGCACCCTATTATCGGAGTATCTCTTATTATAGAGCGGATTCCTTTTATTGTTTCATGTTGATTATATATTGTTGATATAAATATAATTAAGATATCGGGATAATTTTTTTCAATTTGATAGTAGGCGCTTAAGGCGGCTTCTTTGCCTGCAGCGAAAGAATCTAATTTAGTGCTTATACCTGTTCCTATCAGAGTAGCCATATTTTAAATGAGGACAGTAACTTATGTTCGCTCGTTTCATTCGCTTCATAATTTGCCACTCATCAAGAATAATACCTAATAAGGCATGTTATGTCAATAGTTTTATAGATTTCCTATGCACAAAAATAAAATTTCAACTTGACAAGCTCAAAAAAATCATTAAAATAGTATCATACTTTACTAAAATAGATTAGTTTTTGTTCTTTAATATAGCTTTTAATAAAGCAAAAGGCCGGGTAACTGATGTGGATTAGAGAAACTTAGGGGCCCTATCGTCTAGCCTGGTCTAGGACAGGTGGTTCTCAGCCATCAGACAGGGGTTCAAATCCCCTTGGGGCTACCAATTTTTGCTAAAAGCAAAAATTGATCCCTAATCTCCACCAAGGTTCTATGACGGACGAGGTAAATGCTAAAAAGCTGCATTATGGCATAACTATTTAATAACAAACAAGTTAAAGAAAGGGGGCTGTAATGGAAAAAAAGTACAAGCTTTTAGAAATCAGTTCAACAGTATTCAAGGTTTTGTCTTGGGCGTCTTTGGCAATAGGTATAATAGCTGCCGTGGTTATATTCATAGGAGGCGGTACGCCAGAAGCTCCTAGAGCAACAGGTTTTATAGGAATTTTATTAGGGATAGTTTATTTCTTCATATTTCTCGTCACAGCAGAGATAATAACGCTACTTTTGGAAATACGTTCAAAAGTTGAAAAAGGCGTATAGTTTTTATAGATTTTCAATACAACATTATTTTTGGAAATACTTAATAATAGGTTTGATTTGTTTCCAAAAAGCGCGTTATTTTTTGGTTGAAGATTTTGTGCCATATTATGGCTGTAATCATGGAAAGAGCAGATATAAAAGTAGCTCAAGAAAAAAATAGATTACTTTTGCCTTGAAACGTTGCAATCTGGAGAAAGTTTTAGCGGGTATTCTATAAGGGTGGCACTAAAAATTTTTTAGAAATTTTTATTTAACTTTTAATATGTATTATATAATTTCGTATTTATTATAATAGAAAGTTTTAAACAACGGGAGGCTGTTATGCCTATTAAAAAAGGCAGAATGTACGACAGTTATACTTTTTCAGATCATGAGAGAAAAAATTTTGCGATACTCGAGCTTATACGAAGAAACGGCCCTATTACGAGAGCCGATATCTCAAAGGTCACAGACCTGAATATAGTCACTGTTTCTAATTATATAAACAGCTATATTGCTAAGGGGTTAGTTTCGGAGGGAGGTCTTGAGGCTTCTACGGGAGGCAGAAAGCCTACGATTGTTAAGTTAAATGACGACAGCGTGTTTGCAATAGGAATTGACCTTGGCCATATGGATGTTCCTGGCGCAACTATGATAGGTCTGGTGACAGATCTTGCAGGAAAGATTATAACCAAAGTAAAAAAGATCAGGGCAAAAGAGACCATGGATAAGGTAATAGAGAGTTCGCTTGAACTTATAGACGAGCTATCCAAGAAAAAAGGCGTGGATAGGAGCAAGATAAAAGGCGTTGGCATTGGAATAGGCGGTGTTATAGACGAGTATCTCGGCACAGTAAGAGATTCCAACAAGAACGGGATAAGGGCGAATTATTTATCCATAAAAGGGATGATTGAGCAAAAGTTCGGCTTTCCTTCTTTTATAGGAAATGACGCAACGTTTGCTGCGTTCGGAGAAAAAATGCACGCTCTTCCTATGGATGTACAGGACGTGGTTTACATGTATTCTGACGTAGGGAGCGGTATTATAATAAAAGGCGCTATGTATTGCGGGGCGTCAGGAAGCGCAGGAGAGATCAGGATTAATTATCCTCGTAACGGAGAATATCTGCAGGTTTCAAATAATCTTTCATTTCTTTTTCCTACAGGCCTTGATCTAGGGCTTGTGAGCCAGGTTAAAAAACTTATAAAAGAAGACGATGCGAAGACGAATATACTAGAATTCTGCGACAATAAACCGGACAATCTTACAGTAGAACATATCATAGAAGCTGCAAAATCAGGCGATACTCTTGCAATAGAACTTTTGGAAGACGGAGCCGTGAATCTTGGGATAAGAATCGCGTACCTTGTGAACTTATTTAATCCTGAGATAGTAATAATTGGTGGAGGCATTGAAAAAGCAGGAAACCTGCTTCTGGAACCACTAAGAAGGACTGTAAGAAAATGGGCGTTTGAAGAGCCGGCGAATGTTGTTAAGATAATACCCGCGAGGCTTGGAGAAGACTCTGTGGCATTAGGCGCCGCAAGCGTTGTAATAAGAGACATTTTTGTGCAAGCTTAACAACCTACCCCCTAATAATCTTTACAAAACTTACATTGTAACAATGTCAAGATTATGCGTGATTATACGGTTATAACCATATCATAACTGTATCAGTTGACAAAATAATAATAATATGATATACTTCTCAAACATAGGAGAAAGAGATGTATTTGAAGCGTATCATATTGTTTTATTTCTTTTTGTTTAGCACAGTTACAACAATAAATCCTACCATATCATATCCGTCTAATCAACCTCAAGATGATGTAACGCAATATATAGTAGATTTATCCAAAGATATCTACAATTCTATCCCAAAGCCAGACGCAATTATTTTATCTAATTCAAAAGGCGAAGTGAAGCTAAAACTGTTCCTTTCTCCATGGGGAGAACTTAAGGATGTTTATGTCTCAGAATCTTCCGGTAACAGAGAGTTAGACGGCATATGTTTAAAAACAGTTTGGCTGTATAAAAGATATCAGCCATTTCCTGAAAAATTAGGAGATAAGGATTTGTGGATAGATGTGCCGATCATATTTGAGATCGATAGCTTTCAACCTGACTCTTCAACAAGCTCAAAGCCTCGGGCAAAATCCCCGGCTTCGTTTGGGGTGAACTCCGCGAGCCGAGAGAGCGTAAATCTAGGCATCAATGACGCAATAGACATAGCGTTGGAAAATCATATGGCAGCAAAGATAGCGCAGGAAGAAATAGAATTATCCAAACTCAAAATAAGAGAAGCTAGGCGCGCGCTTTATCCGGCAGCCAGTATGAATTATCTGGAAACTACTGGAAAGACTGCCGGCACAACCCAGGATTTTACAGATAAAGAATATAAACTTAAGTTTGAATACCCTCTGTATTATGGCTGGAGGCTTAAATATGCGGTTGAGCAGGCCATGAGCAACCTGAAGGCGTCAACATCAAGCTATGATAAAACCTTGCAGGATTTAAGGGGCGAGGTAGAGTTGGCGTTTTATGTGTACATGGCTAACAAGATGACTCTAAAATTACATAAAGCGCTTTTAGAGGAGACAGACAGTATATTCATCGGAGCTAAGAAGAGACTTGAACTGGGTTTGATTACCAGAGCGGAATTTTTGCAGCTAGAATCCCAGATGCAGCAGATAAATTACCAGGTTATATCCAGCGAGAATGAACTAGCTATGGCAAAGCTTTCCCTGGCCCAGGCAGTTAATATTAAGGAAGGGGAAAATGCGATAGAGACAATAGATAAAGAACCTGGAAAAGACTTGGAGCCTATTGTGGTGGAGATAACTTTGGAGGAATGCATAGATTCAGCTTTTAGGTCCAGGCCAGACCTTAAATCAAAAGAGTATATGTTGGAATTTAATGATTATGAACGCAAGATAGCGGAAAGCAAAAATCAGCTTAAGGTGGACCTGACCGGCACATACGGCCAGTCCGGAGGCGCGTATCAAACGGAAGCTTTAAATATGGACAATGATTGGTATGTGGGATTTAAGGTGTCAAAACCATTGGGCGGGAATACCCTTTCCACTGCTCTTACGAAGGATAAGACAAGCCAGAAACATGGCCAGTCATCAAGGACGGAATCTGTCAGCAAGTCCGTAGAGCTAGGGTTATTAGACGGGCTTCAACGTTTTTCTGAAGAAAAATCCGCAGAGATAGGATATAGAAAAGCAAAGGATGAGTTGGAGCAGGTAAGAGACGGCATTGTTAAAGATGTCAAAGAGTCATATTTAAATTATAAAAAAGGCTTAGTTCAGATAATGACAAACCTCAATAAAATTAAATACAAAGAAGAGGAACTTAAGGTAATTAAAGCGCGCGCGGAATTAAACGAGGCGTCTCTTTCGGAACTGGCCCAGGCTTATATGGGCCTTACAGATGAGAAGACTTATTACATAGAAACGCTCGGAAGTTTGTATCAATCCCTGGCAAAGCTAAATAAAGCTACGGGGTATGTGCTGTTTCTGGACGATGAGAATTTTAAATTAGCCAATACAAAATAAAAAAAGAGGAGAATATGAAAAATAAATTAAAATTTCTAATTATAGGTTTTATAATTTTATGGATGATAGCTTTTGGCGTAATGTGGCTTAAGACACTGGCTAAAAAAGAGCATATCAAGGATTTTGCTTCTTTTAAACAGGCTATAAGCGCAATGCTTACGAAAGGCGGAGCTAAAAAAGAGGCAGCTCCCGAGGCAGCGGCTGGCGGAGGGGAAGATCAGAAAGAAGCGGTTCCTGTGAGGTGTTATAAAATAGCGCTTATGGATTTTAAAGACGATCTCCCCGTTATGGGCACAGTAAAAGGAACATTAGAGATACCGCTTAAATTCGAGGTCAACGGTGTGATAGAGGCTATAAATTTTAGAGAAGGCGATATGATAAATGAAGGCGAGATAATAGCGTCTCTGTATAAAAAAGACGCGCAATTAAAAGTAGAATACGCAAAAAGTAAATCAGAGTCTATGGAGACGCAGGCCCTTGCCGCAAAAAAGAAATATGAGATGTATAAGAATCTTTATGATATCGGCGGTATTATAAAGGCAAAACTGGAAGAAGTGGAGCTGGAAGCAAAAAGCGCCAGAGAGCAGGCTAAGTCAGCGGAGGTAGAGCTCAGATCAGCGGATGCGGAGCTTAAAAAGACGGATCTTTATGCGTTTCGCGAAGGAGTCCTCGGCGTAAGAGAAGCTGAGGCGGGAGAATTTGTAACGCCAAACAATAAGATAGCGACTATCTATGATGTAAAAGAGGTGTTTGTGGAACTTGGCATAGTGGAGAAGGATATCGATAAAGTTACGCTCGGACAGAAAGTTATAGTTACGGTGGACGCGCATTCCGGGGTTTCATTTGAAGGCAAAGTAGACTATGTGTTTCCTCTGATAGAGGGAAAATCCAGGACGCTGATTGTCAAGGTCAGGCTTTCTAATCCGGACGCTCAGCTTTTGCCAGGGATGTTTGCAAGGGCTATGATAACAGTAGCTGAGTTTACCAACGCGATAGTTATCCCCTCTCTCAGCCTTAACAAAAAAGACGAAGGATATACCGTATCCGTGGTTGACGATCAGAATAAAGTGCGCATTAAACCGGTCAAGGTAGAATATGTTACTACGGATTATTCTGTTGTAGGAGAAGGCATTGTAGAAGGCGAATTGGTGGTTACAGAAACTCCTCAGGAGCTAAAAGAAGAGATGCCCGTTCAAGTTATAGAAGTCCAGGAAAATACCCAAGCTCAATGAAGCTACCAGACCTTTCAATAAATAAACCTGTAACTGTAATAATGATTTTCCTGGGGATTGTGCTTATGGGCCTGATCTCCCTAGGCAGGCTGCCTCAGGAATTATTTCCAGCTATTTCTTACCCTCAGCTTACCATTGTAACAACATATGAAAACGCCGCTCCGGAAGAAGTAGAAACCCTTATAACTAAAATCATAGAAGAAGCGGTCGGTACCGTAGGCAGCCTTAAGCGGATCAGCTCCACTTCAAAGGAAGGAGTTTCCCTTGTAACGACGGAGTTTAACTGGGGAACGAATATGGATTTTGCTTCCCTTGGCGTGAGGGAAAAGATAGACCTTGTGAAGGAAAGGCTTCCTATCGGTTCAGCGGATCCTATAGTAATGAAGTTCAATCCATTCGAGCTTCCTGTCATGACCCTTAGCGTTACAGGCGAGAAAACGCCTTCGGAACTTTTAAAGCTTACCAGAAAATTTATAAAGGATGAACTCGAAAAAGTGCCCGGCGTCGCCTCGTGCAATATAACAGGCGGACTGGAGAGAGAAATAATTGTATCGATTGATCAGGCGAGGCTAAGGGCGTCAGGCATAGGAATAAATAAAATAGTGGAAGCGTTAAAATCCTCAAATCTTAATTATCCAGCGGGTAACATAGAAGAGCATTTTTACGAATATCTGATACGCACCATAGGGGAGTTTGAAATAATCTCTCAGATAAAGGATACGGTTGTAGGCACTGACGAGCTCGAAGGCCAGAAGGCTCTTTTGGAAAGTATGGAGGCTCAAAAGAAAAAAGAAGGAATGACTAGGCTTGTATACCTGAAGGATCTTGGGGAAGTAAAAGATACATTCCAGGAACGCACCAGCATCTCCAGATTTAACGGGAAGGAAAACATATCGGTATCTATCTTGAAACAGGCAGGCGCTAATACATTGCAGGTGGCGGACAATGTAAAAAAGAGGATTAATGACGTAAAAAAAGACCTGCCTAAAGATATAAATTTAATTATAGTATATGACCAGTCCATTTTTATCAGAAAATCCATCAGGGATGTCGGAGACGCCGCGTGGCAGGGCGGGCTTTTAGCGTTCCTGGTTTTATGGTTATTTTTAAAGAAGTTAAAGCCCGCGCTGATAGTTGCCATGTCCATTCCTATCTCAATAATGATCACATTTACGCTTATGTATTTTAGCGGCATTTCGCTGAACATGCTTTCTCTTGGCGGGCTTGCGCTTGGCATAGGCATGCTTGTAGACGCAGGGATTGTGGTTATTGAGAATATATCAAATCATATTCAGAGCGGAAAAGAATTAAAAGAAGCTGCAAGAATCGGCGCAAATGAGGTGGAAAGCCCTATATGGGGCTCTGTCATGACGACGGTAGTTGTATTTTTACCTATGATATTTGTTACAGGTATCGCAGGCCAGCTCTTTAAAGAGGTTGCCATAACTGTTACATACTCTCTTATGGCTTCACTGTACGTGTCTTTAGCGTTAATCCCCTTGTTTGTAACTCTAGGCAATAAGAAGAAAAAGCTTTCTTCCGGCGAAGAAGCGCCTATGGCGGAAGGCTCAGAGTTTAAATTAATTAAATGGATGGGGGCTGTATATGGCAAGTCTCTGCCAGTTGTGCTGAAAAATAAAAAACTGGTAATATTCGGAGCCCTTGTCCTGTTTTTATTCAGCATGGTCATATTCCAATTTCTTAATAAAGAGTTTATGCCCAAGATAGACCAGCGCGAATTTGCCATGAAAGTCAATCTTATGACAGGCACAAGACTTGAGATAACGGATTCCAGCGTCAGAAAGATAGAGGAAAAGCTTTTAAATAATAAAGACGTGGACAGCATAGCGGTTACTATCGGTTCCAGCAAACAAAAGGGCATGGGTGATATGGTAGAGACCCTTGGTTCGCATCAGGCCAATATTATTATTAATCTTAAAAAAGGCAAAGAAAAAGGCAAGCTCAACACTTCTCAAATAATACAGAATTTAAAAAAAGAATTAGATAAAGAAAACCTGGAAGGCGCAGAGATAGAATATATTTTGCAGGATAGTATTTTTAAGAGCGCGTTGATGGGCAGCGCGCCTATATTGATAGAGATAAAAGGCCAGGACCTCGGCCTTACAAAAAAACTTTATGAAGAACTTCGTTTTGAGCTGGCAAAAATACCCGGCATATATGGCATAAGGACAAGCCTTGCGCCTCCTGCGCCGGAAACAAAAGTGAATATTATCAAAGATAAAGCCGCTTTATATAATCTCTCGGTAGGTTCTATAGCTCAGGCAGCTCATGTGGCTATCAAGGGAATTACCGCTACACAATTTAAAGAACAAGGGAAAGAGATAGATATAAAGGTAAGGCTGAGGCCTGAGGATAGAAAGAAGCTTTCAAGCATAAGGAATATATTAGTACACTCGCCATTAGGAATAGATATCCCACTTTCAGAGGTTGCTTATATTTCGCATGGAGTAGGCCCAAGCGAAATAAAAAGACTTGATCAGCAGAGAATAATATTAATGACCGCAAATGTTACAGGCAGGCCTGTAGATAAGGTAATAAGAGATGTCAATAAAGCGATAGATTCTATAATGGCCAAGTACGCTAATATAAAAAAACAAGCCGCAAAACAAATCGAGAAGGATTTTACGATACAGCTAGCCGGAGAGAACCAGGAGATGAAGGAATCGTTTTTAAGTTTGATGTTCGCGTTAATCCTTTCAGTGCTTTTGGTGTATATGATTATGGCGAGCGAATTTGAATCATTCTGGCAACCTTTTATTATCATGTTTACCCTGCCATTATCTTTGATAGGCGTTGCATGGATTTTATTTCTGACTCATACACCTATTAGCGTTGTAGTTATATTGGGCGTAATAACGCTGGGTGGAGTTGTTGTTGATAACGGAATAGTTTTAATAGATAAAGTAAATGCCCTTAAAAATGAAGGGAAGGATATTGTGACAGCAGTTAGCGAGGCAGGGTCAAGCAGGCTCAGGCCGATAATGATGACGTCATTTACTACGGTTTTAGGCCTTCTTCCGTTAGCGCTTGGCCTTGGAGAAGGTTCTGAACTTCAAGCCCCTATGGCAATAACTGTGATGGGAGGCCTTACTGTTTGCACTTTTCTGACGCTTTTTGTAATTCCTGCTCTTTATGTTATAGCTGCAACGTGGTTAGAGAAGAGGAAAGGAAAAGTTGTGCCTGTTGCAGTGCAAGGGGCGCCTGGAGCAATTAAAATAGAACCCATTAAGATAGTGAGCGGCCGCGAACCACTGCAAGCTAGTGAGCCTGAGATTGTAAAAGATATAATTGTAATGCCTTTAAAGGCGCTGGAAAAACCTCAGATATTTAAAATCGAATCTGCGCCTGAAAAACAGGAAGAGCCAAAGCTCGCGCAGCTTACCAAACGACAGATTCAATTATTAGAGTATATTAAAAAATCAGGAAAGATTACGAGAAAAGAATATTCAGATCTATTCAGGATATCAATACCTACCGCGGCACGGGATTTAAGGCAACTTATGGATAAGGGCTTTCTGAAAGCAGAAGGCCCTCTTGGCCCTGGAAGATGGTATGAATTAAAGCAGCTCTAAGGTGGCGCATGTCCCTCCCAAGTTATTCAGTAAATAAGCCTGTAAGCATCACGATGCTCTTTATAGGCATTGTGATTTTGGGCGTAGTTTCTCTGCTCAGGCTTCCTGTTGAGCTAAAGCCGAATATTTCCTACGGGAACATCAGCATAATTATAGAAGTAAGAGGCGGCATGCCTCCGCAGGAAGTGGAGAGCTTAGTTACAAAGCCGATAGAAGAAGCTGTGTCTACGGTTACTCATCTTGAAAACGTCTATTCCACGTCAAAATCAGGAGAATCCATGGTATGGCTTGAGTTTGAGCCTGGTATTAATATGGATTTTGCCGCGCTTGAAACAAGAGAAAAATTTTCCAAGATAAAAGACAAGCTTCCCAAGGAAATTGAAAAACCTATATTAGCCCAATATAAGGAATCCGATACCCCTATAATGGTACTCGCGGTTACAAGCAATGTTCATACAGTAGAAACATTAAGGAGGGTCGTAGATGAGCAGATCAAGGAAAGAATCTTAAGAGTAGAAGGCGTGGCAAATGTGGATTTATACGGAGGGAAAGAAAGGAAGATCCTTGTTGAGATAGACCAATCAAGGCTTCAGGCTCATCATGTGCCTATAGACAGCGTAGTGAGCTCATTAGGAGCGAACAATTTCAGCTTGCTTTTGGGAGACATTTCTAGAGAGAAAAATAGATACCTTATAAGGGCTATAGGAACTTTTAAAAGCGTTAAAGATATGGAAAATATAGGCGTGAGCATTACCCCGCAAGGAGCTGTTATAAAACTTAAAGATGTCGCGACTGTGAAAGACTCTTACGCAGACCCTTCAAATTATGCAAGGACGGATATAGAGCCGGTAGTTTCAATATATATCCAGAAAGAATCTACAGCCAATACAATCAAGGTAGTCAGCGGCATAAAAAAAGAACTCAACCAGATAAAAAATATAATAGATAAAAGCATCTACATAAAGGCTACGCTTAATCAGGCGGATGTAATTAACGACGCGATAGATGCGGTGAAGAGCTCTCTTATAAGCGGCGCGTTTCTTTCAATCCTGATACTTTTGGTAACGCTGAGAGATCTAAGACCGACATTTATAATAAGCGTTACTATTCCAGTTTCAGTTATGTTTACGTTTATCCTCATGTATTTTCAGAGGCTTTCACTGAACGTAATGACGTTGAGCGGCCTTGCGCTTGGAATAGGCATGCTTGTAGATAACTCAATAGTCGTGCTTGATAACGTGGATAAAAAAAGGTCTGAGCTTTTGCCTTTGCCCGACTGGCGGGATAAGGATAAAAATGCGGTTATAGAAGGCGCTTCAGAAATGGCCCTGGCAATAGTTACATCCACAATAACTACTGTTATAGTATTTCTTCCATTTGCTTTTGTAAATAAAGAGACGAGGATGCTTTGGAGCGGGCTTGCTTTTACTGTTACTTACTCTTTATTGACAAGCTTATTTGTGGCTATGACGCTAGTGCCTACTTTATTAAGCCAGATGGGCCGTAAGCCAATAGAAAAAAAAGAACAGAAATTGTCGAAAAAGAGTATGGCTATCAGAATAAAAGGCATGTACAGAAAAGGCCTGGTTATGGCCTTGAGGTTCAGATATATATTGACGTTCACGGCATTTTTGATGTTAGCTGTTGCAGTACTTTTCGGTATGAAATTGGAAAAAGAATTTATGGTAGAAGCGGAAGAAGGCCGCTTTACAATATTTGTTGAACTGGAGCCGGGCGCTAAATTAGACGTCACTGATAAGATGGCGAAAGAATTAGAAGAAAAGCTTGCTGATATAAAAGAGATAAAGACCTTCACCTCCAAGGTTGAGCCAGGGTCTTCAAAGATATATGTTAAATTAAAGCCTATAAAAGACAGGGCGAGCTCTACAAAGGAAGTAATGGACGCTATACGGCTGGAAGGGGATGTGGTTGCGAGGCATTATAAGGGAGGTTTTATATATTTTTCAGAATTAGAAGAAAGCGGGCTGAAAGAACTTACCCTGGATCTTTGCGGATACGATTATAAGGTATTAAAAGAAACTGCTATCTCGATGGCTACGAGGCTTGGCAGCATAGACGGCCTTCAGGATATAAGGATGTCCAGGATAAGCGGCAGGCCAGAATGGCTTGTTAAAATAGATAAACAGCAGGCAAGTTCGTTTGGATTTACAACCCAGGAAGTGGCGGAGACATTGCATGGAGAAATAAGGGGCCTGAGGGCTACGCTTTTTCATACCGAAGCAAAAGAAATAGAGACTATAACAAGGCTGCAGAAAAAATACAGGGCTAAGGTGGATGATGTAAGGAGACTTACAGTATATACTCCGGAAGGCGATTCTGTATTTCTGGAGCAGATCGCGGATTTTGTGCCGGACATAGGCATGAGCGAAATTACAAGAAAGAACAAGACCAGGATCGTGCAAATAACAGCCATGGTTGCAAAAGGGAGCTTGCAGAAGGCTGTGGAAAAAGCAAGAGCGAGCCTGGGGGACATGGAGCTTCCGAAGGATTATTACTGGAGGATAGGCGGAGACTATGAAAGGAATATAAAAAATGAAAAAGAATTATCCGCGTTTCCTTTTTCTCTGACGCCGCCTTATGTCCAGATGCCGGGCATTTTATGGATAACGCTATTACTAGTTTTTATGGTGCTGGCGTCTTTATTTGAGTCGCTTACCCAGCCTTTTGTAATACTTTTTTCAGTGCCGCTTGCAGTAATTGGAGTTGTGGCAGCGCTTTTTATATCCCATAAGCCTATATCAAGAGGAGTTATGATAGGAGCTATAATGCTGGCAGGTATTGTCGTGAATAACGCCATCATATTGGTTGACAGGATAAATTTCCTTAGGATTAAAAAAGACGGCAGCTATACTAATAAATACCATCATATACTGCGCGCATCTATCATGGCTGGCGAGGACAGGTTCAGGCCCATATTTATGACTACATCCACAACAATACTAGGGCTTGTGCCAATGGCGTTTGACAGAAGTGAATCAGCAAATCTGTGGTCTCCTCTCGCGATAACTGTTATAGGCGGGCTCACGTCTTCCACGGTAATGACATTATTTTTAGTGCCAAGCGTTTATATGATCTTCGAAGATTTTAATGCTGTAGTTTTAGCGCCGAAACGATTATTAGTATTTATTAGAAGAAGAACATATGGTATAATAAAGAGAAAAGGTAAACCCGTAAAAAATATTTAAGGAGATAAAGTTATGGATAAAACATTGCGGTCAATATTATGGATATTGGTAGGATTGGTGGTGTTGAGCAGCTTCAGTACCGCATGGTTTTTCCTTTCAAAAGAAAAACTTTACAGCGAATATACGAATTTGGAAGAGCTGTTTAAGACGACCATGAATAAGCTGAATACGGAGATTGCCTTAGCAACCAAGGAAAAGACGGAATTAAAATCAAAGTTGCAGGCCATAGAGGAGAAATTCAGCTCTCTGGAAGCAAGCCACAGGAAGCTGAGTTCTGAAAGCGATGCGACTTTAAGCGAAAGAAATGATTTAAGGAGAGAGCTTTCCAGCGTTAAGAAAGGAAAAGCGTTTCTTGAGAAGAGACTGAATGAGATGGAATCAGATATGTTTGTCGCCAACCTCATGAAGCAGAAGGTTGGTTTAGAGGTAGAGATAGAAAGGTTAAAAAATGAAGTGAATCCGAAAGAGCAGGAGATATCTAGATTAAGAACCGAGAATATGGACAAGGACCTGAAACTGGCCCAATTGCAGGAAGAGAAAAACTCAATTGAGCAGAAGCTGAAAAATTCCGAGCAGGTTGCACAGATTCTAAGCAGCGATCTTTTAAAAGAAAAGGATTTAAGCGGAGGCAGCAAGGCAATGTCCGAGAAGATAGCGATGGAAAACAATGCGCTTAATTCCAAGATATCAGAGTTTGAGGATATAGCGAAGGAATATAATAGCCTCCTGGCTGAAAAAGAGGATATAAGGGCAAGGCTTGCCAAGCTTGAAAACGATGTCGAATACAAGGACAAGGAGATAAATAAATACAAGGTCGCGCTTCAGGAAAGCGCGGTCAAGTCTCAGGAAGTAAGGGCAGAGGCCTATCGCGTTCCAGGAGAGGTGGAGCTACCTACTATTCGCGCGCAAAAAACAGCCATGCTTACCACTCCTTCTTTAGAACGCGCAGGGGAAACTGAAGAGTTAAAAGGTAAGGTTGTTACGATTAATATGGAACATAATTTTGTAGTCATAGATCTCGGCAAACAGGACGGGATAGATGTAGGAAATAAATTTAATGTTTACAGAGAAGAAACGCTTCTCGGCTCAGTAGAGATTATACAGGCGCGCGACAAGATTGCGGCAGCTGATATAAAAGATCTGAAAGAAGGCATGAACATAGAGGTTAACGACACTGTTGTAAGAAGATAAGCGATGGGCCTTTCGAAATATTTTAAATAGCAGCCCGCCTTAGAACCGCGTATTCTGGAAATAATATTATGAAGATAGGTATAATTGGTCCGGCGCAGTCAGGAAAGACAACCATATTCAAGGTATTGCTGCAGTCCGCGGATATCTTAGGCGATATAGGTATGTTTAAATTTATGGACCAGCGCATAGAAAAGCTGAGCGATATTTTTTCTTCAAAGAAAAAGGTATACCCTGAAACGGCTTTTCTGGACATTGATTCAAGCGCGGGTTTTACAGGCAAAGAGTATTCCAAGCTGCACGATATAGACCTTTTTATATGCGTGGCAAACGCATTTTTTAACGAGGACCCTAAAAAAGGCCTGGAAGGGTATATGATGGATATTATACTTGCCGACCTGGAAGCCATACAGAACAGGATCACTAAAATAGAAAAAGAAAGAATGAAAATGAAGACCGACACGGAGAGCGAGATGAAGCTGTTAAAGAGGTGCCAGGACTCTCTTGAAAACTCAAAACTTTTGCGCAATATAGGGCTGACCAAAGATGATTTGAAACTTTTTTCAGGATTTTCGTTTATAAGCCTCAGGCCTATAATAGTCGTCCTGAATACGGAAGAAGGCTCGAAAGAGGATAGATTAAAATTAGCCGAAGAATATTGTTCTTCAATAGGCGTAAGCTGCATAAGATTTTTTGGCAAGACAGAATTCGAAATCCTGGAATTAAATCCCCAGGAACGCGATCAGTTTTCTAAAGAAATGGGCTCGGGGTATAATTTCAGGGAAAACATGTCAAGATTGATATGCAAGGAGCTGAATCTTCTCACGTTTTTTACAGCAGGGGACAAGGATACGACAGGCTGGCATCTGGAATCAGGCTTAAGCGCTATAGAAGCCGCGGGCAAGATCCATTCGGACATAAAGAGGGGTTTTATCAGGGCGGAGATAGTAAATTACCAGGATTTTGTAAAATTCGAAGGCAACATGCAAAAGGTGCGCGAAGCCGGGTTATTGAAAATAGAGGGAAAAGAATATATTATTAAAGACGGCGACATGCTAAACATCCGCTTCAACGTCTAACAACTTGACACTCTGACAATGACGGTTTTGTAAAGATTATGAGTTCAAGAGGAGGAAAAGTGCGGAAGATCAAGACGGCGCTTATAAGCGTATCGGATAAAAAAGGATTAGAGGAGTTGGTAAAGGCATTAAATGAGTTCAAGGTGGAGATGCTGTCTACGGGCGGAACCGCCAAGCTGATAGCGGAGCTGGGCATACCCGTTAAATCCGTTTCAGATTATACCGGTTTTCCGGAGATGCTGGATGGAAGGGTAAAGACCCTGCACCCGAAGATTCACGGCGGGCTTCTTGCTATACGGGATAAGAAAGACCACATGGAGCAGATAGAAAAACATGGCATAGGCCTGATAGATATGGTGGTAGTAAATCTTTATCCTTTTGAAAAAACAGTCGCGAAATCCGGCGTGAAACTGGAAGAAGCGATTGAGAACATAGATATAGGCGGGCCAAGCATGCTGCGTTCAGCTGCAAAAAATTCCAAAGATGTCGTAGTGGTGTGTAACCCGGATAGATATAAAGATGTGATAGAAGAGTTAAAGAAAAATAATGGAGCGATTTCCGATGAATTGCATTTTAAATTAGGCGTCGAGGTTTTTGAGAAAACATCAAAGTATGACGCAGCGATTTACAACTATTTAAAATTGCAGGTGAAAAGCGGAGAAAAGAGGCCTGAGAGCGGAGAAAGAGAATTTCCAGATACTCTGGAATTGAAATTTGAAAAGGTGCAGAGCTTAAGATACGGAGAGAATCCACACCAGAAGGCAAGTTTTTATAAAGACAAAAGTATTAATGTGGTGGGTATCAGCAACGCCAGGCAGCTCCACGGCAAAGAGCTTTCTTTTAACAATATCATAGACTTGGATGCGGCCCTTGAGATAGTAAAAGAGTTTAAGGAACCTGCAGCGAGCGTTATAAAACATACGAATCCATGCGGCGCAGCCAGCAACAAAACATTGGCTGATGCATATAACGACGCTTTGGATTGCGACAAGATTTCCGCTTTCGGTAGCATAGTAGGCCTTAACAGAGAAGTTGACCTTAAAACAGCCGAGGCAATAATCAATGCGGGTTTTACGGAGTGCATCATAGCGCCTTCGTATGAAAAAAAAGCTTTGGATATTTTAATGGATAAGAAAAATTTACGGTTAATAGAAGTCGGAGAATTGAAAGGCGTAGAGAAGGACTATGATTTGAAAAAAGTTGTAGGCGGTCTTCTGATGCAAGATAGAGACATTTTTCATATAGAAGAGAAGGATTTAAAGGTGGTTACAAAGAAAAAGCCTACAAAAGAAGAAATGGCGTCTTTACTTTTTGGCTGGAAAATAGCAAAGCATGTCAGGTCAAATGCGATAGTGCTGTCGCAAGGAACAAAGACGGTAGGCGTGGGGGCTGGGCAGATGTCCAGGGTAGATTCAATGGTTATCGCTATAATGAAATCCAGAGGCCTTTCTAAGGGCGCTACATGCGCCAGCGACGCTTTCTTTCCGAAAGAAGATGCCATAGATGAAGCTAAAAAAGCGGGTATAACGAGCATAATCCAACCAGGCGGATCTATCCGCGACGAACATGTCATAAAGGCATGCGATGATGCCGGGATCAGTATGGTTCTTACCGGCGCAAGGCATTTCAAGCATTAATTCTGTTTGGCTTCGCGCAATCTCTTTGCCCGGCGCCAATTATTATGAATTATAATACTGCAGTAGCATATATTAATTCCTTTATAAATTTTGAAAAGATATCCAGATATCAGTATGCGTCTTCATTTAAACTAGAGCGTATAAGAGCTATTTTAGATGAATTAGGCAATCCTCAGAAAGGCTTGAGTGCTATTCATGTCGCAGGCTCTAAGGGCAAAGGGTCCACAAGCGCTATTACAGCTTATATTTTAAAAGAAGCAGGTCATAAGGTTGGGTTATATACTTCTCCTCATCTGGTAGATTTCAAGGAAAGGATAAGAATACTTGATGGCTCGAGGCTTGACAATGGAGATCCTGGAAAATTTGAAGGGACTATAAACGGCAAAGATTTTATCGAACTTGTTGAAAAAATAAAACCTGTTGCGGAAAAATTCAGAGATCATAAAACCTTAGGCAGGGTATCGTTTTTTGAGATTATAACTTCCTGCGCTTTTTTATATTTTAAGAAAAAGCAGGTTGATATAGCGGTTTTAGAGACAGGGCTGGGAGGGAGGTTAGACGCAACAAATGTTGTAACGTCTTTAGCGTGCGGGATAACAAATATCAGTCTGGAGCATACGGATAAATTAGGGAATACGCTGGCCGAGATAGCTTACGAAAAAGCAGGGATTATAAAAGAGCAGAACTTGGTAATTAGCGCCAGGCAGGAGAAAGAGGCAAGGGAAGCAATAAGGAAGGTTTGCCGAAAAAAGAATGCGGGGCTTCTTGAGGTTGGAAAAGATATAAAATATTCTATTTTAGATTCAGGCGAATCAGGCCAGGTTTTTGATTTGAAAGGGCCTGGATATTGTTATAAAAATCTGGAACTAAATTTAATAGGCGCTCATCAGATAGAAAACGCTTCTCTCAGCATAGGTATGCTCAAAGCAATAGATCAGAAAAAATTTTATATAGAAGAAAGCACTATAAGAGGCGGATTAAAAAAAGCGGACTGGCCCGGAAGGTTGCAAATAATCCAGAGGAATCCTTATATAGTTTTAGACGGCGCGCAAAATCCTGCCAGCATGCTGGCATTAGCTACTTCGGTAAAGAATATATTCAGATATGAAAAATTGATATGCGTATTCGGGATATCCTGCGACAAGGACATAAAAGGAGTAAGCGATATTTTAGACGCTTTTAGCGATATAATAGTTTTAACAAAATCTAGTAGTAACCCAAGGGCGACAGATATATCTAGATTAAAAGGTTATTTTCGAAGCTCGAGACCTTGTCTTGAAAAAAGCAGAGACATAGATGAAGCTATGCGGAAAGCATTGAAGCTTTCGAATAAAAAGGACCTGATACTGGTTACCGGATCTCTATTCGTAGTGGGCGATGCGATGAAGCGTTTTCAAGCTTCATAAACTTGACAAAACTGACATTGTCAGAGTGTAAAGATTATGAATGATACGATTGTGGCGGTTTCTACTCCTATAGGCGAGGGCGGTATAGGGATTGTGCGGTTGAGCGGGAAGAGCAGCCTGGCAATTTTGGATAAAATATTCTTGTCCAAATCCGGCAAAAAGCCGTCGAGATTCAAGACATACACAGTTCATTATGGCCATATTATAGATAATAATAGCGGAGGGCGTAGAGCGGAGGGCGTAGAGCGGAGGGTGGTGGATGAGGTGATTTTAACAGTGATGCGCGCGCCAAAGAGCTACACCAAGGAAGATATAGTTGAAATAAATTGCCATAGCGGCATAGCGTCTTTAAAAAAAATATTGGACCTTTGTCTTTTAAACGGGGCGAGACTTGCAGAGCCCGGTGAATTTACAAAGAGAGCGTTTTTGAACGGCAGGATTGACATATCTCAGGCAGAGGCGGTGCTGGATATAATAAAGGCAAAGACAGAGCTCTCGCTTAAGTCTGCGCTGAATAATCTGGAAGGCCTTTTTTCCAAAAAAATAAATGAAATAAGGAAAAGCCTGATAGAGATATACGCCCGCATAGAGGCGTCTATAGATTTTTCAGAAGAGGATCTGAAAGGGCTTAGAAAAGACGCTATCTTTAAAAGGCTTAACACTGTAAAAAATGAGATAGAAAAGTTTATCGCAAGCTCTAACCAGGGCAGGATTTTACGGCAGGGGATAAAGACGGTTATATGCGGAAGCCCTAATGTAGGCAAGTCCAGCCTTATGAACGCTATATTAAAGGAGTCAAGGTCTATTGTTACGCATATACCGGGAACCACAAGGGACACGATAGAGGAGATTGTAAATATTAAAGGCATCCCTGTTACACTTGTGGACACGGCAGGCATAACTGACACGGATCATCCGGTAGAAAAAGAGGGCGTAAAGAGGAGCCATGTTTATATGGAAAGCGCGGACTTGGTTCTGTTGGTTTTAGACCAATCCAGAAAGTTGAATAAAGATGACCTGGATATAATAAATAAAATAAAGGGTAATAAGAAGGAAACAATAGTGGTGATAAATAAAGCCGATCTAAAAAATAGATCGGATATCAAAAAGGTTAAGAAATTTTTCCCAAAAAACCCTTTTACGCGTATATCAGCTTTAAATTTAAAAGGCATTGATAATTTGGAAAATGAAATCAAAGATATGGTTTGGAAGGGCAAGGCTCCTGGGGCAGACTTTGTAGGAGTTTCAAATCAAAGGCAATTGGATATCTTAAGGAGATCTGTTTCAGATATAAAAGAAGCTATAGACGGCTATAAGAGCAGGTTATCAATGGACTGCATAAGCGTTTATGTCCGGTCTTCGATAGAAAGCCTGGGGGAGATAACAGGCCATACAATAACGGAAGAGGCCCTGGATAAAATATTTTCAGAGTTTTGTATAGGCAAATAGCGTAACTTGATAAATCGCGCCAGGCGCGCAATGGTGAAGTCAGAGAGAGGAGCTGGAAGATGGACAAGAATAAGATAAAGAAGGCAGTGAGGATGATATTAGAGGCAATTGGAGAGAACGCGGATAGACCAGACCTTAAGAAAACCCCTGAAAGAGTGGCTGAGATGTACGCTGAGATATTCAGTGGTATCTCAATGGACCCTGCTAAGGAATTAGAAGTTCTCTTGGCTGAAAAACACAATGAAATGGTTTTGTTAAAAGATATACCTTTATATTCTGTGTGCGAACACCATCTTTTGCCGTTTATAGGCAAGGCTCATGTAGCTTACATCCCTAATAATAACAAGGTTACAGGGCTAAGCAAGATAGCCAGGGTTGTGGAAGTTCTTTCGAAAAGGTTGCAGGTGCAGGAAAGGCTTACCACTGAGATAGCTGAAATACTTATGAAAAAGTTAAAGCCAATGGGGGTTATGGTTATCATAGAGGCGGAACACTTGTGCATGAGCATGAGAGGGGTTAAGAAATCCGGCGTTCTTACAGTTACAAGCGCAGTAAGGGGGGTTTTTAAGGAAAATTCTAAGACAAGAGCGGAGACATTGGCTTTTATAAAAAGCTAATAAAGGAGAATACCTATGTCGAAAAATCGGGTTATAGCTTTATCATTAATAACTATCGGCCTGGCCATGATAATGTGGACGATTTTTGGACAAAAACCTTTATATAGAGCCAGTTCCACTGTTATCATAGATGTAGTAAGCCCTGGTATTTTGGCGATAGAAGATATTACGAAATTGCAAGAGGCGCATTATCTTGCCTATAAGACTTATATGGAAACGCAGCGGGAAATAATAAGATCCAAACGCGTCGCGGATTATGTTATAAAGAATCTCGGGCTAAAGGATACCGCGGATAAGGTCCTTAAAAGATTAGAAGTGGATATTATAAAAGGTACGCGGGTTATAAAGATAAGCGCAATAAACAAAGATCCTGAAATCGCCAGATGCACAGCAAATGAGTTTGCCAGGGTATACGCCAATCCTAATTTAAGCCAGATAGAGTGGAACAATACCCGCGTGCAGAATTTTGCAGATACCCCGGCGGAGCCTGTTAAGCCTAATAAAAATTTAAGTATAATATTGCTCGCAATATTTATTACCGCAGCCGGAATCAGCGTGATTTCTTTCAGTGAGCCAACCGGCGGTATTGCTAAAGATTTAAACGACATAGTTGCTTCGCTTCAACTGCCTGTATTGGGCTCTGTGCCTGTGATCAAGATATATCGCAATATAAAGACGAAAGCGGACATAGACAGGGTAGTTGAAACCGATCCTGTGTGCATGGCCTCCGAGGCGTATCGTTTGATAAGGGCTAAACTATTATCTTCATTAAATAGTTCCGGCTCTGTCGCGAAAAGCATCATTATAACAAGCTCCGCTCCTAACGAGGGAAAGACGATCAGCGCTGTGAATTTAGCGATAATGACAGCCCGTAGCGGGGAAAGCGCGCTTCTTGTGGACGCTCATATAGAAAAGCCGAGGGTGCACGCTGTATTTAATATTGATGGTGACTCGGGTTTTACTGATTATCTTTCAGGAGGGGCGGATTTTGACAGCGTAGTAAGGCGCTCCGGGATCAACAATCTATCTATTGTTACATCCGGAAACGCTTCTTATAATAGCGCTAAAGCTATTGCTTTGAAAAACATAAAACTTTTTTTAGAAAGCTCAAGCGCGAGATTTTCAAAGGTAATATTCGACGCGCCTTCCGTTGCGTTTCTCGGGGACATGGCGGCATTATTGAGTATTTGCGACGGCACGATACTTATAGTAGAGGGCAACGGGGCCACGAAGGATCTTTTAAATAGCTCAAAAGAATTGCTGCGCAAAAAAGGCGCTAATATAATAGGAGTCATATTGAACAATGTTTCGTTTTGATATAAATAAAAAGGAGGTTCCATGAGATTGTTTTTATTGATCACATTGTTTTCTTTGATTGCCGGGTGTTCGTCCGGAGACAACAAAGCCGAGAACAAGGTAGTCGCGCAGATAAATAAATACAAGATGACGATGGATGACATCAAGTATGAGTTTAAAAACAGCCCATATGACGAAGCAGCGCTTCTAAAAACAGAAAATGGAAGAAAGCAATACCTGGACAACATTATAGAAAAAGAGGTGCTTTTACAGGAAGCGCAGCGCCAAGGGATAGACAGGGAAAAGGATTTTATGAAGAGCATTGAGAATTACTGGGAACAGGCGCTTTTCAAGGCTCTGCTGGAAAGAAAGAGCAGAGAGATTGCAGGACTGATTCACGTTTATGATAATGAGATAGAAGAGTATTACAAAAATTCAGGAGAAGATACGCCTCTTACGAAAATTAAGAGCGAGCTAAGGGAGATAATAAGGCAAAAGAAAGAAACGGACGCGATGAACGCATGGATAGACGAGTTAAAAAGCAAGTCTTATATAAAGGTGGATGAAAAAGCTTTGGAGTCGCTTGCTGCGCAAAGATAAAATTGGGAGGAATATTATGGGTTACAAACGAAGGCAATATTTTATAAGCAAGGTGTTTCAGTCGGAGTTTGTGTTAAAATTTTGCGGCCTTGTAATTTTAGGGTCGGTTGTATTTGGCATGATACTGTACATGCTTTCCAAGCACACCCTCACAACGTCTTTTGAAAATTCCAGGCTTGTGATTAAAAGTACGGCTGATTATATCTTTCCTGGGCTTTTATTCGGCGGGCTGATGGTGGCGATATTTACTGCCCTGGCAGCAGGCGTAATTGTAGTGCTTATGACTCACCGAATAGCGGGCCCGATGTACCGGTTTGAAAAATACATCAATGAAATAGGTTCCGGCAGATTTTGCGCTGATTTAAAGATCAGGAAGAAGGACCAGTTTCAGAATGTGGCAGGGGCTTTGAATAAGATGACCGAGGACCTTAAGCTCGGGCTTACGGAAGTGAACGAGGTTTCCTCTAAATTAGATAAGCTTATAGAAGAGCTTTCAGACAGTTCAAACAGGGAAGTGCTTTTAAAGGAAGACGTAAAAAGGATAGTCAGCGAGCTGAAGAAAGACAAGCTGAATCTGTCAAAGGCGCTGGGATACTTTAAAATTAAATATTAAAAGAAAAATCCGGTCGATTATGACGTATAAAAAAAGTTTTATTATATTCAGCATATTTTATATAGCGAGTTTCAGCGCCTTGGCTTATCCCCAGGAAGAAAACGGGAATTCTTTTTCTTCAAAGTTCTGCACGGTTTTTTATGAGAATGACGTAAGCCTGAAAAAAGTCAACATCCGGTTGAATCCCGGATTTTCTAATTTTTACAGCCCAAGGAGCCATAAAGAAAACCCCGGTATTTTAACGGAGGATATCTTATCAAACAAATTAGACGCTATCTTTAACAGGGCGGAAGAGATACTCGATATGTATCCTTCCAAGATTCATGTCACAATTAATATATATAAAACACAGGAAGGGCTGAATAAGGCATATGAAGAGTTTTTCAACGAGCCCAATAAAGAGGTTTCTTTTTATATATATAAAACAAATACTATATATACGGCTGAATCTCAATTAAACGAGAATATGCTCGCTCATGAAATGGCGCATTGCATAATAGACCATTATTTTATTATAATGCCGCCTAGAAAAATACAGGAAATGCTGGCCGTTTACGTAGACATGCACTTGAAAGATTAGCAAAAAATCTTGACTAAGGCCGATCCCTACACTATAATTTTAAAATAGAAAACGCATTTTTAATACAGGAGGCTTAATATGGGAATGACAAGAAAGAATAGAAGGGCGGAGCAAAAAAGAAAACGAAAAGGCAAACGGCATGCGAAGAAATAAATCCCGCACTGCTCGCTTTGCTAGAGTACGGGACAGGAAAAGAATAGGCATTCTTACGGGCGGCGGAGATTGCCCGGGTTTGAATGCAGCTATCAGGGCAATTGCGAAAACAGCTATCCTTAATTACAATATGGAGGTTATTGGGATAAAGGATGGCTTTTTAGGCTTAATAGAGAATAAGTTCCTGCCTATTTCTTACGAAAACGTCTCAGGGATACTCGCTTTAGGCGGCACTTTCCTGGGGGCTTCAAACAAGGCAAACCCATTCAGACATCCTGATTACAAAGGCAGTTTTAAGGATGTTTCCAACAGGGCAATAGAAAATTACCACGCCATGAAACTGGACGCGCTGATCTGTATAGGAGGGGACGGCACGCTTAATATCGCCTATAAGCTGCATAAAAAAGGCGTCAAGCTGATAGGAGTCCCTAAAACTATAGATAATGATCTTAGGCAGACAGAAGCGACAATTGGTTTTGACTCAGCTTTAATTACAGCTACTCAAGCGATAGACAAGCTTCATACAACCGCGCAGTCTCATCATAGGGTTATGGTTATAGAGGTAATGGGCAGGTACGCAGGATGGCTTGCTTTATACTCAGGGCTGGCAGGCGGCGGGGATATAATACTGTTGCCGGAAATCCCTTATGATATTAAAAAAGTATGCGACGTTGTTTTAAAGAGAAATCAGCACGGCAAAAGATTCAGCATTGTGGTGGTCAGCGAAGGCTCGAGGCAAAAAGACGGCGCTATGGTTGTAAGGAAAATGATTAAGGATTCCACAGATCCTGTCCGGTTAGGAGGTATAGGCAACAAGATAGCAGATGATATCGAGAAAATAACAGGTTTAGAAACAAGGGTTACTGTGCTGGGGCATCTTCAGAGAGGGGGAGAGCCCTCGCCTTTTGACAGGATCCTTGCAACGCGATTTGGGGTGGAATCTTGCGAATTGGCGGCTAACGGGGATTTTGGGAAAGTCGTTGTTTTAAAATCAAACCAGATTAAAACAGTAGACCTAAAGAAGGCTGTAGGGGATATAAAAAGAGTCAGCTTGAAAGATCCTGTTATCAAGGCAGCGATGGCGGTAGGGACCTCTTTTGGCATTTGAACTTGACACAGGCTGATTTCTATGATATAAATGATATTGGCAACTAAATCGGGCATCTTTTCGGCAAGCTCGGTTACCTTATCGGAGAGGTTGTTGCCTTCAGCCCTGTACCTTAAATGGTGCAGGGCTAATTTTATTTATGAATAAAAAACTATACGGCGGCATATTGGGCACAATAGGATTTCTATTGTCGCCTTTTTCCTGGTGGAATGACCTGTTTATAAATTTCCCGATAGCTTATGTCCTGGCATGCGGGTCGGATTTTATCTACAAAGGGGTGTTTTTAGGCGCTTTTATCGTTTTCTACTGGCTGACGAATATCGCAGGGCTTGTGTTATTGCAAAAAGGCCTGGAGAAAATGAGAGCTGGCGGCGAAGAAAAAAAGAAATATTTCAGCAAATATTTCCTGAGGGACGTACTGTTATCCGTCGCCTATACTTTATTAATAGTAATACTCGTAAAATTAGGCATAATCAAGCCCCTTGCATAATTTTTACACTCTAACAATATCAGTTTTGTGAAGCTTCATAGCGTTATAATTTGGGCATTTTTTATTACTAGATTCACTTAAGCAAATCCCGAGCCCAGATTTATCGGGGCGAGGGGTAAAGTTTATATGATAGACCTTAAAAAACATCTTAATGCATCCCAATTTTTGGCCGCTACTACAATAGACGGGCCGGTGCTTGTTATTGCAGGCGCAGGTTCAGGCAAGACAAGAGTCATAGAATATAGGGTCTTGAATCTTGTTCAAAGCGGTGTTGACCCGGCGTCTATACTTTTACTGACCTTTACCAGGAATGCCTCCCGGGTTATGTTGTCCCGTGCTGCCGCTCATGACCCCAGATGCGCTGCGGTGGAAGGAGGGACATTTCATTCGTTCGCATATAGGGTGTTGAAGCGTTACGGAAAAGTTCTGGGATTTGCCAGCGCATTTTCTATCCTTGACGAATCTGACGCAATAGACGCTGTAGGCAAATGTTCTGGCGATATCAATATTTCCGAGCACGACAAAAAATTTCTTAAAAAAAATACAATAAGAAATATAATAAGCATGTCTATAAATAAGCACGGCTCCGTGGAGGAAATCATTGAAAAAGAGTATCCGCATCTGGCCGAATACAGCGAATATATAAAAAATGTAAAGTCGAAATACGTAAAATATAAAATAGAGAAAAATTACCTGGATTACGACGACATGCTGGTCTACCTTAAAAAGCTGCTTGAGAATGACGTCATTAGGAAGGACGTTGCGTCAAAATATAAATATATAATGGTGGACGAATACCAGGACACAAATAAGCTTCAGGGGGACATAAGTTATTTATTAGCCAAAGACCATGCTAATATCATGATTGTGGGGGATGACGCGCAAAGTATTTACGGCTTCAGGGGCGCGGACCATAAAAATATAATGGAATTTCCGGAAAGGTTCTCAGGCTGCGCGATAATAAAACTGGAGGAAAATTACAGAAGCACGCAGCCTATTCTTGATGCGGCGAATTCCGTGCTTTCCGAGATGAGCAGCAAATACTCCAAAAGGCTAGTCTCTAATATGAAACATAATAAAGGCTCCATGCCACAGATGTGGTTTTTTAATGACGTCTATGAAGAGGCTATGTGGATTGTAAAAAAGATGGATGAATTAAAAGACATAGGCGTACCTCTTGAGAAACAATGTGTATTGTTCCGTTCAAGTTATATATCAATAGCGCTACAGGCGGAATTGAATAAGAAGGGTATATCTTATCAATTGATGGGGGGCATGAAATTTTACGAAAGCGCTCACGTGAAAGACGTTATGGCTCATTTGAAGATTGCGTCAAATCCGAAGGACGAGTTGTCCTGGCACAGGGCGCTGGAGCTGATAGAAGGCGTAGGGCCCAGGACAAGTGAAAAGATCCTGAAAGATATCGCTTCAGGAGGCATCTCTAAATATGAAAAAGGTTTTAAATATTCTAACGGCATTCAGAGGTTTAAATTATTGACGGAAGGCCTTTTAGATGAAAAAATAAGGGTCGGAGATAAATTTGAAGCAGTTTTTGATTATTATAACCCTTTGATGAAAACAAAATTTGACGACTGGAATACAAGAATAAACGACCTCGAGATATTAAAAAAGATAGCGTACAGGTATGATTCGCTTCAAGATTTATTGAGCGATTTTGCAATAGAGCTTCCTGATCCCCATGAAGGCATTCATCACGCGGAACGCAAAAAACAGCCCACACTTTCTACAATCCATTCCGCAAAAGGCATGGAGTGGGAGGCGGTGTTCCTGATAGGGCTTATTGACGGAGTTTTTCCCGTGAGCTTTTCTTTAAGCGACGAAGAAGGGATAGAGGAAGAACGCAGATTATTTTATGTGGGGCTTACAAGGGCAAAAAATCATTTATTTATTACATTTCACCATGAAAATAACAGAGGCTCCATGAACCAATTCAATAAGATCTCAAGATTTATTGATAATTCAAGCATTATGTCGAATCTGGAGCAGAAACTATTGAGGGACATAAGATAGATATGGTTTTTCACACGCTAAGATACAGGAATTTCAGGATTTTCTTTTTTGGCCAGGGCATTTCTCTTATAGGCACGTGGATGCAGCATATCGCGATGAGCTGGCTTGTGTATAAGATGACAAATTCCGTATTTATGCTTGGTGTGGTGGGATTCGCCAGTCAGATCCCAACTTTTATTTTATCGCCTTTTACAGGGGTGCTTGCCGACAGGCACAACAGGCACAAGATACTTCTTCTTACCCAGGCGCTTGCGATGCTGCAGGCGTTTATTCTGGCATTCTTGACGTTGACAGGGAATATCGCAGTGTGGCATATAATAGTTATGGGAATATTTTTAGGATGTGTAAATGCACTTGATATACCTGCCAGACATTCCTTTATATTACAGATGATAGAAGAGAAAGAGAACCTCGGGAACGCGATCGCGTTAAATTCAATGATGTTTAATCTGGCAAGGCTTATAGGGCCCTCGATAGCAGGAGTGCTTATAGCTATTGCAGGAGAAGGTGTGTGTTTTCTTATCAACGCCATAAGCTATCTGGCTGTTATAGCGTCTCTTCTTGCAATGGATAAAGGGATTAAGATCAGAAAAGATAAAAAAGTCAGTTATGATATATTTAAAGATTTAAAAGAAGGTTTTAATTATGCTTTTGGGCTAAAGCCTATCAGGGCGATTCTGTTATTGTTGGGTATTATAGGCCTGATGGGGATGTCTTACGCGGTATTAATGCCTGTTTTTGCAAAGGATGTTCTGGGAGGCGGGCCGTATACGCTTGGTTATCTGATGGCGGCGATAGGCCTGGGCGCATTGGCAGGGACAGCTTATCTTGCGTCAAGGAAGACGTCGCTTACGCGTGGAAATTTATTACCTGCTTCAGCCGGAATATTTGGGCTGAGCATAATAGTGTTTTCTTTTTCACATAACATATGGGCGTCACTCCCACTATTATTTGTTTCGGGATTTGGCATTATGGTGCAGATGGCGGCAAGCAATACGATATTGCAGACCATTGTTGATGACGATAAAAGAGGGAGGGTGATGAGTTTTTATACAATGGCGTTCATGGGCATGGCGCCTTTAGGAAGCCTTTTAGCCGGGGGTATGGCAACAAGGCTCGGAGTCAGCAATACATTGATAATCAGCGGAGCCTGCTGTATGATAGCTTCTGTCGTATTTGTTTTTAAAGCGCCTTTTTTAAAGAAGGCAGTCAGGGTGGAGTCATAATGAAAAACATACACTGGAAAATATTGTTCAGCGCAGCCCTTATAGGGCTTTCTGTTTTGTTGCACCTTTTGCATTATCTTATATTCCGCGATAGCCATCATATTTTTCTTTATTTGCTAGGAGACCTGGCTTTTCTGCCTGTAAACGTGCTTCTGGTTACCCTTGTGATAGAGCATCTTATACGTAAGCAGGAAAAGCATTCGATGTTTAAAAAACTTAATATGGTTATAGGAGCGTTTTTTAGCGAAGCCGGAGCCGAGTTATTGAAAATATTCTGGAAATTCGACATTGATCCGGCTTATATGGAAGAACATCTTATATTGGATAAAGACTGGAAACAAAATGACTACTATCAGCTTAAGAAAAGATTCAGCGCTCACAAGCCCCAGATTGATATCCAAAAAGTCGATATAGCGCATTTAAAAACGTTTCTGAGCGGCAAACGGGATTTTTTTCTAAGGCTTCTCGAGAATCCGAATCTATTGGAGCACGAGACGTTTACAGCTTTACTGTGGGCTGTGTTTCATCTTGCGGAAGAACTATCCGCGAGGCATGATCTTAAAAATTTGCCGGAAGCTGATTACGAACATCTGACGGGAGACATAAAAAGGGCGTACAATCTATTAATAGTGGAATGGATTATATACATGAGGCATCTTTATAACAACTACCCGTATCTTTTTTCTCTTGCTATAAGGATGAATCCGTTTGACATTAAAGCGTCGGCTATAATTAAAAATAAATAAAAGAGGGTATCCTCTAATTTTGTATTATTTGAATAGTTAAGCTACATTTTAATTATATGAACTCTGCCTAGCCTAGCGGATTTCAAGGACGCAAAATTTCCCCAGCGAGGAAATTTTGCTCTGTTTTGACGTTCGCTCGTCTCGCCGCCTATTAGGCGGCGGACACCTTGCCCGCTCGCGTCAAAAAGGCCTTTCAACCCGCTAGGCTAGGCAGAGCTAAAATGTAACCTAATATTGAAAGTATCGTAAGCTTCCCTAATTTATCCTTTATAATAAAAAGACGTTGTGTTATAATTTATATCTAATAATTGGTTTTGAGATGGGGCAGTAGCGAAGTTGGTATCGCGCCGCAATGGCATTGCGGAGACCACGAGTTCAAATCTCGTCTGCTCCACCAAATCCGCTTAGGCGGAGCCCTTACCTAGCTTGTATGCTGCGAGGGGCAAGATTAGATATTATCAGATTAACCTGATTAGAAATGCAGAAAAATTATGTCTCAGGAATTTTATCCGTTTAAAGAGATTGAGGCAAAGTGGCGTAAAAAATGGGAAGAGATGGGCCTGTTTAAGATGGACCTGACTTCTTCCAAAGAGAAATATTATTGCCTTATGATGTTTCCTTATCCCTCCGCAGCGCTTCATGTGGGACATGGCAGGAATTATATAATAGGGGATTCAGTAACCAGGTATAAGATTATGAGAGGATACAACGTCCTCTCTCCGATGGGCTTTGACGCATTCGGCCTGCCCGCAGAAAACGCCGCAATAAAAAACGGAATCCACCCCGAAATCTCTACTTTAAATAATATAAAAACTATGAGAAGGCAGTTTGACTCATGGGGCGCAGGCTATGACTGGGACAGGGAAGTCGTGTCGTGTCTTCCCGGATATTATAAATGGACGCAGTGGATATTTCTGCAGCTTTACAAAAAAGGCCTTGCTTACAAGAAAAAAGCGTCTGTAAACTGGTGCCCTTCATGTCAGACAGTGCTGGCCAATGAGCAGGTAATAGACGGAGAATGCGAGAGGTGCTCTTCGCAGGTTAATTTGCGGGATCTGGAGCAATGGTTTTTTAAAATTACTGAATACAGCCAAAGGTTGCTGGATGATTTGGGATTATTGAAAGACTGGCCGGAGCGGGTAAAATTGATGCAGAAAAATTGGATCGGAAGAAGCGAAGGCGTTGAGATAAATTTCAAGGTAAAGGATTCGGACATCATATTGACATGTTTTACTACAAGGGTTGACACGATCTACGGCGTTACTTATATGGTGATCAGCAATGAGCATTCCGCTATTCCCGAGCTGATAAAAGACGCGCCGGATAAAAAAGAAATAGAAAAATTTATAAACGAAACCAGAAAAGAAAACGCCGCGGACAGGGTAGGGGCTGATATTGAGAAAAGAGGCGTATTTACGGGTAAGTTTGTTATAAATCCAATGACCGGCAAAGCCGCGCCTTTATGGATAGGAAATTATGTTGTGACAGAATACGGGACAGGCGCTGTGATGGCAGTGCCGGCTCATGACCAGAGAGATTTTGAATTTGCAAAAAAATACGGCCTTGGCATAGAAGTCGTGATTGACAATCCAAAAGAGCGCCTGAACGCGGACAAAATGGAAGAAGCGTACGTAGAAGAAGGCGTAATGGCGAACTCAGGCAAATTCAATAGCCTCCCCAGCCCGGAAGCCATAGAAAAGATCGCTGATTTTATGGAAGAAAGTAAAATTGGCAAAAGAGAAGTGCATTATAAATTAAGAGACTGGCTTATCTCAAGACAGCGTTACTGGGGCGCGCCTATACCAATGGTTTATTGCGATAGATGCGGCATGCAGCCGCTTGATGAAAAGGACCTGCCCGTTTTATTGCCTAAGAACATTCAATTTAAGCCGCATGGAGAATCTCCTTTGAAAGAGGCTCCCGAATTCGTAAATACAAAGTGCCCTAAATGTAGCGGTGACGCCAGGCGCGAGATAGATACCATGGATACTTTTGTAGATTCCAGCTGGTATTTCCTTAGATATTTATCCCCAAAAGACGACTCAAGGCCTTTTGATAAAGAGCTTGTGAATAAATGGCTGCCTATCGACCAGTATATAGGCGGAGTAGAACACGCAATACTTCATCTGCTATATTCGAGATTTATCGTAAAGGTTTTATATGATATGGGGCATGTAGGTTTCAAAGAGCCTTTCGCTAAACTTTTTACCCAGGGCATGATTACTAAAAACGGAATAAAGATGTCAAAATCAAGAGGCAATGTCGTAAGCTCGGACGACCTGATAGAAAGATACGGGGCGGATACAGTGAGGCTGTATACATTGTTCATAAGCCCGCCTGAAAAAGACGCTGAGTGGAGCGACCGCGGGGTTGAGGGCGCATGGAGGTTCTTGAATCGTGTTTGGAGGCTGATAGAGCAAAGATCGGCCTTGAGTAGCCAGTCCCTCGGGGCAAGGAGCCTGGAAAAAGACGACAGGCTCAAATCTCTCAGGCAAAAGACGCACTTTACGATTAAAAAAGTTACGGAAGACATGGAAGGCACGTTTCATTTTAATACCGCTATCAGCTCTATAATGGAATTGGTTAACGAAATTTATGATTTTATAAACGAAGGACCTCTGGAAACAAGCGACGAATTAAAAGAGGCAATCCGAACGGTTGTAATATTGTTGGCTCCTTTTGTGCCGCATGTCGCTGAAGAGATGTGGGAAAAATTAGGAAATAAAGAGAGCGTGTTTAACGCTCAGTGGCCTGGTTATGATAAAGACGCGCTTAAACAAAGCGTGATTGAGCTGCCAGTCCAGGTCAATGGCAAGCTAAGGTCAAAAATAGAAGCGCCCTCCGCATCAGGCGAAGATGAGATTAGAAGATTAGTTTTAGAAAACCCTGTTATCAATAAATGGATAGAAGGAAAACCGCCCAAAAAGATTATAATAGTAAAAGGTAAATTAGTGAATATAGTAATATGATTAGAAAATATTTATATATTTATCCTTTAGTTAGCATTTTCGCGTATCAAGAACTTTAAAGGCCATGGAAGGCAACGAATGAGAACTATAATTAGAGTTATATTAGCTTTATCAATCGCGACGTTTACTTTGAATAGTGTTATTTATGCAAGCGATAAAAAGGAAGATGAAAGGCAGTACATAGCTAAAGTTAACCCTGTATTAGTTAATGTACAGCTTATGTCAAGGAATATAAGCCAGAACCTTCTTTCTGCAGAAGTAGCGGGCAAACAGATGAAGGAGTATATTGCACAGTTGCGCGCTATAAAGCCTCCTGTTTTTATGGCAAAGTATCATAAGATGATCTTATTGTCATTCCAGAAAATGGAGAAGGGTTTTTACTTGTTGTCAAAAGGAGATAGCTCAGTTTCAATTCCATTGATCAAAAAAGGAGCAGAGCTTTTAAGAATAGCTACGAGGAATATAGTAGAATTAGCAAAGAAAGAGGGGCTCGTTAAGGAAAAAGTTAAGGGGCTGTCAATAAGTGGAAAAGGGAGTGAGTAAATGAGAATCATCCCTATGGTTTTAGTATTATTGATGTTATATAGCAACATTCTATATGGAGTTGAGGAGCGAAGAGAGCTTAAACCCCAGCCGATTCCAAACGAAGCACAAAAAGCGCAACAGGGATTGCAGCAGCAGAGACCATTGGTTTTGCCTCAACCCGGGACTATGACCTTGCCTACTATTTCTATAAATATAACTGCGCCTCAAATTCCACAGGAGGCTATAAGACAACCACAGAAACCCCCTATGCCTTTAGCTCCATCAACGTTGAATATGCATAATATACCAAGTATGCCTACATATACTGCGCCTCCAGGCGGTGAGATACCAGGTATTCCTGTATTTGGCAATACTGGAGGCAAGGTAACTAAGATAGGTTACGACAAAAATGGAATCCGGTTTATAGAAGTCGATGATAAAACGTTTGAAAGAGAGTTAAATATAAAAATAAAAAATTTAGCAGAAACACCGATAATAAGGGGCAATTCATTGTATAATTTTGATAATATCAAAATAGGGGATACAGTTGATATAATGTTTTATACGCAAAACGACGCAGAGACAGCAGTTTTTATAAAAGTTTTAACAGAAGAAGAGATGGGAGAAATGAAACAAGAGCCATCCTCAGGGTTGGAGATTGCGCCAGAGAAATCTGAGGATTCAAATGAGCTTCCCACGCTAGTAGAAAGCAATACCCAGCCTAAAGAATAGAAAAATTTATAAACGAAATTCAGAAAAGAAAACGCCGTGGGCAGGGTAGGGGCTGATATTGAGAAAAGATCGTTGATTTTAATATAAATTTAGCTTAATATGTTGTAAAATAATAATAGTTGAGATAGTTTTAAGGCTCCAAAAGCGTGGTAGATGGAAGACGATAATATGGAGATAATTCTGTTAGCTGTTCTTTGTATTTTTATTTCTTTCGGATGCGCAGATGTTAAAATGCCTACCACGCACTACGCATTTACGCATCCTTTGAGCACGAAAACAATGGTGGTCAAAGGGACCGGCAAAGATGAAGTAATAGAAAAGTGGGGAGATCCGAGCGATAAAAAGGAACTAGGATACGACGATATGGGCCTGAAAAAGGAAGCTTGGATATACAATGCGTGGTTTCCGGCCGCGCCTCTTGATTTCAGGCACTTTTCAAGAAAAAAATGTATATATTTTACAGGAAATTACGTCACAGGTTTTGAGGACATAGAGAAAGGGGAGTGATAAAAATGAAGAGGACTCTTATAGGCACACTTGTATTGTTTAGCTTTTTGTTTTTATTTTGTCGCATGGCTGACTGCGCTGAAGATAACAAGAAAACCCAATCTTTGCAAAGTACGCAGCAAACATCGCCAAAGCCTATACTGCCGCTTACGGTTTCTAGCCCGTTGCCGGGCGTATCCCCATCCCCTGCGCTTTTACCTAACATTCCTACGCAAGTTATTGCGCCCAAGACTGCTGTGATAGTCCAAAATAGCAATACGGATGCCCAGCTCCGTAATTCTAAGAATAGCGCCGCTGCGTTGCCAAAGATGCCTAATTTACCGATATTGTTGCCATCGGCAAATGGCGTAGCAGGGTCTGTTCCAAGCGTTCCTGTTTTGTCGCAAAAAATACAGCTGATTAAAAGCGTATTGGGGACAGTTATAAAAATAGGCTCAGAGAAAGATGCGATCTTGTGGCTGGATATTAAAGACAGGTTTTCCGGAAAGACAGTAAGAATAACTGTTGATTCAGAAAAGACGCGCGTGATAAAAGAAAATATTCCACAAACTACCTTGAAAGATATTAAAATCGGAGATATAATTAGGGTTATTTTCAATCAAGCAAGCAAAGATACCCCGGTCAATGTCATAAGTATAATTAGCAAAGAAGATCTAAAGACAAGCACCTCGCCTGAATAGCGATAAATTCAATTTAGAGTGAATAAAAAGCCATTCGCTGCAATCTGTGTTTTCTTTATCATAGGCATATTCCTGGCAGCGCGTTTCCAGAATTTATTAAAGTTTACCCACGTATTCATAGCTACCCTGGTTTTTGTTCTAGCTGCAGTATTGTCTTTAAAATTCCTTAAAATTTCAAAAATATTTTTATTTTTATCAATAATTTCGCTAGGCTCTCTTTTATATCTAAACTCCAATATCTTTCCGGATAGACATGTAAGTTATTTTTTAGGAAAAGAACGCGTCAAAGCGGAGATAACCGGAATTATAAAAAGCCCAGCAGAAGCGAGAGGCGTATACTTTGGAAAGGTTGTCTCAAGGTATATTTTTGAATTAGAAAGCGTAGATAATTTAGAGATAAGCGGCCTGGCGTTAATCAGGATACAGACGGAAAAGGATTATCAATATGGGGACAGGCTGCTGGTAAAAGGCTCGATTAAAAGGCCATCCGCAGATGTTATTGCGAAGAGCCGCAGGCCGGCCTACAGCGCGGTTCAAACCAAGGCAAAAACCAACTTTAACTACAAGCAATATTTAGAAAACCAGGATATATTCGCTATTATAAACGCATCAGAGAAAAACGTCACATTGTTGTCCCATAACCATAAGTCAAATTCTATTATTCGCTATGCCTATTTTATGCGTGAAAAATTCAAGAATATGTTTCTTGAAAAGATGCCGCTTGAAAGCGGAGCTTTTTTAAGGGCCATTCTACTTGGCGACCGTTCCGAGTTGCCTAAACGCCTGCAGGAATCTTTTCGAAATTCAGGCACAATGCACATACTTGCGATAAGCGGCTTAAACGTGGCGCTTCTGGCAGGAGCGTTTTTATTTTTATTTAAGCTTTTGAGGCTTAGAAGGGAAATCTATTACGTACTGACCATGCTGTCTTTGATATTTTTGATGGTGCTTACAGGCTCAAGCGCGTCTGTGGTAAGGGCCACTATTATGTGCATTGTTTTTTTAACAGGCAGGCTGCTAGGGAGGGAGGTTGATGCATATAATTCTCTTGGCACGGCGGCTTTTATTATACTTGTAATAAGCCCAAAAGATATCTTTGATGTAGGGTTTCAACTTTCGTTTATAGCGGTATGGTCAATGGTATATTTTATGCCGAAATTAACGAAGTTTGTAAAAAAAGATTGGAATTTTTATATCAGGAAATACCTCCTGGAACCGCTGGCAATTTCAGTCTCCGCTACGCTGGGCACATTCCCTCTTATTATGTATTATTTTAAGATGGCTACTCCGATAGCCGTTGTTTCTAATATTTTAATAGTTCCGCTGATGTTTATCCTGATGATAGGAGGCTTATGTTTTATTGCATTAGGATGGATACCTTTTGTCGGATCTTTTATAGCAAGTTTTAATAATATCCTGGCGAATGTTATATTTCTTCTGGCGGAGTTTTTTGCCGGGATAAAATTCGGCCATTTTAATATATAACGTAGGCTACAAATAGAAATATAAATGTTATTGCTAAATATTTTATTTAAAGAAAATGGGAATATCCTTAGAAACCCCAATGTATAGTAAATTTACAAATGAGATGCGCTTAATTTGTGATTTGCTAAAAGAAGAAAATGGCAAAAAAGATTTCAATGGTATAAAGGAAAAGCTAACCAAAAACCGCATTAACTGGGATATGTTTTTAGCAGCGTCAGAATTTCATGAAATCTCAGAGATATTATATAGCATTTTCGAAAGAAATAGTTTGTTGACTATGAATATTGTCCCAAAAAATATTATTGATAAATTGGAAAAAAGATTTTACGGTACTTGTATAAGAAACGCAAGATTGTGGAACGAGTATAAAGTTTTAAATAGCAAATTAAAAAATGCAGAAATTGAACACATACCGTTAAAAGGGATTATATTGAGTAGTTTTTTATATCCGGATTCCGGGGCTAGAAGAATGGCGGATATTGATATTTTAATAAAAAAAGAGGACATTTTTAAAATCAATAAATTATTAATAAAAGAAGGCTATCGTACAAAACATCAAAAAGATTTAAAATACGCAATTGAAAAAAAGGAGAGTTTTTTAGAATTTAGCAGACTTGACAAAGAATCAGGCGTGAAATTTGATGTTGATTTGCAGTGGACTGACGAAGTGGATGCAGGGGATCCTAATAAGATAGTTTTAACGGATGCTTTTCAAAGAAGAAACAAAATCATGATAGAAGACATAGATATTTTCATGCTTTCTCCGGAAGATATTTTTTTTAATCTGTGTTTGCATCAAAGAAGATTCGGAAAGACCATAATCCTTAAATACTTGTATGATATGGTATTGTTATTGAAAAAATATGAAAGTGGCATAAATTGGGATTTTGTCGTAGAGAAATGCAAAAAAAACAAGCTGAATTCGTTAGTTTCTATAACGTTGCATTTCGCTAGTTCATTACTTGGCGCGCCCTGCTCGAGGATTATATCCAAAAATTATGATATGAGGCCTTTTAAAAATAAGATATTGTTTTATTTTTATTGCAATAGGATGTTTAGGAATAATAAAAGACCGCGAACATCCGAAGAAATAGGCATAACATATATCTTGTTTCTTTTTTTAGTATATAATAACTTTAATGAGGTAATAAGGAATATTTTTCAGAAGAAAAAGTTCGCCAAATTTTATAGGCTTAAATACCCTTCATTTAAAACCAGCGTATATTTTATATTTGCCCCATTTTATATTTTTTTAATTTTTTTGATTAATCATATCAAAATAAATAAATTTAGAGTATAATATTTATTATATAGGATACTAGGAGGGGATATGGATAAAGATATAAAACCTTGCAGGAAGGAATCTATCACGTTTAAAAAATTAGAAGATAGGATGATTATGCATAATCCAAAGACCAAAATCGTTCTTTTGATTAATAAAACCGCATTTGAAGTATGGGACCTGTGTGACGGGAAAAACACTATAAGCTATATTGAAAACAGCTTCATTGAAAAGTATAGCACTGTTTTAAAACCTGATATACACAATGATATTGCTGAAATAATAGAGAGTTTCGAAAAGGAAGGTTTGTTAAAATTTATATGATGGAGAATCGGTATATAATCCTAGACACCAGGTTAATAATAAGGCCTGAAACAAAATTTTTAAAAAAGGCTGTTGAATACGCTTTGGGAGATTTTGATGAAAGATTCTATGAAAATAATAGCGTTTCTAAAGAATGCCATATTTTTTTAAAAAAGGCCGGTAAAAACATAGAGCTGATTTGGAATAATGAGGCTTATATTTGTGAAGATGCAAATGATGCAATAGCGAAGCTGTATAAAAAAATTGGCGATTTTTATTCAAGATATGAATACTTTCATGCAGGCGTTGTAAATTTTAATGGGTATTCAATTGCGCTCGTAGGTCCTAAGGGCAGCGGCAAAACTACCCTAACCTTAGGCTTGGTAAAGCAGGGATTTAAATTTTTAACCGACGAGAGCGCCTTTTTTGATGTAAGATCAGGCAACTTTATGCCATTTTTGAGACCTTTAAAATTATTAAATAATACCAAAGGCAAAAGATTTATGCATATTAACAGATTGTTTCCGAATTCAGTAGGCAAGCCAAGCCCGCCTAAATACTTGTTTATAATGGATGGATTGAGAAAAAACTTTAAGGCAAAAAAGGCTTTTGTAAGAAAGATTAAAAAATATGAAGCCATGCCTAGGCTATTAGCTTCAGGATTTAAAACGCCAGGGGATTTTAAATCTCGATTTATCGCTTGCGCTGCTATTGTGGAAAAGGCGGATTGTTTTGAAATAATCAGGGGAGATATAGATAATGCGATTTTTCAAATAACCAAGATAGCAGGATGTAAATATAGCATATGTTAATGCAGCAATTCTTAAATGGAGCTTTTTGTTACAATGTAATTAGTAACAGCATGTTTCCTTTAATAAAAATTGGGGACAGGATATATGTTAGGCCTTTTCCGGGCAGGGTTAATATAGGCGATATTGTAGTTTTTAATAATGCAGGTAATCTCTATGTCCACAGGGTTGTTTCAAAAAAAAGGCGCAAAGAAGAGACAAGCTATATTACAAAAGGGGATTTTAGTTTGAATTTTGATAGTAAAGTTAAAGGCCTGTGTCTTGAAGATATAATTGGGAAAGTCATTGTTGTTAAGAACGAACGCGGGGATTTGTATTTAAACAATAGCCTGTGGAGTTTTCTAGGCTATTTTATAGCGATTTTTTCAAAACTTCAGGCCGAGTTATTATTAAACGCAAAGAGGATAAAAATCTTTATTATTGGCGAAAAAAAATATAAGATGTTTTATCCGATAATAAGGTTATATAGAAAAATTTTCTCGTTTCTGCCTTTAACCTTTGATTATTTATTTAGAAAAGACAATATAGGTTTTAAACCAGGAGGTGGTATATGAGCGTAAAAAATAAGAAATTTATTTTTAAAAAGACAGCTAAGTATGAAAAGCCCAAAATACTCAGGAAATTCAAAGAAGGCGAGCTTATGCCTGAAAAAATGGAAGTAATGGGGGCTCCTGCGCCACTGACAGTATCTACTCTCGCTTATTTTGACTAGATTTTTTTTGCCAACAATATAAGATTTGACAATCAGGCTATCCTAGGATTACTAATAACCTTAAGATGAGGATTGTTTTAGATGAGCTTGTTTAAGAAAGCATGTTTCTTATATACCTTTCGGTGTAATGCCACATGTCCCCATTGCCTTACAAGCTCAAGCCCATTCCGAAAAGAAAAGATAAGTTTTGAAAATGCAAAAATATATATTAAGAAATTAGCAGAAAATAATATAAAAGAAATTCATTTTTCCGGAGGAGAGCCATTTCTTTTTTATAAAGAGATCTGCAGCTTGATTAAGTTTGCAGTATCATTAGATCTAAAAGCCTATGTAGTAACTAATGCGTTTTGGGCGGATAGCCTGAGTAAAAGTATAAAAATGTTAAAAAAAATAAAGAAATGCGGTTTGAAACATATCGGCGTAAGCACGGACATATTCCATAAAAAATTTATACCCTTAGATAGAGTGATTACGCTTGCCAAGGCTAGTAAAGAAGCAGGGATAACATATGTAATTCAGACCGTTAAGGCAGGCCAGTATATGCAAATTGCAAATAATTTAAAAAAAAGGATAGGACCCTATAGAAAAGTTTTTAATGATTTATTGTTTTTTAAAAATGGATATTTGAAAAAAACAAAAGGTATGAAAGAAAGTCTACGAATCACCAAGATTAAAAAAAGTGGATGTGGTAGATCCTTGATGATTGTGGTGACTCCGGAGGATAGAGTATTATCTTGTTGCGCAGGCGCTATCAAGAGCAGGAGAGGAAGCCTTCTAGAGATAGGGAGCGCAGCAGAAACCCCCCTTAGCTTATTAATAGAAAAAGCGCGTGGCAGTTTACTTTTTAAATTTTTAGATATCTGGGGGCCATACGGGCTTTACGAAGAATTAAAAAGACATAAGGTAGAAAAGCTGCCGAGGTTTCATAAATTTAATGCTCCTTGTGAATTATGTGTATATTTATTGAATACAGATAGATTCAGAGGTCCTGTTATTGAATTATTTAAAACTAGCTACATAAAAGAAAAGATTGCCTGCGCAGAATATTTATACGAATTAAAATATCTAAATAAAAATAAAGACGGGCTAAGATGAAGCATTAAAACTTCTTGGCGTTGAATTACAATGGTTTATGCTATAGAAACATTTGGATTAAGCAAAGAGTTTGTCTCGTTCAAAAGGCGCTATCGCCTCTTATCTCATCCTTTCCAAAAAGAAAGCCCAGCTTTAGTAATCAATGACATTACTCTTAAAATCAGGAAAGGCGAAATATTCTGTTTAATCGGGCCAAATGGCGCAGGCAAGACCACTCTGATTAAGGTTTTATCCTGCCTTATTTTACCTACAAAAGGAAGCGCAGAAGTCGCCGGATATGATATCTTAAAAGATGAAGAAAAGGTTAGAAACGCTATCGGTTTAGTTACCGGAGATGAACGCAGCTTTTACTGGAGGTTGACAGGAAGACAGAATATAGAGTTTTTTGCAGCGCTCTATAACCTTTCTCCGGATACTCTACACAGAAGGATCAATGAGTTATTTGACATTTTGCATATAGAAGAGCCGGATAAAAGGTTTCAAGAGTATCCCTCAGGAATAAAACAGAGGTTATCCATAGTGAGAGCTTTATTAAATGATCCTGACATTCTTTTTATTGACGAGCTTACAAAAAATCTAGACCCGACCAGCGCTAAAGATCTAAGAAAGTTTATTAAAGAAACTCTTGTAAAAAAGCATGGCAAGACAATAATTTTTTCAACTCATCTGCTTTACGAAGTAGAAGGGTTAGCCGACCGCATAGGTTTTATGTCCAAAGGCAGGATAGTTGCCGAGGGTGAACTTGAGACGCTTAGGAAGACAATGGGCAATAAAGGCGCAGCTATTGAAGAGGTATACGATTATTTTATAAACAAAAAAGGCTAAAGAGATGTTCTTCAGAAAAATGGCGGTCTTTATAAAGAGAGATTTTTTAATATTTAAAAGCTACAAGCTCATGTTTATATTAAACTGGGGAGGGATAGTTGCCACTACCTTGACCTTTTATTTTATATCCAAATTGTTCGGTAAGATAATGAATCCATATATGGCCAAATATGGAACAGAATATTTCCCATTTGTAATAATAGGGATAGCGTTTTCAACTTACTTGTATGCCGCTATAAATTCATTTTCTGAGAATTTGCGTATGGAACAAATAACCGGGACATTGGAAATGTTGCTTCTTACTCCAACTCGGGCAAGGGAGCTTGTAATAGGAATGAGTCTATTGGAGTTTATTTTCGCTTCTTTTAGAGTTTTTGGATATATGTTAATAGGAATTTTCTTTTTAGGGCTTGATGTAAATAAAATTAATATCTTTGCGTCAATAGTTGTTTTAATATTTACTATTTTTTGTTTCGGTAGCTTTGGGATAATCGCGGCAAGCATTACTATGATGTTTAAAAAAGGCGCGCCTATATCGTGGTTTATAAGCACATTTTTTAGTTTCTTTGGCGGTACCTACTTTCCAATTGAGATATTGCCGACTCCATTACTGTATGTTTCTTATATTTTACCAATCACTTACTCATTGCGCGCATTCAGGTATACAATAATAAAAGGATATTCACTGTGGGAGATAAAAGGAGATTTGTCGGCGCTTATTATCTATTCCGCAATATTGGTCCCTCTTTCAATTTTAATTTTTAAAATAACTCTTAGGCAGGCTAAGGTTAAAGGCAACCTATCTTATTATTAGGCGTTATAATATAGTCATGCTAATAAATGAGAAAGATTAAATTTTTAAATGACCTTATTTAAAAAACTCATTAAAGCAAAAAGCGTATATTTTATTATAGGAGCTATTGTATGTTTTTATGCAATAAATAACTTTATCTGGTTAAGGCAAAATACTTTTCCCGGAGGTCCGGACGAAGCTTGCCATCTAACCCTTAGCCTGAGGTGTTTTAAGGTCATTGACGCTACAATAAAAAGCGTCGCTCCTAATTTTTCAACGTTTACCACAGGCCATTGGCCCCCCTTTTATCACATATCCTCAGCAATATTAAACCTTTGGTTGGGAAGCTCGTATATTGCATCGGCAATGGTTAATATTCTTTATTTTATAATTTTATTGTTTTCTTTATATTTTATTGGGGCAAAGCTTTTTGATAAAAATGTTGGAATTTTAGCCGCATTATTTATTTCGCTATATCCTATGATATTCAGATATTCAAGATTCTTTGGACCTGATTTTGCATTGACCGCGATGATTTGTTTAAGCGTATGTCTTTTGCTTTATACAGAGTATTTTCGAGATAAAATATTTTCCGTGTTATTTGGTATATCTTTAGCCTTAGGGATGTTAACTAAATGGACTTTTATCTTATTCTTGATTGGGCCTTTAACATATACCTTATTACAGATGTTTTTCTTAAAAGCAGGCCAGATAAGCATTAAAAACAGTTTCTTGAATTTTATTCGGGCTATTGTATTAGGAATTTTATTATCATTATTTTGGTATTTGCCAGCATTTGATATTGTGACCAAGAGAATAGAATTATTTCTCAAACATAGAGCTTTTTATAATCCAGCAATTAATGGCGGAGAATTAAAGCCCGCCCAATATTTACCCCAATTAGATAAGTTTTTGGATTATCTTCGTATCTTGATCAATGAGCAAGTCTCTTTATTATTTTTTGCAATCTTTTTATTGGCAATAGTTTTTTATTTTATAAAACGTAGGAATAAACTATTTTTAATCCTGTGGTATGCGATTCCTTATTTTTTCTTGTCTTTGTCAACCCATAAAGAAGGCCGCTTCATGTTGCCTTCGTTACCTGTTATTGCTTTAATTTCAGCTGCAGGATTACAAAGTATTGGGTCTAAAAAATGGAAGAATTTTTTATGTTTTACAATAATTATATTAGGACTCTTTCAGTTTATAGATATTACTTATAATTCTAATAGAGAAGGAAAAGCATTTTCCTTTCAGATGCCTCTTTTGGGGACCATACATACGCTTTATTCTCCTATTGCAGAACATAATAGGTGGTTTTGCGGTGCGCCTGAAAAAAAAGACTGGAAGATGAGCAAAGTGGCCAATTCTATTGCAAGATGTTATAAGTATAATAGATATTTTCCCGGAGCATCTTACTCTCTGTTTATAGGTGTAATTGGAGAAGACACGGTTGTAAGAACAATATACAATACGCCATATATTATAGAGTATTATCTTGAAAAAGAGACTAATTTAAATTTGAGGTATGGGTATGTTTTTTCACTATTAAGCAATCTAGATATATTAGAGGCTACCGTTAGTTTAGAAAAAACTGATTGTATTATTTATATATCTAAAAACAATTCTTGGCCTGAATTTGATGATTTAAAAGAGGAATATAATATACTTTTATCAAGATGGAAAAATAAATTACCAACGATAAAGAATCTTAACACTCGACCTGTGCCAATATATGAAATAAATGATTTATTTATAGAAAAAGCTAATAATAAACTTAAAGATTTTGTATTAAATAAAGAAAATAGATTTAAGTTGGTTGAAGGAATAAAACTTCCTGACGGGTATGTGGCATATATCTATGCCAAGGATAACCCGCTGCAAGTACTAAAAAATAATTCATTATGCGTTTCTTTCCTGAATGGCAGGGCTTTCTTGCTATACAAGGATAAAAATCTCACTCCTAGCGGCATAGAGACGAGTTTCCGGTGTAAAGGCAAGGAATACTCTTCCCTGGCTACTCCTTCCTGGCAGGTAAAAAAGACAGATGATTATACATTAGAAGCCGCAGGCAGCTGGAAGGACCTCCCCGGTCTGACCCAGATATGGACTTTTAAGCTGGTAAATGATCATGAGGTCAGCTGCAAGGTAGGCTTTGAAAGCGCCCAGGCATTAACCATAGGAGACGTCAGGATGGGGGTTCCTGTGATTAACAGCTACAGGTCTTTTATCACCCCTAATAAAGATAGAAATTTCTTCTATTTTTTCCCTTGGATTTTTAAAAGGTATATTTTTTATGCAACCAGCCTGTCCTACATAGGGCTGAAGCAGGAGGGGGCGTTGCCCGGGCTGCTGTTTTACGGGCAACAGGAGGATCTCTCCCACCAGCTGTTCCTGCACGATGTCAGGCAGAAGAATATGAGCTATCACAGGATAGACTCTACAAATTATTTTTCTTCTTCGGTTACCCTTCCCGCAGGCAGTCATACGCTGAAAGACTTCCGCATCGGCGTATTCATGGATGACGCTTCAGGCTGGTCGGATAGAATTAAAAAATTTACAGACAAATCTTCCATCCAGGGCAATGACTTGCGGATTTCTTTCCAGAATGGCGGGGTTAATTTATCATACAAGGATAAAAATCTCACTCCTAGCGGCATAGAGACGAGTTTCCGGTGTAAAGGCAAGGAATACTCTTCCCTGGCTACTCCTTCCTGGCAGGTAAAAAAGACAGATGATTATACATTAGAAGCCGCAGGCAGCTGGAAGGACCTCCCCGGTCTGACCCAGATATGGACTTTTAAGCTGGTAAATGATCATGAGGTCAGCTGCAAGGTAGGCTTTGAAAGCGCCCAGGCATTAACCATAGGAGACGTCAGGATGGGGGTTCCTGTGATTAACAGCTACAGGTCTTTTATCACCCCTAATAAAGATAGAAATTTCTTCTATTTTTTCCCTTGGATTTTTAAAAGGTATATTTTTTATGCAACCAGCCTGTCCTACATAGGGCTGAAGCAGGAGGGGGCGTTGCCCGGGCTGCTGTTTTACGGGCAACAGGAGGATCTCTCCCACCAGCTGTTCCTGCACGATGTCAGGCAGAAGAATATGAGCTATCACAGGATAGACTCTACAAATTATTTTTCTTCTTCGGTTACCCTTCCCGCAGGCAGTCATACGCTGAAAGACTTCCGCATCGGCGTATTCATGGATGACGCTTCAGGCTGGTCGGATAGAATTAAAAAATTTACAGACAAATCTTCCATCCAGGGCAATGACTTGCGGATTTCTTTCCAGAATGGCGGGGTTAATTTATCATACAAGGACGAATCTATTGGAAGGATCAAGAAATAACGAATGGCTTTGGTTTTTATACATCTATTTTTGCTAATGGCAAATAGATGATTCTCAAAATGTGTTATGGAAAATAAAATTGATAAAAGACGGGTTGATTCAATGGGATGTAGAGCTAGAGGTATATGAAAAATAAGAGTCGTGCTATAAACTGAGTTGACCGTTTTAAAACAAGGTGTTAAAATGATTCATTGTGAAAACTAATGGTAAATTTCTTACAACAGGCATAGGAAGCCTGCCATATATTGATGCAGCCAAAAGCGTAGAGTGGATATTCAATACGTTTGACATACCTTTCTGGCCACAGCTTCCGAAGAGAAGTTTCAAAGAAAATATGTACAGCCAGTTCAGCCAGGGCTTGCCGGGGCTTGTTATAGATGAGAAAAAAAGGACCATTCATGTTGATAGCTCTAAGGATTTAAGCGAGGAGCTGGCCGGGATATACGAGGCGTGTATTTCAGGGGAATATGACTCATTTGGAATTACGGAAGAGTACACGGAAGGCTTTTACAGCTTTATTAAAGAGGCGAAGAAGCGTAAACCAAAGTGTGTGAAAGGCCATATCACAGGGCCTGTAAGTTTTGGCCTAGGGGTGACTGATGAAACCGGCAAATCTATTATTTATAATGAGCTCCTGAAGGAAGCGCTTGTTAAACTGCTGGAGATAAAAGCTATATGGCAGATCGATAGACTGAAGCCCTTAGCTGAAAAGGTAATAATTTTTATAGACGAGCCTTATCTTACGAGTTTTGGGTCCAGTTTTGTAAATATAAAAAGAGAGGATGTTGTATCGATGCTGGATTCTATCATAGACGGGGTGCATTCAAAAGGCGCAGCGGCTGGGATACATTGCTGCGGCAATACAGACTGGTCAATGATCGCCCAGACAAAGGTGGATATTATAAATTTTGACGCGTATTTATATGCGGACAACCTCTCGCTTTATTCTAAAGATGTAGATAGATTTCTGAAAAGGGGAGGATATCTGGCGTGGGGCATTGTGCCTACCTCAGATGATGCATTAAAAGAAACAGACAGATCTCTTTTTGAGAGGTTAAGTCTGCAAATAAAAAATCTAGAGAAAAAATCTATAGAAAGAGATTTGATAATACAAAATTCACTCCTTACCCCGAGCTGCGGAATGGGTACGCTATCCGAAAATCTTACAGGGGATATAGCAGATAAACTTTCTAGTCTTGGAAAACTATCGCAAGCAATGCAATAATCTTGACACTCTGACAATGTCAGTTTTGTAAAGATTATGGAGATAGCATGAATTATACGGAGATCGTTCTACCTTATAGGATGAAGAAAGCCGTTCTGGCTTTAGGGGCGCAGTCTAAGAGCGCTATTTGTTTTGCAAAAGATAAGTCCGCTTGGGTTTCGGATCCAAGGGGAGACCTGAGCGACCTTGGGGATTTTAAAGAATTCGAAAAACGGATTAAACTATTGCAGAAAAAGTTTAAGATAAGGCCGGATATTATTGCCTGTGACCTGCATCCGGAATACGCAGCTACTAAGTATGCATATAGTTTGGCGAAGAGCATGGGGCATAGAGCAAGAGGGATCCAACATCATGAGGCGCATGTGGCTAGCTGCGCGGCTGATAATAATATAAAAGGCAGGGTAATAGGGGTTGCGTTTGACGGGACCGGCTTTGGAAGGGACGGAAATATCTGGGGAGGGGAATTTTTTGTAGGAAGCATAAAAGGATTTAAGAGGGCCGCGCATTTAAAATATACCTCAATGCCTGGAGGCGAGGCCTGTATTAAAGAGCCATGGAGAATGGCTTTCAGCTATTTGTATGGAATGTATAAAAGCGACATGAAATTGTTTCGCCGCATTCTCCAGTTTCGCTTGGGGCAGGCTGTTTCCTGCAGCGATATACTGAGGCAGATGATAGATAAAAGAATAAACGCGCCGCTAGTTTCAAGTATGGGCAGGCTGTTTGACGGCGTTTCAGCGCTTATCGGGATATGCGGTTTTGCGAGATATGAGGGAGAAGCGGCAATCAGACTGGAAGAAGCAATACAGGACATAGAACGTCCCATAGCTGGAGGGAAGTATAGTTTTAAATATAAAAATCAGGATGATGTTGTGCTGATAGACTGGGAACCTGTGATAAGAGGCATTGTTAAGGATTTGAAAAACAACGTTAAGCAACCGGAAATCTCTTTAAAATTTCATAACGCTATTTGCGATATGATAAAAGATACGTGCAAGTTTTTAAGAAAAAAATACAAAATAAATAAAGTCTGTTTCAGCGGAGGAGTTTTTCAAAATAAGTATTTGAGCCGGAATATAAAGCTAGTGTTGGAGAAGGAAGGGTTTGATATTTACGCGCATAAAAATATTCCAACGCATGACGGCGGTATTGCATTAGGTCAGGCAGTCCTGGCAGGAGTTTAATGTGTGTTTAGCTATACCTATGAAGATCTTAAAAATAACTCTCGACAGAGCGGTTGTATCAAGCGGAGGAATTCAGCGCATGATAGGCATTAATTTTTTGAAGAATCCCAAAGTGGGCGATTATGTGATAGTGCACGCAGGGTTTGCGATAGAGAAGTTAGATACTGTAAAAGCGGAAGAGACATTAAAGATATTGGAAGAATTGCAATGAAATATATAGACGAATTTAGAGATATGGCTGTAGCAACTAAAATATCGGAGCTCATACAAAGAGAGGCCAGAGGCCTTAAGATGGTAAGTTTTATGGAGGTGTGCGGTACTCATACAATGGCTGTTGAAAGATTCGGCATAAGAAAAACGCTTCCGGATAATGTAAGGCTTATTTCTGGCCCGGGGTGCCCTGTATGCGTTACCCCGAAGAGTTATATCGATAAAGCGATAGCTATGTCAGATATTAAGGATATTATAGTATTCAGCTTTGGAGATATGTTAAAAGTTCCAGGCACCTGTTCCAGTCTTCTGAAGCAAAGGTCGAAAGGCAAAGTGAGGATTGTGTATTCGCCTTTGGACGCTGCTTTGTTTGCGGAAAAAAATCAGGATAAAAAAATAATATTTTTGGGGATAGGTTTTGAGACAACGGTTCCGACTGTTGCATCCAGCGTAAAATATGCAAAAAAGAAAAAATTGAAAAACTTTTTTATATATTCAGGGCACAAGATTATGCCTCCTGCGATGGAGTTATTGGCAAAAGACAAAGAAGTGAATATAAAAGGATTTTTGTGCCCAGCCCATGTCAGCGCTATTATAGGAATGAAATCTTACGGAGTGATTTGCAAAAAATATAATATACCGTGCGTAATATCCGGTTTTGAGCCGCTTGATATATTGCAATCCATATTGATGCTGGTAAAGCAGGTTAAATCAAAAAAGGCAAAGGTTGAAAATCAATACAGCCGGGTGGTTAAATCCTCAGGCAATATTATGGCGCTTCGCCTGATTCGTGAAGTTTTTTCGATAAATGATTCAGACTGGAGAGGTATCGGGGTTATAAAAAATAGCGGCCTTGTTTTAAGCAAAGGATACAAGGATTTTGATGCCGAGAGAAATATGGATTTACCGGATGTAAAAACAAGCGTGGATAAAGGGTGCATATGCGGCAGCGTATTAAAGGGCATAAAAACGCCTCCTGAATGCGGATTATTTTATAAAAAGTGCACTCCGGAAAATCCGCAAGGCGCGTGTATGGTTTCGAGCGAAGGCACATGCGCTGCATATTACAAGTACAGCTTAGGTCAAAAATGAAAACCATAACTCTTTCACATGGAAGCGGCGGGAAAATGATGCACGATCTTATAAAAGATTTATTTTTAAAGAATCTGGGCAATCCTTTTTTGAATAAACTGGGAGACGCCGCGCTTCTAGGTCTCAGGACAAAGAAGCTGGCTTATACCACTGATTCGTTTGTTGTTAAGCCTTTATTTTTTCCAGGAGGCGACATAGGGAAGCTTTCAGTATGCGGCACAGTAAATGACCTGGCTGTTTCAGGAGCAATACCTAGATATTTATCCTGCGGGATAATAGTAGAAGACGGGTTCAGCTACGCTGCGTTGGAAAAAATAACGATCTCCATCAGAGATGCATGCAAATCTGCGGGCGTAAATATAGTGGCAGGAGATTTTAAGGTTGTTGAAAAAGGGGCTATTGACGGGATATTTATAAATACGTCAGGGATAGGGGATGTATTAAATAATTCAGAGATATCTATTTCAAGGGTAACCCCGGGAGATAAGATTATAATAAGCGGGACAATAGGAGAACACGCTGCTTCGATACTCCTGGCCAGAGAGGATTTGAAATTCAAAACTAGGATTAAAAGCGATTGCAGCCCTCTTAATAAATTGGTATCTTCTATAATATGTAGGGACATAAAATTTATGAGGGATCCTACTAGGGGAGGGCTTGCTACTACATTGAACGAAATCAGCCTTGCCTCAGGCTATGATATCGCTATAGAAGAATCCGGTATTCCTGTAAAGAAACCGGTAAGGGCTTTGTGCGAGATACTGGGTTTTGATCCGTTATATATGGCCAATGAAGGCAAGCTGATTGCGATAGTTTCCAAAGATGCTGCATCAGGCGTATTGGCAAAAATGAGAAAACACGCTTTAGGCAAATCCGCCAGGATTATAGGTGAGGTTAAGAAAGAAAAAGATAAAAAAGTTTATCTAAAAACTCAGTCAGGCGGCTTGAGGATTCTGGATATGATAACAAGCGAACAGCTTCCGAGGATTTGTTGAAAATATGGCAAAGAGCAAAACTTACCAAAAAAGATTTTACAGGGGGTTGACAAAAGATAGCGACCTCTTCGGGCAGGAGGTTGTTGTAAAGGAGACAGATCTTTTTATTTTTGCAGAAAAAGATGTCAGGCTTATCGCGGAAGAAATTGTAAAAAAATACAGGGCTCAAATAGAAGATTATATAAAAAAAAGGCCTGAATTTATGACAAGCCTTGAGCCAATCAAACAGGATCTTCTGGCATTGGATATTATAAAAGAGATGATCCGGACAACCGCTCTTGCTGGCGTAGGCCCGATGGCAAGCGTTGCGGGGGCTCTCAGCGAGTTTAGCGGCAATGAGCTTTTGGCGCATAGTAGGCAGGTTATAATAGAAAATGGCGGGGATATATTTATAAAATCGGATAAAATCCGTACAGTTGCGATTTACGCGGGAGATTCGCCCCTCAGCAATAAGATTTTTATAAAAATAAAGCCTGAAGATACGCCTATGGGAATCTGCACATCTTCCGGAACTGTGGGCCACTCTTTGAGCTTTGGAAAAGCGGACGCCTGTGTTATAATAGCTAAATCCGCGATTTTGGCGGATGCGGTTGCAACCGCATCATGTAACAGGATTAAGGAAAAGAAGGATATTGCCCCGAGCTTGGAATTTGCTTTGTCTATAAAAGGGGTAAAAGGCGCAGTGGCAATACTTGGAAAAGATTTAGGGAGCATAGGGGATATAGAATTGGCTTAACGAGGAGGTAAATTAAAATGGGTTCCAAAAGAATTGTTTTAAAATTTCCTCACAAGCTGGTAGATCAGCCGATAGTGTACAAATTGGTAAAGGATTTTGATCTGGAGTTTAATATATTGAAGGCGTATGTCACTCCAAGGGAGGAAGGCCTTATGGTTCTCGAGCTTAAAGGAGAAGACGTAAGCCTTGACAAGGCGTTGAAGTATATAAAATCTATCGGAGTGGGCGTTCAGCCTCTTTCAAAAGATATTAAAAGGAATGATTTGAAATGTACCCACTGCGGCGCTTGCGTGCCGATCTGTCCTACAGGAGCCTTGGTAACAGATCCACTGACGCGCAAAGTTCTTTTTTATGACACAAAATGCATTGCCTGCGAGCTTTGCATAAAGGCCTGCCCGCCAAGAGCTATGGAGTTACATTTTTAAAGGGCATATTTTAATTGACATAAAGTTTGATTTGTATATTATAAAAGATACTTATTTTAAATCTTACTCTCTGAGTATTCGAAAGGACAACTTTGGAGCTGTATTTTATAAATAAACCAAATCTTGACAGGTTGGTAAAGAATTTGTCTAAAACATACAAAATCTTTGCGCCTGTAAAAGCAGACAATAAAAGATTCTACAAAGAAATAGGAGAAAACGGCCTTGGCGATTCTGTTATAGGAGAGATAAGGGCTGTAGAGGCTATAAAGAGTTTTTATTTTCCTGCCAGGACGAAGATAGCGGAATATTTTTCTAAGAAAACTTCAAATAAAGAAGAAAAGCCTATAGCTATTATAGGCGTGAAATCCTGCGACCTTGCGTCTTTCAAGGTGATGGATTATGTCTACGCTCAAGAGCCGTTCCGCGATCCTTTCTATGTAGCTAAAAGAGAAGAAGGCCTTATAATATCCAGCGATTGCACTTGTTACGGAGAGACGTGTTTCTGCGTAGCAATAGGCATTATGCCGTACCCAACCGAAAATTTTGATATAAACCTTTCAGAGTTCGATGGCGGTTATGTGGCGGAGTCCGGATCTTCCAAGGGAGAAAAAATCATAAAAGAGTATCTTGAATTGTTTCAAAGCGCAGAGCCTTATATGGAAAAGATAAACTCAAATAGAAAAAAACTGAAAGAGGATTTGTTGGAGCATGTAAAGAAAAGCGATATTCCTCCGAAAGATTCCGTGCAGGGGGCATTTAAGAGTAAATTTGACTCAAACTTATGGGAAGATGTCGCGAAAACATGCGTTGAATGCGGCGCCTGCAATATAATATGCCCAGCCTGTCACTGTTTTATTTTAATGGACCAGAAAAATGGAAATAGTTTTGAAAGATTAAGGATGTGGGATTCCTGCCTTCTGATGTCTTTTGCTAGGGTTGCAGGAGGTGCGAATCCCAGAAAGCTTCTAGCGCAGCGCATGAGAAATCGCTTTGATAAAAAATTCAATTTTTTCTTTGATACAATAGGTAGATTCGGGTGCACAGGTTGCGGAAGATGCACAGAGGCGTGCCCCGGTAAGATAGATATACGCGAAGTGCTTTCTAAACTCCAAAAATCTTGACACTCTGACAATGACGGTTTTGTAAAGTTTTTGGATGGAGTGACGCATAAATGATGATAGATAATCCGTATTTACCCATAAAAACAGAAGTGTTGGATGTAATAGAGGAGAGCTCTAATATAAAAACTTTCAGGCTCAAACCGGAAAGCCTTTTGCATTTTAAAGCGGGGCAGTTTGTTGAAATGAGCATCCCCGGCAAAGGGGAAGCGCCTTTTACGCCGTCATCTTCGCAGTATGAAAAAGATAAATTAGAAATTACTATAATGAAGGCGGGCAGGATTACCTCAATGATCCATAGCCTGAAGAAGGGCGATATTGTGGGGCTGCGAGGGCCCTACGGAAAAGAGTATCCTCTTTCTGAATTCGAAGGAAAGGAAATACTGCTTATAGGCGGAGGGGTTGGGCTTGCGCCGCTAAGGGCGTTATTTCTGGCGTTAGTGCATGATATAGAAAAATATAAAAACGTTCTATTCTGCTGCGGTTCCAGGACCCCGTCAGATATCATCTACAAAGATTGCGTTTTAGATAAATGGCAGAATTTGGATAAAAAAAGAGTTAAACTTAGGATAACAGTCGACAGAAAAGACGATAGCTGGAAAGGAAACGTAGGGCTTGTGACAACAACCCTTGATAATCTGGATATAAACCTTAAAAATAGCGTTTCAATAGTATGCGGGCCGCCGATAATGATGAAATTCGCAACGTTTAAGCTTCTGGAAGTAGGGTATAAGCCGGATCAGATTTACCTGTCAATGGAAAAAAACATGAGCTGCGGCGTCGGGAAATGCGGGCATTGCAGGCTGGGTAACTTTTACGCTTGTAAAGACGGCCCGGTATTCAGATACGATAAGATAAGCCATATCCATGAGATATGGGACTGAGCGTAAACTTTACAAAACCGTCATTGTAAGAGTGTCAAGTTTATGGGGAATGGGGCGATGAAAAGGTTGTTTATAGATTTAGAAAAATTGAATAGTTGCGCTGAAGTGAACGCGGAGTGCAGTTATTATTATCACCCTAAAAATTCAGGCATAACGCGGTTGCGGGAGATCGGGCAGTTTTTATATATCTGCAGGCATTGTACGGAGGCGCCTTGCGTAAGCGCCTGTCCTAAGGAGGCTATTACAAGGCAGGATGACGGCATAATAAAGCGTTATACCATGAGGTGCGTTTCCTGCAAATCCTGCAGCCTGGCGTGTCCTTTCGGCACAATACCTCTCGATACAATACCTTATATAATATCCCAGTGCGATGCATGTATTGACAGGAGCGAGGAAGAAGAACCTGTTTGCGTAAAAACATGCTCAGTCCCTGACGCAGTGAAGTTCGTAGAAATAGAAGAATCTGAAAAAGACGACATATATCTGATAGGCAAGCATGTGGCAGTTCATGCTATGCCCTGGAAAAAGTATCACCCATGACACAGCTTTTATTTAATTTTTTAATATTTCCGGGTTTTTTGTTTACGGTAGTTTTTGGCCTAGCGGCATGTTGGATAGATCGCAAGGTTACCGCACGCATCCAGTGGAGGGTCGGGCCGCCGTGGTATCAGCCGCTAATGGACATTGTAAAGCTCAGCATAAAAGAAATTACAATCCCAAAGACGGCGTCAAAGGAATTATTTTTCTTTTCGCCTATGATAGGCCTTAGCGCAGTTACGCTTGTGTCAATGCTTGTATGGCTCCCTAATATAGACCCTGTTTCAAAAGGTTTTTCAGGAGACATCATAGTAGTTATGTATCTTTTGACATTGCCTGCTATAGCTGTTATGTTGGGCGCTTCAGCGAGCGGGAATCCTCTTGCCTCTCTGGGCGCGTCAAGAGAGATAAAGATGGTAATGGCGTATGAATTGCCGTTTATTATTTCTTTGACCGTGCCTATTATCAAGAGCCACGGGCTTTTGAGATTAAGCGATATTATAAATTATCAGGCGGCTAATGGCTCATTTGCCGCGAGCCTTTCAGGAATGATCGCATTTATTGTTATGATATTCTGCATGCAGGCGAAGCTGGGCCTTGTACCATTTGACGCAAGTGAGGCGGAGACAGAAATAATGGGAGGCGCGTTTATAGAATATTCAGGCATGCTTTTGGGGATCTTCAAGCTTACGAAGGCGATGCTGATGGTGGTTCTGCCACTATTTCTTATAACGTTATTCTGGCAGGGATTTAATTTTTTAAGCATCTGGAAGTATGTGATACTTTTAGTTATAATAGTTTTAATAAGAAACACAAATCCGCGCGTGAGGATTGATCAGGCAATGAGATTTTTCTGGGGCAAGATGACATTGCTTGCAGTACTGGCGGTTTTGCTTGCAATAAAGGGGATGTAATGAGCTTAAGGTTAAAGGCTTTGACAAAATCTATATGGGTATATCATATGTCAACCGGGAGCTGCAATAACTGCGACATAGAAATTATTGATATGCTGACTCCGAGATTTGATGCGGAAAGATTTGGCATTACTCTTGTGGGCAGCGTAAGGCATGCGGATGCGATACTTGTGACAGGGTCTCTGAATTTAAAAGCAGTTCCGCGCATAAAGCAGGTTTATGAACAGGCTGCGAAGCCATGTGTGATTATTGCGATAGGCACGTGCTCCTGCGGCCAGGGAATATTCAAAAACGGGCCGAATTGCCCGAATCCGGTAGATTCAATTTTGCCAGTGGATATTTATATACCAGGCTGCCCTCCAAAGCCTGAGGCGATGATAGCGGGTATTGTAAAGCTGATAGAAAAACTTAACGGGAAAAAATGAAAAGAGAAACAATAATACAGAATATAAAGATCCGCTCCGGGAAAGACTTGTTGGATTTCCAGGATAAATCCAAAAACAGGATTTATTTTACAGTCAATAAAACTATATTACCGCAGATAGCCAAGTATCTTTTTAATGACGCGAATGCCAGATTTTCTACCGCATCAGGAGTTGATACAAGAAAGGCAGTTGAAATTCTGTATCATTTTGCAGTGGACGACATAGGACTTTTCATATCGCTTAGGGTGATCTTGGAAAAACCAAATCTTGAGATAGATTCGCTTTTAGGTTTATTTAAATGCGCAGAGTGGATAGAAATGGAAATGCACGAAATGCTGGGGGTAAATTTCAAAGGCCATGAAGATCCAAAGCATTTGCTTTTAAAAGACGACTGGCCTAAGGGAAATTATCCTTTAAGGAGAGATTAAAGTGGCGCGTAAGATTATTCCAATAGGACCATATCATCCGTTGCAGGAAGAGCCTGAATTTTTTAGATTGCATGTCGACGGGGAGACTGTTGTAGATATAGATATTGAGCTTGGTTACAACCACAGGCTTGTTGAAAAAATATCCGAGTCAAAAAATTTCGACCAGGTTGCGTTTATGGTTGAAAGGATATGCGGCATATGTTCTACTTCGCATCCATTTGCGTATGTGAACGCGATAGACGATCTTTTGGGAGTAAAGCCTCCTGAAAGAGCGCTTTATATAAGGACCGCAATAGCGGAATTAGAGAGAATACACAGCCATTTATTGTGGCTTGGCCTGGCAGGCCATTTTCTGGGATACAATACAGTGTGGATGTGGGCGTGGAGATACAGAGAGCCTGTGCTTGATATATTTGAAAGAGTTACCGGCAACAGACAGAACTACGGGATGATGAAGCCTGGCGGAGCGAGAAGGGATATGCTTGAAGAAGATTTTCCATGGATAAAAAAGACGTTAAAGGATCTGATTCCGAAATTAGACATGTTTAAAGGCGCCATAATGGATGATCCAGTTATAAGGATGAGGACGGAAGGCGTGGGGGTGCTGACAAAAGAAGATGCGCGGGATTACGGTTTAGTAGGGCCTACGGCAAGGGCCTCCGGCGTAAATATAGATATAAGGAGAGATGATCCTTACGCTGCGTACGACAAGGTGGAGTGGCAGGTATGTACGCATGAAGGTGGCGATGTGTTCAGCAAGGCTGTTGTAAGGATACTGGAGCTGTATCAATCGATAAATATAGTGATTCAGTGCCTTGATAAGATGCCGAAAGGTCCGATAGATTCTGGCATAAAAGATATCCCTCCCGGAGAAGGTATCGGAAGGCATGAGGCTCCGAGAGGAGAAGTCGTCCACTATATAATGGCGGACGGAGGCAATAGCCCTGCAAGGCATAAAATAAGGGCGCCGAGTTTTATGAATGTCGCCTCTAATAAAAAAGCTGTGATAGGAGAGACAATCTCGGACGCTACCATAATACTTGCGGCAGTTGATCCGTGCTATTGTTGCACAGAAAGAATGGCAGTGGTGGATTATAAGACAGGCAAAAAAATGATGGATGGCCAGGATTTAATAAAGCTTTCGCAGGAAAAGACAGAAAAAATTAAAAATAAGCTGGGAAGATAATGAAAATATTTCTGGAACCAATATTAGTTTCAATAATCGCAGGGCTGTTTATCTTTGCCATACCTAATAGATTCAGGAAGCTGGCGGAGATTTTCAGTCTTCTTGTATCTCTGTATTTATTCATCGCGGGTATAAAGATATTTTTTGCGGCCCCTCTTAATGCCGGTTATTTATATGTAGACAACTTGTCCAGATTTATTGTGCCCAGCATAGGTTTCTTCGGGATCCTGGTGACGCTATATTCCACAAGATCTATGTCCGGCTACAAGTCAGTATCTTCTTATTATGCATACATAATATGGACCATAGGCGTATCTATTTTAGCTGCAGTCTCAAATAATATTATAATACTTTTAGCGTCCTGGGGGTTTCTGGGATTTCTTTTGTACGCCCTTATTAATATAAAAGGGCCCGAGGCTAATGCTATAAGCAAAAAGACTTTTATCATAGTAGCCGGATCAGACGCTTTTATGATACTTGGCTTTGGAATACTATGGATAATAAAAGGCTCTTTAAATTTAACGGATATAAATATTCCCATAGACAGTAATTTATCTTTCTGGTCTTTTTTCCTGATAGCTATCGGCGCATTCGCCAAAGCAGGCGTTATGCCTTTTCACACTTGGATTCCTGAAACAGCGAAAGAAGCGCCTGTCAGCGTTACTGCATTTTTGCCGGCAAGCCTTGACAAGCTGCTAGGGATCTATTTACTGATAAGGCTGGTACTCAATGTTTTTATATTGAACGCTCTTTCATATTCTATTCTCATGATAATAGGTTCGATTACAATAATAGCGGCTGTAATGATGGCGCTCATCCAACATGATTTTAAAAAATTACTCGGTTATCATGCGGTAAGCCAGGTAGGTTATATGGTGCTTGGAATAGGCACGGGTAATCCTATAGGTATCGCAGGCGGGCTTTTTCATATGTTAAATCACGCCATATATAAATGCTGTCTGTTTTTATCAGGCGGAAATGTGGAATATAAAACAAAAACATCTGAATTGGATTCTCTTGGCGGGCTCAGCAAAGTAATGCCGCTTACATTTTTTACAACAGTTGTTGCATCATGCGCAATATCCGGTATACCGCCTTTTAATGGATTTTTCTCTAAGTGGATGATCTACCAGGGCTTGATAGAGAATGGAAAATCAGGCGGGACATTGTGGGTATTCTGTCTTGCGGCGGCGATGTTCGGGAGTGGATTAACTTTAGCATCTTTTATAAAGCTGATCCATGCTATATTTCTAGGACAGAGAGCGGACGGCAAAGAAAATAGCAAAAGAGATGAAGTTTCATGGCAGATGTGGGTGCCGGTTGCTCTGCTGGCGATTCTATGCATAGCGTTTGGAGTATTCGCATACCAGATACCTTTGAGGTTTTTTATAAAGCCAGCATTAGGCGCTGGTTTTGAGTTTATAGGAAAATGGCAGTCATTAAAAGCAACTTTATTCTTGTTTGCGGGGCTTTTGACAGGGCTTGTCATATATCTTCTGGGGAATTTTAAATCAGTGAGAGTGAGCGATCCTTATATAGGAGGAGAGCCCCTTGAAAAAGATATGAGGCTTTCCGGCACGGAGTTTTATAATACCGTAAAGGAATACGGAATTTTTGGATCTATTTATAAAAAAGCGGAATCAGGATTTTTTGATATATATGAGCAATTTAAAAAAATTGTTTTCAGTCTCGGAAAGATTTTTCAGCGTATTCACAATGGGGTGTTGCCTACATATCTTGTGTGGACGCTTTTAGGCATGATGGCGCTATTTTTATTTTTCTTGAAGTAAAGAGGAACGCAATGGAATTATATATACTTCTAATATTCATGATTTTTGCGGCGTTTGCGGCCATAGAGATGAAAGATCTTTTTTCAAGCGTTATTGCCATGGGCGCGGTAGGATTTGCGCTTTGCCTCGCATTTCTGATAGTAAAGGCTCCGGACCTTGCCATCACTCAGCTGGTTGTCGAGATACTGTGCCTGATTATTCTGATCAGAGCTACTATAAATAAAGACCTGCCGCTTGTAATAGAAGGCAGGTGGATTTTTAATACTATGGCCATGCTTATGTTTGTGGGCGTATTTCTTTTTTTCAGTTATCACGCTCTGAAAGAATTGCCTAATTTTGGAGAACCTTTAATGGCTGTGGTAAGAAAATATATGGAAGAAGGCGCTGATAAAACAGGCTCGGTCAATCTGGTCACGGGAGTAGTGCTGGATTTCAGGGCGTATGATACATTAGGAGAGGCAGCTGCATTATTTGCGGCTGTTATAGGGATAGTGACTGTTTTAAGAAAGACAGGGAGCAAGTCCTATGATAAATAATTCTAAATCAGGCATGTCGTTAATAGTAAGGACGGTCACAGGGCTAGTAGTCTGCTTCATCATGCTTTTCGGGATATATATTATATTGCATGGCCATCTTTCTCCTGGCGGAGGTTTTGCCGGAGGCGTCATGGTGGCGTTGTCTTTTGTGCTTTTAGTATTAGCGTTCGGCAAAAACGCTGGGCCGGCAAGGCTTTCCAAAAATCTAGCGTCTAATCTTGAAAGCATAGGGGCGCTAATGTTTTTAGGCATAGCTCTTTTGGGTTTTGCGCAAGGGGCGTTTTTCCGCAATGTACTGGGTAAGGGCAGTCATTTTGACCTTTTTAGCGCAGGCACAATACCCTTGAGCAATATAGCGATAGGGCTTAAGGTAGCGGTAGGGCTTTTCGCGATATTCCTGGCTTTGGTAATATTGGAAAAATTCAAGGAAGGACAATAATCAGATGGGGCTTTATTTCTTATGTATTATACTATTCTGCGTAGGGTTTTACGGAGTTCTGCGTAAACGCAATATAGTAAAGATAATAATAGGGCTTGTGATAATGAATTATTCTATGAGCCTGTTTTTCGTGCTGCTGGGCTATAGGCTTCATGGCAGAGCGCCCATAGAATCGCAGAGCCAGCCCATAGTCAATATGGTAGACCCTCTGCCGCAGGCGCTGGTCCTTACTTCTATAGTTATTTCCCTGGCTGTTATGGCTTTATTGATCGCGATCGCGATAAGAATTTATGAAAGATACGGGACTTTTGATATAACAAAGATAAAGAATTTGAGGGGTTAAATGGCAGGCATAAATATAATACCTTTATTTGTTGTCATACCGCTTGGGGCAGCGTTTTTGATATCGCTTTTCGGAAAATTTATCAAGAGATTTGCTGATATCGCGGCTATCGTGACAAGCATGAGCATTCTTATATGCTCTTTTCACGTCATGATGCTTCTGCAAAATACCCCGGGCAAATTATTGATATATAAGATAGGGGGATGGGCGCCGCCTTTCGGGATATGCCTTGTCATAGACGGCCTGAGCATGTTCATGCTTTTTATCATAAGTCTTATAGGGTTTTTTGTAACAGTTTATTCCGTAGCGTATATGGAAAAATATACTGATAAGCCGAAATTTTTTACGCTTTTTTCTCTGATGATATGCGGTATGAACGGAGCGGTCATAACAGGCGATATTTTTAACCTTTTCGTGTTTCTGGAAATAGCGTCTATCGCAAGTTACGCACTTGTAGCTTTCGGCACAGGCCATGAAGAGCTGGAGGCGTCTTTCAAATACGCTATTATGGGCTCTGTGGCGTCCTGTTTTATTTTTATGGCCATAGCGTTTCTATACGGCTTTACATCCACGTTGAATATGGCTGATATGGCGAGAGTTCTTATCTATAAACAGGGTAATTCATTTGTGCCTTTTGTAGGGGTTTTACTTTTAATGGGATTTGGTTTAAAGTCAGCTTTAATACCTTTTCACGCATGGCTTCCTGACGCGCATTCTTCAGCGCCTGCGCCTGTCTCTGCAATGCTTTCAGGGGTTCTGATAAAGGCATTGGGGGTTTATTCGCTTGTTAGGATTTTTTTCAACATACTGGGCGCTACGCAGGGTTTTTTATCAGCGCTGATGTTTCTCAGCGTTATTTCAATAATTATCGGAGGGATTTTATCTCTTTCACAATGGAACCTAAAGCGCCTGATGGCGTACAGCTCTATTGGCCAGATAGGATACATACTGCTTGGCATAGGTCTTGGAACCCCTTTGGGAATTTTCGGGGCGATGTTTCACTTGTTGAATCATTCTGTAATGAAATCTCTTTTATTTTTGACAGCCGGCTCAATTGATTATGCCGGAGGAGGAAAGGATCTGAGGGAGATGTCAGGTATCTCGAAGTCAATGCCTTTTACAGCAAAGATGAATCTGATAGCGTCTCTGTCTGTTTCAGGTATTCCGCCTTTTGGCGGTTTTTTCAGCAAGCTTATAATAATCGTTGCTTGTTTACAGAAAGGCTATTTAGGGTACGGCGTTTGCGCTGTGATAGGCAGTATACTGACGCTTTCCGCATTTATGAAGGTTCAGAAATTCGCTTTTTTTGGAGAAATAAAAGATAGCTCGAGGAACATAAAAGAGGCTCCCTTACTTATGAGGTTTTCCATGGCGTTTCTTGCGCTATTCTGCGTAATAGGTGGCCTTATGCTTTTACCGGGCATGAGATTTTTTATAAGCGACGCAGTTCAGGTTGTTGTAAAAGGCACAGGTTATTCATCTGTTATTCTGGAGGCTGTTTTAAAATGAAACCCAGGCTGATCTTGTTCGCTTTTATGTTTATAATATGGATGTTTTTAGGTGGTAATATCAGCGCCCATAATGTAATAGCTGGCCTACTGGTTGCCGGAGTTATTACGCTGGTTATGGGGAAGCTTTTCGCCTCAACCCCGCATTATTTCGGCCATGTCACTAAATATTTATGGTTTTTATGGTATATGCCTGTTTTTGCGTGGGAATGCTTGAAGGCGAATATAGATGTAGGCCGCAGAATATTAAGCCCGTCTTTACCTATAAATCCCGGCATTATAAAAGTAAGGACAACTATAAAATCCGACATAGGCCTTACGATTTTAGCAAATTCAGTTACGCTTACCCCTGGGACGCTTTGCGTTGACATGGATATTGAGAAAGGTTTTTTATATATCCATTGTATAGATGTCGGGTCTTACGATATGGATAAATACGCTTTGGGGATTGTGGATAAATTTGAGAGCATCCTTAAAAAGATATTTTACTGAGATTATGAAAAAAAGGGCCGCTTATTTTATAGGTTTTCTGGCAACAATAGGGATTTTGTCCGCTATAATATTTTTGCCTTTACCGTCTTTGCTTGCGTGGCAGTCCGGATTTTTGTCGCGGGCGTTTTTCGTATTAATGCTCTGTTTCAGCATGTGCCTTCTGAGAATTGCTTTAGGCCCTACGCTAAGCGACAGGGCGGTGGCGATTGATACGTTAGGTATTTTAATAGTAGGTTTCTGCGCAATACTCAGCATACCCACAGGAAGGGACTGGTATTTGGATATTGCTATAGCATGGGCGCTGCAGAGTTTTGTAGGGGCCCTGGCGTTGGCTAAATATTTGGAAGGAAGAGGCTTTGATGAATGATATCCAGCATATCGCAGGTTATGCGCTTATTGTAATAGGTATGGGGTTTGACGTTTTAGGCTGTGTAGGGATCCTCAGATTTCCTGACGCTTATAACAGGCTTCACGCTACAACCAAGTGCATAACGCTTGGCACATGCGCGATACTGCTAGGAACGTTTATACTTAAGGGATTTTGCGTGACAGGCGCTAAAGCTATAATATGCGCAATATTTATACTGGCCATATCTCCTGTTGTTGCTCATGCGCTTGCCAGAAGCGCGCATAAATCCGGGGTAAAGCTCTGTGAAAAAAGTGCGATTGATAAATACAAAGAGGATGGAAATTAATGCGTTATCCTAAGTTACGAGAATTAAAAGAAGCGATCCTGGCATTGATAAAAGGGCCTTATACTACTAAATTTCCTTTTAAGCCACATGTGCCTGAGAAGCGCTTCAGAGGGAAGCCGGAATATTTTAAAGACGGATGCGTAGGGTGCAAGGCATGCGCAGAGGTTTGCACTACAGGCTGTATAGAAGTGAAGGATATGACTGATTTAGAGATTCCTTTAAGAAGGTTGGAATTGCGCTATGATTCATGTATATTTTGCGGACAATGCCAGGCAGCGTGTATTACGCAGGAAGGCATAAAGCTTTCCAATAAATTTGACCTGGCGATATTTGACAGAAGTCAGGCGATAGAAGCTGTTGAAAAAGAATTAGTGTTATGCGAAAGTTGCGGTTCTACAGTAGGGGCGAAGGATCACTTGGCCTGGGTTGCTAAAAAGCTCGGGCCTTTAGCGTATTCAAACCCTACCTCGTATCTGTCGGCTTTAAAAGAATTGAAGTTGGCATATCTTGATATTAAAAAGCAGGAAGATTTGACTCGCCAGGATAGAATTAAAATACTATGTCCAAAATGCCGCAGAGAAGTGACGCTTAAAACATAATCTTTCCCGATAGCATGATAAATTTAAAAGATATATTAAAAGGCAAGATTGTAATGTTTTGCATCGGAAATATTGAGCGCGGGGATGACGGGCTTGGCGTGCGATTTGCCATGATGATAAAAGATAAAGTCTCTTTCGAGGTTATAGACGCAGGCACCGCGCCCGAGAACTGGACAGGGGTTGTAACCGGGCTAAAGCCGGATACGATTATTATGGTGGATGCGGTTTGTTTTGAAGGAAAACCAGGGGACGCGAAGATTTTTTTAGGGGAGGAACTTGGCTCGGGAAAGATTTCAACGCATGACGTCTCCCTAAAATTATTAATAGAATACCTTAAAGCTTCTACCGAAGCCGATATTTACATATTAGGCATAAAGCCGCTATCGAACAAATTAGGCAAAGACATAAGCCTGCCTGTAAAAACATCCCTGGATAAGTTAGCGAAGATATTAATTAATAATTAAATATCCATAAACTTTACAAATGTGACATTGTTAGAATGTCAAGATTATGGATGTTTTCGACACATCATGAGGCATAAACTTTACAAAACCGTCATTGTCAGAGTGTCAAGTTCTTGACAACGCGGGGTTCGTGTGATAATATTTTTCTTACTATGGCTATTATAGAGATGGAATTGAGCAAAATAAGGATAGATGAAAACAGGGGCGAGCAGGTTATTGTGCTTAAGGAAAAAGACGGCCCCCGTATACTGCCTATTGTAATAGGCATAATGGAAGTTACCGCTATTAAAATGAAAATAAGCGGAGTGAACCCTCCCAGGCCTATGACGCATGATTTATTTTATAACGCGATAACCCAGCTAGGCGCAAAGATAGACAAAATAATAATCAATAAGGTAGAAAACAATACATTTTTTGCAAAGCTTATAATATCAGCGGATAGTCGTGTACTGGAAGTAGACGCCAGGCCAAGCGACAGTATCGCGATAGCCATACGAGCCAAAGCCAGGATTTTTGTAGACGAGCAGGTTCTGGAACACACCTCCAACAATATAGAATAGGCAGCCCTCCAGATAAAAATACATTTTCATAACTACAATAATTATATATATTTATACATAGTATTTCTTTTTAAGATATATTGAATAAGCCTTGTTTTTAAGGTATACTTTATAGTGCAGGGGAGGCTTGTATATGAAGAGTTTTTCCAGGGGAATAACTATAATTGAAGCGGTGGTAAGCATTATGATAGTAGGTTTTGTATTAGTAGGAATGCTGCGGCTATATTCTTTGGGAGACGTACAATCAGTCCTTTCCAGGCATAAAATTATGGCTATGAATATAGCCCAGGCAGAGATAGAATCTCTTATTAGCGCTTCTTATGAAGAGATAAATATCAGCAGCTATCCTGTGACAAAGGCTGTCAAGATCGATACTGGTAAAACAAGCAATGCAAGCGACGATATTAATGGGACAATGATTACAGATATTTCCAGTATAAGCGAAGGATATAAAGCCACAGCAACTATTTCATGGAACGATTATTACGGCCAGATGAGCGAAGTTGTAACATCTATCATAACCTCGTACTTATAAAACATATGAAAGAAAAAGGATTTACTCTTGTAGAATTAATGGTTACGGTAAGCATTATGCTGGTTGTTTTTGGCGCAACAGCGTCAACCTACTTGGTTACTCAGAAGTTGTGGAAAGGGGGATTTACGCAGATTACGTTTCAATCTACAGGAAGGGCGGCGCTAGAGAAAATTACACGAAATTTACGTTCTGCAACAGGCGCTATTATATTAGATAATGGAAATAAAATAAGATTTACAACAGATCCTAACAGAACCTATAACAACGCATCAGACGACATAACATGCGAATACTATATCTCAAGCACGAATATTATTTACGATCCCAACACTGGTGTTTCTGGAGATGAAAAGATATTGATGGGCAACGCGTATAAAGAATCGAATATACCATTTTTTCAAATATCAGGCAATTTTACGGTTATTACTTTTAAGGTATATAAGAATGATGCATTGTACGGTACCCATTGGTTAAGCATGACGACTTCCGTTAATATGAGGAATAGCTGATGAATAAGAAAGGGTTTGCTTTGATCGTGGTTATGACTTTTCTGAGTATGCTTTTTATAGAAGGCAGCTCCTATCTGTATATGACTACCAGCGAATCTAAGCAGGCTGAAAGGCAGGCTGATACGCAAAAGGCGTTTTTTCTGGCTAACTCAGGAATAGAGAAAGCCGTGTGGAGAGTGAAAAATAATAACATAGTGAGTCCTGAAACTTTTAAATTAAAAGGAGAGAACTCTCCAGCTAATTATCTTGAAGACAAGGATATAACTGTAACTATCTCCGGCCTGGGCGGCAATATGTATGCGATCAACTCTACCAGCACTGTAGGGAATTCCACAAAAACGTTGAATACACTAATACAAAAAGATCCCCAGGGCCAGGTTTTTGATTACGGATATTTTATAAATAACTGGGGTTGGTTTTACGGAAGAGGTATAACTGCGAAAGGCGATGTGCGTTCAAACGGCAGATTTGATTTTAGAGATAATCCGACAGTAGACGGTAATATTTACGCAGGCTTTGAGGTTGATGATGGCGCTCAGGGAATAAAAGGTTCTGGCGGCGCAAAAGATGGCAATGGAAATTATACAAATCAACACCCTTATTCCGATAAACTTGAGATGCCGAATCTTAACGATTTGTCTTATTACGAGAATAAGGCAAAAGTGATGGGCGGATCCGTGGTAGTGGATGGCGTTACGCTTATAAATAATGTTTTCGGGGACGATGCCGGAGAAAGCGGCAATATTGTTTTGATTGGCACAAGCTCTAAGCCAATAGAGGTAACTGGGACAGTTGTTGTAAGGGGCGATGTTATAATAAAGGGCGTAATAAAAGGGCAGGGCACTCTTTACGCAGGCAGAAATGTTTACGTTGCGAATGATCTTACGTATAAAAACGCCCCGGGTAGTCCGAGGCCTAACTCCAATAATCCTGATGCGCTGGATAACTGGGTAAGGGCGCAGAAGGATAAAGACCTTGTTGGTTTTGCCGCAAAAGAGAATATTGTTTTAGGAGATTATACGGGCAGGACTGGAGGCTCATGGTATGCAGATAGTTATCTTTTTAATATGGGAGACGAGGATGTCGGCCAGGACGGGATTCCTGATACGCATGATACAGGCGAAGGGAATGGAATATTTGAATCCCAGTATGAAGACCTGGACGCAGACGGCGTAAAGGATAATAATTATGAATGGTCTAATGTCCAGACCCAGACGATCTTAAGAAATTTTGCGAATTGTCCTGCAGGAGCTTCTGACTTTGGGGATATTGCCACAAACAGCTTGAATAAGATAGACGGCGTTTTTTATACGAATCACGCTTTCGCGGGAAAATTAGGAAACGGCGCCTCTGTAAACGGAGCCATAATCTCAAAAGACGAAGCTATTATATACAGTAACACCCTTACCATAAATTATGACGAAAGAATACATTCGAGGTATTCTACCGGGCAGAACAGGCTGATAGATATCGGGCTTCCTGTCTCGAAGAAAGTCGATATTATAAGGTGGTGGGAATGAAAATATTTTTAATAGTTTTTTTATTTCTTTTGGTTAGCGCAGCGCCTATATGCGCGCTTATGCCTTATGAAACCGGGTATTCCGAGGAATCTGACAATACAAAAGCAGCTCAAATAAACAATGAAAAGCAAGATATAATAAAGGATATGGTACAAGTTAGAGAAGATAGAGAAAAAAACCTTCACCCTTTTGTGCAAATTGTCAGAGAAAGCGCGGAGGACTTTTTTGATGATACTGTAAAAGCGAATGCCGCAATAGAGCAGGAAGGAAAAGCGCCATACATCAAAACTTCCACAGGCGAATCTAAGCCTAACCACGGAATAAATCTTATAGCCATCTTAATAATCCTGTCAGGTTTTTTGCTATCCTATTTTTTCATCCGCCCCAAGTCTAAGTAGCTATTTTGCTTGATTTCATGGGCTATTACTGCTAATATCTTATTAAATGGGAAACAATGAATTATTTCCGAAAAATAAGAGCCCTGAAAGTATTGAGCATAGGAAATATATAAGGCTTAACGCGGCATTTCCCGTAGAGTTTCAATTTATAGATTCTGAAACATCCGGCTCTATAAGCGATATTAAACAGGGTTTTACCAGAGATGTTAGTAAAGGCGGCATTTGTTTAGAGGTTAATAATTTAGAAGAGGGCCTTGATCAGGTTATAAAAGAAGGCAGGGCTAAAGTAGACATCAGGCTTCATATACCTTTGTCTATGCCAGAGACCAAGGCAATAGCAAAGATTGCCTGGCACGAAAAGATAAAGTCAGGCTACCCGAATAAATATCTTATAGGCCTTTCATTTCTACAGATCGATCCAAAAGCCAGCAGTAGGATCTATTTCCACGCCACAAGAGTAATTTTAACCCCAGCTATTATAGCGGTCTTATTTTTCTTTCTTGTTTCCGGGATCGCCTATTTTTATGCCACCGGTTTTAAATCAAAGGCTGATAATATAAAATTGGTAGAGGAAATGAATCAGCTTTCCACTAAAAAGTCTGAGCTTGAGAAGAACCTTCTGGCGCTTGACAAGGAGCATGGAGCGGTAGAAAACAAGATTACGCTGAACGAGGACAAGATCAAGAAATACAAAGCCCAGATTGAAGACCTGGAAAAAGTCGTTACCGATACTAAAACGAAAGACAAGCTTATAACGTATTTAGAGAATGATAAAGAGAAGACAAAAAAGATTATGAAACATGTGCTATATCAGAGAGCCAGATTTAGCCAGAAGACTAGGAATTTAGACAGAGAGAATGTATATTTAAAAAATAGAGTTTCAAGGCTTTCGAATCAAAAGGTTTCAACAGAAGATAATTTAAGAAACCTCCTATCTTCTTTTAATACAATCGAAGAAAAAAATATATCCGGCATGTACCAATGGATCAAGAACCATCAGAACCGACGCACAGGCCTGGTGACGAGCTATGAAGGAGATAAAGATTTAGAAGAATTAGCTTTTACTTATGATCAGTCTCTTTCAAGCCAATGCTTTACTTTAATGGGGGACCAGGAGAATGCGAAAGAGACCCTGGATTTCTATAGAAGCAAGGCTGAAAAATCAGAAGGCGCTTTTGCAAACGCTTATAATCCTAATACAGGAAAGATAGCGGAATATTATGTTCATAGCGGGCCTAATATATGGCTGGGGATAGCGATAGCCCAGTATACTCAAAAATTTAAAGATGATGAATATCTTTCAATTGCAGAAGATATCGCTAAATGGCTTATCGCGTTACAGGGGGAGGACAGAAACTTTGGCATAAGAGGCGGGCCTGAATTCAAATGGCTTAGCACAGAGCACAACCTTGACGCTTACGCTTTATTTGGCATGCTTTATAAGATAACAGAAGACGACAGATACCTGGAAGCGCAGAATAGGTCTTTAGACTGGCTTAAAAAAAGCGCTTTTAATAGATTGGAATACAGGCTGAATAGAGGCAAAGGCGATGCGACTATAGCTACAGATACATTTGCGTGGGCTATCGCGGCAATAGGACCGCTGCTTTTAAAAGAATCCGGCATGGATCCGGACCAGATCATGGATTTTGCAGAGACAAACTGTATGGTTACGACAGATTATATAAGGCAGGACGGGGGGAGAATCAAAGTTACTGGATTTGATTTTGGAAAATACGAGCATATAGCAAAGGGCGGCATTGTGTCTACTGAATGGACAAGCCAGATGATAGTGTCATTTAGGGTGATGGCTGATTATTACAGGAAAAACGGAGATTTTAATAAAGTTAAATATTATAATGAAAAAGCAAACTTTTATCTTTCCGAGGTAGAAAAAATGATAATATCCAGCCCTTCCAAAGCAGGCCAGGGACAGAGTTGCCTTCCTTACGCAACGCAAGATGACACAGATACCGGCCATGGGTGGAGGATTGTCCAGGGGACAAAGACAGGTTCAACAGCAGGCACAGCTTATACTATATTCGCAAAATATAATTATAACCCGCTTGTCTTAGAATAGTAAAATGAAACACCAAATAAAATACGTCATATTCCTTATAGCTTCTCTCGCCATTTTTTTAATCATAAGCTTTTCTAGGCACGTAAATTTAACAGCGCAATCTAATAGTAGCGGATCACATAATGATTATACCGTAAGCAGGGTTGTGGACGGAGATACTATAGAACTTTCTAACAGAGAAATGGTCAGGTATATAGGCATAGATACGCCTGAGATAAGAGAAAAAAAGAATTCCGAATGGGTTTATAACCCAAGGCCTTACGCGGAAGAGGCAAAGGCGTTTAATCAAAAACTTGTTGAAGGCAAGCCCGTAAGGCTGGAGTTTGATGTTCAAAAAATGGATAAATATAAGCGCCTTCTTGCCTATGTGTATGTAGGAGAGGAGATGGCGAATATTGAAATGGTCAGGGAAGGCCTTGCCATGATATATACGTATCCTCCGAACGTAAAATACTCTCAAAGGTTTCTTGACGCTCAGAAAGAGGCCAGAGATAGTAAAAAAGGATTATGGGTTGATCTGGAGGAAAATACAATCGCTACATCCGATGCAAAAAATAATATAGGCAGAGTTAGGATGATAAAAGCCGAGGTTGTTGATACGCATCTGACGGAAAAATTGTTAATATTAAAGTTCAAAAATAGTTTTAAGGTAGTGATTTATAAAAACAATATTCCTCCCGGGCTCAAAGGCATGGTAAGGTCTCCCAATGAATATTTTAAAGGCAAGACAGTGAAGGTCTATGGTATAATAAAAGAATATAAAGGGTATCCTGAGATAGTGCTTCATGATATGGCGCAGTTAGAGGTTGTAAAGGATTAGTAAAGGGGTTTCACAAAATTTGGGAGGGAACTATGCTGGGAATAGATGATCCTAAAATTTGGTCAGCTTATATCTTATGCATCCTGAGCGCTCTATTTTGCGTAATTTATGGGTTAGTGAATTGGAATAAAGGCGATGAAGCAGTCAGGCTTGAAGACAAGAAATGGGTGGAAGACGAAAAGAAATCGGAGAAAGGGCTTTAGTTTATTGAAAAGTCCCTCGTCCGCCTCGCCACCAAAGGTGGCGGGCGAGACTTAGGATCAAATTTTGTTTCACAAAATTTGGGGAGGCTGCATGGATAATAATATGCTTATCCTGACCATTGTTACAGTTTTGTACCTATTTATGATAGGTTACCTGGGCTATTACGGTTACCGCACTACAAAAAACGCCCTGGACTATCTGGTTGCCGGAAGAAATGTTCATCCTTTTGTAATGGCGCTTTCTTACGGAGCAACTTTTATCAGCACTTCCGCTATTGTCGGCTTTGGCGGAGCGGCAGCTCTTTTTGGCATGGGGCTGTTGTGGCTTACATTCCTGAATATATTAGTAGGCATTATTATCGCGTTTATTGTATTTGGCAAACGCACCAGAAAAATGGGGCATAATTTGGACGCCCATACTTTTCCAGAACTTCTCGGCAAGAGGTTTAATTCCAAGTCTATCCAGGGGTTCAGCGGGCTTATAATATTTTTATTCATGCCTCTTTATTCCGCAGCGGTTTTAATAGGCGCGGCGCGTTTCCTGGAAACAACTTTTCCGGCGTATATAAATTTTAATGTCGCTCTTCTTATCTATACCCTTATTATATGCGCGTATGTTTTAGTCGGAGGATTAAAAGGCGTAATGTATACTGATGCGCTTCAAGGCGCTATCATGTTTATAGGAATGGCTGCGCTTCTCGTATTTACTTATGTAAAGCTCGGAGGCGTTGTAGTAGCTCATCAGGCGCTTGGCAGTTTAACCGCTAGCGTTCCTCCTAAACTTGTAGAAGTAGGGCATATGGGATGGACAAGTATGCCTAAATTCGGTTCAACATTGTGGTGGAACCTGGTTTCTACAATTGTAATGGGCGTTGGCATAGGCGTTCTTACCCAGCCACAACTGGCAGTAAGGTTCATGACGGTAAAAAGCAATAAAGAGATAAACAGGGCTGTTTTGGCAGGAGGGGTATTTATACTTTTTATGACAGGAGTGGCCTTTGTAGTAGGAGCTCTTTCAAACGTCTATTTTGTAAATAATCCTGCGTTTGGTAAAGTTTCTTTGGCTGTTGCAGGAGGAAATATAGACAAGATTATACCTATATTTATAAATAGCGCCATGCCGACCTGGTTCATATATCTATTTATGCTAACGCTTCTATCAGCGGCTATGTCCACTACAAGCTCGCAATTTCACGCATTGGGCACATCGATCGGCAGGGATGTGTTTGAAAAGGTGATCTTGGGAGGGAAGAACGTCAAATATACGGTTCTTATTACAAGGATAGGCATAATTCTCGGCGTAATAGCTACAGTGATATTAGGGTATAAACTGCCGGGCAGTATCATAGCTATAGCAACGGCTATATTTTTTGGTTTGTGCGCAAGCACGTTTTTACCTTCATATATAGGCGCGCTTTTCTGGAAAGGAATGACAAAAACCGGGGTTATAGCTAGCATGCTTACAGGATTTTTTGGCACGGCAATCTGGCTTTTATTTATTCATCAGAAGGAATCAGAGGCCCTGGGCTTATGTAAATTTATATTCAACAAGCCTACCCTGGCCCAATTTCCATGGGTTGTAGTCGACCCCATTGTAATAATGTTGCCCATCTCGCTGGTAGTGGCGTTCAGCGTAAGCTTGTTTACAAAGAAAATGAATAAAGAACATGTAAGCGCCTGTTTCAAGAATATTTAAAAAAGGAGAATCTATGTGTAAAAAGATAACTATCGCATTATCTATCCTGATAGCCGCAAGTATATTATTAACTTGCCAGGCTTTCGCGGAAACTAGTTTCAAATATGGCGGGTCTGAAAGAATGAGGCACGAGTATTGGAAAAACTGGCTGGACATGGATAATTGTCAGCTGGATACCAGAAACTTTTTCAGGTTTAAGACATCTTTATGGGGCCAGATGGACGTAGATAAGGATTTTACTTTATACGCGAAACTGACAAATGAATTTAAGTCATATGCATATTTTGGAGGAACAACTAGCTCTGTTCCTGATAAAACAAATGACAAGAGGGGCTATCGTTTTGATATAAACGAAGTTGTGTTTGATAATCTGTACGCTGACATGAAAGGTTTTCTAGATTTGCCTGTGGACCTACGCTTAGGAAGGCAGGATTTTCTAGGTACATACGGAGAAGGTTTTCTGATAATGGACGGCACTCCTCAGGACGGATCCAGGACATTTTATTTTAACGCCGCCAAAGCGACATGGCATATGGATGATACCCGCGACCTGGATTTTATTTATATCAATAATCCGAGAGATGAAGAGGCTTTACCTGTGATTAACAGGCTCATGGTTCCAAGCGCCAGCACTCCAAACCTGGACAAGGCTCCGCAGTTATTAAATACAACCGATGAAAAGGCGGGCGTTATTTATTTTAAAGATAAATCCAGAAAGGATAAATATCTTGAGCTGTATTATATTTATAAAATAGAGGCAGCTGAAGGAGGAGGCACGGGCTATCAATCAAAGAGCGGAGAGCTGAATACGCTCGGAGCGTTTACAAAATGTAATTTTTCTCCTTATACGATCAGAAAACAAGCTGCTGTTCAGTTCGGAGATTACGGGGAAGATGACAGGTTTGCTTACGGAGGATATGCTTTTTTAGACAGGGATTTCAAGGAAGCGAAATTTTCCCCGAAACTCAGCGCAGGCGCGCTTTATCTTTCCGGCGATAAAAAATCAAGCGCGAGAAACGAGGGATGGGATCCTTTGTTTTCCAGATGGCCTTGGATGTCAGAGTTATATGTCTTGACTATGGCAGGAGAGACAAAAGTTTTAGGGTACTGGACAAACATGCAGATTTACAGGCTGGAGTTTAGCCTTAATACTACAAAGAAAACAAAGCTTTCTTTGAATTGTAATTATCTGAGAGCGAATACACAAGTAGCGGCAAGTTCCGTATTTTCAGGCACAGGCAAGGAAAGAGGATATCTGCCGCAGGCAAGATTTGATTATAAAATCAATGACAATGTTTCTACTTATTTTCTGGGCGAGTATCTGAAGCCTGGGAATTTTTACGAGGATAATGACCCAGCGATTTTCTTAAGAACAGAGGTTTCGGTTAAATTCTAAATATCAGTTATTTTCTGATCAATTAAACTATATCAGGGGAGGCTTAAGCCTCCCCTGTGTAGCCTTATAAAATGGAACAAAAATTAATAAAAAATGTAATGTTTCTCTCCGGAGACGAGGCTCTTGCCAGGGGCGCCTATGAAGAAGGATTAAAGGTGGCAGCGTCTTATCCTGGCACGCCCGCTTCAGAGATTCTTGAAAGCCTTTCTGAATTTAAAGAAGTTGACGCCCAGTGGTCAATTAATGAAAAAGTTGCTTTTGAAGTGGCTTTAAGTTCTTCTATAGGGGGTTTGCGCAGCCTTTACGCCTCCAAGCATGTAGGGCTGAATGTAGCGATGGACCCCTTAATGACCTCTGCTTATACCGGAGTGGGGGCGGGGTTTATTATAGTTACGGCAGATGACCCGGGTATCCATTCTTCCCAGAACGAACAGGACAATAGATTAATAGCGGAGGTAGCGAAAATCCCGCTTCTTGAACCATCCAGCCCGTCCGAAGCGAAGGAATTTGTGAAAACAGGTTTCAAGATAAGCGAAGGCTTTGATACGCCGGTTATGATAAGACTTACTACGAGGATCGCCCACACAAAAGAAAATGTCAGGATCGGAGACAGAAAAGAGGCTGTGACAAAAGATTTTAAAATAGATATTCCTAAATATGTAATGGTGCCGAAGAATGCGTATAAAAGGCGCCTGGAGATAGAGAAAAGGCTTGCCAGGCTCAAAGAATATTCAGAGAATAGCCCGCTCAACAGAATAGAGCTTAACGATAAAAAGATTGGTTTTATTACTAGCGGTGTGTCGTATCTATACGTAAAGGAGATGTATCCTGAAGCCTCGTTTTTAAAGATAGGCTTCAGCTTTCCTTTTCCCGAAGCTAAGGCGATAGAATTTTCCAGAAAAGTCGAAGAGGTTTTTGTCATAGAAGAGTTGGAGCCTTTTTTAGAAAAGGCGTTAAGAGGGCTTGGTATAAAGTTTAAGGCAAAGCACCCCTCTTATCGAGTAGGAGAGCTAAGGCCTGAGTACATATCTGATATTGTAAACGGATGCGAAAAAAAAGAAGAAGCTTCTACTGCAAGAAAACCCGTCATGTGTCCGGGGTGCCCTCACCGTTCAGTATTCTGGGTGTTGAAAAAAATAAAAGCCGTGGTGACAGGAGATATTGGCTGTTATACGTTAGGCGCGTTGCACCCCCTGGGAGCCCTACATACATGTTTATGCATGGGTGCAGGAATTACATTTTTTGAAGGCATGAAAAAAGCGTTGCGCAAAGATGTCGCAGGGGTTATAGGAGACTCTACTTTTGTGCACACAGGAATTCCAGGCCTTATAAATTTAGCTTATAATAATACAAAAGGCCTTATCATAATACTGGATAATTCAACTACGGCAATGACAGGCAACCAGCCTCACCCCGCAACAGGAGTCACTATAAAAGGGGAAGCTACGAAAAAACTTATATTAGAAGATATTTGTTCTGCTTGCGGTGCGGATAATGTGGATGTAATCAATCCGCACAATGTAAAAGAACTGGAAGTGCTTATTAAAAAAAGAATAAATGAAAAAGCTCTGTCGGTTATCATCGCGAGATCCGGATGCAGGCTGAACGAGAAGAAAAAAGACGCGCCGCCAGTTTATAAAAAAGAAGATTGCAAAAAATGTTACTTGTGTTTATCCATAGACTGCCCCGCGCTTACAAAAACAAAAGACGGGCTTATTGATATAAATAGCGGGTTATGCACAGGCTGCAACCTGTGCGTAGAAACATGCAGCCTAAAAGCTCTCAAAAAATCTTGACACTCTGACAATGACGGTTTTGTAAAGATGTTGGTTTGATAATGAATAAAAAAGATACGATTAATATACTTTTTTGCGGAATAGGCGGGCAGGGGGTTTTAAAGGCCTCTGAGATATGCGGCTTGGCAGCGCTTTTTGACGGATTTCATGTTAAGAAGTCAGAGGTGCATGGCATGGCGCAGAGAGGGGGATCCGTAGAATCGCACTTACGGTTCGGTAAAGAGGTTTTTTCGCCTTTAATCCCGAAAGGCCAGGCTGGTTACCTTGTTTCTTTTTACGAAGAAGAGCATGAGCGCTTAAAAGATTTTTTAAATCCGGAAAGCGTAGACCTTATAAATTATCTGGCAAAAGGCGAAAATTTAATCAAGGATAAAAGGCATATAAATATATTTCTTCTAGGAGTGCTTTCCAAATATCTTTGTATAAAAGAAGAGAGTTGGATGAATGCGATGGAGAAGCTTTTGCCTTTAAAATATCTGGAAGAAAATAAGAAGGTTTTTGCTGAAGGAAGAAAGATGGTCCCTCGCCCCGATAAATCGGGGCTCGGGATCAAATCCGCTTAAGGCGGATTTGGGAGGATAGCATGATATGGAATAAAGAGATGGAATGCATGGACCTGGAAAATCTAAAAAATACCCAGGCCGAACGTCTAAAAAAGATAACGGAATACGCCTATAAGAATTGTAGTTTTTATAAAAAGAAGATGGATAAGCATGGGGTAAATCCAGAGGACGTGAAAGGCGTAGATGATATTCAAAAGCTGCCGATTACCACTAAGAACGATATGCGGGACAGCTATCCGTTTCAGCTTTTTTCAGCTCCGATAAAAGAGGTTTCGGAGATACATGTTTCAAGCGGCACCACGGGTAACTTTACAGTGGTAGGATACACAAAAGAAGATATCAAGCTCTGGGCTGAAGTTATGGCGAGGGCTCTTGGATGCGCAGGCGCAGAGCCGGGAGACATGATTCAGATAGCTTACGGATATGGATTATTTACCGGCGGCCTTGGATTTCATTATGGCGCCTTGGAAATGGGCTTAACTGTTTTACCGGCTTCTTCAGGCCAGACCAAAAGGCAGCTTAAACTTATGAATGATTTTAAACCGAAGATTTTAGCGTGCACCCCAAGTTATTGCCTGTATATGGCGGAAGAGGCAAAAGAAATGGGGCTTGACCCTAAAAAATCCAGCTGGGAGATAGGAAGCTTCGGGGCGGAGCCATGGAGCGAATCCATGAGAAAAGAAATAGAATCCACATGGAATATGCTGGCAACGGATGTTTACGGCCTGTCAGAGATTATCGGGCCAGGCGTGGCTCATGAATGCCAGCATAAAAAAGGCCTTCATATTTTTTCGGATGTTTTTTATCCGGAAGTTATTGATCCTAAAACAGGCAAGCACGTTAAAAAAGGGGAAAAAGGGGAGCTGGTGATAACAACCCTGACCAAAAGAGCGATTCCGCTTTTACGTTACTGTACAAGGGATATTGTGAGTATAAGTTATGAAAAATGTCAATGCGGCAGGACGTCGCCGCGCATCAGCAAGATTGTGGGCCGCACAGACGATATGATTATCGTGAGAGGCATAAATGTATTTCCTTCTCAGATAGAGCATGTACTTTTGGGGATAGAGGGCATACACCCGCATTACCAGCTTGTCGTGGACAGGAAAGCTGGAGAGTTGGATGAATTAGAGGTTATTGTAGAGGTTGAAGAAAAGATATTTTCCGATGAGATGAAGGCGTTAAGAAGCCTGGAAGAAAAGATAAAAAAAGAGATAGAGTCCATACTGGGGGTTTTTGTCAGAGTAAAACTTGTAGAGCCAAAGACTATTGAAAGAAGCGAAGGCAAGGCAAAAAGGGTGATAGACAAAAGGGTGTTGTAGAAATTTTTTGGTCCCTCGCCATATAGTACTAAAGATTAGGGCGGACTCGGGATCAAATTTGTTTCACAAATTTGGGAGGTGAATATGAAGCTTACTCAGATATCTGTGTTTCTGGAAAACAGAAAAGGGAGGCTTTGCGATGTCGGCTCTCTTCTGGGAAATCATGGCATAAACATCAGGGCGTTGACTATTGCAGAGAGCCCTGAATTTGGCATATTAAGAATGGTGGTGGATAAGCCTAAAGACGCGGTTGATATTTTAAAAAGAAAAGGCTTTATCGCAAAGTTGACTGATATTGTAGCCGTGGAGGTGGATGACAGGCCGGGCGGATTGGCGCGGGTGTTGCAGATCCTCTATGATAACAGCATAAATGTGGAATATATGTATGGGTTTGTTGAGAAGTTTTCAGACAGGGCGCTCTTAGTTTTCAGGTTTGATTCGCCTGACAAGGCAATCTCAGTTTTAAAGAAAAACAAGATAAATATCGTGGGCGCAAAAGCCATGGAGAAAATCTGAGCATGGAAATAACCTACTGGAATAAAAAAATAGAGACGATAGATAGAGACGCTTTGAAAAAATTACAGCTGGGGAAGCTTAGAAAAACAATCGACAGCGCTTTAAAAACCAGGTTTTACAAACCAAGGCTTAAAAAAGCCGGCATAAGCTCCGGCAAAGATATAAAGAGTTTAGCCGACCTTGAAAACATCCCATTTACAACAAAAGACGATCTGAGAGAATGTTACACCGACGGTCTTTTAAGCGTAAAGCTGGACGATGTTGTAAGGCTTCATACCTCCAGCGGTACAACCGGCATTCCTACGGTGATTTATCATACAAGGCATGACCTGGATAAATGGACAGAGCTTGTAGCGCGCTCTATTATAGCTACAGGATCCGGAAAAAAAGATATTTTTCAAAACATGATGACCTACGGCCTTTTTACAGGAGGGCTGGGATTGCATTACGGAGCTGAAAAGGTAGGCATGACCGTTATTCCTGTAGGAGGAGGCAATACCAAACGCCAGATGCAGCTTATGAAGGATTTTAAGACAACAGTTGTTCATATAACCCCGAGCTACATGCTCCACATCTATTCAAAGTTGGAAGAATGTGGTTTTGCGTTAAGCGATTTCAATTTGAAAAAGGCATATATGGGCGCTGAGCCGTACTCTGAAAACACCCGCAAAAAAATAGAAAAGCTTTTTAACATAGAAGCGTATAATTCTTATGGTCTGAGCGAGATGAATGGCCCGGGCGTGGCTTTTGAGTGTGTATATAAAACAGGCATGCATACATGGGAGGATGCGTATATACTTGAGATTGTCGAACCTAAAACCGGAAAAGCTCTCGGAGAAGAAAAAGAAGGAGAAATAGTTTTTACAACGCTGGATAGAAAGGCCACTCCTTTATTAAGGTACAGAACAAGGGACCTGGCCTCTGTTTATAAAGGCTTGTGCAAATGCAAGAGGACGCATCGTCGCCTGTCCAGGATTACGGGCAGGACAGATGATATGCTGATTGTAAATGGGGTAAATGTGTTCCCGTCTCAGATAGAGGAAATTATCATGCGGATACCTGAGGTCGGGAATAATTATCAGGTGCATCTGGAAAAAGAAGGCGCGCTCGATAAATTGATCGTAAAGGTTGAAATATATTCTAAGATGTTTAAAGGCGATTTAAGGGAATTGGATGCGTTGAAAGAAAAGATCAAGACCGAGCTGAAGGCTTCTATTATAATAAATCCTGTCATGGAGCTTCATGAGCCAGGAAGCCTGCCTGTGTTCGAGGGAAAGGCTAAAAGGGTTGTAGATTTGAGGACAAAAATCTAGAGGGGGTTATTTATGGCAAAACAGTTAAATGTATTTATAGAAAATAAGCCCGGAAGGCTCAAGGCTGTTACGGAAGTACTTGCCAGCAATAAGATAAATATAGACGCTTTTACAATACAGGACAGGGGGGATTTTGGGCTTATAAAACTCATTGTCAGAGACTCAAAAAAGGCGTACCTTGCGCTTGCGGATAAAGGATACGCGTGCGCTGTAAAAGATATAATGATAATTTCTCCAAAAGACAAAATAGGCAATTTAAGCAGGCTTTCAGAAGTGCTTTTAAAAAATAATATAAATATTATAGACAGCTATGGATTTGTTATTGAATCAGAAAAAAAAGGCGTATGTTATTTAGAGCTCAATACGGACGACCTTAAAAAAGCGAAGCGTATCTTAGATAAAGAAGGTTTTAAGGTTTTAGAATAGCCCGCTATATGATTATTGATATTCATACCCATGCCTGGCCTGAAAAGGTTTCTCAGAGAGCAAGAGAAAACCTCGAAAAAGTTTTCAAAGTAAAACTTGTAGGCGACCCTACCTTGAGCACCCTGCTTACTCATATGGACAAGAATAATGTTGATATAAGCGCTGTATGCGGGGTTGCCACAAAGCCTGATCAAGTGCCGTCAATAAACAAATGGCTTTTCAGCGTAAGAAGCAAACGGATAAAGGTTTTCTGCGCGCTTCATCCTGAATATAAAGACTGGCGGGATGAGCTTAAAAAAATAAAAGATAACGGAGACGGGATAAAACTTCAGCCTGAGTTCCAGGATTTCTATATTGATCACGATGACGTGTTGCCATGGTATGAAGAGATAGAAAAGCTTGGATTGCCACTAATGTTTCACTGCGGGAAAGAACTTTCCGGCACCATGCTTGTCAGGTCGTCTCCGGACAGGATGGCCAAGGTCATAAAAAAATTTCCAGAACTTAAAGTCATAGCAGCTCACTTTGGCGGATTTAAATTATGGGATGAGGTAAAAAAATACCTGCTTGGGAAGGATGTATATTTAGACACGTCTTTCTTTTTTCATTTTTTGCCAAAAGAAGAAATAAAATCAATGATATTAAGCCATCCGAAAGACAGGCTTCTTTTCGGCACGGATTTTCCTATCGTAGACCAGAAAAAAGATTTAGATTTCTTAAAAAACCTAGACATACCGGAAGATCTAAAATCCAGGATGTTCTCTCTTAACGCAAAAAGCCTTTTGTCGATATAATCTTTTCTCTTGCTTATTTTGTACTAAGGTGGTACGATATATGGCAACTGATGTAGTTTTTGGATGTAAAATCTTATCCTACATTTTTAAATAATCAGAGAAAATTTATGGCAAACCATACAAGTATCAGAAATATAGCTATTATTGCGCACGTTGACCATGGGAAAACTACGCTTGTAGACAGTGTATTGCGCCAGACTTACGCAGAGCGCAACATTGAAGAAATGGGTGAGTGTATTATGGACTCAATGGACCTGGAGCGTGAGCGCGGCATCACTATTAAGGCTAAAAACGCCAGTATAATTTATAAGGATACAAAGATCAATATAGTTGATACGCCAGGCCATGCTGATTTTGGCGGAGAGGTAGAGCGGACATTAAGGATGGTGGATGGAGTGTTGCTTCTCGTGGATGCAAAGGACGGGCCTATGCCGCAGACGCGCTTTGTGTTGAGAAAAGCCCTGGAGCTGGGGCATAAGGCAATAGTTGTGATCAATAAAATAGATATGGCCGACGCCAGGATAGATTACGCGATAAATCGCACATTCGACCTTTTTTGCGAGCTTGACGCGACAGAGGAACAGCTGAATTTTCCAATTATTTACGCTTCCGCGTTAAAAGGTTTTGCAACGCTGGACCTGAGTAAACCTTCGGATAATATACTTCCTCTTCTGGACACTATTCTTGAAACAGTGCCACAGCCTGTGGTAAATCCTGACGCGCCTCTTCAAATCTTGGTGCTGGCGCTTCTTTCTGATTTTTATAAAGGCAAAATGGGTATAGGAAAAATTACAGGGGGTTCTATCGCAAAGGGTATGAATGTTATTCTCGCGCGGAGGGATAAAAGCCGGAAAGCCTCCAAGGTTACGGCTATTTTAAGCTATGAAGGGCTTAAACAGGTTGAGCGCGAAAGCGCTGAATCCGGAGAGATAGTAGCTGTAGCTGGCTTTGAGGAAATAGGCATAGGAGATACTATAACCGACGCCATCAACCCGTCGCCGCTTGATCCTCCTGAAATAGAAAAACCGACTGTCCGGATGATGTTCGGCGTAAATAAGAGCCCTTTTGCCGGGAGAGACGGCAAATATGTTACCTCAAGAGCGCTTCGCGAAAGGCTTTTTAAAGAACTTGAGACAAATGTATCTTTACGTGTAGAGGAAACAGACAGCCCTGATACGTTTCTTGTGTCCGGCAGAGGAGAATTACATCTGGCAATTTTAATAGAAACTATGCGGCGCGAAGGCTTTGAGCTTCAGGTTTCTCAGCCAGAGGCGATCTTTATTGAAAAATCCGGAATAAAAATGGAGCCTTTTGAATTTTTAACCATTGAAGTCCCTTCGGAATATCAAGGCGTGGTAATAGAAGAAGTAGGCAGGCGCAAGGCCCGCCTTAAAAATATGTTTCAGGGTTCAAAAGGCGTAGTTTATTTTGAATATGAAATTTCAACGCGGGCTGTTATAGGTTTAAAAGCTATGTTTATGACAAAAACGCGCGGGACCGCCATAATAAACCACGCATTCGATGAATATGAGCCTGTAGACGAGAGCCTTTCTTTTATCAATTCTCATGGTTCGCTGGTATCTTCTGAAACAGGCCTTTCCACATCATATGGCCTTAATAATACTCAAGAACGCGGTGAATTATTCATAGGCCCGAACGTAGGCGTTTATGAAGGCATGATTATAGGCCAAAACTCCAGGTCGGAAGATCTTGATATGAGCCCGTGCAAAACAAAAAAACTTACCAATATGAGAGCTGTTGGAACTGATGACGCTATTATGCTTACGCCTCCCAGAGAAATGACACTGGAACTTTCCATAGAGTATCTTGGCTCGGACGAGCTTCTGGAAGTGACCCCCAAAAACCTCAGGTTAAGAAAAAAGATTTTAGATCCCCTAATTCGCAAACGTTCAAAAAGAAACGCTAAATAGAAAGTTGCCATAGTCGTTCCCTATTAGCTTATCTGCGAACTCTTAAAACCCCTTATTTCTTAAGCCAGGCATCTTTGAAACCGACTAGCAACATTCTTGACAAAACAAATATTTAATGATATACTTATAAATATCTTTTATAAAGGATAGAATATTTAAAAAATCCAACTAAAGAAGGTTATTTTTTTGTTTAAGCTATGTTAAAATTTAAAAAAGATTTTAATGTTAAACTTATAGCAATACTTGCAATTATAACATTCCTTTCAAACAGTACAGCATATGGAATAGATATAGTTGCCAAATCCCACCTTAGAGTTTCTCTTGGAATAGATAAGGCTAGAATAGCGCAGGCTTTATCCGAAAGTTCTGCAGGTTACAGGGCTGGGACACCGAACAAGGCTTCGGAAGGCGTTGAAAAAACAAGAAGAAGAGTTGTAGAGAGAGCAACGGAACCTTTGGTTGAACAATACAAGCAGCTTTCACAAAGACAGCGAAAGGCGTTAGCGAATGAGCCAACTTACGAAGAGGTCTTTCTCGAAAAAATACTTCCTGAAATTAGAAGGAGATATTTGGCTTATTTGAGAGGAGAAGAGCGCGGTTCTCCTTTGGCATTGTTGCTTATCTCAGGCGGAGGAGGTAGCGCTAAAACAAGCGTTGCAAATTGGTTTCAAAATATTGCCAATAAAGAATTAGGTGATTTAGCCAGACAAGAAGGAAAGGATGTTAAAAATCCTTTTCGTACAATTAATTTTGATAACTATATTCTTGAGCCTGCAGATCGTCCTATAGACCCTCTGACCAGAAAGAGTACACAGAATCCGTATGAAAAATTTCAAGTCGACCGATTTATAAAAGATATGATGGCGTTAAGCGAGGGGCAGGTTATCTATGCGCCAGTTTTTGATTTTAGTCTCCGAGGCAGATTAAAGCTTATACAGGATGAAGAAGGAAATGTTATTATTCTTAATGGTGGGGAAAAAGCTGTAGTTCGTATTGCCAATGACCTTTTAGAGCCGTCTATTCTTTACGCTAATAAATCTTTAACGGAGGTTAAAATCGGAGAAACTACAGTTTCTGTTTTTCGCAATAGCGAAGGCTATGTGGTTATACGTATTCATAATACAGATCACGTTATAATTACCAGCCAACCTGATAAGGCTATAATGACGGTACGCGTGGATAATCATGAGCGCCAGTTAGCTAAGGATAAGCCTATTGAGGTATGGGAGCGCGTTGATCCAGAGGGAAAGATTATTGTTGCAGAAGGGATATTGACTTTAAGCAGCAAAGAATTAAATAAGCAGGCTTTAAGCGTATTTATTGACGCTGAATATTGGCCTCGTTTATTGCGGATGTTAGTTAGATTTAACACTGAAACCGGGCGAAAAGAAAGCAAATCAGATTTTATTGGAAAGAGAATGACGCTGCGTTTAACAGAAGAAATCCCTTTTATCGTGAAAACAAGAGAATTTGCACAATTTTTGGTTTCAACTCAAACGCGCTCAGAATCAATTTTGACATTTTTTCTTGCCGGCATGCTTAAAAGAGCAGAGAAGCTTTCTCCGGAAGTCCTCGAAGCATTTAGAGAGCTAAACATTGAACCATCCGCTTTAAATGAAGAATTACAGAAAATCTCTCTTGAAGAAATTCGAAGGCGGCTTAGGATGGGAGGGGTTGTTGATTATACAGCTGGCAGTTCTTTTTGGGTATTTTTTCTTGATGGAGAACTTGTGCTTAAGTCTCCTCGCCGGGAATTTCAGTCGCAATTCGAAAAATTTGTACTTTTTCACGAGGACGTGCTTAAGCAAAGATTAGGCGACTTAATGGTGCCATCAACTGTTGTTGATGTTACTGATTTGGGAATAACACAGATGGTAGATGGTGAACGCCTGCGCTTAGGAAAGGTTATTGTGCAGGGCAGGGTTGAGCCATTGAGCGAAAGATTCAGTAGATTATCGAAACAAAGAGAAGAGCTTTATGAACGGCTAAAAACATTTTCTGCAGAAACTAATATGGGAGAAACGCAAGCATTGTATGACGCCTATATTAAATTGGATGATGATGTAAGAGGCCTTATGGTGCATTACTTTGAACTACAGCAGGAATTGTGGGAAAGAGGTATTGTGGATACGGATCCCAGGTTTACGGAAAAATATGGGTTAATGATTATAAATGGTCAAGAGCAATTGGTTGTTATTGGACTAGATGGATTGACAGATAATCCAGACCTATATGACCCGAATATTTTCCGCAGGAAAAAAATCAGGCCCACAGGCCTTTCTGGAATCTTATTGAAGTATTACGCTTCTTTAGCAAAAGACATGGTTCCTTCAAAGAAGATTTTTCTCGCCAAGTATTTTAAAACAAACTTGCAGAAAGCTTTTTTTGTTCCGGATGTTTCCGATGTTGAGATTAGCGAAATGCAAATGCGGCATATAGTAGGGCTTGTCAAAAAAGCTAAAATATCTATGCTGTATAAATTGTTCAACATGCTTTCAATAAGCGATGGCCATCCGGAAATTTATTGGGCAAAGTTGTATTTAGATACAGTCTATGTTCCCGGAACGCCTCAATATAAAGTTGTAGAAACGATATATGAGCAAATGATAAATGATGCAAAGCTTTTGGCCGGAAAAAAGAATATGCTGGATGCAATGCTACAGCTTGTTCGAGCGGCAACGCAAGGATCTGTTTTGACAGCAGTTGATCAATATAAACTAGCAGAAGACCTTATCTATTATACGCTTGAAAGCAAAGTACCCGCCGCATTGCCGGTTAACAGGCCAATAGTTGATCGTGCGCTATAATGGTGATTTAAAGATAGAACCTATTCTAATCCGGTAGCCTCCCTCTTGCCATATCTGCGATAACTCTGGAGATCTCGAGAATTTGTAGTAACAACAGATTCCAGCCAAACATTAAATAAGTCGGCGTAACACCGGACCTATTTTAATAATTCATCTTGTTTTTTTCGTTTCAAAATAGTATCATATACTCAACCTAATAAGCTACAAAATGTAGCAATGTAAGAAGCGCGGAGGGGTGCAAGAATGATGACTGAAGGAAACAAGACAATCAATGAAGACGAGCTTTCGCAGTTGTTGTTTGTTCAATATATTTCCGCTTTAATAAATTCAGGAATGCAGAATTTAGGAAAGGTTATAAATCCATTGACTGGAAAGATAGAAAAGGATCTGGAGGCTGCGCAGGGGATTATTGAATTGCTCGTAATGTTAAAGAAAAGAACAAAAGGAAACTTAAGCGATATTGAAGAAAACTTTATCTCCGACGGCATTGCTAATCTCCAACTCAATTATGCTGATGAAGTAAATAGGGCAGAGAAAGAGGAACAGCCTAAAAGTCAATAAGAAAGCCTGGAAAGTAAAACGAAAATAATTGAACACATAATCAGGAGGCAATAATGCAGAGGCCGGTAATAGTATTATGGGTAGCTACCTTGTTAACAGTCATCTTTTTTATTTTAAGCCAGAGATATGAGATAACCGGCGGTTATAGGCTGGACAGGCTTACAGGAGAAGTATGGGCATTAAGCTATAATACCCAAAAATCATTACCTGTGCAGAAGACGAATAGCGAATTAATTAAGAGAGATCAGTCAGCAGCAAAATCAACCAACTCTCTTAGCAAAGGGTTGGAAGAAGATAAGTCCAAAAGTCCATTCAGGGAAACAAGATAATAATAGTCCTGATTTAAACCGGTTTATGGGGAGTGCCGGTATTTGGAGTTATGATTGTTCGCATCCACATGCTCCTGTCTAAGCTCCTGTATTGGATAGCTTCTGAGACATGGTCAGTTTCAATGTTTTGTTTTCCTTCTAAATCCGCAATAGTTCGCGAAACCCTTAAAATCTTATCATAACACCTGGCGCTGAAACCGAGCTCTGAGATAGCTCTTTTTAATAAGTCCATGGAGCTTTGGCCTAGCTTGCAATATTTCCTAACCATCCTATAGCTCATTTGCGAATTTGAAAAAATCCCAGTTTCTTTAAATCTTTTAAGCTGTATGTCTCTTGCGGCCTTTACTCTTCCCCTGATTATCTCAGATTTTTCTCCCGAACTTTCATCTGATAAGTCTTTATATTTGACAGAAGGGACTTCTATGTGTATATCAATCCTGTCCAATAAAGGCCCTGATACTTTTGAGAGATATTTTTGTACCTGATTAGGCGTACAATGGCATGCTTTTTTGGCGTCGCTTAAATACCCGCACGGGCAGGGGTTCATAACTTTGGATATGCTCGAGAGCAATTTTATGGTAACTAGCGGACATTATTTTGAAGCAAAAGTACTTGTAGATAGTTGGAAGACAGAATATAATGCGGTTAGACTGCATAGTTCACTGAATTATCAGCCGCCCACTCCAGAGACTATTAAGTCGGAGTGGATAGAAAATTTGGCCACTCTCTTAAGAGCTGGTACAACTTATAGGCGCAGGTCAATAACGGCTATTTCTTTAAATGAGCTTAAGTCAACCGAAGAGAATTTGCAATAAGAATAAACTCAATAAAAAACAGAAATTATTTATTATTTTATCATCATTTATTGCAATTTTTGGAAGTATTTATTCCTTATATTTCTTAAATCACACAAAAAATCTTAACGTTGTTTTTATTAACCTCGATTCCTTAAGACCTGATCACTTAGGTTGCTATGGATATAAAAGAGATACCTCTCCTAATATTGATAAATTAGCAAAAGAAGGTGCAATATTTACGCAAGCTATTAGCCAAAGTTCCTATACTCCTACAGCTATCTATTCGATACTTACTTCTGTCTATCCCTATCTACATGGGGTATATGACTTTGGCATTACTATGAATAACGGTCTTCAAACTTTACCTGGAGTATTAAAGAGTAGAGGTTATTATCTTGGTTTAATAAGCGGCCGAGGCAGACTTGCAGAATTTAATCTTCTCGAACTTACGGAAGAATTTAATACCGCTTACCCATCTAACTCAAGTTACATATCAGCCGACGAAGTTACTCAAAAGGCTATAAAATGGATAAAATTGAACAAGGAGAAAAAATTCTTTCTTTGGTTATATTATTTAGAACCACACGTTCCCTATAGGCCGCCTGCTCCGTACAATAAATTATATGTTGACGATAAGTTTATGGAAAATAACAAAAAAAGTATCCCCATATCAGATGATTCAAAACAACTATATGATAGCTATGGCGTTATTCCCAGGATTGCAGCCATAAAAGATATAGTAGACGTAAATTATTATATTTCTCAATATGATGGCTCAATAAAATTTGCCGATGAGCAAATAGGAGAAGTATTAGTGGAATTAAAGAAATTAAATTTATATGACAGAACTCTTATTATTATTACTTCAGACCATGGAGAGTTTTTGGGTGAGCATAATTTTTATTTTGTCCATTCCGCGCACCTATATGACACTGTGATAAAAGTCCCTTTGATTTTTGAATGCAACAATATACTTCCAAAGGGTAAAACAGTTGGTCAACAAGTAGGGCATATCGATATTGTTCCTACTATCCTAGATCTGCTTGGCGTAAAGGCAAGAATTAAAACATCAGGTATTAGCCTGTGCCCCATGCTTCTAAAAGGTAAAGTCTATCCTTCAAGGATAATTTTCAGCGAATTTGTTAATAAAGATAAAATTTTATTCGTATCTCTACGAACAGATGAATGGAAATTAATATATAACTCATCTAACCAAGAGTATGAACTCTTCAATTTAAAAAAAGATCCATCGGAATTGATTAATCTTATAGGAATAGAGGAAGAGGAAAAGGTACCCAGGCTTTTAAAACGGAAATTAGAAAATTATATAAAACATAGAATATTGTTTAGGCCAGAGAACCAAAAACAGATTTTGAATGAAAAAACAAAAAATAAGTTAAAATCTTTGGGCTATTCACAATAAAACCAATAAAGGCGCAGCATGTTTGGTAACAAAATGTTATATAAAGTAAATTATGTTTAAACAAAGTCCGCTCCAATTAAATTCTTTCTGGATTAGAAAATTTTTATTTTGTTCAATATTAATAACCGGTATTATCTTAAGACTATATAAATGGAATAGCTATAGTTTCTGGTATGATGAAGCCGGTTGGTTGTTGATATGTCAAGGGGCATTGTTGACTTCATTAAAAGGCACCATAGTGCTATTCAAGCCACCGCTATTCAACTTTCTGATTTACTTCTGGGCGTATATTGGGCAAAATGAATTTAATCTAAGGCTTCTTTCTTTTATTTTTGGTATCCTATCAATTATTCTTATCTATAAAGTTGGAAAACTTCTATTTGATGAAAAAGTAGGGCTTATTTCTGCATTTCTAATTTCGTTTTCCCCATTCCACATCTACTATTCTCAAGAATTAACTCAGTATACCCTTATGACTTTTCTCGCTCTTTGTTCAGTCTATTATTTGATCTGTAGCTTAAAAGGAAATAATGTTTATTCATGGGTGAAATTTATTTTTTTTACCTCTCTATCTCTTTACAGCAGCTATGTCTTTTTTTTCTTAATAATAATGGAAAATCTATTTTTCTTTTTTTTATATGCTAGATACGGAAAGTTTATAAGAAGATGGTTGTTAAGCCAGTTAGCAATACTATTGTTGTATTCTCCTTGGCTAATGATGATTTCTGCTCAATTTTCTTTCTTATCTTTCCTATCCGTTGATTCTCAACTTGCAGTTGTTGGTTGGGTGCCCGAAGGTTCTCTGGCGCATATTTTTCAAACATTGAGATTATTTAATGTTGGATATAATGCTGACTTTATTGTTCAATTTTTTGCTTGCTTATTATTTTTCCCTTTATTATTGGCAGGAATTATAATCAATATTAATAAGGAGAAAGAAAAAATATGGCTTTTAATTTTATGGCTTTTTATCCCCATGATTTTGTCTATATTATTCTCTAAAATAATCCACACTTTTACTTACAGAAATTTTATCCTTGCTATGCCAGCATACTATATTCTCATTGCTTCTGGTATGGTTAAGTTCAAAAGATATATTTATGCGCCTATTTTGTTTTTTATGCTTTTGTACGCTTGTTCTTTGTTAAACTATTATAGGAATGTGTTTCCTTATCCAGAAAATTTTTATCGTCCCGGAGTCCATGCAAAAATAGACAATAGAACCGCAAGTAAATATATTATTAGTAATTTAAAAGAGGGCGATGCCGTCATTAATACCTGCCGAAATACCATTCTTCCTTATGTCTATTATCGTTTTGTTTCCAGTTATAATTCTATAAACGAACTAAGAGAATTCTCAAATAATTTATTAGTTAATGCGCCCATAGAAGAAAACAAAATGCTTGATTTCTTGGCTAGTTTTTTGGCAAGCAGAGAAGAAGAGGTTAGGGAATTTACTAAAATTCATAATAATAAGCGGATATGGCTTGTTTTTTCTGCATGGGAACCTCAAGAGCCATCTATAGGAGAGAGTGAGGTTAAAAAATGGCTCGATAACCACTGGGAAGCAATTGATCATAAAAAATTTTCAGGCATAGATGTTTACCTTTACGAGAAACCAATTAGCTAAACAAAAGTTTAAAATAGAAAGAAGCAATTCATGAATTTAAAATCAGAGGCAATTCAAATTTCAATAGTCATCCCTTTGTTTAATGAAGAAAATAATATAAAAGAACTTTATTGTAGAATAAAGAAAGTTTTAATCTTACTTAATAAATCTTATGAGATAATCTATGTTGAGGATGGTAGTAAGGATAGGACATATGAGATTATTAGAGATATTCAAGTCAAAGATAGCCGCGTTAAGATCATAAAACTCATAAAAAATTGCGGACAATCGAAAGCACTTTTGATAGGGTTTGAATTTGTTAAAGGGAATGTTATTGTCACTATGGATGGAGATTTGCAAAATGACCCTAATGACATACCGAAATTTTTAGATAAAATAAAAGAGGGTTATGATTTTGTAAATGGTTTTAGATTTAAAAGAAATGACCCTTTGCATAGAAAACTAGTCTCTAAAGTTGCTAATTGGTTAATTAAAAGAAAGACAAAGGTGGCGCTTAAAGATTATGGTTGCGCTTTTGCAGCAGCAAAGAGAGAGCTGATAGATAAGTTTAAGGGATGCGGCAGAGAGAGTACATTTATTAAACCAGTGCTTGTAAAATTAGCCAACTCAGTTGCAGAAATAAAAGTAAGCCATCATCAAAGAAAAAAAGGGGTGTCGAAATACAGCTTGCCGAGGATAACAAAATCAGGTTTAGATTTTTTATTTAATTTTAGTTTAGTTGAAAACAGCATAAGATATAAAAATGATATTTATTGTGTCATTGAGAAAGTGATAGAGGGTTAGACAGAGATAGGATTTCTTAAGGAAGCTATAGATGAAATTAGTTTTCTATATATTTATTTGACAATGTATGAGAATTGGAATAACCAGCCAGCAGCCCCGGGTTTAGCAACCTGGAAGAAGAATAGTAGATGAAAATAGGCTAGTTTTAGTAGGAGACAGCGAGAAAGTTTATGATATAATATGAACATATACAGGTAAAATAAATTTTCTATTAATTAACAGGTCTGCAGTGGAATTAATTATACCTACAAATTGGGATGATGCATTGATAACGAAAGTCAGGGGAATGCCCATAAAAGAGTTTTATGGAAAGTTTCCTTCTGATTATTTTGGCGGCGGCAGACCCTCTTCATTCTTTCCTTCCGTAAAAGCCAAGCATATTCGCCATCATATTGATATTATTCATAAGTGCGGGTATCAATTTGACTATCTTTTAAATGCCACTTGTATGGATAATGTGGAATTTTCCAGAGTCGGTCAGCATAGAATGCATAAATTCATCGATCAGCTTGTCGAAAGCGGAGTTGATATAGTAACTGTGTCAATTCCTTATCTTGTGCATTGGATTAAAAAAAATTACCCATCTTTAAAAATAAAAGCTTCAATTATGGCTAACATTGATACCTTGTATAAAGCCAAGCAATGGCAGAGTTGGGGAGTGGACAGTATGACATTAGGTCTTGAATGCAATCGAGACTTTCCTCTTTTAAAAAGCATCCTCGAAAATGTAAAATGCGATATAGCATTAATTGCAAATCTGGGCTGTATAAAATCATGCGCGCTCAGTCAATACCATTATCTTTTAATATCTCATGCTTCCCAATCCGAGCACCGCATAAACCATTTTTTTATTAACTATTGTGGATTTTTTTGCGCCTATTTACGCCTGGTGGATCCTTCCAGGTTTATAAGCTCTGGCTGGATTCGTCCAGAAGATATTGTTACTTACGAGAAAATCGGTATCAGTTATTTTAAAATAATAGATAGAGCATTTCCAACAGACAAAATAGTCAAGATTGCAAGAGCTTATGTTGACAAATTGCATGATGGGAATTTGCTGGATTTAATAGTTGCTTATCGGGAAGAGTCATCTTTTACTCTAGAAAAGTTTGTTCGCGTTTCAAAATGCCTGGTACATCCTTCGAAAATAAGACTTTCTTTTCTCAGAAAGCTATTTAAATTGCTCGTGAAGAATTATGTTTTCATTAACAATCGCGATCTGGATGGTTTTCTGGATAGCCTTCGAGATAAAGATTGCAGGTTAAATGATTGCGATATATGCCGACATTGCCATAAAATAGCCGAAAAGGTAGTTAAAATAGATCCAGAGTACAAGAAGAATTTAGAAAAGTCATATAAAGAAATATTAGAAGATCTGGAAACAGGGGATGCTTTTAGACTCGGCTTGTAAAATATGCCAACCATTATATTGTTTATAAGCCATGTCCTGCTATGCTTTACTGTAATGGTAGGTAGAATATATAGAAAAATATAATAGAGAAATCTCAATAAATTTACATGGTCTAGTATAGCATTGAGGCTATTAAGTACAAATGAAGATATTGTTAACAGATCCAGTATTTGACTTTATTCCTCTGTTTAGAGGGTATTATCGGCCAAACATAGGGCTTCTTTCCATTGCTGCCTACTTGGAAGCTAATGGTATGGAAGTGAGGGTTGTTGAGCCATTTGCTGAAAAACTGGATTGGAAGCGCCTACTTGATACGATCAAAAGAGAAAAACCTTTAATCGTTGGCATCAGTTCCCTTACTCATAATGCATATTATGCTATGGCGTTGGTGAGGTTCATAAAAAGGATAGACAAGAGAATATTTACTGTTGTTGGAGGGCGTCACTTTTCAAGCATGCCGAGAGAAAGTCTTCGACTATGTCCCGATATTGATTATATCGTTGTGGGGGAAGGGGAAGGCACCTTTTTAGAATTAGCAAAGAATCTCATTGCAGGGAAAGAAAAAAAAGATATGCATACTGTACGCGGCCTTGCTTATTTACTTGATAGCGTATTTGTTAAAACAGAGAATCGTCCTATGATAGACAATCTTGATTCTCTGCCTTTTCCTGCTTATCACCTTATTCGTTTAGATAAAACAAAGATACCTATTGTGGGAAACGATAATCTGGCGTGTACTTTTTCCCGCGGGTGTAATAATTCCTGCACTTTCTGTACAGAAGATTTGTTATGGCAAGGGAAGTGTAGGTCTCGTAGCGCTAGAGACATTGCGGATGAACTTGCATTACTGATTAGCAAGTATGGTCGGAATAATTTTAATTTTAACGACACAGATTTTCTATACGATCGAGAAAAAAATGTGCAATTTCTGGGAGAACTTGCAAGACGCCGAATGAAGATGCGGTTCCGATTTGTTACGACAGTAAAGTCTATCATAAAAAATAGAGATTTATTAGAAGAATATCGCAGATTTGGCCTGATTGGCATTATGACTGGTTTTGAAAGTTTATCACAGGAAAATTTGAATCTTTGGAAAAAAGGCATAAGCCAAGAAGAAATACAGTTAGCAGCAAAATATATTGTGAGGGCAAAGATCCCTGTATTTGAAGCCATATTTATATTTGGTGGGCAAAAAGATAGACTGACAATGATCAAGGATATGCTTTTAGAAGGTATGCGATTGAATGTCAACGCTCTTTGGTGCACCCTTCTAAATATATATCCCCGCGAAGTGGTTAGCGGTGGAACAGATTTGGGGGTCAAGAACCGAATAATCGATTATCGAAGATATGATATCCGTCATGCTGTAATGCCGACAGACTATTTTTCCATAAAGGAGTTAGAGCTAATCCAAATAATAGCTTACGTACTCTGGTGGTATAATCCATTTGTGTTTTTTAAGAATATGCTCAACAGAGAATCTCGAAGAACTCATATATTCCAGATATATTATGATTTTAGGGCGACATTAAGGGCTTTCCGGTTAATGATAAATAGTGTAATCTATAAAAATAGGGGTAAAGAATATCGGTTAGAAGTTGAAGATATCTTTCAAAAGCATCTTATCTTGTCTGGCAAATCTTTTAGAGAAAGCGCTACTTTAAAACCATGGTCATTTCGATACGACTGAACGCTTTCAATAGCCTAAAGATTATGTAAATAGTGTAACTGGAAATCTCTTTTTAGTAAGATGTCTCTACTTAGAGCGCAATGATATTGTAAAATAAGTATAGCAAATTAAAAATTTAAGTGATAAAATAATTACTAACTTAAGGAAGGGGTAATATGAGAATAAAAAAAGCGATTTTATTCTTTATGCTTATTATGATGACTCAAATTAATTGTAGGATTGCACCTGCTTTAGCAGAAACACCAGACGATGAGTCAGCAGTTAAAAATGTAATAGGAAATTATTTAAAGAGTATTAGTGAATGCAATGTGGAGTTTGCGGTAAGTCAAATCTCAAATAATTATTCCGATTCCGATGGACTCACATATGAGCAGTTTAAATTTAGGCTGGAAAAGCTTTTAGAAGAGGTTACAAATATCTCTATAACCAATATCAAGATAAGTGAACCAGATATCAAAGATAATAAAGCAATGCTCGAATTTAAGTATAACTTTGAGGTCAAACGAAAAACTGCTGAAAGCATTAATAGTATACATAAAAGAATAGTTTATTTAGCAAAAGAAAATGGTTCTTGGAGAATTATTAAACTTGAAAGAGTAAAAGAGTAAAGCTTTATAATAGGCCCTATTTATCAAGGAGGTCTTAACCGACTCTCTGAATTAATAAATTTCAAAGCATTGTTCAGGCTTCGTTTTTTAAAGGCCTGATAGCTCTAAACACGTCGGTTATTATTACGCTTGAACGACCGGGTGTTTAAGCGTTGGATCAGCCCCATAGATTTCTTGTATTGTTTGTATATGATAAAATTCTATAGTTATAGTTAACTACAAAGACAAGATATTGATTATCTATAATTATTATAAACAATGACGAAAATTAAAATAAAAAACCACCTTTACTAATCAGAAACTTTAAAAAGAGCACCATAACATTGTGTACAGATAAGGAGTTTTATGAAACAAGACATAATGCATAATGTATTATTAGAAGAACCTTTGGAAGATATTAAACAAGGATTAACCGCAGGAGAGTCAAAAGAAAAATTAATTTATTCAGGACGTAGTTTTTGTCCAAGCTGTGAGCGAGTTATCAAAGCTAATTTGATTTCTCGAGATAATTTTATTTATATTGTAAAAGAATGCCACTTTGAGCATAAGGTATTTGAGAATCTAATACAAAAAATATCGCCTAATGAATTGAACGAAATTAAGACAAAGATTCCTGCCCACTGGCCGGTAATCACAAAAAAATTACCATTAGGGTATATAAGGAAAACAAATAATCACAGTGAAGAACTGGGTGTAAAGAATATAAAAAACCTAGTGTTCGCAGTTCTTTTATTAACAAATAGGTGCAATTTAGGTTGTAAAATTTGTTTTCAAAAAACTGCTCATTTTAGAAAAGATATGGAATTAGCGCAGATAAAACAAATAGTTAAAAATTTTAAGAAAATGCTAATAGTTTTATTTGGGGGAGAACCTACTTTGAGGGATGATTTACCAGAGATAATTTCATTGGTAAAAAAATCTGGGAATTTTCCAATATTGTTTACCAACGGTTTAAAATTGTCGGACAGAAAATATCTCGCAAAACTTAAGAAAGCCGGATTAAAAACAGTTTTTTTTACATTAGACAGTCTTTCCTACAATCCTGAGGCTGTCATTAGAGGCATAAATGAACACTGTTATGAGAAAAAAATTAAAGCCCTGGAAAACCTGATCGCAGATAAATTTAACATTAGGATTAATGCTACAATTTTAAAAGGAATAAATGAAAATCAAGTCCCATTGTTTATAAAGTATGCATCTGACCATCCTGAAATAAGTGAGTTATTTTTTAGGCCTCTGTGCTTGACAGGCAATGAAGAATGGAACGGTTTTAACAAATCACACCTATTGTCACCTTCGGAAATAATGAATTCAGCATGTCGATATCTACAGATAGATGAAGATTACTTTTTTGCTTGGGATAAATTTAAATGGGCGATAGTCAATTATCTGAGTGATAAATCCACCCTTTTAAAATTACCACAATTCTCCCCTGGACAAATTTATTTAAAACGAGAAAAAAATGGTTTTGTTCCTTTGTTTGATTTAGGTATAATGAGAGACTTAACAGAAGCATTGGAAAACAATAAAATATATAATAAATTATATAAAATTGCCAAGCCTAAGAATATTGGCTATATTTTAGAATTATTCAAAAGAATAGCCGCAAGATCAGCCTCCATGGAATCGTCAGATTTTATGAAAACTGTTTTACGTATTTCAGTGCGGCCATTGATAGGCGAGTCTCTTTATATGCTACCGGGCTCAGAAAGTATTGTAGACAACTTAAAGTATTTTTCTGATGGCAAGGTATCCGTAGGATTTAATAATTCATTGCCTCGGCCAGGTATGGGAGTATTTTTTGAATAGCTATTTGTAGATTTTATGAACGTAGTTTCAAAATCCAAAACAGTATTAGCCGCTTTTAAAAAAATTCATATAATTTAAACGCCAATCGTCTTATAAATTCCAGTTTATATTATTACTATCCAGCATGCAAAAATCTTTATATAACAATCTAGTTATTATATAAAGGAAGGGTTAATACTATGCATCTGCAAAAACTAATATCAGATATTCTATGCTATAAAAAAAGGGGCGTATTTGTATTTTGCAAGACTATTAAGTGCCGTTTGTTACGTATATTTGGGGTACTCCAATTGGAGAAAATATTTATCTGTCCATCATATATATGCAATGCTGATTGCGCCCATTGCTATGAAAAATTTCCGCGTCAAAATTTTAAACAAGCTTTAACAACTGAACAAATAAAAAATATTATAGATCAGTTTCGCAACTTAGGGGGCTGCCGAGTATATTTTTGCAGTGGGGAATTCTTATTAAGACCAGATGCATTAGATATAATCAAATATGCTAGATCCAGCTATATGGCTGTGAGCGTAACAACGAATGGCATTCTTCTTGATGAAGAGAAAATAGAAAATCTAAAGGTTGCGGGCCTCACAGATTTAATAGTTTCATTAGATAGCTCGGATCCAAATAGGCATGATTTATTGAGAGGAGTAAAAGGTTGTTTTAATAAAGCAGTTAACGGATTGCGTATCGCACGGGAGAAGGGAATAAATGTTTATATATGGACATATGTGTCAAAGTCCAATTTTAATGAGCTAGAGGGGATTGTAAAGCTAGGAGCAGAGCTAAACGTAAAAGAAATATTTGTATTTTTCACTCTTTTATCTGGGCATCTGTTTAATAAGGATAAAGAGAATTTAAGTTATGAAGAAAGAGAATTGCTGAGAAGAAGATTTAACAATCGATCAAGGGTCTGCTTAGAGTTTCAATCGGAAAGTGACTATTGTATTGGCGGAGGTTTTCGTCATATATGCGTTATGCCTTCTGGCGATGTAACATTTTGTCCGCCTGTGCCGTATTCTTATGGGAATATAGGATCTAAGCAACTCAAAGATTGTCTTAAGAATATCAAGAGTGATTATAATCGTTTTTCTCATTGCACAGGTCAATGTATTGTAAATTTCGCCGAATATAGAGAAACGTGTAATGCCAAATTTTTATACGAATAAAATAAGGAAATCCGATTAATAAAATAACCCTGATTAATCCCTGGTATCAACAATGTACCCAAGGTATTGCCCAGATTACCGTAGGTCCTCCCCTGGGACTAGCTTATCTAGCAGCAGTATTAGAGGAGAACGGCTATGCGGTTAGTATTATTGACGCCAATGCTGAGCAACTATCTAATGCAGAAATAGTCTCTCGTGTAAAAAGAATGGGAGCGGATATGGTGGGACTGACCGCAGTTACACCCACTATTTATATGTGCTATGATATTGCCAGGGCAATTAAACAGGAAAATCGTTCTATCCTTATTGTAATCGGAGGCATTCATCCCACCTGCCTTCCCCAAGAAACTCTTAGCGAATGCACAAATCTTGATTTTCTGATTAGGGGCGAAGGAGAATTTATTTTTGTGGAGTTGTTGGAGGCATTAAATAATAAAAATGATCTTAATAAGATAAAGGGGCTTGCTTATAGGGAAAACGGGAAGGTTATCGTAAATGATGCCTCAAATAGAATAGCGGATTTGGACGAGCTCCCATTTCCTGCCAGACATCTCTTGCCTAATAGGTTATACAGAACTCTGGATTCAAGCAGGTCGAACTGCATAATCGCTATGCGGGGTTGTGCTGCAGGATGTAATTATTGCGCTGTTGAAGAGTTGATGGGCAGGAAAGTACGCAGGCGGAGCCCGTCACATGTAATCCAAGAAATGGAGCTGTGCCTTTCCAAATATGGCGTGCGCTTTATCGGTTTTCTCGATGATACCTTTACTTTTGATAAGGTCTGGGTACACGATATCTGTGATAAAATTATAGCTGCCAAGTTGCATAGGCAAATCCGCTGGGAATGCCTTACGAGGGCGGATAAGGTGGATTTTGAATTATTGAAACATATGAAACAATCCGGATGTACAAGAGTGGAGTTTGGCATGGAGTCCGGATCTCCTCAAATACTCGATTCTTTAAAGAGAGGTATTGCCGTCAAACAAATAAGAGAGGCATTTGCTATGGCTAAAAAAGCGAGGCTCTCTACTTTAGGATTTGTCATGCTTAATGCTCCCGGAGAAACCAAAAAGACTATTGCAGAAACACAGGAATTAATCTTGGATGTAGACCCTGATTTCCTGCAGATATCTTTTGCTACTCCTTATCCAAACACAGAGCTATTTAAGATATGCCAAAGGGATAACCTAATTATAACGAAAGATTGGTCAAAGTATGTTTTTCTAAACCACCAGATTATCAAAAATTATAATTTATCCGAAAAAGAACTGAAAAATTATATGCGAAGTATTCAGCGTTCGTTTTATCTGAGGCCAAAATTTTTATTCAGGATGTTGAAATACTTCTTTAGCAACACAAGGGGCGCAAAAACATTATTTTGCGCAGGGATAAATGCGTTGAAAAGGTTATTTATTGTAGGACGGAAAGAAAGGTTGTTGGGTAATTCTTGCTCAGATAGCAATCGTTTAGATGGGCGGTTTGAAACGCCCGCAATACATCCTTATGAGTAATCAGTATGAGGCCTTTGCTTATATCGAAGCCCATATTAATCAAGCTAGGGATGGCGGTAATTCTGTGATATTTCTTTAGAATCTTGTAATAGCCGGGGATATCCTTTTTGCTGATTATAGTAGCTTATCTGCATGTTTTATTTATTAGGAGATTAGTTTAAAGATAAATTTTTATTGTTTAAGTACATGTTATTTAAAAATATACTAATATGGATAAGTTAACGATTAAAGCTATAAAAGCCTCAGAAATAAAACTGCTAAACCCGCTAATCGATCGCTATCTATTGTCTGAATGGAGGCGCTATCGAATCTTTACCAACGAAGAACAAGTTAGATATATAATTTTCCATATTAGACAGTTAATCCAAAAAAACTCTGAAAATATTTTGTTGATAGCTTTTAAAAGAAATATACCGGTAGGATTAGCTCTTTTTTGTTTTTTAGATTGGGATAGCCTTCACTTTGGAATAAATATGGCAGCAATAAAATATTTAATCAGTGAAGGAAGCTACTTTGAACAAATAGAAATAAAAAATCAATTACTTCAGAGGATAGTTGAGATTAGTAGATGTGAACATGTTTCTCATGTCTCTTTCCGAGTCGATAGCGAAGATTACTCTTCTCTTTTTTGCCTTCCGAATAATGGATTTTACTTTATGGATACGCTAGTTACCTATGTATTGAGACCTAGCAAAGTTAAAATACCGTACATAAAATCGTTATGTTCTGTTAGGCCTTTTCACAGAACAGATCTGTCCAGAATTATGAATATTGCTAGAGATTCTTTTCAAGCAAATCGTTTTTGCCTAGACCCATTTCTTAATCCACAGAAGTCTAAAACGCTTTATGAAAGATGGATAAAAAACCATTGCGAAGGGAAAAGACAAGAGAATATTATATGGATTGCAGAACGAAAGGGAAAAATAATAGGTTTTCTTTCTTATATGCTAAATAAAGAAATAGAAAGGATTACTGGTAAACAAGTCTGGGGGCACGGGTTGGGAGCAATAATTCCGTCTGCAAAAGGGGCTTATCCATCTCTTTTATCTTTCGCTATTGAACGGCATGGTAACAGAGGTAACATAATAGAATTTGATGCTTTGTTGACTAACATGGAAGCGAACAGAGTCTACCAACATTTCGGACTTATGTTGACAAAAACTCAGCATACATGGCATCGATGGCTTCAGAGATAATCAGCTATCTTTATTGCGCATAGTTAACCCTGAAGTTGTTTTCTAGATTATCATAAGCTCGTTTTATATTTAAGGGAATTAAAAAATTAGCGGGATCTCATTTATCAAACCGGAAAGTTGATTGTGAATTATGCGACGGTTTGCAAAAATCGGTAACATCATTCGAATTGCGACCAAGTACCGGTTAAGGAAGTTGGTTACGTAATCAATAGCAATTTTCGTCAGATGATGCCCAACATTACCGTAACCTTTTAACGTAACCAAATACCGCATCCACATGTTTCTATCAAGGCTTCGATATTGTATTGTTTCAGGCATATGATCTGAGCAGATATTTTCTTTTTCTCCAAATCTGCAATTGCCCTAACTAATTATCTATGATAGCTATAAAAATAAGGCAAAAATATAGAAGAAGGATTTAATTTGCATATGGGGCTGTTAAAAAAATACAAGTTTAAAATTATTTACTTTTTTGGCATTTTATTTATTTGCATTGCTATAATTTTTCTTGGAATAGAAGTTTGTTTTAGATTTAATTTCTATCGCATAAGTAGATACAATAAATTAGCTATTGCTGACAGGGAAGATAAAGCTCGTCTATCCGAAATTTTCACATCTTCCTTATGGGAAAAGCCTTGGTATGAATATAAAAAGAATATAGAGTTTAAAAAGAGGATTGGAAGTTTGGAATTTCAGATAAAAATGAACAGTTATGGCTTTAGAACAAATGAAGTAGGAATCCCTAAACCAAATGATAAATATAGAATAGTATGCATTGGCGGGTCTACAACTGCGGAAGGATTAACAAATGATACTACTTACCCAGCATTGCTGGAGAAAAAATTAAATAATTATTTTAGTTCCGATCGCATAGAAGTCTTAAATTGTGGAATCTCTGGTTTGAATTCATTTGGAGAAAAAGAAAAAATGCTTATTTATTTACAGATGAAGCCAGATTTACTTCTTGAATACAATGTTATCAATGATATATTTTGGGTGCTTATGCAACAATGGTTGCACAATCGCCCTTTATGGAAACGCGTTTTATCGAGATCATTATTTTTAGCCTATAAATTTTCACAGTTTTTAATTGTTTCAGAAAAAGATGTTAAAGAAAGTTTTAATTCTTATACAATTTCAAATCTTAAAGAGATATATAAGATGGCGTCAAAAAATAATATCAAGGTGGTTTTTTGTAGTTTCGCGATTCCGGATATCTCGAAATTAAGCAAGGAAGATATCGAATATCTAGACTATGATGTAAGAACTTCTTGGAAAGGCGAAGTCGACTTTAAAACATATGCTCGATATGTAAGGATTTATAATGAGTGTTTAGAACAAATGTGCATAGAAAATGATATACTATTTATTCCGTTAGCAGAATATTTATCTGGCGGGACAGACTATTTTCGTGACATTTGTCATCTAAGGCTCAAAGGTATAGAGGAAAAAACAAGTATAATTTTCGAGTACATAAAAGACTATCCAGAGCGCAACAGGTTGCTTTAGTTTCTTATATGTTGTTGTCTAAATCCTATACTGCATTGTCTCGGAGATGTGTTCTTGCTTGATAGTTTAAGTTCCTGCTAGTAGTAGGTTAACCCTACTACTACTGTGTGGACAATTTTTACATCCACATGCTCCTGTCTAAGCTCCTGTATTGGATAGCTTCTGAGACATGGTCAGTTTCAATGTTTTGTTTTCCTTCTAAATCCGCAATAGTTCGCGAAACCCTTAAAATCTTATCATAACACCTGGCGCTGAAACCGAGCTCTGAGATAGCTCTTTTTAATAAGTCCATGGAGCTTTGGCCTAGCTTGCAATATTTCCTAACCATCCTATAGCTCATTTGCGAATTTGAAAAAATCCCAGTTTCTTTAAATCTTTTAAGCTGTATGTCTCTTGCGGCCTTTACTCTTCCCCTGATTATCTCAGATTTTTCTCCCGAACTTTCATCTGATAAGTCTTTATATTTGACAGAAGGGACTTCTATGTGTATATCAATCCTGTCCAATAAAGGCCCTGATACTTTTGAGAGATATTTTTGTACCTGATTAGGCGTACAATGGCATGCTTTTTTGGTGTCGCTTAAATACCCGCACGGGCAGGGGTTCATTGCGCAGACAAGCATAAATTTAGACGGAAATTTTATCACACTGTTTATTCTGGACACAGTTACATGGCCATCTTCAAGAGGCTGTCTTAGTCCTTCCAGGACATTCCTATGGAACTCAGGAAGCTCATCCATAAATAATACTCCGTTATGAGCAAGGCTTACCTCTCCTGGCTTAGGGACAGTTCCTCCGCCAACCAGGGATATGTCGGAGGCGGTATGATGAGGGGTTCTGAAGGGCCTTTTCCGTATAATAGAGCCTTTTGCCGGGATAAGGCCTAGTATGCTGTGGATCTTTGTCGTCTCCAGAGATTCTTCAATGGTCATTTCAGGAATTATTGTAGGAAGCCTTTTGGCGAGCATGGTTTTTCCGCTGCCGGGAGGCCCGATCATTATTATATTATGATTTCCCGCGCTGGCTATCTCCATCGCCCTTTTTGCTAAGAACTGGCCCTTTACATCCGAAAAATCCAGTTCATAATCTTGGGCTTTTTCAAGTAATATTTCTTTATCCGGAGCAAGGGGAATGATGATATTAGCGCCTTTTAAAAAACCAGCCACATGGCTAAGCGTACTGACAGGGTAGGTTTCTACGCCTTCTACTATGCTTGCTTCGCGGGCATTTTCTTCCGGCAGGATTAGTTTTTTATGAGAATTTTTTAAAGACATTGCTATTGGAAGAGCGCCTTTTACAGGCCTTATTTTTCCATTTAAGGCAAGTTCTCCTAGAAATACATAATCCTTAAGGTTGTTGAGATCTATTTGGCCTGAGGCAGCAAGTATTCCTATAGCTATAGGCAGGTCAAAGGAAGGGCCTTCTTTTTTAATATCGCATGGAGCCAGGTTTATGGTGATTTTTTCCCGGGGGTACTCAAACTGGCTATTTTTAATAGCTGCTTTTACCCTGTCCTTGGATTCCCTGATAGCGACATCAGGAAGCCCGACTATCACCACATTTGGCAGACCTCTTGTTATGTAAACTTCGACTTCAATAGGCCTTGCTTCAATACCTATAGTTGTAGCTGACAATATTTTTGATAGCATAGCTGCCCCCCCCTTTTTTCATAAACTTTACAAAAGTGACATTGTTAGAGTGTCAAGTTTATGGTTTGTATATATAGTAGACACATGAAGGGGGGTGTTTTCTTTCAAAAAAGTTAAAAAATAGTGCGTTGGCTTGACAATCGCAACTCTATAAGGTATACTTCATTATAAAATAAAACATAATATATTATAATCTATTATAAAGAAAGGTAATGCTTTATGAAAAAATATTATTTCCTAATTTTATCTATAGCAATATTAATAAGTTGCGTAACTGCAAAATATGGCTTTGCTGCAACTGTAGGGAATGCGCTTGATTTAGATTTGCCTCAGAGATCAGCTATGTTGCGGCAGGACATAGTAGAAAATACCCTGGACGAATGTGAACAGGCAGTTAAGATTAAAGGGTCATTTGATGTAGAATTTGTGTTTGATAAGGATTTGCATGTTAACTCTGATTTAAGAGGGGCTGAAATGGAAGGCCAGTGGCATATGGTAAAACTTGGAATGACTATTTTTAATAGAGTTGAGCCGTATGTAAAGGTTGGAACCTCTAACTTAGAAGCGAGATGGAAACAAGGCACAGGCGGCGGCCAAGAGATAGATGTGGATGCTGATAGCGGTTTTGCCTGGGGAGGCGGATTAAAGGTTAATATATTGGAATTCTGGGGTATCAGGCTGACAGGGGACGCTCAATATAGAACTACGGATCCTGACGTTAAAGAAGCCACTGTCGATTCGGTTAACGCAGGAGATAATGGGGCAAAGTTTGAAGTAGAAGAACAGCAAATCAGCCTTCTTTTAAGCAAAAAATTTGAAATCCCGTTAAAGCTGCAAAGCATCTATGTGGTGCCTTATACCGGAGTAACTTATGCCGATTCAAACGTAGATGTGAGTTTTACTAATGTCAACAGTCCATCCAGCGATTATTCGCTTTTTGACGCAAATAATAGTAAGCTTTACGGTTTTATATTTGGGTTTGATATTATGCCTAGCTTAAGCAGCGCTTTTATTTATAGTTTAGAACTCAGGCTTGTGGATGAGGTTGCGTTGAGCATAGGCGGCACGATGAAGTTTTAGGAGCTACAAAAAATGAAAAAGTATATCGTAATGACGGTAATTTCTTTATTATTTTTTGCAGGCACTTCTTTCGCGCTGAATGTGGGCGGGCAGGCTGATGTAAGCATACCCGAAACGTCTTTTTTCTCAAGAGAAGAAGCCGTTGAAGAGACCCTGGATTCTTGTGAATCTGGAGTAAGCATAAAGGCAGGTTTTGACATAGAATTTATATCCAAAAAAAGACTTAACACGTCTTCTGAGATTACGAATGCAAAAATAGAAGGCCAGAACGCTAATTTAAAAATTTCAATGAACTATTCGGATGTGCTAGAGCCGTATGTGAAAATAGGGACTTCTGATCTAAAGGTGAAATGGGAACAGAATGGCTATGATATTGTGGTAGATACAAAGCCTGGGCTTGTATTAGGCGGCGGCGTAAAGGCGAAACTATGGGAGTTTGCTTCTACTGGGATAAAATTAACCATGGACGGCCAGTATAAGGATACCCAGCTGGATTTTGATACAGCTGAGATAGGCGGGTCGACTTCCCTTGCTTCCTCTACCAGCGAGACATTTGATATAAAAGAGTGGCAGATAAGCTTGTTGGCCAGTAAAAAATTTATAATTTCCGCGGATATGCGAGATTGCTATACTGCTATACCGTATATGGGCCTTACGTATACGGATTCAGATGTTGATGTGTCTTTTACGCAGAGCGGATCCGGCTTGGTTTATTCTACTTATAATGCTGGGAATAAAAATCCAATGGGCGTTGTTTTAGGATGCGATATAATGCCTTCTCTTGTGAGCTGGTATTTATTCAGCTTTGAATTAAGGCTTATTAGCGAGACATCTTTTACATTGTCAGGCACGGCGAAGTTTTAAATCCTTTTCTTTTTACTTGCCATAGGTCCTATCTATTATATATAATAAGAAATTAACGTAATGGTGTTAGGTTGATATAAAGATTCCTCGTTTCGCTAGCCATAGCAAAGTGGTAGCGAGCGGACTCGGGATCAAATTTTGTTTCACAAAATTCGAGAAATAATGTGAGAGTTTTAGAAAGCAATCAGATGTTTTTTACAGTGTTTATAGCATGGTTTGTGGCCCAGACCATAAAGGTTGCTATAGGCGTTATGCGCAAGAAAAGGTTTAATTTCAAATGGTTTGTAGGAGCAGGCGGCATGCCTTCTTCCCATGCATCTACGGTATCAGCCCTCGCTACAGCTGTATGGATTACGTATGGTTTTACATCCCCGCTTTTTGTAATCGTGTTCTTCTTTGCATTTATAACAATGTTTGATGCTCAAGGGGTGAGGCGCCAGAGCGGATATCAGGCGGAAGCTCTTAATAAGATTATAGAAGATATATATTTAAATAAAGGCATCCAGCAAGAAAGGCTTAAAGAATTACTAGGGCATACGCCTATACAGGTGTTTATGGGGGCTGCCATAGGAATTATAGTAGCCATTTTTTGTTACATATAAACAAATAGATATTAAGTTTTATTTCACAAAATTTGGCCCCTCGTCCGCCAAAAGAACTCTGGCGAGACTCGGGATCAATTTTTGTTTCGCAAAAATTGGGAGGATATAGTGAATAAGATATTGGCTGGGGTCGGGATAGGGGTTGCTGTAGTAGGATTGGTGGCGTTGGCTATATTTGGCATGAAGAACTTAGGCGACAACATAGATACAAAATCCATAGAGGCGCTTATTAAAGACGGCAAGCTAGACGAGGCAAAGACTAAGATAGACCAGATAGCGGAGAAGAAGCCTGACGCTAAAGCCATCGGCAAAATATATTTTACGATAGCCGGTTTTTATGAAGCTAAAAACGATACGGTAAAGGCGCGGGATATATATCAACTTATCCTGAAAAAATACCAGAATATAGAGAATGTTTCAGAGGTCCAGGATAAGGCGGGTAAACTTAATATAGCCATCCTTTTTTCCAGGGCTATAACCAATAAAGACGTGCTTTATGAAGTGGAGCCAGGCGATACTCTTATAAATATTGCAAAAAAATTCGGCACCACAGTAGACCTTATAAAAATTGCAAATTCTTTAACTAGCGAAAATATAAGGGTTAAGGCAAAATTGAAGATCTCAAAAGCAAAATATAAAATACTGGTTGATAAATCTCAGAATGTGTTAACGCTTCTTAGCGATAATGATATTATGAAAGTTTACAGAGTTTCAACGGGAGAAAATAACTGCACTCCTGTAGGAAATTTTAAGATAGTCAATAAAATTATAAACCCTGTCTGGTATACGGAAAAAGCAATAGTGCCTGCTGAAAGCCCTGAAAACGTACTTGGTTCAAGGTGGATGGGGTTTAATCTGGCAGGTTATGGTATCCATGGCACAACCTCTCCGGAAAAGATAGGGCAGCAAGCTACGAAAGGTTGTGTAAGAATGATTAACGCAGAGGTGGAAGAACTTTACAAAATAATCCCAGTTGGCACAGAGGTTGTAATAGCAGATTAAGAGAGGATGAAATGTCTAGCATAGTGTTGGATTTTGAAAGGCCTATATTAGAGTTGGAACGCAAGATAAACGAGTTGAAATCTCTTGCTTCGGACGGCAGCATTGACCTTGAAGAAGAGATCAAGACTCTTGAGGCAAGGCTTGAGAAATTAAAAAAGGAAGTATTTGAGTCTCTTACCCCATGGCAAAGAGTTCAGATAGCAAGGCATCCCAAAAGGCCGTATACCATGGATTATATAAATATGGCAATGATGGATTTTGTTGAAGTGCATGGAGACAGGATGTTCAGCGACGATAAGGCTATGGTAGGCGGACTTGCCAAGATTGACGGAGAAAAGGTGCTTGTCGTGGGGCATCAAAAAGGAAGGGATACAAAAGAAAATATTATGAGAAGTTTTGGCAGCGCCCATCCCGAAGGATATCGAAAAGCAATGAGAATGATGGAGCTTGCGAATAAATTTGATATACCTATAGTAACTTTTATCGATACCCCCGGCGCATATCCGGGAATAGGCGCGGAGGAGCGCGGACAGGCAAATTCAATTGCTTATAATTTAAGGGAGATGATGCTTTTAAAAGTTCCCATTATCGTGGTTGTAATAGGTGAAGGCGGCAGCGGAGGAGCGCTTGGGATAGGCGTAGGCGATAGAGTTTATGTAATGGAAAACGCATATTATTCTGTAATATCTCCTGAAGGCTGCGCTGCGATTCTATGGAAAGACAGGTTAAAAGCTCCGGAGGCGGCAGAGGTATTGAAACTTACCGCAAAAGATCTTCTTGGCCTGGGCCTTATTGATGAAGAAATTCCGGAGCCTTTAGGCGGAGCCCATAGAGATCCTGAAAAGGCAGCCCAGAATATAAAAAAGGTTATTAAGAAAGCATTAAAGGAATTAAAAGCAATCTCGAAAGACGAGCTGCTTAAACTCCGCTACGAAAAATTCAGGAAAATGGGGTCTATATAATATATTCGTCCCTTGTTCCATCTGCCATCGCAAAGCGGTGAGGAGAGTGGCTCGGGACTCAATTTTGCCTTTGGCAAAATTTCGCCGGAGTGGCGGAACTGGCATACGCGTCGGTCTCAAAAACCGATGGTCGCAAGGCCTTGTGGGTTCAATTCCCACCTCTGGCACCAAAGTTGATAACTAAGGGAATTGAAGAGAGTCCCGATAGATGCGACAAAAAGGAGCATCTGTTTAGCGGGGCGAGTGGCCGACCCGCCGCAGCGGGCGCCAATTCCCACCTAATAAGCCTATTTATTGATAATTAATCCACTTCAAATTACCTTAAGTTATTTTTTAGCGCAAACTGTTAATTTGTTATAATTTAATCATGATAGATATAAAAAAGATCAGAGATATGGCAGGGTTGCGTAATTGTAAAGAAAGATATATTATTTGTGGGATTTTTATAGCTGCTTTTATAATCCGGATTTTATACTTGAATCAGATAAAGAACAACCCTTTTTTTGGATGCCTGCAGCTAGACTCTCTGTATTATGATATGTGGGCGGGAAAGCTTCTTAAGATGGGCTGGGTAGATAGCAGCGTCTTTTGCGGCAGTCCGCTATACCTTTATTTCCTAGCGGGAGTTTATAAGATTTTTGGGCATAATATTTTTTTAACAACGCTGATTCAACATGCTCTCGGCGCTTTCAGCTGCGTGATTGTATATTTAATCGGGGAAAAGATATTTAGCAGAGCAGTCGGGATTATTGCCGGTTTGATAATGTCGGTATACAGCGTAGTTATTTTTCATGAAGGCATATTGACCCCTGATTCTCTAGCCTTATTTCTAATCAGCTTGGCGACTTTTACGCTGTTATACGCTGTGGAAAAGCCAGGTTTTAAAACGTTCTTCTTTTCAGGTTTATTGTGGGGTTTATCGGTTTTTACGCGCGCAAATATTTTACCGTTAGTTATTTTAGTTTGGATTTTTGCGATATTTAAAGAGAAGAAAAAAGCGATTATAGTTATTTTAGCTTTTATTTCAGGGATAGCTGTCGTTATTTCGCCAATAACCGTTAAGAATTTTTTGATGACCGGGGAATTTGTTATAGTTGCGCATCATGGCGGCGAAAATTTTTATATCGGCAATAATCCTGACTCGGATGGCCGCAATAAACAGCCTTTATTTATCAATCCGACTCCTTTTCGCGAACATGAAGATTTTAGGCGAGAGGCGGGCAGGATTACGGGAGAAAGTCTCAGTTATCCTCAATCGTCCAGATTCTGGTTTAAGGAAGGCCTCGGATTTATAAAGGCCCGGCCTTTGCAGTTTCTGGAACTATTATTTAAAAAAAGCCGTTATTTCTTTTTCAGCAGGTATGAAGCGCCGGACAATGACAGCAGTTTCTATTTTTTTAAAAGATATTCCGGCTTGCTCAATATGCTGGATTTTGGTTTTATCGCTCCTCTATGTTTGTTAGGAATGGCGTTAGCTTTAAAAGATTTCAGAAAATCGTTTCTTATATACCTGATTACCCTGGCATATTCAGCGTCTGTCATTATCTTTTTTGTTATCTCGCGATATCGCCTGTGCGTAGTTCCATTTTTCATATTGTTTGCGTCTTATGGAATATATTGGATATTTGATCAGGCAAGGAAAAGAAGATTCAGGCGTTTATTGTCCTGCGCGGTTATTCTAGGAGCTTTATTTTTTCTTATAAATAAAGAAGACATAAGGCCTGATTTCTCCCAGGATTACCTATCCCTTGGAAACGTTTATCTTCAAAAGAAGCAATATAATAATTCTTTAGAGGCTTACAAGAAAAGCCTTTCCTTGAATTATAAACATGCGAGTTTTGCTTATAGCGGTATGGGTAATGTGTTTTACGCTAGAAAATTATATCATCAGGCGTTGTTTATGTATAGCAAGGCGTTATTATTAGATTCGGATTGCGCGGAATATTATTTCAACATCGGAACTGTATACTATAAACAAGGGTTGTGGGATAAGGCTTTGCTTGAATTTAAACGGGCTATAGAATTAAACGCTTCGTACTCAGAAGCGCATTATAACTTAGGCATGGTTTATTATAAAAAAAGGTTATATGAAGAAGCTATTTATGAGTTTAAAGAAGCTATTAAGATAGACCCTAATCATATAAAAGCCGGTTATGCCCTTAATCTTACAGAAAGAGAAAATGCTGCGGCAATGAGCTTGAAATAGGCAGACAACCCAATTTTAGCTTAAAAATCTTGAATAATACCTATTTATATGGCATACTTTAATATGATATAGATTATTAAAACTAACAGCCTACAAAAGGCTATTTTTTTACCCAGATTATGGAAAAGATTAAAAAAGTATTAATCTTGTTGCTGATAGTGGCTTTTTTTAGCCAGAGCTTCGGATTCTGCGCTTCGAATAGAGATTTTGGGCTAAGGCCTCCCATGTATTTTAATAAGTTAATGCGAGAGGCTCTTAATGAAAAAAGTGCGCAAGGATTAAGCGAAGAAGAGGTTCTGGTAGATGAAGAAATAGAGTTCGGAGAAGCTGAAGTAAGAGACGGCAAAGTTTTTAATAGCAAGGTTGTAAAACTTTTTGATAAAATAAATATAGAAGACTGGCCAAGTCCGCCCGTATCTTCTCCCGAAGCTAATGCTGCAATAGAATCAATTGTTAAGCTAAGGCAGCTAAGGCTTCTTAGAAATGATACTTTTGAATTAACATTTTTTGAAAAAAATGATAAAGGAGAAACCGAAAGAAGAGAGATGTTTGTCGATAGCCAGGAATGCCTTGATTGGCTCAGAAACAAAACCATAGAAACAAGTTTTTCTAGAACAATAGGCGTGCTATTAAGCAATGCTTACGATACCTGCGTGCGACGGATGCTTGGTAAACCTAATAAAGGCGGCGGGCGTATAGAGACAGGGAAAATACGACTTGTCGTATCACTTCTAGAAAAAAAATTGGTTATTCGTGTAATTGATAATGGTGAAGGGGTTGAGGGGCATTATGGAAATAGGCCAGTTTTTTATACACACTACGGGAGTGATTATGAAAATTTGCTAGTAGGCGGGCAGGGCATAGGAGTACCTTTAGTTCAAACACTCATGAAATACCATGGCGGGACAGTAGAATGGCGTGGCCCATCCGGATACCCCGAAGGCTTTGGAACAGAGGTTACAATGACTTTGCCTATTGATAATGAATTATTCGAAAGAGAGCACCCAGGTCTTTTTCCTAAAACTCGCTATTTTTATACCGGAGCGCTTCGTCACTTTATATAGGGTATGTGTTTGGCAGTTTCTAATATAGAGATTTCTATAGAACTTTTCAAAAAGATAGCCCTACAATGTTAAAAAAGGAAGGGTTATTTTTTTGCGCAAATTATGATAAAGATTGAAAAAGTATTATACCTTAAGGTTTTGGCTATTTGTATTAGTGCTTGTTTTCTTGTAGATACTGCTGTATATTCTGAGTCTATGCTGAGGCCTGGCTTAATGTTCAGCGAAAAGGAAGATAATAAGGAGGGAATAATGGCATCGCAGCAATTACTGGAACTAGAGAGGATGTGCCATACCAAGTCGAATATTCCGGTTACAAAATGGGACAAGGTGTTCAGAAATTTCGCAAAGCTGCCTGAAAGCGCCAGGCAGAGAGTAGTGTTTATAATAGAAAGAGCTGATTTTGAAAAACCATACGCATATGAAGTTTATTTGCCTAAAGAATTATCCGAAGAAGCGTATCAAGTGGTTGTGCGCAGGCTAGGAGAAAAAATTGTTTCTATGGTGGCCGGGCTTGTGGGAGGATGCTCGTTTAAGATTTATACGCAAGACGCTCAGTTATATGGAGATTTGACAGAGCAGTGGGAAAAAGAAGACCTGATAAAAAAATATATGAAAACTATTTACGGGGATGTCAATATAAAACGGGCTGATACAGAGGATATCCCGTCTCAGCTTTTTAGCTTGCCTAAGGGGGTAGCGTTAAAAAGAAGTGTAGGGATAAAATTTAATGAAAGCAATTTGTTCATAGGGATTGATTTTGGACGATCTGATGTTAAATTTTATCTGATCGATGGTAACGGAAAAAAGCTTACTGGATTTTCAAAAAATTGGTGGACCATAATAAATAATACCGCCAAAGACGTGAATGACCCAAAACAATTAGTCTCTGCGGAAGAGCATATACGGGTGTTTATTGAAGGGGTGAAAGAGTTGTTGGCGAACGCTGATAAGGAAGGAAAATTACCGGAGGGGTATAGAATATGCGGTATAGGGTTAAGTGCAGCTGCAATAATATATCAAGGCGAAATCAGAGGTATATCAGAGACTTTTGCAGGAGTCAATGAAGAAGAAGTTGCGCGTTTAGTCTGGCCTTTAATAAATATAATTGCCGAACGCATGAGAGGATTAACGTCAATGGCAGAAGACTTAACCCTGGAGATTTATAATGACGGCGATGCAGCAGCAGCCTTTAGTATTATAAATAGAGAACAGCCGTCTTCCACAGATGTAGTAGTACATGTTTCTTTGGGGACAGGAGTTGCTGGTTCTGTGGAGGTAGAAGGGGCTGTTTCGCCTATGCTGGCGGAGCTAGGGAAGATAGTAGTTGATACCTCTTATGATGATAATCTGCCCTATCATGATAAGATAGGCATTAGAGGAGTAGGTCAATCTTTGGCAGGAAGCCAAAGGAACTTTATTTATCTCTTAAGGAGATTTATAAAAGAAAAAGGTGGCTTTAGGACGTTTACAATAAATTCGGATTTGACGCAATCTAGGGTTCAAAGACAGGCTTTAAAGCAGGTTCAGGAGATTTATAATGAGTTGAAGAGTAGACAGCTGCGGTTAACATCAGAAGAAGCGCAGGATTTAATAGACATTGAAGCGCTTTTTGTAAGGATGGGTGAATTTTTTGCAGAATTTTTAATAGCGACTTCAGACTATTTAAGGAAGGAAGAATTCAGTGTGAGTTTGATCGGTAAATGCGTAGAAGGAGAGACAGGAGTTATTTTGGTTAAAAGCGCTCAAGGCTATCTTACAAAAAATTATCCGGGATATATTATACACTTTAGTTTGGCAGAAGAGGCAGCGCTAGGACAAGCTCAGGCAATGGCTGATTTGGTAAGAATAAAAAGAGGGCAAAAGATACAAGAAGCTGCCGCTCAATCTCTGATTTCCAAAACAGAAAGACAATGTTTGTAGATAATGCGAAAGCAGTTCAGCAAAGCGGATTTTTATTCAAATTATGATAAAAATTTAAAAAGCGTTTATATTATTAAGGAACGCCTTCTAACCCGGTGTTCCGGCGCTATTATGGAGAATACGATAATTTGATAAATGGGGGGCAGGGCCTGGGCATCTATCTAGTCAAGACTTTGCTGAAACATCATGGCGGAACGATAGAATGGCAAGGATCTCCAGTGTATCCGGAAGGTTTCGGAACAAAAACCGTTGTCATATTGCCTGTCAATAGCGAATTATCAGACCAGATAATTCAGCTTCTAAAAACGCAACCGAAAAGTGCACAGGAAATATTAGGAAAAAACTTCAGGACATTGCAGGACGAGATATAAGAGCGAGTTATCTTTAATAGCTATTCGCGTTGGGTTGGAATTGTGAATGGCGAGAAGATTTCTTATCCAAACTATGGGAAAGATTAGAAAATATTATAATTTTAAGGCGACGCTAGCAATGATCAGCGCATTCTGTATATTTAATAATGCGCTTTGCTTTTCTGCTGACACATTACGGGTTCCGGTGGGCGAAAACAGGATTTTCGAGCGTATGCAGGGAGTAATGCGCTCCAAGCCGGTTTCTTTTGCTCAAATAGTACAGGACGTATTTAAAGACAAGGGGTATATCGTAGACGCCGCTTCTTTAGGGAGCGGATGGCGCTGTGTTGTTTTTAAAGCTACGGAAATAGCAACCTCTAAAACAGTAGCGATAAAAATAGCAAATCCTTACGGAGATATTGTTCCGGAAATGTGCCTAGTTTACTGCTGGTCAATGAAAAGCCAGGTTGCGTTCTGGAAACAAAGAGGGGTTTTTAACCATAATTTTTCGGCCTTGGTTCAGCTTTATGACGCCGGGTTTATTCCGAAGGCCGAAATGAAAAAGTACGCTACGCCTAGTAATAAAGTTTTATTTGAAATGCTTGATTGGGATTATCATTATCAGGTTATGGAATTCGTAGATGGAAAAAACGTAGAAAATCTTCTGCGTGATAAATTTTTTACGAATAAGGATATTATATATAGTTTAGTCGAACTCATATATGGCATAGATGAGTTGCATAAAGCAGGGCTGTCTCATGGCGAATTATTACCTAAAAACATCATTATAGATAAAAATATGAAGTTTAAAGCCTGTGATTTAGATCCTCTAAGTCTGGCCTATGAAAAAAAAGAAAAAGATATAAGATACTTATATTCTGTAGCGAGGCAGATATTAAATCAAGCTTATGGAACCGACCTTGATGATTTTTTTAAACAGTGGACAAGCGACTATGTTGTGAAACATGGATTAAGGTCTTTCGGCGACGCTTTGGTTACAACAAGCGACCTTTCAATTAGCATAGATAATGGTACTAGAAATGCTATATAATTTTATTTCAACTTGGTTAAGTTTTGCAAGTTAAGTTGCATCCAATCGCGTTCAATTACATAGCTATTTTGGAAAATATTTTGAAACTTCGTGTACCAAAAATGGAGGGTTCAGAGGATTCGTGGCAAATTAAATTTAGCGCAAATTGGGTTGAAGAATCTTAAATATCAAATAAATCAGATTAAAGGAGAGAAGTTCTGTCTCCTGAAATAAAATCAGGCAGATTTTCTACTACCTTTGTCAGCCTGTCAAGGCTGTTTTTTGCCATAATCAGCAGTTTTTCCTGATCTTCATTCAGTTCTCCAGCCAACTTATCTAATATTATATCTAGCCCTGCTTTGGAAATAGTTAGAGGTGTTCTGAGTTCATGATTTATGGTTGTGATGAAATCATAAGTTATTAGTTCGGGTTTTACAATCTCTTCTCTGCTTTTTAAAGTAGTTACTTTTACTGTATTCATTTTAAGCCTCCTTTGGTTTTATGTTCATGTGTTATAAGCATAACACACAGGCTTGAATTTTATTTGAAGATAACCGGAATAATTTATGAATAGCTAATATCTGGGTAGTAAAAACAATAACAGGGAACAAGAAAAGAAACTATTCTAGAGCATTATCCATATACTTCTACAGATAATACCAAGAAAGGGCAGAAGATAATCGAAGTAGATATAGAGTTGCTTCTTAAAAAATGAATTAGTGTGCCAGAATTGAGGCGTAAAGGGTATTTTATATTAGCTGAGAAATGAATTTCGGTGCGGTGAATGGATAAAATGTGTAAAAACTCTGATTTACGCATGATTTCCATAATTCTTGAAAACATCAACGTTTAATTACTTTCAGTTGCGTTCAATTTCCTTTAGTTGTATAGTAATTTTGGACAGAATTTTGATACTTTGCAACCCAAAAGCATACCAGGATTTATTTGAACAGCTCTTATTTATATGGTATAATTTTAATAATATAGATTATTAACCCACAAGCCTACAAAAGGCTATTTTTTTACCCAGATTATGGAAAAGATTAAAAAAGGTTTAGATGCAAAGATTGTTTCTTTAGTTTTAGCGGTAGTTTTTTCTATGCATACTACTGCTTATGGCATAGATTTGTCTAGCAAGAGCCATCTTAGAATTCCGCTTACAACAAATAATGCGAACAACGTAGACCGGTTACAAAAAACTTTAGCAGAAACATTAATGGCTGATGGAGAATCTGCTAGAAAACAAGGAGAATATGAAACTGCGAGAAATGTATGGGAAACAGCTATCTCTATATTTAAAGAGATTGGAGAGACAAAATTAGCTGAAACTGTACAAGGAATGCTAGAAAGGCTAGAGAAGGATAAATATGTTTCAGAAATTCAAGCAGCAAGAGATAAGATAGGCGCATTTGGAGGAAAGAAAACAAGTTTTGGCAGAAATGGGAAAGCCTTGAATGAAGTGGTTTCAAGAGCGTTAGATACTGCTAAGAGTGATACGGTGCGTATCTTAGATGTTGGCGCATCAGTTGGCCCAGAAGGATATGATATTGCTTTTGCAACAGCAGAATGGTTGTCAGCAAATAGGCTAAAAGGCAGAAAAAAGATAGAAATTATTATTACGGATATAGATCCTGACAATATAGCTGCAGCTAGAGAAGCGGTTTATGGAGAAGAAATGTTCTCCCCTGATGGATTTATGAACTTAGATAAAGAAAAGATTAATAGGAGAAAAGAAAGTTTCTTTGTAAGGGAAGGAACTTCTTACAAAGTAAATATAGATAGGCTTAGAGAATATGGGATTGAATTGCGTTATCAAGTGTTGGATGCATTGGATAGCGAAGGATTTGCTCAGTTGAGCCAAGATGGCAAATGTGATTTAGTGGTATGTAGGAATGTTCATTTTGATCAAGCATTAGGCTCAGAACGCACTGATAGCATATTGAGTTTACAAGAAATATTATCCGAAAGAGTGTGGAAAAATGTAGCGTCAGTTTTAAACAATACCGGTTTTGCTCATATGGGTTACTCAATTACGAGGATATCTATGCCAGGTTTATTAGGCGAAGCATGTCTTAAGATGGTTACCAGAGAAGAAATGCAGCAAGAGATGGGTGATGTTTATTCTGGCGCTTGGCAACATTTCAAACCAAAAATTTTTAGAGGGGATTTTTATATAGCAGCGAAACTTGAATCTGGCTTAAGAGATATTGTTATTACTTCAAAAGATGAGAACGGCATGCCTTATTTCTCAATGGATTTTACTGAATTTTTGGAAGATTTAGCTGGGTTAACAACAGCATTTGGTCACAGAGAACCCATTTTGACAAGTTTGATGTTGTTTTATTTGGATGAAAATATAAGTGAAAATGAAAAAATGGTTTTTAATTATTGGATGGAATTTGTAGAAAATAAAGAGGGCGGTTTTAGTTCTTTAATAATTGAAATATTAATTAAGGCATCTGGCTTGTTAACAGAAGAAGGTTTGCAGAGATTTTACAATAAGCTTATTGAATTAAGAGTTGGGAAGTTTATTTTAGAAGACAAGGGAACCAGGCAAATGCAGAGTGCTGTACAGTCATTAGCTATTATGTTTGGTGTTGGAAAAGCCGGTATTCCCAAATGGCTTTATGAGAAAATTAAAAATTTAGACTTAACCCCAGTAGAAAAAACGTCAGCACGCCCTCTTGATATATCTATCTAATCTAATCAAATATATCTAGAGAATTAAAGGAGGGTGTAATACGTAAAATCTCAGATTTACGCACAAATTCTATAACTCTCGAAAATATGAATGTTTAGTCACTTTCAGTTACCCCCCCAGTTGTATAGCCATCTTGGGCCGATTTTTTACACTTTGCGTGCCAAAAGCATGCCAGGAACTATGATTTATAAAATAGCCTGCCTATAAATCTCAACACCCGGTTAAATTCAAAATCTCACCGCTATCAATATACAATATATGCATCCCGTAGGTTAGTATCTTTTTCTGTAAAGCCATTTTTTATAGACATTTCTAACTTGTTTTCAATCTGGCATAGTAGTATTATATAGCTATGACTGACCCTACCCCCAAAAACTGTACACTTTACAAGTTGAGTCTCCTGGTGTAAAACAGTAGCTACAAGCTACTAAAGGAGGCTCAGTATGGCGCGTAAACGTTTCACAGAAGAACAGATAATCGGTA